>Ga0116144_10000538_pt1 | contig 50537 bp, 49 predicted proteins | sample AD_UKC035_MetaG_FD_89746 | JGI IMG/M metagenome (GOLD analysis project Ga0116144, IMG submission 89746) | Active sludge microbial communities of municipal wastewater-treating anaerobic digesters from USA - AD_UKC035_MetaG | ecosystem: Engineered > Bioreactor > Anaerobic > Digestate | place: USA...
CAGAACGGGGTGCTGCAACTGCGCGAGGCGATGTTCGAGAGGCTGCTGCGCGCCAACCCGGATCTCTACACCGGCAGCTCGGCCAGCCAGCTCACCAACACGCTCGTCTACGAGGTGCAGCAGGGTACGACGCAACTGATCAGCGCGCTGCTCACCCTGCTCAAGGACGCACTCACGCTCGTCGCGCTGCTCTCCTACCTGCTGTGGCTGAACTGGCAGCTCACGCTCTTCGTCGCGCTGCTCTTCCCGGCGCTGGCCTTCGTGATGCGCACGCTCGGGCGCCGGCTGCACCGGCTCACCGTCTCGGTGCAGGGCGCGACCGACGAGCTCGCCTACGTCGTCGAGGAGAACGTGCTCGCCTGGCGCATCGTGCGCCTGCACGATGCCGCCGCGGCGCAGGGCGCGCGCTTCCTCGAGCGTGCGCAGGCGCTGCGGCGCCTGTTCCTGAAGTCGGTCGTCGCCGGCGCGACGCTCTCGCCACTGACGCAGCTGCTGACCGCCTGCGCGCTCTCGGCGGTGATCGCGGTCGCGCTGTGGCAGGCGCGCGGCGGCGGCGCCTCGGTCGGCAGCTTCGTCGCCTTCGTCACCGCGATGCTGCTGCTCGTGCAGCCGATCAAGCACCTCTCGGACGTGATGGCGCCGATCACGCGCGGCCTGGCCGCCGTCGAGCGCAGCGTCGACCTCGTCGAGAACAACCCCTTCGAGCAGGGCGGCACGCACGCCGCCGAGCGGGCCACCGGGGAGATCGAGCTGCGCAGCGTGAGCCTGCGCTACCGCAGCGACGCCGAGCCGGCGCTGGCCGATGTCAGCGTGCGCATCCGCCCGGGCGAGACCGTGGCGCTGGTCGGCCCCTCGGGCGCGGGCAAGACGACGCTCGTGAACCTGCTGCCGCGCTTCATCGAACCGACGGCGGGCGAGATCCGCCTCGACGGCCAGCCGCTGCGCGCCTGGGAGATGCGCGCGCTGCGCCGCCAGTTCGCGCTCGTCAGCCAGGACGTCGTCCTCTTCAACGACAGCATCGCGGCGAATGTCGCGCTCGGCGACGACCGCCAGGGGCAGCTCGACGAGGCCCGCGTGAACGCGGCGCTGCGCTCGGCCAACCTGCTGGACTTCGTGCTCACGCTGCCGCAGGGCACGCTCACGAACATCGGCCACAACGGCAGCCAGCTCTCGGGCGGGCAGCGCCAGCGCCTGGCGATCGCGCGCGCGCTCTACAAGGATGCGCCGGTGCTGATCCTCGACGAGGCGACCTCGGCGCTGGACGCCGAGAGCGAGCGCGCGGTGCAGGACGCGCTCGTGCAGCTGATGAAGGGCCGCACGACGCTCGTGATCGCGCACCGGCTCTCGACCATCGAGCATGCCGATCGCGTGCTCGTGCTCGACGCCGGCCGTCTCGTCGAAGAGGGCAGCCACGCCGAGCTGATCGCGCGCGGCGGCCTCTACGCGCGGCTGCACGCGATGCAGTTCCGCGGCTGAACCGAGAATCCCCACCGACCCACCGACAAGGAGTGAAGCGATGAGCCAAACGCAAAGCCCTCCCATCTCCCGCTGGCCCGTGCCCACGCTGGAGAGCCTGCCCGAGGACATGAAGGCGCGCATCCTCGAGGTGCAGGCCAAGAGCGGCTTCGTGCCGAACGTGTTCCTCGCGCTCGCGCACCGGCCCGACGAATGGCGTGCCTTCATGGCCTACCACGACGCGCTGCTGGTGAAGAACACCGGCACCCTGACCAAGGGCGACCGCGAGATGATCATCACCGCGACCTCGGCGGCCAACCACTGCCTCTATTGCGTGGTGGCGCACGGCGCGATCCTGCGCATCTACGAGAAGAAGCCGCTCGTGGCCGACCAGGTCGCGATCAACCACCGCAAGGCCGACATCACGCCGCGCCAGCGCGCGATGCTCGACTTCGCGATGAAGGTCTGCAAGAACTCGCACGAGGTCGAGGAGGCCGACTTCGAGCCGCTGCGCGCGCACGGCTTCAGCGACGAGGACATCTGGGACATCGCCGCGATCACCGCCTTCTTCGGCCTGTCCAACCGGCTGGCCAACGTCAGCGGCATGCGCCCCAACGACGAGTTCTACCTGATGGGTCGGGTGCCGCGAAGCAAGAGCTGAAGCGCAGGGTTCCGGGCGCCGCGCCGGTCGCTCAGCGTCCGGCGCCGTCGTGCCGGGCCTTGTTTCTTGCCGGAACGATCACCGTGCGCTGCAGCCAGCGCAGGAAGCGGATCGAATCGGCGTCCTGCGCCTTCTGCAGCAGTTCCTCGAGCGCCGAGGCCTCGATGCGCAAGCGGCGCGGGTCGCCGCAGCGGCGCACCCGCCGCGGATGCAGGCGCACCAGCAGCGCATCGCGCGGCAAGCCCGGCAGCGCGGCGCGCACGTCGCCAACCATGAGCCAGCGCGCGCCCGTCGCCTCCTCGTGCACGTCGATCGGCTTGCCCCTGAACGCGTAGTACCTGCCCGAGATGCCCGCGTAGGCGCGCTCGCGGATCCGCGCCACCACCCACGCCGCGGCGTCGAACACCAGTCCGCCGAAGGCCCGAATCTGGTAGTAGGTGCGGATCAGCATGAGATGAGGCAGACGCGCCGGGCTCGGCCCGCAACGGAGTTCACGCGCGCATCATCCGTAGGCCGCCGCGCTGCCGCGGCGGGCGGGCACCGCGAATGACGGATTCGCGCCCACCCTCGCTACATCAGCACGATGTCGTACTGCTCCGGATTCATCGTCGGCTCGGCGGAGAGCGAGATCGGCTTGCCGATGAATTCGGACAGGCCGGCCAGGTGCACGCTCTCCTCGTCGAGCAGCATCTCGACGACCGCGGCGCTGGCGACGACGCGGAATTCCTTGGGGTTGAACTGGCGCGCCTCGCGCAGGATCTCGCGCAGGATGTCGTAGCAGACGGTGCGCGCGGTCTTGACGTGGCCGCGGCTGGCGCAGGTCGGGCAGGGTTCGCACAGCATGTGCAGCAGGCTCTCGCGCGTGCGCTTGCGCGTCATCTCGACGAGGCCGAGCTGCGTGAAGCCGCTCACCGTCGTGCGCGTGCGGTCGCGCGCGAGCTGCTTGCGGAATTCGGCCAGCACCGCCTGCTGGTGCTCCTCGCGCACCATGTCGATGAAGTCGACGATGATGATGCCGCCCAGGTTGCGCAACCGCAGCTGGCGCGCGATGGTGCCGGCGGCCTCGAGGTTGGTCTTGAAGATCGTGTCGTCGAAGTTGCGCGCGCCGACGAATCCGCCGGTGTTGACGTCGACCGTGGTCAGCGCCTCGGTCTGGTCGAAGATGACGTAGCCGCCGCTCTTGAGGTCCACGCGGCGCGAGAGCGCGCGCTCGATCTCCTCCTCGATGCCGAAGAGGTCGAAGATCGGGCGCTCCCCCTTGTAGTGCTCGAGCCGCGCGGCCATGCCGGGCATGTAGGTGTCGCCGAAGGCACGCAGCGCATCGAACTGCATGCGGCTGTCGATGCGGATCGCCTGCGTCGACTCGGTGGCCAGGTCGCGCAGCACGCGCTCGGCCAGGCTCAGGTCCTGGTGCAGTAGCGAGCCGGCCGGCAGCGTCTGCGCGCGCTCGCGAATGGCCGCCCAGGTGCGGCGCAGGTAGGCGATGTCCTCGGCGAGCTCGGCGTCGCTCGCCTCCTCGGCGTTGGTGCGCAGGATGAAGCCGCCCCCGCCTCCCTCCTCGGGCCGGCCGACGAGCGCCTGCATGCGGCTGCGCAGCTGCTCGCGCAGCTCGGGGCCGCCGATCTTCTGGCTGATGCCGATGTGCTCCTCCTGCGGCAGGTAGACCAGCATGCGCCCGGCGATGCTGATCTGCGTCGAGAGTCGCGCGCCCTTGGTGCCGATCGCGTCCTTGATCACCTGCACCGTCAGCGACTGGCCCTCGAAGACCTGGCGCTCGATCGGCTTCACGGGGTCGCCGCGGCCGCCGCCGTTGCCGTGCGGGTGCAGGTCGGCCACGTGCAGGAAGGCGGCGCGCTCGAGCCCGATGTCGATGAAGGCGCTCTGCATGCCCGGCAGCACGCGCACGACCTTGCCGAGGTAGACGTTGCCGACCAGCCCGCGCTCGAGCGTGCGCTCGACGTGCAGTTCCTGCAGCGCGCCGTTCTCGATGATCGCCACCCGCGTCTCCTGCGGGGCCCAGTTGATCAGGATGTCTTGGCTGGCCATGCGCCGGAGTCTAGTGGCGAGGGAGCGACTGCGGCCTCGCCGCCGCCGTCGGCAACGGTCATGTCGGCCGGCGCACCCGGCGCGGCCTCGACGCAGAGCTCCTTTCCGACGGGCTCCGCCGCGCTGCGCGCTTGGATCATCTCGGCAAACAGGTCCCAGGTCGCGATGAACATCGCCGCGACCAGCGGGCCGATGACGAAGCCGTTGATGCCCACCAGCGAGAGCCCGCCGACGGTCGAGATGAGCACGACCCAGTCGGGCATCTTCGTGTCCTTGCCGACCAGCAGCGGGCGCAGGGCGTTGTCGACGAGACCGATCACGAGCACGCCGAAGGCGATCAGGATCACCCCCTGCGGCACCTGCCCGGTGGCGAGGAAGTAGATCGCGACCGGCCCCCAGATCAGGCTGGCGCCGACCGCCGGCAGCAAGGACAGCACGGCCATCATCACGCCCCACAGCAGCGGCCCCTGGATGTCCAGCGCCCAGAAGATCAGGCCGCCGAGCAAACCCTGCACGACCGCCACGGCGACATTGCCCTTGACGGTGGCGCGAATGACGGTTGCGAACTTGCCGAGCAGGAAGTGCTTGGACGCGTCGTCGAGCGGAATCGCACGCCGGACCTGGGCCGAGAGCGTCGCGCCGTCGCGCAGCAGGAAGAAAAGCAGGTAGAGCATGATGCCGAAGCTGACCATCAGGTACAGCGTCGTCTGGCCGAGGTTGAGCGCCTGCGGGGCCAGGTACTGGCCGATCCGGCTCGCGCTGGCGGCCACGCGCTGCTGCACGTCGGCGAGCGTGAACAGGCCGAGGTCCTCCAGCCGCACGCGCAGCCAGTGCGGAAGGATCGAGACGATGCGCTCGAAGTAGCCGACGAAGTCGAACTCGCCCGACTGCACACGATCGTAGAAAGCCGCCGCCTCGCGGATCAGCGCCGAGCTGACGAGTCCGACCGGCAGGATCACGAGCAGCAGGATCACGAGCAGCGTGATCAGCGAAGCCAGGTTGCGCCGCTTCGGCATGCGCACGAGCAGGCGCCGGTTCAGCGGTCGGAAGAGCAGCGCCAGGATGCCGGCCCAGAAGATCGCGCCGTAATAAGGCAGCAGTATCGCCAGCATCGCGACGGTGACGAGCACCTGCAGCAGCAGGAAGAACTTGCGTTGCGTGGTCGACGGGGACATCGGGCCTCGGGGGGTGGCAGGAGCGTCGGCGCGGTGCAGTGTGCCCGAACGCTGCCCCGGGCGCCTGCAGCTCGGGCGCCTGCGTTGCGGCGGGGTCAGGCCGGCAGCTGGACCCCGGCGCGTTCGAGCAGGCGCGCGGTCTCGAACAGCGGCAGGCCCATGACGCCGCTGTAGCTGCCCGAGAGATGCTCGACCCACGCGGCGACGCGACCCTGGATCGCATACGCGCCGGCCTTGCCGAAAGGCTCGCCGCTGGCGATGTAGGCCTCGATGAAGGCCGGCGGCAACAGGGCAAAGCGCACGCGCGAGACGCTCGTCTCTAACGCGTGCGCGGCCTCGCACCCATCGTCCGGATCCGCGTCCAGGCTCACGGCCACCGCCGTGAGCACGCGGTGCGTGCGCCCCGAGAGTGCTTGCAGCATCTGCCGCGCCTGCCCGGCGTCCGCGGGCTTGCCGAGGATGCGCCGCCCGAGCGCGACGGTGGTGTCGGCAACGAGGATCGGCGCCGGCGCCAGGTCGCGCCTCAGCCGCCGCGCGCGCGCCGCGTCGAGCTTGGCCAGCGTCACCCGCTGCACGTAGGCGAGCGGCAGCTCGCCCGGCCGCTCATGCTCGAGCGCCTCGGCGTCCTCGTCGGCATCGGGCAGCAACGGCCGATGCGCGACGCCGAGCTGCTGCAGCAACTGCACCCGGCGCGGGCTCTGGCTGGCCAGATAGACGAAATCGTGTGCGGCGCGGGGACTCATGCTGCGTCGGGGTTCAAGGGTCAAGAGCGTGATCGCGGCGTCACGGTCGAGCGGCCCTCATTCACGGTGATAGGGATGGCCCTGGTGCAGCGTCCAGGCGCGGTAGAGCGCCTCGGCCAGCAGCACGCGCGCCAGTGCGTGCGGCAGCGTCAGGTCGGAAAGGCGCAGGCTCTCGTCGGCCGTGGCCGCGAGCGTCGGCGCGATGCCGTCGGGGCCGCCGACGAGCAGCGCGACGTCGCTGCCGCCGCTGCGCCAGCGCGCAAGCCGCTCCGCGAGCTGCGCGCTCGTTGCGCGCATGCCGCGCTCGTCCAGCAGCACCCGGCGCGCGCCCTTGGGGATCGCGGCCTCCAGGCGCTGAGCCTCGGCGGCCATGCATTGCGCGGCGCTGCGACCGGTGCGCGCCTCGGCCTTGACGGCCTTGAGCAGCAAGGGCATCTCGGGCGGGAAGCGGCGCGCGAACTCGTCCCAAGCGGCATCGGCCCAGGCGGGCTGGCGCTGGCCGACGGCCACCACCAGCAGCTTCATCGCGTCAGCGCGCGACCCGCTTGCGCGCCGCGGGCTTGGATGCCGTCGCCTTGGATGCCGCCGTCTTGGATGCCGGCGCCCGGGATGCAGCGGTCTTCGGCGCGGAGCCCTTCGATCCGGCGGATCCGGATGCGGACGCCTTGGACGCCGGTTTGCGCGCGGCCGGTGCAGCGGCTGCGGTCTTGCGCGCCGTCGGCTTGGTCGATGGGCTGCGCGCCGCCGTCACGCGCACCGTGCTCACCCGAGGCGAGGACGGGCGCGCAGCGCTGTCCTCGCTCGCCTTGGGCAGCCCGGCCGCGCCCTTGCCGGCCAGCTTCATGTGCACCGACTTGCCGCCCCAGATCTCCTCGAGGCGGTAGTAGTCGCGGATGTGCGGCTGCATGATGTGCGCGACCGCGGCGCCGCAGTCGACGATGATCCACTCGCCGTTGTCCTCGCCCTCGGTGCGCAGCACCGCAAGGCCGCGCTTCTTGACGCTGTCCCGCACGCTGGAGGCCAGCGCCTTCGTCTGCCGGTTGCTGTTGCCCGACGCGATGATCACGCGCTCGAACAAGGGGGTGAGGTGCTCGGTGTTGAAGACGACGATGTCGTTGGCCTTCACGTCCTCGAGGCCATCGACGATGGCGCGCTGCAGCTTGCGGATGTCCATTCAGCTCCCGGATGCGGCCCGGTACAGGCCTTGGCGGTCAATATAGCGTGCGACCTCGGGCGGCACCAGATCGTCGATCGGCTCGCCGGCAGCCACGCGCGCGCGGATCGCGGTCGACGAGATCGCCAGCGGCGGCAGCGGCAGGCGGTGCCAGCGGTGCTGCAGCACCTGCGGGTCGGCCCCGGGCTCGACACCCGGACGCGCGGCGACCGCGAGCTCGAGCTGCTGCAGGATTTCCCGCCAGCCCTTCCAGGTGTGAAAGCCCGCGAACTGGTCCTGGCCGATCAGCAGGAAGAGCCGTGCCGCCGGGTGCTCGGCGCGCAGTTCGCGCACGGTATCCAGCGTGTAGCTCGGCCCGCAGCGCTCGGTCTCGCGGGGATCGAGCACGAAGCGCGGCTGCCCGGCCAGCGCCAGGCGCAGCATCGCGACGCGGTCGGCGGCCGGCGTCATCGCGCGCGCCTTCTGCCAGGGCTGCCCCGCCGGCAGCCAGAGCACGCGGTCGAGCGCGAGCGCGTCGAGCGCCGCTTCGGCCAGCGCCAGGTGCGCCCGGTGCACCGGATCGAAGCTGCCGCCGAAGAGCCCGAGGCGCTCGGCCATCAGGGCACGGGGGTCGCCGGCGACCAGTCGGCCCAGTCGCGCGGGCGCAGGAAGTCGCTGTAGAGCCGCGCTTCCGGGGTGCCGGCCTCGGGCTCCCAGCGGTAGCGCCACTTCACGATCGGCGGCAGGCTCATCAGGATGCTCTCGGTACGCCCGCCGCTCTGCAGGCCGAAGAGGGTGCCGCGGTCGTGGACGAGGTTGAACTCGACGTAGCGCCCGCGCCGGTAGGCCTGGAAGTCGCGCTCGCGCTCGCCATAGGGCATGTCGCGGCGCCGCTGCGCGATCGGCAGCCAGGCGTCGAGGAAGGCGTCGCCGACCGCGCGCGTCATCGCCAGGCTCTGCGCGAAGCCCAGTTCGTTGAAATCGTCGAAGAAGATGCCGCCCACACCACGCGGCTCGCCGCGGTGCCGCAGGAAGAAGTACTCGTCGCACCAGGCCTTGAAGCGCGGGTAGAGCCCGGCGCCGAAGGGTGCGAGCGCGTCGCGGCAGCTGCGGTGGAAGTGCGCCGCGTCTTCCTCGCAGCCGTAGTAGGGCGTGAGGTCCATGCCGCCGCCGAACCAGACGACCGGCGCCTGTCCTGCAGGCTGCGCGGCGAACATGCGTACGTTCATGTGCACCGTCGGCACATGCGGGTTGCGCGGGTGGAAGACGAGGCTCACGCCCAGCGCCTCGAAGGGCGCACCGGCCAGATCCGGCCGATGCTGGGTCGCCGAAGGCGGCAGACCCTGCCCGCGCACGTGGCTGAAGTTGCAGCCGCCGCGCTCGATCAGCGCGCCCTCCTCGACCAGGCGCGAGAGCCCGTCGCCCTGCAGCCGCCCGCCTTCGGGGCGCGTCCAGCCGTCGCTGATGAAGGGCTTGCCGTCCTCGGCCTGCACGGCATCGACGATGCGCTGTTGCAGGCCCAGCAGGTATTCACGCACGACGGCGGTGTCGATGGGGGCGTTCATGCTCGTTGCGGGTCGCGGGGGATGCCTCGGATGCAGTGATTCTGCCCGCCGGCACGCAGCGCAGAGCCTGCAGCGACCCTGCGGTCGGCAGGCTCAATCCAGGAGTCTTGCGGGAGCCTTGCGCGATCCTGGCCGGACCGATGCCGGATCAGTGCCGGATCGCGCGATGGCCGATGTCGCCGCGCCAGTGCGCACCCTCGAAGCGGATCGCACGCACGCCCTCGTAGGCGCGCTGCTGCGCCAGGCGGGGCGAATCACCGAGCGCGGTGACGCAGAGCACGCGCCCGCCGCTCGTGCGCAGCTGCCCGTCGACCAGCGCGGTGCCGGCGTGGAAGACGACGAGGTCATCGCCTGCGGCACTCGCCGCGCCGGTGATGACGTCGCCCTTGCGCGGCGGCGCCGGATAGCCGGCTGCCGCCATCACGACGCCAAGTGCCGTGCGCCGGTCCCACTGCAGCTCGACGTCATCCAGCTGGCCCTCGGTGGCCCGCATCAGCACCTCGAAGAGGTCGCTCTTCAGCCGCATCAGGATGACCTGCGCCTCGGGGTCGCCGAGGCGGCAGTTGAACTCGACCGTGCGCGGGTGGCCTTGCGCGTCGATCATCAGCCCCGCGTAGAGAAAGCCGGTGTAGGGCATGCCCTCGCGCGCCATGCCGGCCAGGGTCGGCTGGATGATCTCCTGCATCACGCGCGCGTGGACGTTGGGCGTGACCACGGGCGCCGGGCTGTAGGCGCCCATGCCGCCGGTGTTGGGGCCGGTGTCGCCGTCGCCGACGCGCTTGTGGTCCTGGCTGCTGGCCAGCGCCAGCACCTGCTGCCCGTCGGCGATGACGATGAAGCTCGCCTCCTCGCCGCTCATGAATTCCTCGATGACGACGCGCGCGCCTTCGGCGTTGTGCTGCACGCCGAGCGTGTTGGCGCCCAGCATGTCGTCGATCGCGGCATGCGCCTCGGCCAGCGTCGTCGCGACGACGACACCCTTGCCGGCGGCCAGACCGTCGGCCTTGATCACGATCGGCGCGCCCTCGGCGTCGACGTAAGCGTGCGCCCGCTGCGCGTCGGAGAAGGTCTGCGCACGCGCCGTCGGGATCCCGTGGCGCTGCATGAAGGCCTTGCTGAAGGCCTTGGAGCTCTCGAGCTGCGCGGCGGCCTTCGTCGGCCCGAAGATGCGCAGCCCGCGGGCGCGGAAGAGGTCGACGATGCCGGCCGCCAACGGCGCCTCGGGGCCGACGACGGTCAGCACGATCTTCTCGGCCTGCGCGAAGTCGGCCAGCGCCGCCGGGTCGGTGAGCGTCAGGTTGTGCGCACCCGGCAGGCGCGCGGTGCCGCCGTTGCCGGGGGCGACGAACACGGCCTGCACGCGCTCGCTCTGCGTGAGCTTCCAGGCCAGCGCGTGCTCGCGCCCGCCGCTGCCGATCACGAGCACCTTCATCGCTCGCCGCTCCTGCCGCGCGCGCGGCTCAGTCGCCGATGCCGGCGTTGTGGAAGACGTCCTGCACGTCGTCCAGGTCCTCGAGCGCGTCCAGCAGCTTCTGCATGCGCTGCCCATCCTCGCCGGCGAGCTCGATCGTGCTGTCGGCGCGCATCGTCACCTCGGCAAGCTCCGGCACGAGACCCGCGGCCTCGAGCGCGGCCTTCACCGCTTCGAAGTCGCTCGGCTCGCACAGCACCTCGATGCTGCCGTCCTCGCCGCTGATCACGTCCTCGGCGCCGGCCTCGAGCGCGACCTCCATCACCTTGTCCTCGGAGGTTCCGGGGGCGAAGAGGAACTGACCGCAGCGCTTGAACTGGAAGGCCACGCTGCCCTCGGTTCCCAGGTTGCCGCCATGCTTGCTGAAGGCGTGGCGCACCTCGGCCACGGTGCGGATGCGGTTGTCGGTCATGCAGTCGACGATCACCGCGGCGCCGCCGATGCCGTAGCCCTCGTAGCGGATCTCCTCGTAGGTCACGCCTTCGAGGCTGCCGACGGCCTTGTCGATGTTGCGCTTGACGGTGTCGGCCGGGATGTTCGCGGCCTTGGCCTTCTCGATCGCCAGCCGCAGCCGCGGGTTGGCGTCGACGTCACCACCGCCCTGGCGCGCCGCGACCATGATCTCGCGGATCACGCGCGTCCAGATCTTGTTGCGCTTGGCATCCTGCCGGCTCTTGCGGTGCTGGATGTTGGCCCATTTGGAATGTCCGGCCATGTCGTCTCTTGAGTCGGTCTCCGTGGCCGGCGGCTGCATCGCCGCAGCCTGCACGTCCTTCTGTTCAGTGCAGTCAATTTTACCGGCCCCGATCTGCGCGATTCGCGCGGCGGGCGGTGGCCGGTCGAGTACCGGGGCCGGACACTGCACTAGACTGCCGCCGCACCCTGCGCCCGACCCGGAGCCTGCCCATGAGCGACCCGATCCTCGTTGCCCGCCACGGCGACGTCGTCTGCGAACTGCTGCCCAGCCTGGCCAACCGCCACGGCCTCATCACCGGCGCCACCGGCACCGGCAAGACGGTCACGCTGCAGAAGCTGGCCGAAGGCTTCAGCGCGATCGGCGTGCCGGTGTTCATGGCCGACGTCAAGGGCGACCTCACCGGCATCACGCAGCCGGGGGTGCTCAACGCGAAGATCGCGGCGATCCTGAAGGAGCGCGGCCTCGAGCCGCCGCCGAGCACGCAGTGCCCGGCCACGCTCTGGGACGTCTTCGGCGAGCAGGGCCACCCGGTGCGGGCGACGATCTCCGACATGGGTCCGCTGCTGCTGTCGCGCATGCTGGCGCTCAACGAGACGCAGGCCGGCGTGCTCAACCTCGTCTTCAAGATCGCCGACGACCACGGCCTGCTGCTGCTGGACCTGAAGGACCTGCGTGCGATGCTGCAGTACGTCGGCGACAACGGCGCGAAGTTCACGACCGAGTACGGCAACATCAGCGCCGCCAGCGTCGGCGCGATCCAGCGCGGGCTGATGCAGATCGAGCAGCAGGGCGGCGACCGCTTCTTCGGCGAGCCGATGCTCGACATCGCCGACTTTATGCAGACGGTGGACGGCAAGGGCGTCGTCAACATCCTCGCCGCCGACCGGCTGATGAGCTCGCCGCGCCTCTACGCCACCTTCCTGCTGTGGATGCTCTCGGACCTGTACGAGAAGCTGCCCGAGGTCGGCGACCCCGACAAGCCCAAGCTCGTCTTCTTCTTCGACGAGGCGCACCTGCTCTTCAACGAGGCGCCCGAGGTGCTGGTCGAGCGCATCGAGCTCGTCGTGCGCCTGATCCGCAGCAAGGGCGTGGGCGTGTACTTCGTGACGCAGAACCCGCTGGACGTGCCCGACACCGTGCTCGCGCAACTGGGCAACCGCGTGCAGCACGCGCTGCGCGCCTTCACGCCGCGCGACCAGAAGGCGGTGAAGAGCGCCGCCGACACGATGCGCGCCAACCCGGCGATCAAGGACATGGCGACGGCGATCACCGAGCTCGGCGTCGGCGAGGCGCTCGTCAGCTTCCTCGATGCCAAGGGCCGGCCGAGCGTGACCGAACGCGTCTACGTGATCCCGCCGGGCAGCCAGATCGGCCCGATCACGCCCGAGCAGCGCAAGGCGCTGATCGACGGCTCGCTGGTGGCCGGCACCTACGAGAAGGCGATCGACCGCGAGTCCGCGTACGAGCTGCTGAAGGGGCGTGCGGCCGACGCGGCGGGTGCCGGCAGCACTCAGGACGGTGCTGCGGGCGGCGCGCGCAAGCCGCTGCCGGGCCAGGAGCCGCAGGCGGCGCCCGCGCAGCCGGGCGTGATGGACATGGTCAAGGACGTGATGTTCGGCACCACCGGCCCGCGCGGCGGCCACCGCCCGGGCCTGGTCGAGAAGGCGGCGAACTCCGCGGTGCGCACGATGGGCACGACGGTCGGCCGCGAGCTGATCCGCGGCGTGCTCGGCTCGCTGCTCGGCGGCAAGAAGCGCTGAGACGCGCAGGCCCGGTGCATCGGCCCGGTGCATCGGCCCGGTGCACGGCGCCGTGCCGGCGGCAGGAAGAATGGCACCGGATCGCACCGCCTGCCTGCGGCTTGATTTGTACAATTTCAAAATCGTGATTTGAAATTGTACAGATTCCGGGAGACCCACGATGCTCGCCCGTTCCGCTGCCGCGACGCTCCGCCGGCTGGGTGAAGGCTTTCCGGTGGTGGCGATCACCGGCCCCCGTCAGTCGGGCAAGACCACGCTGGCGCGCATGACCTTCCCCGGCCTGCCGCACGTCAACCTGGAAGACCCCGATACGCGCGCACTGGCGCTCGGCGATCCGCGGCGCTTCTTCGCCCGCCACGCAGACGGCGCCATCCTCGACGAGGTGCAGCGCGCGCCACAGCTTCTGTCGTACCTGCTCGGCATCGCCGATGCCAGCGATCGCATGGGCCGCTGGGTGCTCACGGGCTCGCAACAATTCGGCTTGCTCGACGGCATCAGCCAATCCCTGGCCGGCCGCGCCGGACTGCTGACGCTGCTGCCGCTGGCGCAACCCGAACTCGCCGCCGCATCCCCCGACGCCACGCTGGAAGAGCGACTCTGGCGCGGCGGCTACCCCGCGCTGCATGCCGCGCACCGGCGGGCCGAGTCCCCGCACTGGTTTGCCGGTTACGTGGCCACGTATATCGAGCGCGACGTGCGCCAGATCCTCAACGTCTCGAACCTGCTGACCTTCCAGCGCTTCGTCGCGATGTGCGCGGCGCGCAGCGCCCAGTTGCTCAACCTGAGCAGCCTCGCGGCCGATTGCGGCATCAGCCAGCCGACAGCGCGTCAGTGGCTGACGGTGCTTCAGGCCAGCCACCTGGTCGCGCTGCTGCCGCCCTACCACCGCAACTTCGGCAAGCGCCAGGTGAAGACGCCCAAGCTCTACTTCCTGGACACCGGGCTGCTGTGCTACCTGCTGCGCATCGCCGATGCACGCGACCTGCAGGTGCACGCGGCGCGCGGCGCGGTCTTCGAGACCTGGGTCGTCGCCGAGACGATCAAGCACCGCTGCAACCTGGGACTGGCGCCCGACCTGTACTTCTGGCGCGACAACCACGGCCTGGAGGTCGATCTGGTATTCGAGCACCGCGGCCGACTGCACGGCGTCGAATGCAAATCGGGCACGACCTACCAGCCCGAATGGATGACGCCGGCCCGACGCTGGCGCGAAGCGGTCGGCGAAGAGGCGGCACCGTCGCTGCTGGTCTACGGCGGCGACCACAGCTTCGAGCGCGACGACCACGACGTCCTCGGATGGCGCGACCTGGGCTCGATCGGTCACTGAGCAAGCGATCGGGCGGCTTCGATCCTTCAACCTCGCGACCGCCGCGCGTGCGCGGCCAGCGCGGCCAGCGCCTGGTCGGCCGCACGCTGCACGCGGTCGAAGCCGGCGTTCTTCTTGCGCGACTCGTCCATGTAAAGCGAACGCTTGACCTCGATCTGCAGCGAGTGCCAGCCACGTTGCGGCTGGCCCGAGGAGCGGATGATCTCGACGCCCTTGAACGGCTCGTTGCGCGCGACCGAATAGCCGGCGCTCTGCAGCGCGTCCTCGATGATCGCGATCGTCGCCTCGTCGCAGGTGCTGCCATCGAGATTGCCGAGGACGAAATCAGCCAGCGGCTGCTCGGGCAGACCGAGGCGCCGGTAGCTGTCGTCGGGCATCGAGTGCACGTTCAGGTGCCAGCGCGGACCCTGTGCCCCCGCCGCGGCGAGCGCATCGGCCAGCGCGGCGTGGTACGGCCGCCAGCAGCGATCGATGCGGCGCTGGATCTCGGCGACCGCGAGTCGCCGGTCGTAGATCGGCTTGCCGTCCATCAGCCGCCAGACGAGGCCGATGCCGAGCTCGGTCTTGCGGCTGGGCTCGACGGGGCCCGGCCAGGGGGCGTCGAGCAGCTCGGCGTCGATGTCGACGAGGCTGCGGTTGGGGTCGATGTAGGCACGCGGGAAGTTCGCGGCGAGCACCGTCGCGCCGTGCGCCGGTGCGCTGCCCCAGAGCTCGTGAACCCAGGTGTCCTCGCCCTGGCGCAAGGCGAGCCCGGTGAGCACGCTGCCGAAGTCGGCGGGATAGTCGGTGCCGCTGTGCGGCGAGTCGACGACGATGGGCAGCGTCGGCGCAAGTGCCTTGCTCAGCGTGAATGGGTTTCCAGGCATTGCACTCAATCCTTGAAGTAGACGACCTGATGACTGCTGGCCAGCAGATGCCCGTCGTCGGACCACAGCTCGGCGCTCTGGTCGAAGAAGCCGAGCGTGAAGCGCCGCCCCGTGGCCACCGCCAGCAGCGGCCGCGACCCCTGCTTCGCGAGCGCCGCCTCGTCGGCGTGGAAATAGGTCGTCAGGCTGATCGTTCCGGCCGGCGTGAAGCGCCCGCGGCGGCGGAAGATGCGAGGGTAGAAGACGTCGGCGATCGCAGCCAGCGCCGGCGCATCGAGCGCGCGCGGCGGTTCGTCGCGCACCCACAGCACGGTGCGCGAGTCGGGCTGTTCGCTCGCATCGCGATAGTCGGGCCAGCCGCCCTCGACGAAACGGAACTCGTAGCGACTCGGCCAATTCACCGGCGGCATCCTCCGCTCGGGGGCGACCGCCTCTGCCGGCGGCACCGCCGGCATCCGCAGCTCGGGCGCCGACCAGGTCTGCCGGCGCGTCGCGAAGACGGCGCTGCCGGTGGTGCAGACCTGGCCCTGCTGGCGCAGCACCATCGTCCAGTGCTGCGTGCTGCGCGTCGTGCGCATCGGCCGCGCCTCGACCTCGAACTCGCCTTCGGCGACTCCGGCCGCGAAGTTGACCGTCAGCGCCAGCGCCTGCCCCTGCCGCTCGGGGTGCAGGCAACAGGCCTGCAGCAGCTGAGCCGCGGTGATGCCGCCGAAGGGACCGACCATGTTGGCCCAGTCGGGTCCGGCCAGGCCTTGCCAGCGGTGTTCGCCCCTTGGCTCCAGCGCCAGTGCAGCGTCCAGCGGGTGCACGGCAGTCGTGTTGCTCTTCATCGGATCTTCCCGCAAGCGTTCGGCCACTCTCAGCGCAGCGGGATCGGCGTGCCCGCGTCGACGGGCACGACGCTGACGCTGTTCTGCGGGTAGCCCTCGATCACGCGCTCCGAATACGTCAGATAGACGAGCGCATTGCGCGCCGCGTCGACCATGCGCACGATGCGCAGCTTCTTGAACAGAAGCGACATGCGCTCGCTGAAGACCTCTTCCTGCCGCGGCAGCGGCCGCGCGATCGCGATCGGCCCGACCTGGCGACAGGAGATCGAAGCCTCGGCACGATCCTCGGCCACGCCGAGCGCGCCCTTGATGCCGCCGGTGCGCGCACGCGAGACATAGCAGGTGACGCCGGCGACCTTCGGATCGTCGTAAGCCTCGACGACGATCTTGTGATCGGGGCCGATGAGCTTGAAGACGGTGTCGACCTCGCCGATCGTCTCGCCGCGCGCGTACGCGGACAAAGACACAAGAACCAGGATCAGAAGCCCCAGAGCGACCCGGGACAGGCGCCCCAGTCCAGGTCGACGCGCCGGACTGGTCATCGCGTCATCGGCAGCGCGCAGCCCATGCCGATGAACAGGCCGCCGCAGGCACGGTTGAAGCTGCGGCCCACGCGCTGCAGCCAGGGGCGCACGCGGTGCGCCAGCAAGGCCAGGCCCCATTCGACCAGCCATTCGATGCCAACGAAGGTCAGCGTCATGATGACGAACTGCGGCAGCAGCGGCCGCTTGACGTCGATGAACTGCGGCAGGAAGGCGCCGTAGAAGAGCAGCGCCTTGGGATTGGAGACGGCCGTCAGCAATCCCTGACGGAAGAGCGAGCGCGGCCGCATGTCGCCGGCCGCGGCCGCGTTGCTGAGCATCACCGGTGGCGAGCGCCACAGCTGGATGCCCAGCCACACGAGGTAGGCGCCGCCGACGAGCTTGAGCACGATGAGCGCATGCGCCGAGGCCTTGAGCAGCGCGCCGATGCCGACCATCGACATCGCGATCACCAGCGTGAAGCCGATCGCGCCCCCGGCCACGGTGAACAGCGTGCGCCGGTGGCCGTGCAGCGCGCCGTGCGTGAGCACGAGCAGGCTGTTGGGCCCCGGCGTCAGCGACAGGCCGATCGCCGCCACGAGATACAGCAGCCAGGTGTGCAGCGCCATCGGCCCGTTCCTCGCCGGAAAGGGGTTCGCGCCCGCTCAGTTGCCGCCCGGCAGCTTGCCTTCGACGCCCTTGACGTAGAAGTCGATGCCGCGCAGGAAGTCGTCGTCCGCGGCGACGCCGTCCTCGACCACCTTCTTGCCCGCCTGGTTGAAGATCGGGCCCTTCCAGATCACGAGGCTGCCGTCCTTCAGGCCCGCCTTCGCCTGCTCGGCCTTCTCCTTGAGTTCGGCGGGCACCTTCTCGCTGATCGAGACGAGGTCGATCGCGCCGTCCTTGACCCCCAGCCACACGTGGCCGCCGCCCTTCCAGCTGCCGTCCAGCGCCTCCTGCACCGACTTCGTGTAGTACGGCACCCAGTTGATCACGGCGCTGGCCAGATGCGCCTCGGGCGAGTAGGCGGTCATGTCGCTGTCCCAGCCGAAGGCGTACTTGTTGTTCTTGCCCGCGGTCTGCAGCACGGCCGACGAGTCGGTGTTCTGGAACAGCACGTCCGCGCCCTGGTTGATCAGGCTCTGCGCGGCCTCGGTTTCCTTGGCGGTGTCGAACCAGGCGTTGACCCAGACGACCTTGGTCTTGATCTTCGGATTCACGCTCTGCGCGCCCAGCGTGAAGCTGTTGAGGTTGCGCAGCACCTCCGGGATCGGCACCGAGCCGACGACGCCCAGCGTGTTGGTCTTGGTCATGCCGCCGGCGATGACGCCAGCCATGTAGGCGCCCTCGTAGGTGCGGCTGTCGTAGGTGCGCAGGTTCTCGCTCTGCTTGTAGCCGGTGGCATGCTCGAACTTCACCTCGGGATGATCGGCGGCGACCTTGACCATCTGTTCCATGTACCCGAAGGTCGTGCCGAAGATCAGCTTGTTGCCCTGGTCGACCATGTCGCGGATCACGCGCTCGGCGTCCGCCGCCTCGGGCACGTTCTCGACGTAGCTGGTGACGATCTTGTCCCCGAATTCCTGCTCGAGCGCCTTGCGCGCGTTGTCGTGCGCGTAGGTCCAGCCGCCGTCGCCGACGGGACCGATGTAGGCGAACGCGATCTTCAGCGGCTCGGGCTTGGGCGCCGGCGCCGCTTCGGTCGCGGGTGCGGCCGGTGCGGGAGCAGGCGCAGGCTCTTCCTTCTTGCCGCATCCGACCAGCGCGAGGCTGGCGGTGATCGCGGAGAGGGTGCTGAACTTGAGCAGCCTGCGTTTGGCCGTGTCGGTCATGGTGGGTTCTCGCTTGGAAGTGGTTGAATGGCGGCGCCGATTATCGGCGCCCTGGTTTTCACCCGGTCAGGCGCCGGGATGGAAGGGCTTGCCGATCGATGCCGGCATGTTGACCTTGATGAAGTTGGCATTGCTGCTGATCAGCACGAGCACGAGGATCGTCGCCAGATACGGCAGCATGCTCAGCAGCTGGCTGGCAACCGCGACGCCCTGCCCCTGCAGGTGGAACTGCAGCATCGTGACACCACCGAACAGATACGCGCCCAGCAGCACGCGCGCCGGACGCCAGGTCGAGAAGGTGGTCAGGGCCAGCGCGATCCAGCCCTTGCCGGCGACCATGCCTTCCATCCACAGCGGCGAATACACCACCGAGAGATAGGCGCCGGCGAGCCCGCAGAGCGCGCCGCCGGTGCACACCGCGGCCAGGCGGATGCGCCGTACCGGGTAGCCCAGCGCGTGCGCCGACTCGGGCGACTCGCCGACAGCGCGCAGCACGAGTCCGCCACGCGTGCGGTAGAGGAACCAGGCGATCGCCGCCGCCAGCAGCATCGCGAAGTACACCATCGGGTGATGACGAAAGAGCGCCACACCGACGAAGGGCAGGTCGGAGAGCCAGGGCAGCGCGAAGTTCGCGCGCTGCCCGAGCGTGGCCTGCGTGTAGGGCAGGCCGACAAAGGCCGAGAAGCCGACGCCGAAGAGCGCCAGCGCCAGGCCCGTCGCGTACTGGTTGGTGTTCAGCCAGATCACGAGCAGTCCGAAGGCCGCCGCCAGCAGCGCGCCGCTGGCCGCACCGCCGACGAAGGCCAGCAGGTCGCTGCCGGTGTGCACCGCGGTCGCGAAGCCGGCGATCGCGGCCACCAGCATGATGCCCTCGGCGCCCAGGTTGACGATGCCCGAGCGTTCGTTGATCAGGAGGCCGAGGCCGGCGATCGCGAGCACGGTGCCGGCATTGAGCGTGGCGGCCAGGAGCAGGGCGAGCGATTCCATGACAGGTGGCCTCGTCAGCGACTCAGCGCGCGAGCTTCTCGGCGCCCAGGCGCACGCGGTAGTTGATCAGGGTGTCGCAGGCGAGCAGCGCGAACAGCAGCAGGCCCTGGAACACGCCGGTGAGCGACTTGGGAAGCCCCATGCGCGACTGCGCCAGTTCGCCGCCGATGTAGAACATGCTCATCAGGATCGCAGCGAACACGATGCCCACCGGGTGCAGCCGCCCGACGAAGGCGACGATGATCGCCGCGAAGCCGTAACCCACCGGGACATGCGGCGTGAGCTGGCCCAGCGGCCCGATGACCTCGAGCGCACCGGCAAGCCCCGCCAGGCCGCCGGAGACGAGCAGTGCGGTCCACAGCGCGCCGCCGGACGAGAAGCCGGCGTAACGCGCCGCCAGCGGTGCCAGGCCGCCGACCTGCAGCGCAAAGCCCCGGTAGAGGCGGAACATGAAGATCCAGACCACCGCGACACAAGCCAGCGCGATCAGGCTGCCGACGTTGGCGCGCATCTTCGGCGCCAATCGCGGGATCTGCGTCACGGCGTCGAACAGCACCGTCTGCGGAAAGTTGTAGCCCTTGGGGTCCTTCCAGGGCCCGTAGACGAGGTAGGACAGCCAGAGGATCGCCACGTAGACGAGCATCAGGCTCACCAGGATCTCGTTGGCGTTGAAACGGTCGCGCAGCAGCGCAACGATCGCCGCCCACAGCATGCCGCCGAGCACGCCGGCAACGAGGATCACGACGACGATGCCGCGTCCGAGCCAGGCCAGATCCCCGCCGGCCTGCAGCGCGACCCAGCCCGCGGCCATCGCGCCGAGCACGAACTGCCCTTCGGCGCCGATGTTCCAGACGTTGGCACGAAAGCACAGCGCCAGCCCGAGCGCGATCAGCAGCAGCGGCGTGGCCTTGACCGAGAGCTCCGAGAGCGCCGGCAGGTTCTTCACCGGCTCGACGAAGAACATCTGCAGCGCGCGCAGCGGGTCCTTGCCCAGCAGCGCGAACAGCAGCACGCCGACGGCGACCGTGATCGCCAGCGCGATCAGCGGCGAGAGCAGCGAGAGCGCCCGACTCGGCTTCGCGCGCGGTTCAAGCCGCAGCACGTTCGGCCTCCCTCACGCCGCCGGGAAAGAGGCCCGACATCCACTCGCCGATGCGCTCGATGCTGGCCTGCGCGATCGGCACGCTCGGCGAGATGCGCCCGCGGGCGATCACCAGCAGCCGGTCGCTGATCTCGAAGAGCTCGTCGAGCTCCTCGCTCACCACCAGCAGGGCGCAGCCGGCATCGCGCAGCGCAAGCAGCTCGCCGCGGATCAGCGCTGCCGCCCCCACGTCCACGCCCCAGGTCGGCTGCGCGACGATCAGCAACCGCGGCCCGGCGTCGATCTCGCGGCCGACGATGAACTTCTGCAGGTTGCCCCCGGAGAGGCTGCGCGCCGCCGCGTCGGGTCCGCCGGCCTTGACCTGGAAGCGCTCGATGAGCCTGCCGGCCAGCGCGCGCACACGCGATGGCGCGATCCAGCCCGCGGGCCCCAGCGTCGAGGTCCGCGTCAGCAGCGTGTTCTGCGCGAGGCTGAGCGTCGGCACCGCGCCGCGCCCGAGCCGCTCCTCCGGAACGAAATGCAGGCCCGCGCGGCGCCGCGGCTTCGGCGGCAGGCGGCCGATGTCGCGGCCCTCGAGCGTCACGCTGCCCACCGGTGCGCGCGGGTCCTCGCCGGAGAGCACGGCCATCAGCTCCTGCTGGCCGTTGCCCGAGACGCCGGCGATGCCGACGATCTCGCCGGCATGCACCGAGAAGGCGATGTCCTTCAGGTCGACGCCGTAGGGATCGAGCCGCGGCAGCGACAAGCCCTTGACGGTCAGCACCTCGGCACCCTGCGTGCTCGCGCGCTGCCGCAGCGCAGGCGGCTCGGCGCCGATCATCAGGCGCGAGAGGCTCGCGTTGGTCTCCTTGCTCGGATCGACCTCGCCGGTGACCCTGCCGCCGCGCAGCACCGTGCAGTGATGGCAGAGCGCGCGGATCTCGTCGAGCTTGTGGCTGATGTAGAGGATGCTGGTGCCGCCGTCGGCCAGGCGCCGCAGCGTGACGAAGAGCTTCTCGACCGCCTGCGGCGTCAGCACCGAGGTCGGCTCGTCGAGGATCAGCAGCTGCGGGTCGGTCAAGAGCGCGCGCACGATCTCCACGCGCTGTTTTTCGCCGACCGACAGCGTGTGCACCGGGCGCCCGGGATCGACGTCCAGGCCGTAGCTGTGCGCCACCTCGCCGATGCGCGCGGCCACCTGCGGCAGCCGCATCGAGCGGTCCAGGCCGAGCCAGACGTTCTCGGCCACAGTCAGCGTCTCGAAGAGCGAGAAGTGCTGGTAGACCATGCTGATGCCGAGCTGCCGCGCGGCGGCCGGACTCTTCACCTGCACCGGCTCGCCGTTCCAGCGCATCGTCCCGGCGTCGGGCTGCACCGCGCCGTAGATGATCTTCATCAGCGTGCTTTTGCCCGCGCCGTTCTCGCCCAGCACCGCGTGGATCTGGCCGGGCATCACGCGCAGGCGCACGTCGTCGTTGGCGCGCACCGTCGGATACTGCTTGACGATCCCGCTGAGTTCCAGGCGGGCTTCGCTCATGCCGGCACGCTGCTGATCATGAGACGATGCTATCGGGCGCGAGCGCGATATTCTCGACCTCCGGGAAACTCCCAGGAGTCCCGACAAGCGGGCGAAGCAGCGCGCCCCAGTCCCTCAGTCGCCCCAGTCCCTCAGTCGCCTCAGTCGCGTCAGTCGCCTCAATCGCTCAGTCGCCTTCGGCGATGCGCCTGAGACCTTCGACGTCCGAGACGTGGACCGTGTAGCCGGCCACGGCAAGCAGGCCCTGGCGCGTGAAGCTGCGCATCAGCCGCGACAGCGTCTCGGGCGTGATCGCCAGCTGCGACGCGATGTCGCGCTTGCGCTCGCACATCTTCACGACGCCGCGGCCCGAATCCTCCGGCGAGGGCTGGAAGTGCGCGACCAGCCACTGCGCAAAACGCGCCGGTGCGTCCTTGTGCATCAGGCCGTGTGCACAGACGGCCAGCGAATGCGCCTCACGCGCCAGGCTCGTCACGAGCCTGCGCGCCAGCGGCGGATGGCTGAGCAGCAGCGCCTGCACCTCGTCGCGCGGCAGGTCGACGACGACCAGCGGACTCATCGCGCGCGCGTCGATCGCATGCGCCGCGTCGATCCAGGCCGAACTCTGATCGAGCCAACCCGGGCCGCGGACCGGGCGCTCGATGCGAAACTGGCCATCGGGCGTGCAGTAGCCGAGCGCTGCTTCGCCGTCGCGAACGAAGACGAGCGCGCGCGCGTGCTCGTGGCGCGAAAACACGATGCCGCCCTGCGGTACGACGCGCGGCCGCGCGATCGCGGCAAGTGCGGCCAGCTCCTGCGCGCCGAGCAGGGCGCCGTCGAGCAGCTCACTCCAGGTGCGCGCATCGGGCATCAGGGAGTCCGCGGTATGCAGCGGGCGCCGCAGCCCGGACGTGATCGGCGCGCGTGTCTGCGGCAAGCGCTCGGTCAGCGTCGCTGTCCCGTCCTGGGAACCGTCGACGAATTGCATTGTCCCCATGCCCATCGGCCCGAAACCCCCTGTCGTCTTGTGCGGCCGGGCGCCGGGTGGGGCCAGCGGCGCACGAGGGTCCGCCGCTCAGCCTCGACCGCCTCGGCCTTGATGAAATCGAGCGTGAGCGCAATGTCCGACAGCGCGCGCCGGCACCCATTGCGCCAGATCAACGGCCGCGCGGAGCTCCGGATCGGCTCCCGGGCGCGCGTGCGCCAGCCGCAAGGGCAAGCACCGAGGCCCGTCTCTGGTGTCCGGATGTCGCCGACGGCGCGTGTTCAGACCACCGGATGCACGACGCAGTTGCCGCCGGCGTCCTTGCCGGCCTGCAGCGAGATCGATGCCTGCTCCCAGGCCGCATGCCAGTGCTCGAGGTCGTCGAAGGGCCGCGAGAGGCCGATCGTGACGGTGCAGCGCAGATGGCCGCTGCCGTCGTTCAGGCCGGTGCGCACCGCGGCGACTGCTGCGCGCAGACGCTCTGCCAGCACGGCGGCCTTCTCGAGGTCGGCACCCGCACAGGCGACGACGAATTCCTCGCCGCCGACGCGTGCGACGAAGTCGTCGGCTCGCAGCGTCGTTTCCAGCGCGACGGCGATCAGCCGCAGCACGTCGTCGCCGGCAGCCTCGCCGTGCAGGCGGTTGACGCGCCCGAACTGATCGATGTCGACGTGCATCAGGGTCACCGGTTCGTGCCGGCGGCGCGCGAAATGCCGGCGCAGCACCTCGTCCAGGCCGCTTTCGTTGAGCAGATGCGTAAGCGGATCGCGCGAGGCCAGTTCGGCAAGCTGGCGCGTGAGCTGCAGCGTGTGCATCCAGAGCAGCGTCGGCCCGAGCAGCAGCGCCGCAAGCATCAGCACGGCACTGTAGAAAGCGTCGCTGACCGGTGCCGTTGCCCCCGGATCCGCGACGAAATGGTGCACCGTGTTGCCCAGGCTCAGCAGCGCAAGCACCAGCAGCACGACCGCGAGCAAAAGCAGCGGCATCCGCAACACCGGTGAATCGCGGCGTGCTTCCGAAGCCGCGGTGTATGCAAGCCAGCCGAAGAGCAGCGCCAGGCTCAGCTGCAGCACGATGCCGCGCGCCGGATCGCCGAAGATCAATCGCGCGCCCATCGACAGCAGGGCAAATCCGAAAACGAGAAGACCGAGCGAGCGCCAGGAAAGCTCGTCGTGCCGCATGAAACGCTGCAGCCCGCGGCGCAGCAGCAGCACCGCGGCAACCGCGGTCGCGTCGATCAGCACGCCCAGCAGCAGTCCGGCCGAGCGATCGACCGGATCGGGCACGGCGAACACGAGGCCAAAGAGCGAGAGCCCGAGCGCGAAGGTGGCGACGCCGCTGCGGCCCTGCATCTGCTGGGCGATGACGAGGAACATCCCCCCGGTGCACGCCAGCGTGAGCGCCAGGACGACCGCGATCGTTCCCGAATCCATGGAGCCGCCCTGCCCGATCTCGCGCGACCGCGCGGGAATCAGCGCTTGCGCATTGCCGCGAGCAGCTCTTGCGAGCCGGCGGCCAGCAGCCGCGTGTCCGAACCGACGGTGACGAAGCGGTAGCCCAGCGCCACCCGCGCCGCCGCCACGTCGGCACGGCCGCAGTGCACGCCGGCCACGACGCCATGCGCCCGAGCGCGCTCGGCGATGTGCTCGAGCGCCTGCGCGGCCTTGGGCTCGACGTCGTCGAACACCGGCCTGCAGCCCAGCGCCAGCGACAGGTCCGAGGGGCCGACGTAGATCGCGTCCAGGCCCTCGACCGAGAGGATCGCGTCGAGGTTCTCGAGCGCCTGCGCGGTCTCGATCATCGCGAACGCGACGATCGTGCGGTCGGCCTCGCGCGCATAGTCGGCGCCGGCGTAGAGGCTCGCTCGGATCGGGCCGAAGCTGCGCGTGCCCATGGGCGCGTAGTGCGTGTACGAGACGAGGCGCTGGGCCTCCTCACGCGTGCTGATCATCGGACAGATGACGCCATAGGCACCGGCGTCGAGCGCCTTCATCAGCACCCCGGGCTCGAGCCAGGGCACGCGCACCACCGGCACCGTCGCCGTGGTGCTGATCGCCTGCAGCATCGACACCATGCGCTGCACGTCGATCAGGCCATGCTGCATGTCGATCGTCAGCGCGTCCCAGCCCTGGTGCGCCATCACCTCGGCGCCGAAGCTGTCGGGGATCGTCAGCCAGCCGTTGAGCGCAGCCTGGCCTTCGGCCCAGAGGGTGCGCAGTCGGTTCTCTCTCATGGTCCGTTGGATATGCTCATGCCCGGCGCCGGATGATCCGTCATCTCGGGCAAGTCTGTCGCGCTGTGAGCGCTCAATACCAGGGACCGACGAGCCAGATCCATCCGTCAGTAGCCCGCGGCCTGCGCGATCGCCAACCATTCGGCGAGCGTCCCGAGCAGGTTGATGTTGCTGTCGATCGCAGGCACAAGGTACCAGAGCTTGTCGTCCTTCAGACCCACGTAGGCGTTGCTGCCGCTGTAATAGCGATAGCTGTAGCCATCAGCCTCACCGCGGACGCTTGACGACGAATCGATGTACTGAGGGAAAGCCGCCTCGAGGTAGTCGAAAACCCGCTCGGCATCGCTCAGCTGGGCACGCGGCGGCACGATCTCTGCTCGCCGGATCGAGACAAGGTTGTTGCGCTCGATCGGCGTCAGCGGTTTCCAGCCGGTCACCGGGAGTTCGTTGTAAGGGGAGCCCGCGTTGACCACAGTCAGCGCCGCGATCCGGTCCACGACCGCCATGCTCGGTTCACTCACGCGCGCGAACACGGTGAAGCCGCCGTTCTGCTTGTCGAGATTGGCGGAGTTGTCTGCAAGATTGACGAACCACTGGCTGGTCGCGCTGTCAGGGTCGCTGCCGACCTTGGCCATCGCCACCGTGCCGCGCAAGTTCGAGCGCGTTGCCGCGAACTCGTTCTGGACCTTCCCGCGCGAGGTCACCGGCTGGCAGCAGTTCGCACTGCCGGCCATCCAGCGAAAACCCCCGGCCTGGATGACGAAGTTGTGCACCGAGCGATGAAAGAAGACGCTTTCGTAGTCGCCACCATTCACATAGGCGAGAAAGTTCGCCACCGTCCGCGGCGCCTCGTCGTCGAGCAACTGCATGTCGATCGGACCGAGCGAGGTGTGGACGCGCACGATCGTGTTCTCGGCCTGCGCCTGGCCGAGGGCCAGCATCATCGCGGCACCAAGCGCTAAGGCCATGCTGCGCAGGCGCAGCATCGTGATTCCCCGAAGGTTCAATGAAAAGCAAGTCTTCATGACTGTGAATTGTGCGGCAGGCTCGCCCGACGTCCTGCGTCGACAGCGAGCCCCGCCAAAACCTTGAAGAGGCCGCCGCCCGGGCGACGCTCCGCTGATGACGCAGGGCGGGGTGATCCGCCCCGGGGATCAGATCGTCGGCAGCTTGTAGTCCTTGAACTGCTCGCGCAGCTTGTTCTTCTGCATCTTGCCGGTGGCGCCGAGCGGGATCGCGTCGACGAAGACGACGTCGTCGGGCGTCCACCACTTGGCCACCTTGCCTTCGAAGAAGGCCAGCAGCTCCTCGCGGCTGACCTCGGCGCCGGGCTTCTTCACGACCACCAGCAGCGGGCGCTCGTCCCACTTCGGATGGTGCGCGGCGATGCAGGCGGCCATCGCCACCGCAGGGTGCGCCATCGCGATGTTCTCGAGGTCGATCGAGCCGATCCACTCGCCGCCGGACTTGATCACGTCCTTGCTGCGGTCGGTGATGTGCATGTAGCCGTCGGCGTCGATCGTCGCCACGTCGCCGGTCGGGAACCAGCCGTGGCCGGCGGCGTCGGCACGCAGTGGATTGCCGCCCTCGGCCTTGAAATATTCGCTGACGATCCAGGGGCCACGCACGAGCAGTTCGCCCGATTGCTCGCTGCCGAAGGGCAGCTCCTTGCCCTCGTCATCGACGATCTTCATGTCGACGCCGAACACCGCGCGCCCCTGCTTGGCCATCACCGCGTAGCGCGCTTCCTGGTCCATCTGCAGGTGGCGCGGCTTGAGGCTGCACACGGTGCCCAGCGGACTCATCTCGGTCATGCCCCAGGCGTGCAGCACGTGCACGCCGAACTCGTCACCGAAGGTGCGGATCATCGCCGGCGGACAGGCCGAGCCGCCGATCACCGTGCGCTTCATGCTGCTGAACTTCAAGCCATTGGCCTGCACGTAGGCCAGCAGCCCCTGCCAGACCGTCGGCACGCCGGCCGAGACGGTGACCTGCTCGCTCTCGAAGAGTTCGTAGAGGCTCTTGCCGTCGAGCGCCGGGCCGGGGAAGACCACTTTGGCGCCGGTCATGCATGCGACGTAGGGCAGGCCCCAGGCGTTGACGTGGAACATCGGCACGACCGGCAGGATGGCGTCGTTGACCGAGCAGTTCAGCGAGTCGGGCAGCGCCGCGGCGAAGCTGTGCAGCAGGGTCGAACGGTGGCTGTAGAGCACGCCCTTGGGGTTGCCGGTGGTGCCGCTCGTGTAGCAGAGAGAACTGGCGCTGTTCTCGTCGAAGTTCGGCCAGTCGAAGCGGTCGTCCTGCGCGTCGATCAGGTCCTCGTAGCAGAGCAGCCCCGGAATCTTCGCGGCATCGGCCGGCAGATGCGCCCGATCGCACATCGCCACCCAGTGCTTGACGGTCTTGGTGCGGCCGGCGACCGCGGCAATCAGCGGCAGGAAGGTCAGGTCGAAGAACAGCGCCTGATCCTCGGCGTGATCGGCAATGTAGACGATCTGCTCGGGATGCAGCCGCGGGTTGATCGTGTGCAGCACGGCGCCCGAACCGGAGACCGCGTAGTACAGCTCCATGTGTCGGTAGCCGTTCCAGGCCAGCGTCGCGACGCGATCCGGCATCTTCACGCCCAGCGCGGCCAGTGCCTTGGCCATGCGCCGCGAGCGCGCCGCAAGGTCGCGGTAGGTGTAGCGATGGATGTCGCCCTCGATGCGGCGCGAGACGATCTCGCGCTCGCCATGATGGCGTTCGGCGTGGACAAGAAGCGAAGAGATCAGCAGCGGCTGCTGCATCATCTGACCGAGCATGGCGTCTCCTGGTGAGTGTTCGGCGTCGGATCCGGCGCGACGCGGGCGATTCTGCGACAAGGGCAGCACCCCCGCCGCCTACCGGCCCTCAGGGCTTTGCCGGATGCGGTGTCGGCGCGCTGCGCTCGCTCCAGGGCACGCCGGCGGTCGCCCAGTCCTCGCGCCGGATGTCGAAGAACATCACGTCGACCGATTCCGGCGTACAGGCCAGCACCTTCGCCGTCGCCTCGGTCAGGGCCCGCGCCAGTTCGCGTTTCTGCTGCGGGCTGCGACCCTCGAAGAGTTCGACTCGGATCAGGGGCATCGGCAGGTCTCCGGTTGAGGAACGCCAAGCGTAGCGCAGCCATCGACCCCGAGGACCGCGCCGCTCACCAGCTGCGCACGCGACCGGTGTCCAGGTGCACGAAGCGCTCGCGTGCGTAGTAGCCCACGCCACCGGCACGGAGCTCGAGCGCCGCGTCGCGCAGATCGGCCAGCGCCACGTCGGGCAGGCGCACGTCGATCGCGCGCCCCTGCATGTGCAGGCTTGCGCGCGCGACCCCGCCGCCGCCGCGCTGCCGCAGGCGATCGTTGGTCCGCGGACTGCGAAAACCCGAAATGACCTCGAATGCCGCACGGCTGCCCAGCCGCGTCTGCAGCGCGAAGAGCTGCTCGTACAGGCCGGGATCGATGTGGCCGACGGCCCCACTGTAATGATCTCGCAGGAAGCGATCCAGACTGGCCAGCGCCGGCCGCAAAAGGCTGCCGCCAACCGCAAAGGCCATCGTCAGCCGCTCGCCGGTATGTGTATGCCACAACGACAGCGAACGTTCGTCCTGCTCCGCGCGCGCGCGCCGCGGCAGCGCCAGCAACGGCACGGCCATGGCTGCGGCGCCGGCATGCGCGAGGACGCGGCGCCTCGGCAGCGACACGGTGCCGGATGCGGCACGGGAGACGGGAACTGGGGAAGACAGGCCATGAATCATCGGCAATCCCTTGCTTTCAGGCGGCACGAAGGCCCTGGAAAACGGACCCTGACAAACGGCCCCTGACAGACAGGCCCCGGAAGTCGGTCCCGGCTCGTCGGGCCGAGGCATGAAGGCCGCGCCGTCCACGCTCTCGCTTCGCGGCCCCGGCGACATCAGAACCGCCGCCCCCGCAAGACCCGCGCGAGCTCGCGATCATGCCCGTAAATGTCCTCGAAGAAGTGAACCCTGCCGTCCTTGACAAGTGCCGTCGTGTAGGCGAGAAGCACCGGCACCGGTTGCGGCAGCGCCACCGTCGACGGCTGCGCTGCGGCCATCGCGGCACGAACGCGCGCCTCGTCCCAGTCCGGCAGGCCCGCGAGCGCGAAGGCGGCGAGCGCGACCGGATGCTCGACGCGGATGCAGCCATGGCTGAAATCGCGCCGCGACTGCTCGAAGAGCTGCACCGATGGCGTGTGGTGCAGGTAGATGGACTGCCGGTTCGGGAGCACGAACTTGATGTCGCCAAGCGCGTTGCGCGGGCCCGGGCGCTGGCGGATGCGCAGGCTGCCGGCAAGCACCGCCTGCAGCTTGGCCTCGCTGAGCACCGGATCGGCAATGCCGCCGGCACCGACGAACTCGAAGCCCTCGCGCGTCCAGTAGGCCGGGTCGCGCCGCAGGCGCGGGATCGTCTCGTTGCGTGCGATCGAGGGCGGCACGTTCCAGTAGGGCTTGAACTCGATACGGCGCAAGTCCTCCTTCAGCAGCGGCGTGCGCGTGCCCGGGGCACGGCCGACGACGACCCTCATCTGCTCCCGCACCGCAATCCGCTCATCCTGCAGCTCGTAGGCGCGCAGGACGAATTCCGGGATGTTGACCACGATCATCCGCGGTGCCGAGTGCAAGGGCACCCAGCGCAGGCGCTCCAGCGCCAGCTCGAGCTGCTGCACGCGCGCCGCCGGCTTCACCTGGAGCGCGGCCAGCGTCGCCGGCCCGATGACGCCATCGCCCTGCAGCCCATGGCGGCGCTGAAACGCCTGCACGGCGGCGACCAGCGCGCCTTCGTAGAGGTCCGCGCGCGCCATTGCGGCGTCGGCTGCGGGCAGGTCGCCGAGCGCCGCGAGGCGTGCCGTGAGCAGCGGCACGCCCGCCCAGGCCTGACCGGGAGCGAGCGCACGCACGCGAGCGCGCGGCGGCAACGGCAGCGCCGGCAGCGGCTCCCTCCACGCGGGATGCCCGGCCAGGCCGCGATACTGCACCAGGGTCTCGCGCAGCCGCTCGTACTGCGGCACCGATGGCACCGCGGCGCGGACGGCCTGCGCGAGCTCGCCGGTCGCCGCCGCGGCGCGCAGCACTGCGGCGGCGTCGAAGGCTGCAGCCCTTGCGCCCGCAGGCCGTGCTTCGGCCGGGGCCCAGCCGTTGCGCAGGTCGCGCAGGTAGTCCAGGAAACCCGTCTCGAGTGCCGGCGCCGCCTCGCGCGGGTCCGCCGCCCACTGCTGCTGCAACGCCGGCAGGCCGTAGTCGCGCGGGTCCAGCCCGTGGCTCGGGGCATCGGCCAGCAGCGCCAGCGCTTGTCGCGCCAGCGGGGTCGGCTGACCCGCGGCGTCGATCCAGCGGCTCACGCCCTCGTGCGCTGCCGCTGGCGGCAGCGAAGACAGCACCAGCGACAACACCAGCCACGGCGTCCGCCACCACGACCGCGACCGCACCCACAACGGCGTCGACGAGAACCGCCGAAGGCCGCTCGCTCGCCACGCGCGAGCCGGCGCGCACAGCACGGTCCAGACGAAGGTGCGCAGGACGCCGAAGCCGATCACCGGCCACAGCATAGGCGATCATCGGGCGCTCGGACGGCCCTGCGGGCGAAGCGGGCCGCCTCCTGCCGTGAACCGGTCGCCGCCTCACCCCACGCCCTCGCCGAGCCCAACGATGACCTCCGATCCGCCCACCGATCCGGCCGCCGCCACCGCGCTCGTTCACGCCTTGCGGCAGCGCCTGCAGGCGCGACACGGCGAGGTGCCGCTGATCGAGACCCACATCTCCTGGGTGCTGCTGGCCGGGGAGCACGCCTACAAGCTGAAGAAGCCGCTGCAGCTTGATTTCCTCGACTTCTCGACGCTGGCGCGACGGCGACGCGCCTGCGCCGACGAACTGCGCCTGAATCGCCGCCTGGCACCCGACGTCTATTTGGGCGTCGTGCCGATCCGCGCCGGGGCGCGCGGGCCTTCGTTCCACGGCCGCGGACCGGTCGTCGAGGTGGCGGTGAAGATGCGGCGCTTCCCTGCGCGCGCGCTGGCCAGCGAGCTGCTCGTCGACGGCCGGCTCGACGCACGCCTGCTCGCGCGCTTCGGTCAGCGGTTGGCGGCCTTCCACGACCGCGCGGCGAAGGCAGCCGCCGGCAGCCGCTACGGCAGCCCCGCTCAGGTGGTCGAGGACACGATGCGCGCGCTCGACGGCCTGGCGGCACAGCTCGGCGAATCATCGTGTGTCGCCTTGCGCGCCTGGCTGCAGGCGCAGGCGCAAGTCCTGGACGCGCGCTGGCGGGAGCGCCAGGCCGCGGGCCGCGTGCGCGAGGGCCACGGCGACCTGCACCTGGACAACGTCGTGATGATCGACGGCGAACTCACCGGCTTCGACTGCCTCGAGTTCGACCCCGCGCTGCGCTGGATCGACGTCGCCAGCGACGCCGGCTTCCTGCTGATGGACCTGCTCGCACGCGGGCGCACCGACCTCGGTTTTTCCTTCCTCGACGCCTGGCTCGAGCATGGCGGCGACCACGACGGACTCGACGTGCTGCGCTTCTACCTCGTCTACCGCGCGGTCGTGCGCGCGCTCGTGACCGCGCTGCGCGGTGCGCCAGCGGCAGGGGCGCCGTCCAGCTCCGCCTATGTCGCGCTCGCCCAGCGCATGTCGCAAGGCACGCAGCCGGCGCTGCTGATCACGCACGGCCTGCCGGCTTCGGGCAAGTCCTGGCTTGCGGGCGCACTGCTGCAACGCGCTGGCGCGATCCGGCTGCGCTCGGACGTCGAGCGCAAGCGCCTGGCGGGGCTGGCCCCGCTGGCCGACTCGCGCGCGACAGGGGATCTCTACACCGCTTCGGCGACCGACGCGACCTACGTGCACCTGGCCACGCTCGCCCGGCGCATCCTGGCTGCAGGCTGGCCGGTGATCGTCGATGCCGCGTTCCTGAAGCGCACGCAGCGCGAGGCCTTCGGCGCGCTGGCTGCCGAGCTCGGCGCGCGCTTCGCGATCCTGGACTGCCAGGCGCCGATGCCGGTGCTGCAGCAGCGCATTGCCGAGCGCCTGGCGCGCGGCGACGACGCTTCCGAGGCCGACGCCTCGGTGCTGGCCCTGCTCGCTTCGCGACAGGAATCGATCGCCCAAGACGAACGCGCGCACACGATCACCGTGCGCAGCGACGAGAAGGTGGACATCGACGCAGTGACCGCGGCCTGGCTCGGCCGGCCCGCCCGCGAGGACCCGCCTTGACGCGCGCAGCCGGCACCGGTCCGGTGCCGGCTGCGCTCGAAGCCTTCGGCTCAGGCGCCGGCCAGGGCGACGGCGGCTTCGGCCTGCGTGCGGCGATCGATCAACGCGGCGAGCGTGCGGAAGAGCTCCTCGGGATCGAAGGGTTTGGTGACATGTTCGTCCATGCCCGCACGCAGGCTGCGCTCGCGGTCGCTGGGCTGCGCGTGCGCCGTCATCGCGACGATCGGCAGCCGTGCGTGGCGAGGATCCTGGCGAATGCGCGCGGTGGCCTCGAAGCCGTCCATCACCGGCATCTGTACATCCATCAGCACGAGGTCGAAGCGCTCGCGCTGCAGCGCCTCGAGCGCCTGCGCACCATCCCCGACGACGGTGACCCGCGCCCCCGCATGGCGCTCCAGGATCTCGCGTGCGACCAGCTGGTTGAGCGCGTTGTCCTCGGCCAGCAGGATGTGCCGCCCCTGCAGGGGTCGCGCGATGGCCGTTTCCGCATCGACCCCCGCGTTGGTCGCAGCCCCCGCATCGGCGTCGCGGTTCGGGGGCCCGACCATGGATCCAGGCACATGCGGCGCCCCGGTTGCGGATTCGGTTCCGGCCGCCGCTTCGGGCAGCGGCAACTCGAACCAGAACACACTGCCCTGGCCGGGCACGCTCTCGAGCTCGATGCGTCCACCCATCAGCCGCACCAGCTCGGCCGAGATCGCCAGTCCCAGACCGGTGCCGCCATAGCGCCGCGTCGTCGACGCGTCGAGCTGGTCGAAGGGCCTGAAGAGCCGCGACTGCAGCGCGGGATCGATGCCGATGCCGCTGTCGCGCACCGCGAAGCGCACTCCGCCGGAAGCGGCGGCCGAGATCTCGATGACGACTCCGCCCCGCTCGGTGAACTTGAGCGCGTTGCCCCCCAGGTTCAGCAGCACCTGCTCCAGCCGCAACGCGTCGCCGCGCCGCCGGCGCGGCAGCCCGTCGGCGATCGACACCGCCAGGCTCAATCCGCGCTGGTCCGCGCCCACGACGAGTACGGCCCGGATCCGGGCCGCAAGCTCGTCCAGCGAAAACGCCGTCTGCTCCGGAACGAGCCGACCGGCCTCGATCTTCGAGAAGTCGAGGACCTGGTTGAGGATCTCGAGCAGCGAGCCCGCAGCACGCCGCGCATTGCGCAGATGCTCGCCGGAGGGCCCGTCGTCCGCCTGCGGCTGGCGCAGCGCCAGCTCGATCAGGCCGATGACCGCGTTCATCGGCGTACGGATCTCGTGGCTCATGTTGGCGAGGAACTGGCTCTTGGCGTGCGTGGCGGCCTCCGCGGCGTCACGCGCCTGCGCCAGCGCGGCGTTGCTCGCCTCCAGGGCCTGCGTGCGTTCGTGCACGCGCTCCTCGAGCCGCTCGTTGAGTTCGCGCAGCGCGCGCTCGGCGCGTCGCTGCTCGCTCACGTCGACGATCTGCGAGAGCACGCAGCGCTGCCCGCCGAGCTCGATCAGCGTCCAGGAGAAGAGCACGTGCAGCCTCGAGCCGTCGGCGTGTCGCAGTTCGGCCGCGCGGTTGTGGATCGTGCCCTGGCGCTCCAGGCGGTCGAAGTCCGCGACGAGGCTGCCGCTGCCCTCGTACCAGATGCCCAGCTCGTGGCAGAGGTGACCGACGACCTGCTCGCGCCGACGCCCGAGCAAGGCCTCGTAGGCCGCGTTGCACTCGAGGAAGCGCATCTCCCTCGGCGTGAAGATCGTCGCGGCAACCGGGCTGTCGTGAAAGAGCCTGCGAAAGCGCGCCTCGCTCTCCTGCAGCGCCGCCCGGGTCCGCATCTCGGCGTCGACGTCGACGATCGAGCTCACGAGCCAGCTCTGCCCGCCGATGGCGATGCGCTCGCCCGAGACGCGTGCCGCGAAGGGTTCGCCGCTGGCGCGGCGCAGGCTGACCTGCCAGTCGGCGACGCGGCCGTCACGGCGGACGGCATCGACGTAGCGGTCGCGCGCCTCGACATCGGCCCAGAGCTCGGCCTCGACGCGGGTACGCCCGATGATCGCATCGCGCTCCCAGCCGAACATGCGCTCGAAGGCGGCATTGACCTCGCGCAGACGGCCGTCGTCCAGGCCCGACACCGCCAGGGCGCTGGGCGAATTGCGCAGCACCGAGGCGATCCAGGCCTCGCTCTCGGTCGCCCGCCGCATCGCGTCGATCGCCAGGCTGCGCGCCATGCCGACGCTGAAGGCCACTGCCGCCAGCGCGAGCGAGTACTGCAGCCACTGCACGAATCCGACCTCGTAGACCGGGGTGGGCAGGAGTCCGCGGCTCTCGGCGACGATCAACCCGCCGAGGGCCGCGCTCGCCGCCACCAGGGTGCCGATCAGGGCCGCCCGCGGCAGGAACACGCCGGCGCAGGCGATTGCGCCGACGAAGGCCAGCGCCCCGATGCTGCGGATCGAGCCGAAGCCGACCACGAAGCCCACGCCGGCAGCGAGCATCATCACGACCAAGCCGCCGAGCGCGATTCCGTCGCGCCGGCGGCGGTGAAGCAGAACCAGCCCGGCGACGAAGACGATCATCAGGGCGAGGACCGGACGATCGGCGTTGCTCGCGTTCGGGTCGGTCAGGGCCGCGAGCAAGAGCAGCGGCAGCGTCACCAGCACGGCGTAGAGCACCATGCCGAGCACGCGATGCGCGCGCTCTCCCATCAGCGCGAGCACCGAAGACGTTTCCGAGCTGTGCGACCGCAACTGGGGACTGGACTTCATGTGCGTACGACTCGTGTGCCAACAAGCTCGGGGCAGGGCGCCACGCAGTGTGCCAGCATACCGACAACGCTTGGCCCACCGGGTTACAGCCGCAGCGTCGCCGTCGTGCCAGCCATGCAGCAATCCCCGCATCCGACGGTTTCGTACCGGTGCTTGCACGGGCTCTTTGGGCGACCATCCTGTCTACACTTCGCCGGCACTCCGGGGCCAGCGGCCTGCAGGAGCCCCTCAAACCGTCCACGCTGGAGATCTCCGATGCCCATGAGCAAGCCCACGAGCCGTCAAGCCAAACGCCACTGGCTGAAGGCGGCCGCTGCTGTCCTCTTCGCCCTGCCCACGCTGGCGCTGGCGCAGACGCCGATCAAGTTCCAGCTCGACTGGCGCTTCGAGGGGCCGGCGGCGCTGTTCCTCGCCTCCACCGCCAAGGGCTACTACAAGGCCGCGGGCCTGGACGTGACGATCGACGCCGGCACCGGTTCGGGCGCCACCGTCACCCGCGTGGCCAGCGGCAGCTACGACATGGGCCTGGCCGACATGGCCGCGCTGATGGAGTTCCACGCCAACAACCCCGACGCGCCGAACAAGCCGGTGGCGGTGATGATGGTCTACAACAACACGCCGGCCTCGGTGCTGGCGCTGAAGAAGAGCGGCATCGCCAAGCCCGCCGACCTCACCGGCAGAAAGCTCGGCGCGCCCAGCTTCGACGCCGGGCGGCGCGCCTTCGCGCTCTTCGCCAAGGCCAACAGCGTCGGCAACGTGACCTGGGTGAGCATGGACCCGCCGCTGCGCGAGACCATGCTCGTGCGCGGCGACGTCGACGCCATCACCGGCTTCTCCTTCACCTCGCTGCTCAACCTCGAGGCGCGCGGCGTGAAGACGCAGGACATCGTCGTCATGCCGTTTGCCACGCACGGCGTCAAGCTCTACGGCAACGTCATCATCGCCTCGCCCAAGCTGATCCAGTCCAACCCGGGCGCGGTGAAGGCCTTCCTCTCGGCCTTCACCAAGGGCGCCAGGGACGTGATGGCCAACCCCGATCCGACGATCGACTACGTCAAGGCGCGCGACGGCATCATCAACGTCGACCTGGAGAAGCGCCGCCTGCGCCTGGCCATCGACGCGGTGGTGGCCAGCCCCGACGCGCGCGCCGAGGGCTTCGGCGCGGTCGACCCGGGGCGGCTGGCGCTGATGGCCTCGCAGGTCTCGGACGTCTTCGGCACCAAGACGCGCGTCGACCCGAAGGCGGTGTGGACCGACGCCTTCCTGCCGCCCAAGGCGGAGCTGGCGGTCTTCCCGCAGAAGCGCTGAGCGCAACGGGCGCCCGCCGATGAGCTTCGTCGACTTTCGCAACGTCTGGCTCGCCTACAACGAGGAGCTGCTGGCCAAGGGGCACTTCGCGGTCGAGGACATCTCGCTGCAGGTCGACGAGGGCGAGTTCATCGCCATCGTCGGCCCTTCGGGCTGCGGCAAGTCGACCTTCATGAAGCTCACCACCGGGCTGAAGATGCCCAGCCGCGGCAGCATCGCCATCGGCGGCCAGCCGGTGACCGGGCCGCTGAAGATCAGCGGCATGGCCTTCCAGGCGCCCAGCCTGCTGCCCTGGCGCAGCACGGTCGACAACGTGCTGCTGCCGCTCGAGATCGTCGAGCCCTACCGCTCGACCTTCAAGCGCAAGCGGCGCGAGTACGAGGCGCGCGCGCGCACGCTGCTGCAGAGCGTGGGCCTGGCCGGCTACGAGGACAAGTTCCCCTGGCAGCTCTCGGGCGGCATGCAGCAGCGCGCGAGCATCTGCCGCGCGCTCATCCACGAGCCCAAGATGCTGCTGCTGGACGAGCCCTTCGGCGCGCTCGACGCCTTCACGCGCGAGGAGCTCTGGTGCACGCTGCGCGACCTGCACGCGGCGCAGCGCTTCAACGTCATCCTCGTCACGCACGACCTGCGCGAGAGCGTCTTCCTCGCCGACACCGTCTACTGCATGAGCCGCAGCCCGGGGCGCTTCGTCGTCAAGCGCCAGATCGAGCTGCCGCGCCCGCGCGACCTGGACGTCACCTACACGCCCGAGTTCACCGAGATCGTGCACGAGCTGCGCGGCCACATCGGCGCCGTGCGCAAGAGCGGCGCGGCGATCGCCCAGTAGCAGCCGTTGCACCGTACAAGCCAAGGCACGCCACCGATGAAGATCACCCGACGCATGGAGCGCTGGTCGCCGCTGCTCGTGCTCGCCGCGGCGCTGCTGCTGTGGCAGCTCGTCGTCGCCGCGTTCTCGATTCCCGAGTTCATCTTCCCGAGCCCCTGGCAGATCGCGCAGGACTTCGCCGCCTTCAAGGGCCCGCTGCTGGAAGCGGCGTGGAAGACCTTCTGGGTGACGATGCTCGGCTTTGCGCTGTCCATCGTCGTCGGCGTGCTGCTGGGCTTCGTCATCGGCAGCTCGCGCCTGGCCTACACCGCGCTCTACCCGCTGATGGTGGCCTTCAACGCCGTGCCCAAGGCGGCGGTGGTGCCCATCCTGGTGGTCTGGTTCGGCATCGGCCTGGGGCCCGGGATCCTGACCGCCTTCCTGATCAGCTTCTTCCCCATCACCGTCAACATCGCCACGGGCCTGGCCACGCTCGAGCCCGAGCTCGAGGACGTGCTGCGCGTGCTCGGCGCGCGCCGCTGGGACGTGCTGGTCAAGGTCGGCCTGCCGCGCTCCATGCCCTACTTCTACGGCTCGCTGAAGATCGCCATCACGCTGGCCTTCGTCGGCACGGTGCTCGCCGAGATGACGGCCGGCGACTCCGGCATCGGCTACCTGATGCAGACCGCCGGCAGCCAGCAGCGCATGCCGCTGGCCTTCGCCGGGCTGGTCACCATCGGCGCGATGGCGATGGCGATGTACGAGCTCTTCAGCTGGGTCGAGAAGCGCACCACCGGCTGGGCGCACCGCGGCAGCCAGGCCGACTGAGGGGCGCGGCCACCGGCGCTGCGCCGCTGCAGCAGCCTCAGCCGCTGGCCGGCTGCGGCCGCTCGACGCAGGGCTGGAAGGGACGCTCCAGGCGCTCCGGCGGCAGGCTCCTGAGCCGCATCTGCAGCTCGGCGTCGGCCTGGGGCGCGCGCAGCCACTGCTGCGTCGCGCCCAGCGGCAGCGCAACCACGCGGGCATCGCGCACGCCCTTGGCTAGAAGGCCGGCGAGCGCCGTCTCGGCGCCGTAGCGGTCGCTGAAGTTGCCCAGGCGCAGCCCGGGCACGAGCGTGCTGGGCGCGCTCATCTCCTCGAAGCGGATCTTCAGCCGCGTCAGTTCCTCGGCGCGCGCGCGCAGCGCCTCGCGGTCGGCGAGCCGGCCGATGACGACGCCCCAGGTGTGGTTGCGCGCGACGATCTCGCGCGTCACCGCGCCCTCGGCGACCTCGTGCTCGGCGAGCAGGGCTTCGGCGACGCGCGCACCCGCTTCGTCGAAGGGCCCGGCCTCGAGGCAAAGCGCAGCGGGCTCCTCGTGCGCCGCTGCGGGCTGCGCGGCTGCGACAGCGGCACTGGCCACGCCGTCCCTCAACACCACGATGCGCTCCGGGTGCAGCTGCGCAGCCAGGCGCTGCGGCTCCCGGTCCGAGGCAGGCGGCGGCAGCCAGGGACTCAGCCAGCCTTGCGTCCAGGCATGAAAGCCGAGGTTGGCCAGCAGCAGCAGGAGGGCCAGCGCACGCAGCATCTCAGACCACCCGGGAGCCTGACCACATCGGCCGCACGCTGACCTCGCCGCCGCTCAGCAGCGTCAGCTCCCGTCCGTGACGCACGCGCAGGCTGCCGTCGGCATCCACGCCGTCGGCCACACCTTCGATCGCGCCGTCGGCGGCCGCCTCGCCCAGGTTCGACGGAACGCTTCGAACGACGCGGCCGCGCAACAGGTCGCGCGCGGCATACGCGTTCAGGAAGGCCGCGAAGCCCTCATGCGCGAAGCGCGGCAGCGCCTGCAGCAGCGCCGGCGCGACGCGCGCCAGCAGCGCGGGTGCGTCGAGCGCCGGGTCGATCTCCTGCGCGCAGGCGTGACCGCTCGCGAATTCGGCGGAGCCCGCGAGCGGCCGCACATTGAGCCCGACGCCGATCACGCAGCCCCGCCCGCCAGCGGGCAGCGGCAGCGTCTCGACGAGGATCCCGCCCAGCTTGCGCCAACCGTGCTCGCCGTCGCCATCGCCCGGGCCATCGCTCCCGTCATCGGAGAGCCACAAGTCGTTGGGCCACTTGAGCTGCAGCCGCTGCGGCCGCGGCTCGATCGCATCGGCCAGCACCGCGCCGATCGCCAGCGACAGCCCCGACCACTGCCGCGGCTCGTAGGGCAGGCCGAGCGAGAAGGTCAGCGAGGCACCGGGCGCCGAGACCCAGTTGCGCCCCAGGCGTCCGCGCCCGGAGCGCTGGTCCTCGGCCACGCGCAGCACGGGCCTCGCGTCGCCCATGCGCATCCGCTCGAGCAGGTCGGTGTTGGTCGAGCCGGTGCTCGCGACCCACTCGACGCGCAGACCCGGCGCCAGCGGCTGCAGCGCCGCCTGCAGCGCGTCGATCTCCCAGGCGGTCGTCGCGGTCCTGCTCACGGCCCCTCGCGCCGCTGCGGCCTCAGGCCCGGCTGCGCCGCTTGGGCGCGAGCATGGTGCCGCGACACTGCGGGCTGCCGCAGCGGCAGGCGTAGTCGCGCTTGAGCCGGGGCGTGTAGCGCTCGTCGATCACGAGGCCGTAGTCGTAGAAGAGCTCCTCGCCGGGCTCGATGTCGCGCAGCGCACGGATGTAGACGCGCCCATCCTCCTCGTCGGCTTCGCAGTTGGGTTCGCACGAGTGGTTGATCCAGCGCGAGGCGTTGCCGCCGAACTTGGCATCGATGACGTGGCTGCCGTCGTCGAGGCTGAAGTAGAAGGTGTGGTGCGGGTCGGCCGGATCGTGCGGGTGCCGCCGAAGCGCCTCGGGCCAGTCGATGATCTCGCCGGTGTACTCGATCAGCGTCTGCCCCGCGGCGATCGGCTGCAGCGCGTACACGCCCTTGCCGTGCACCCCGGAGCGCCGCACCTGCAAGCGCCTGCCGCCACCCCTCCCGCCGCGGCGGGGCATCGCTTGCGCGGTCTTCTTCATTCGGTACATTGAAGCCATGGGTGCGCGCGTGTGCATGCGTACGCGCGCGAGGAAACGGCATTTTAGGCACGCCCCGTGCAGGCGGCCGCTGAGAACGACCAGACATGGCAAAGACCGTCATCATCGCGGAGAAGCCGAGCGTCGCGCAGGACATCGTGCGCGCGCTGACGCCGGTGGCCGGCAAGTTCGAGAAGGGCGCCGACCACTTCGAGAACGCGCAGTACGTCGTCACCTCGGCCGTCGGGCACCTGGTGGAGATCAAGGCGCCCGACGAGTACGAGGTCAAGCGCGGCAAGTGGAGCTTCGCGCACCTGCCGGTGGTGCCGCCGCACTTCGACCTGGCGCCGATCGACAAGGCCAAGTCGCGCCTGGCCGCGGTCGTGCGGCAGATCAAGCGCAAGGACGTCGATCGCATCGTCAACGCCTGCGACGCCGGGCGCGAGGGCGAGCTGATCTTCCGCCTGATCGTGCAGTACGCCTGGGGCGACAAGCCCTGCCCCAAGCCGATCCAGCGCCTTTGGCTGCAGAGCATGACGCCGCAGGCGATCCGCGAGGGCTTCGAGCAGCTGCGCAGCGACGCGCAGATGCAGGGCCTGGCCGACGCCGCGCGCAGCCGCTCCGAGGCCGACTGGCTGGTGGGCATCAACGGCACGCGCGCGATGACCGCCTTCAACAGCCGCGACGGCGGCTTCTTCCTCACCACCGTCGGGCGCGTGCAGACACCCACCCTGTCGATCGTCGTCGAGCGCGAGGAGAAGATCCGCCGCCACGTGCCGCGCGACTACTGGGAGCTGCGTGCAAGCTTCGGGGCGCAGGCCGGCGTCTACGAGGGCAAGTGGTTCGACCCGGCGTGGAAGAAGGACCCGCAGGACGCCGAGCTGCGCGCCGACCGGCTCTGGGACGCCGCGCGCGCCGAGGCGATCGCCAGCGCCTGCCGCGGCCAGCCGGCGCAGGTCAGCGAGGAATCCAAGCCCAGCAGCCAGAGCAGCCCGCTGCTCTACGACCTGACGACGCTGCAGCGCGAGGCGAACTCGCGCTTCGGCTTCTCGGCCAAGACGACGCTCTCCATCGCGCAGGCGCTCTACGAGAAGCACAAGGTGCTGACCTACCCGCGCACCGACTCGCGCCACCTGCCCGAGGACTACGTCGGCGTCGTCAGGAGCACCTTCGGCATGCTTGCCGAGGCGCCGCTGCCGGGGCCGCTGGCCGCGCTGTCGACGCATGCGCGCAAGGGACTGGAAGCCGGCTACGTGAAGCCGCTCAAGCGCGTCTTCGACAACAGCAAGGTCTCCGACCACTTCGCGATCATCCCGACGCTGCAGGCGCCGGGCAGCCTGAGCGAGGTCGAGGCCAGGCTCTACGACCTCGTCGTCAAGCGTTTCCTCGCGGTCTTCTACCCGGCCGCCGACTACCTGGTGACCACGCGCATCAGCAAGGTGCGTGGCATCGACCAGGCCGAGCATCACTTCCAGACCAATGGCAAGGTGCTGGTCAATCCCGGCTGGCTTGCCGTCTACGGCAAGGAGGCGCAGGACGAGGACGCGAATCTCGTGCCGGTGCAGCCGGGCGAGGTGGTGCGCACCGAAGGCGTGGACATGAAGGAGCTGCAGACCAGGCCGCCCGCGCGCTACACCGAGGCCACGCTGCTGTCGGCGATGGAGGGCGCGGGCAAGCTCGTCGACGACGACGAACTGCGCGAGGCGATGGCCGAGAAGGGCCTGGGCACGCCGGCCACGCGCGCGGCGATCATCGAGGGCCTGATCACCGAGAAGTACATGCTGCGCGAGGGGCGCGAGCTCGTGCCCACGGCCAAGGCCTTCCAGCTGATGACGCTGCTGCGCGGGCTGGGGGTCGAGGACCTGACCAAGCCCGAACTCACCGGCAACTGGGAATATCAGCTCGCGCAGATGGAGCACGGGCGCCTGGAGCGGGCGGCCTTCATGGCCGGCATCGCCGAGATGGCAGAACGCATCGTCAGGAAGGCCAAGGAGTACGACCGCGACACCATCCCGGGCGACTACGCGACGCTTGCCACGCCCTGCCCCAACTGCGGCGGGGTGGTGAAGGAGAACTACCGGCGCTTTGCCTGCACCGGCACCGACGGCGCGGGCGAGGGCTGCGGCTTCTCGATCAGCAAGCTGCCGGCCGGCCGCGCCTTCGAGATCGCCGAGGCCGAGGCCTTCCTGCGCGACAAGCGCATCGGCCCGCTCGAGGGCTTCCGCTCCAAGGCGGGCTGGCCCTTCACCGCGGAGCTGAGGCTCGTGCGCGACGAGGAGATCGCGAACTGGAAGCTCGAATTCGATTTCGGCGACGAAGCGAAGCAGAAGGAGGCCGACGGCGAGCCGGTCGACTTCTCCGGGCAGGCAAGCCTCGGCCCCTGCCCCAAGTGCCGCGGTCATGTCTACGAACACGGCAGCAACTACGTCTGCGAGCATGCGGTGGGCGCGCACGTGACCTGCGACTTCAAGACCGGCAAGCTGATCCTGCAGCAGCCGGTGTCGCACGAGGACATGCACCAGCTGCTGACGAGCGGGCGCACCAGGCTGCTGGACGGCTTCGTCTCGAACCGCACGCACCGCAAGTTCAAGGCCTTCCTCGTCTACGACGCCAAGGAGGGCAAGGTGGGCTTCGAGTTCGAACCGCGGGGCGAGCGCGCGAAGGCTCCGGCGAAGAAGGCTGCCGTAAAGAAGGCTCCCGCGTAAAGAGCAGGCGAACGTGACGGTCGCCGTCTTCCAGAAGCTGCTGGCGATCTTCCTGACCGTGCTGCTGGGCTGGGCGGCAGGGCGCTGGCGCTGGCTGGAATCGGGCAAGGAGCGCAGCGACCCGGCGCGCCTGCTCGGCAACGCGGCCTTCTCGGTCTTCGTTCCGGCGCTGCTCTTTCGCACCACGGCGCGGCTGGACATGACGGCCATGCCCTGGCGCACGGTGGCCGCCTACTTCGTTCCGGTCGTCGGCATGATGCTGCTCGTCTACGCTTGGCACCGCGTACGCGGCAGCGCCGCGCGCGAGGGCGCAGCTGCGCCCTCGGTGCACGCCCTTGCGGTGGCCTTCGGCAACTCGGTGCAGCTGGGCATCCCGATGGCGGCGGCGCTCTTCGGCGAGGCGGGGCTGGCGATCCACATCGCGCTGGTCAGCGTGCACGCGATCATCCTGCTGAGCGTGATGACCGCGCTCGTCGAGCTCGATCTGGCGCGCGAGCGCGCGCGCAGCGGGCAGGCATCCGCGCTCTGGCCGATGCTGCGCCAGACGCTGCGCAACACCATCATCCATCCCGTCGTGCTGCCGGTGCTGCTCGGGCTGCTGTGGAACCTCGCGGGAATCGGCCTGCACCCGGTGCTCGACGAGGCGCTCGTCGTGCTCGGCTCGGCGGTGGTGCCGGTATGCCTGGTCTCGATCGGGCTGACGCTCGCCTACGACCCGGTGCGCCGCGAGCAGCTGCACGGTGTGGCGCGCGCTGCCGCGCTCAAGCTGCTGCTGCAGCCGGCGCTGGTGCTGCTCGTCGCGCGCTGGGGCTTCGGCCTTTCGGGCCTGCCGCTGTCGGTGGCGGTGCTGATGGCCGCGCTGCCTGCCGGCAGCAACACGCTGATGTTCGCGCAGCGCTACCGCACGCTGGAGGCCGAGGCCAACGCGGGCATCGTCGTCACGACGGTCGTCTTCGTCGCCACGGCCTCGCTGTGGCTGGCGGTGCTTGCGGCCCTGCCGTCGAACTGACGGCCGCTCGCATCGGCCGCTCGCTGCGATCGCGCCCGATCGGGGCGAAAATCGCGCGCCATGGACGCAAGCAATCTCTCCGCCACCATGGCCCAGCTTGGCGCCGCGGCGCGCGCTGCCGCCACCCGGATGGCTGCCGCCGGCACCGCGGCGAAGAACGCCGCACTGCTGGCGCTGGCGCGGCGGCTGCGCGAAGCCGGGGCTCCGCTGGCCACGGCCAACGAGCAGGATCTGGCCGCCGCGCGTGCGGCAGGCCTGCCCGAGCCGATGGTCGATCGGCTGAAGCTCACGCCGCAGGTGATCGAGACGGTGGCGCAGGGCTGCGAGCAGATTGCCGCGATGCCCGACCCGATCGGCGAGATCAGCGGCGTCAAGCGCCGCCCGAGCGGCATCAGCGTCGGGCAGATGCGCGTGCCGCTGGGCGTCTTCGGCATGATCTATGAAAGCCGCCCGAACGTGACCATCGAGGCGGCCTCGCTGGCTATCAAGAGCGGCAACGCCTGCATCCTGCGCGGCGGCTCGGAGGCGCTGCGCTCCAACCTCGCGCTCTGGCGGCTGGTCGAGGCAGCCCTCGAGGAAGCCGGCCTGCCGCGAGCGGCCGTGCAGCTCGTGCAGACCACCGACCGCGCTGCCGTCGGCCACCTGATCACCATGCCCGAGAGCGTGGACGTGATCATCCCGCGCGGCGGCAAGAGCCTGATCGAGCGCATCAGCCGCGAGGCGCGCGTGCCGGTCATCAAGCACCTGGACGGCAACTGCCACGTCTACGTCGACGCCGAGGTCGACCTGGCGCTGGCGGTGGCCGTCACCGACAACGCCAAGACGCAGAAGGTCAGCCCCTGCAACGCCGCCGAGTCGCTGCTCGTGCACGCGGCGCAGGCCGCGCGCTTCCTGCCGGCGATCGGCGACGTCTTCGCCGCCAAGGGCGTGCAGATGCGCGGCTGCCCGCGCGCCGCGGCCATCCTCGCGCCGCGGGCGGGTGTCGTCGCCGCGAGCGAGGACGACTGGGGCACCGAGTATCTGGACCGCATCATCAGCATCAAGGTGGTCGACTCGCTGGACGAGGCCATCGCGCACATCAACCGCTACGGCTCGCACCACACCGACGCGATCCTCACCACCAACCACCCGAACGCGATGCGCTTCCTGCGCGAGGTCGATTCGGCCAGCGTCATGGTCAATGCGAGCACCCGCTTCGCCGACGGCTTCGAGTACGGCCTGGGCGCCGAGATCGGCATCAGCACCGACAAGTTCCACGCGCGCGGCCCGGTCGGCCTCGAAGGGCTGACTTCGCTCAAGTGGATCGTGCTGGGCCAGGGTGAACAGCGCCAGTAGCCGGCCGCCGAGGCATTTTCGCCCCTGGGACTGGAGCTTCGGCAGCCGCGGTCGCGATGAGCATCGGCCAGTGGATCGTCCTCGCCGCCGCCGCGGTCACCGTCTTCTGGATGGTCGGCGCCCACAACCGCCTGGTCGCGATGCGCAGCGCGATCGGCCGGGCCTTCGGGCAGGTCGACGAACTGATGGAGCGCCGGCTGGCGTCGGCGAAGGCGCTCGTCGAGGCGGCACGCCAGGCCCTGGCCGGCGAGCCCGACGCGATCGACGCTTGGCTCGCGGCGCTCGCAGCCTCATCGCAGGCGGCTGCGGCGCTGCGCCTGCATCCGGCCGACGCGGATCCAGCTGCGGCACTTGCGGCCAGCGAGGCGGCGCTCGCCGCCCGTGCGACGCGCGTGATGGCGCTGCTCGAGCAGCGGCAGGACCAGCTCGACGACGTCGCTGCCGCGCAGCAAGCCCTGCTGCAGGATCTGCAGTCGCGCCTGGCGTTCGCGCGCCAGCTCTTCAACGATGCGACACAGGCCTACAACGCGGCAGCGCAGGAACTGCCGACGCGATGGCTGACGCGACTGTACCGCTTCGGCCCCGCGGGGCGACTCTGAGCGCGGCGGCCGGGGTGTCTGCGTCCGCACCACCGAAACGACGAAGGGCGCCCGCAGGCGCCCTTCGCTCCGGACCGCGGCCGACGCTTACTTCGCGCCGCCCATGATCCACTTCGCCAGCGAGGCGGCGTCGGCATCCGGCACCGCGGCGTTCGGCGGCATCGGCACCGGGCCCCAACGACCCGTGCTGCCCTTCTTGATGTGGTCGGTCAGGGTCTTCTCGATGTCCTTCTGGCCCGCGTACTTCTTGGCGACCTCCTGGTAGGCCGGGCCGACCAGCTTCTTGTCCACGGCGTGACAGGCCGTGCAGTTGTACTTCTTGGCCATTGCGAGGTCGGCCAGGGCAGGAGCCGAGGCCGTGGCCAGCAGGGCCGACAGGAACAGGGCGCGTCGGATCATGGTGCAAAAGTCCTTTCAGTCTTGAGCTCGGGAGGGTCCTGGCGGTGCAGCGGCCACAACCGCATTGCTGCCGGAACGGGTTTCATTTTCCGCCATCAACAGGCCGGGACCTTGATTCAGCTCCCGACAGGCGGGATCGTAGCGCGGGAACCACATGCCGCGAACCCACCCAAGGATAGAACGCCCGGGCAGGCCGAAGGTTGACCGCAGGCGCACCGGGCCGAGCGCTGGCGGGCCGCGGTGTTCGTGCCCGACTCAGGCAAAGGTGTCGATCAGCGTCCCCAGCATCGCGTCTGCGGCCCTGACGACATGGGCATTGACATCGAAGCGCTGCCTGGCCTCGATCTGCAGGACCGCCTCGCGATTCAGGTCGGTCGCGCCGGGAAGCGCGCGATCGCCACCCCAGCGCGCGACGCGCGCGGCCGAGTCCTGCAGGTCGTTCATCGCCGTGCGCAGGCCAGCAGCGCCGGTCGTGAGAATTCCATTCATCGTGACCGGGTTTTCGGCCGCGCGCGCACGAACTTGAGGGTCTTGTCCCGGCGCTCCACCCCCCTCAGGACGGCAGTGGTTCCAGCACGAGCAGTCCGGAGGCGGTGTTGCTGATCGGGGCGCGGCAGCACGCTGCTGGCCACGCTGCCTTCGCTGCTGGGCCTGGGCCTGCTGCGCGGCCTCGGGACGGCGCCAATGCCGGTGACGATCCCCGAGATGCCGGTCTACATGGTCTGGCACGCGCGGCGCCAGGACGACGCGGTGCACCGCTGGCTGCGCGAGCAGCTGCTGGAGGTGGTCGACACGCTCGCCGTCCCGGCAGTGTGGACGAGGCGGCCGGCTAAGGCGCGGCCAGCAGGGTGAGCAGCCCCAGCACCGCGAAGATCAGCGCGCCGGCCACGTGAACCGCGCGCGTGGGCAGCCGGGCAAGAATGCGGTCACCGAAGAAGACCGCGGGCACGTTGGCGAGCATCAGGCCGAGCGTGCTGCCGGCGACGACGGCCGGCAGCTGCCCGAAGCGCGCCGCCAGCGCGACGGTGGCGATCTGGGTCTTGTCGCCCATTTCGGCGAGGAAGAAGCACACGATGGTCGTGCCGAAGACGCCCCAGCGCAGACGCCGGGTGTCGAGATCGTCGGCCTTGTCGGGAACCAGGATCCACACGGCCATCGCGAGAAACGACCCGCCGACGATCCAGCGCAGCCATTGCGGGCCGAGCGCCGACGCCACCCAGGTCCCCACCGCGCCGGCCAGCGCGTGGTTGACCAGCGTGGCCAGCAGGATGCCGGCGGCGATCGGCCAGGGTCGGCGAAAGCGCGCCGCCAGCAGCAATGCCAGCAGCTGCGTCTTGTCGCCGATCTCGCCGAGCGCGACGACGCCGGTGGAGACGAGGAAGGCTTCCGAAAAGGCTTGCAAGAGACGTCGGCGGCGCTGCGGCAGGGTCGGCGATTGTGCCTTCCCGTCGCGCGCCGCACCCCGGCAAGCCGACACCCGTCATTGACACGATCTTCGTGATACACGAAAATCCTGCTTCACGAGCTTCGTGTCAATCGAAGGTGAGGGCCGCCATGAAGAACGTCACCATCACGATGGAAGACAGCGTCGCCGACTGGGCGCGGCTCGAAGCGGCGCGGCGCAATACCAGCGTCTCGCGCCTGGTCGGCGAGATGCTGGCCGAGAAGATGCGCCGCGACGGCGCCTACGAGCGCGCCATGCGCGAGGCGCTGCAGTTCAGGTCGATCCCCTTCGAAAGAGCCTACCTGACCCGCGACGAGATCTATGCCGAGCGACTTGACCGTTTTCGTTGACACCAACGTCCTGCTGTACGCGGCCGACCCGCGCAATCCAGCCAAGCAGGTGGGCGCGCGGGCCTGGCTGCAGCAGTGTTGGCAACGCGCGTGCGGTCGCATCAGCAGCCAGGTGCTGCACGAGCTCTACGCCAACCTGAGGCGGGTCGCGCCGAAGCTCGCGATTGCCGACGCGAGAGGCCTGGTTCGCAAATACCGCGCCTGGTCGCCCTGGCTCGTTGATCACGAGACCGTCGACGCCGCCTGGGACCTGCAGGACCGCTTTCTCTTGACCTACTGGGACGCCCTCATGGTCGCTGCCGCGCAGCAGCAAGGCTGCAGCCTGCTGCTGACCGAGGACCTGCAGCACGAGCAGATGATCGACGACCTGCGCATCGTCAACCCCTTCCTCCTCGGCCCCGAGATCCTCGACCGCCCCACGCCATGACCATCGCCCTTGCCGAACGCCTGCAGCACACCATCCGCCAGGACGTGCAGTCGATGCACGCCTACGCGATCCAGGACAGCCGCGGGCTGATCAAGCTCGACGCGATGGAAAACCCCTTCCCGCTGCCGCCGCAACTGCAGCGCGAACTCGGGGAACGCCTCTCCACACTGGCGCTCAACCGCTACCCGGGGCCGCGCAACGCGGAGGTGATCGAGCGCCTGGCGGCCTTCGCCGAACTGCCCGCGGGCTGCAGGCTGATGCTGGGCAACGGCTCGGACGAGCTGATCGACATCCTCTCGGTGGCCTGCAACCGCCCGGGCGCGACGCTGCTGGCGCCCTTGCCCGGGTTCGTGATGTACGAGATGTCGGCGCGGCTGCGCGGCCTGTCCTTCGTCGGCGTGCCGCTCACCGCCGACTTCGAGCTCGACGAGGCGGCGATGCTCGCCGCGATCGAGCAGCATCAGCCGGCGCTGACCTACATCGCCTACCCCAACAACCCGACCGCCAACCTCTTCGACGACGGCATCATCGGCCGCATCGTCGCAGCCGTCGGGCGGCAGCGCGGTCTCGTCGTCTTCGACGAGGCCTACCAGCCCTTCTCGTCGCGCACGCGGATGCAGAGCCTGGCCGCGCACGAGCACGTGCTCGTGATGCGCACGCTCTCGAAGTTCGGCCTGGCCGGCGTGCGCCTGGGTTACCTGTGCGGCGCGGCGGCGCTGATCGACGAGATCGACAAGGTGCGCCCGCCCTACAACGTGAGCGTGCTCAACGCCGAGGCGACGCTGTTCGCGCTCGAGCACGCCGACGAATACGGGCGCCAGGCCGCGCTGCTGCGCAGCGAGCGCGCTCGCCTGCAGGCCGCCCTCGCCGCGCTGCCCGGCGTCACCGCGTTCCCGAGCGAGGCGAACATGATCCTCGTGCGCGTACCCGACGCCAGGCACAGCTTCGAGGGCATGCGCGCGCGGGGCGTGCTCGTGAAGCACATCGCGCCGCTGCATCCGCTGCTGGCCGGCTGCCTGCGGCTGACGATCGGCGCGCCGGGTGAAAATGACGCGATGTTGAAGGCACTCTCCGCCACCCTCTAGACCGGCCACCCCAAGATGCAGAACCAGCAGCGCACGGCCGAGGTCCGGCGCGACACCCAGGAGACGCGGATCCGCGTCCGCGTCGATCTCGATGGCAGCGGCCAGTCGCGCCTGGCCACCGGCATCGGCTTCTTCGACCACATGCTCGAGCAGATCGCGCGCCACGGCTTGATCGATCTCGAGGTCGAAGCCGACGGCGACCTGCACATCGACGGCCACCACACGGTCGAGGACGTCGGCATCACGCTCGGCCAGGCGCTGGCGCAGGCGATCGGCGACAAGAAGGGCATCACGCGCTACGGCCACGCCTACGTGCCGCTGGACGAGGCACTCTCGCGCGTCGTCGTCGACCTCTCGGGCCGGCCCGGCCTGCACATGCGCGTGCCCTTCACCGCGGCGATGATCGGCGGCCTGGACACGCAGCTCGTGGCGGAATTCTTCCAGGGGCTCGTCAACCACGCGCGCATCACGCTGCACATCGACAATCTGCACGGCGACAACGCGCACCACCAGTGCGAATCGGTGTTCAAGGCCTTCGCGCGCGCGCTGCGCATGGCGGTCGCGCCCGATGCGCGCACCGCCGGCGTCGTGCCCTCGACCAAGGGCAGCCTCTGAGCAGACACAGGGTCGTCCGCAGGCCGCGCTGGCGCGGCCCGCGGACGACCGGCCCGAGCGAGAACCGCCCACGATGAAACGTCTGGTCGCCGTCGTCGACTACGGCATGGGTAACCTGCGCTCGGTGTCGCAGGCGCTGCAGCACGCGGCCGAGGACAGCGACTTCGAAGTCCTGGTCACGCAGGATCCGACGCAGCTGCGCACGGCCGAGCGCGTCGTGCTGCCGGGCCAGGGCGCGATGCGCGCCTGCATGCGCGGGCTGCGCGAGACCGGCCTGCTCGAACCGGTGCTGGAGGCCGCGGCAGGCAAGCCGCTGCTGGGCGTCTGCGTGGGCATGCAGATGCTGCTCGCGCACAGCGAGGAGCAGGACACGTCGGGGCTGGCGCGCTTCCCCGGGGAGGTGCGCCGCTTTCGCCTCGAAGGGCGGCTGCAACCCGACGGCAGCCGCTACAAGGTTCCGCACATGGGCTGGAACCGCGTGCGCCAGGAACATCCGCATCCCCTGTGGAACGGCATCCCCGACGAGAGCTGGTTCTATTTCGTGCACAGCTACCACGCCGCGCCGGCGAATCCGGCACACATGGCGGGCAGCACCGATTACGGGCTGCGCTTTACCAGTGTGCTG
>Ga0116144_10000541_pt1 | contig 50349 bp, 37 predicted proteins | sample AD_UKC035_MetaG_FD_89746 | JGI IMG/M metagenome (GOLD analysis project Ga0116144, IMG submission 89746) | Active sludge microbial communities of municipal wastewater-treating anaerobic digesters from USA - AD_UKC035_MetaG | ecosystem: Engineered > Bioreactor > Anaerobic > Digestate | place: USA...
CCGGAGAATGTACAAGCTCTGGCGGATAAATATTTTTCTGCATGGAAAACCGGAGATTATGTAAGTAAAATTCCGGTAGAACCTGCACAAACAGCAGCACGTTCGGTGCATATTCAAAAAGCCGGCTTCCCTCCTTTTCTTGATCTGAACTACAAAGGACCTGCATTCAGTGATAAGGCAATCGATATGCCTGCCTTGGATGTGTTGAATTCTATAATTCTATCCGACAAATCAGAATTGTATAAGAAGCTTGTTATTGACGAACAAAAGTGCCGCTTTCTTGGTGGAGGTGCACAAGATTCACGTGATCCTTACCTTATAAGCATAAGTGCTTCACTCATCAATGCATCAGATCTCCAATACGTAAAAGATGCTATTGTTGCCGCTTATGAGAAAGCTAAAACAACACCGGTTGATGCACAACTTTTAAAGGACACAAAATCACATTTGAAATACAGTTTTGCGATGAATATCGACAATCCAACTTCGATTGCTGAATCATTAAGTGCTTACACCTGGCTCACCGGAGATCCTGAATCATTAAACAGATTGTATGCACTCTACGACAAAGTAACTGCAGATGATCTGATGATGGTTGCAAAAAAATATATTTTACCTCAAACACTTACGATCGGAACAATTTCTCCGAATGAAAAGGAAGTCATTAAGTGATCCACATTTTTACTAATTCACAATCAACCTAAAAAAGATGAAATCAATTACACTATCCATATTTACTTTTTGTTTTGCCCTGGTACTTTCATTGGGAAGTACAGCGCAAGACCTGGTGGAATTAAAACTACCCAAATCAAACAAAGTTGTTATACAGCTTATGTTTCGTAATGGAAGCATTTGTGATCCTGCAGGTAAAGAAGGTTTAACCTATCTAACAGCCAATCTTGTCACCGAGGGAGGTTTCGGAACTCTAAGCGCTACAGATATAAAGGATAAGATCTATCCTTATTCAGCGAATTTCGGAAGTTCATGCGATAAGGAAGTCAGCAATTTCTATTTTGAAGTTCCTGCTGATTACCTGAATGACTTTTATGACATTGTAAAAGGCTTGATGCTCACTCCGGCTTTCAAAACAGAAGATTTTGAACGCGTAAAATCCAATCAGCAGAATTATGTTGACCAGTTGATCCGCCAGTCTTCTGATGAAGAGTATGGAAAAAAATACCTTGAAGACGTATTGTTCCGTGGTACGAATTACCAGTACATGACTACCGGAACGAGTGAAGGAGTAAAAAGTATCACATTGGATGATGTTAAAAATCATTACAAGAATTTCTTCACAAGAAATAATCTCACGATTGGTTTAGCAGGAAATTATTCCGATGAATTTGCTGCGAAAATTAAGACAGATCTGAAAGGTATGTCAGCAACTGTTCCGGTTATTCCTGCACCGGGAAAAGCAGCAATGGCTGAAGGTCTGAATGTCGAGATCGTCTCGAAAGACAATGCACTGGGTTCTGCGATCTCTGCCGGGTTTCCTCTTGCCATAACACGTTCAAATGACGACTTCGTTGCCCTGATGATCGCCAACTCATGGCTTGGAGAGCATCGTAAATCATATTCCCGTCTTTACAAAAAGATCCGTGAGGAGCGCTCGATGAATTATGGTGACTATACATATATTGAATGGTATGAATCAGGCGGTTCGAATATGCTTCCTCCTTCCGGAGTCCCGCGTTCATCAAATTATTTCAGCATTTGGGTTCGACCTGTTCAAACGGCATCAGGACTAAAAGGGCAATACGAAGAGCTGAAAGATATTGAGATCGGTCACGCACACTATGCTCTTCGTATGGCATTAAAAGAAATGGATGCTTTGATAAAAAATGGCATGACCAAGGAAGATTTTGAAGCAACACGCGATTTTCTAAAAAGTTATACGAAGCTTTACATCCAATCACCTGCCAGTCAGTTGGGATATTTGATGGATGCAAAATTCTATGGCCGCAAAGACTGGATCAAAGAGCTAGATGCCCTTCTAACCACTATGACGCTTGATCAGGTTAATAAAGCCATTAAAAAATACTGGCAGACACAGAATATGAATATTGTTGTCATCACCGATAAAAGTGAAGCTGAACCGCTGGCAAAAAGTTTGAGGAACAATTCACCATCTCCGATGAGTTATTCTGATGGACTAAAAGCATCTCTTTCACAAGACATCCTAAATGAAGATCGCTCTGTTGAGTCATTCCCTATGCCTGTTAAAAAAGTTACCATCGTTGATTCTGAATCAACATTTCGAAAGTCAATTTCTTCTGACTCCAAAGGAATTTTGAAAATCCAGAAATAATATTTTTTTATTATTAATGAAAAAGCGCGGCATGTAAGATGCCGCGCTTTTTTTGTGCTAAAATGAATGAATGAGTGAATGAATGATCAGCAGAAGACTTTATTTCAACATTAATGAACAACAAACTGCTTTTTTATTGCTGCTTTATTACCGGTACTGATCTCAAGATAATATAAACCGGAAGGCCAGTCCTCTCTTTGTATCTCGAAATAATTTCCCCGTAATCCCTCTACTAGTTTCAATAACCTTCCATATCGGTCGTAAATCTTATATGACGAAACTTCTGCATTTGTTGTTTTTAAATATACACTTGATTTATCAACAAGCGGGTTAGGGTAAAACAAAATATTATTCTCCCCGAAGTAAACGAAATGAATATCGATGATGACAGAGTAACCCAAAGTAATAAGATCAAGGCGGTAATAATTTGTTGCGTTCCTGATTGGACTGTCATCAGTAAAAGAATAATAAACATCTTCGGTAGAACTGCCACAAATCCCTGCAATTCCACCAATAGAGTTAAAGTTTACTCCATCTGCTGATCTTAAAATATTTATTCCGTTACAGGTATTTCCTCCTGCGATTGTAATATTGAGATCAATTTTCTCGTTATGTTGCAAGGCAGAAAAGTTTGCCAAAAACTGGGCAGGTGCAATTATTGAGGCAAACAAGAAATTGCTGACAAGAAAAAAGTGTCTCAAGGTCATCAGGTCAAATTAAGAAAGAAATGGGACAATACTTGTTAAACAACTCATTTATGAAACAGTTTTAGCCCCTCAAAATTTTACTACTTTTACAGCATTCCTATAAATTTTAGGCCAATTTATGCCAAAATCAAAGAAAAAGTTCGGTAAATACTTGCTCATCTTCTGGGGCTTATTTTTGGTTCCTTTTGTATTGGCAGTTGTCATATTGTTCATGGCCTCCAAAGGCTGGATCGGTCAGGAGTTACCATCATTCGAAGAGTTGGAAAATCCAAAGAGCAATTTGGCTTCTGAAGTTATTTCCAGTGATCAGGCGATCCTGGGGAAGTACTATGTAGAAAACCGGACTAACATTCATTATTACGACCTGAACGAAAATATTGTCCAGGCACTAAAAGCAACTGAAGATATCCGTTTTGAAGAACACAGTGGAATCGATCCCCGTGGTTTACTGAGAGCTGTGTTTCGTGCAGGCACAGCAGGAGGTGGAAGTACTATTACCCAGCAGTTGGCCAAGAATTTGTTCCATGAAAAGCCTGACACTAAAACAGAGCGAATCATTCAGAAATTACAAGAGTGGATAATAGCCGTGCAACTGGAAAGGCGTTATACGAAGGAAGAAATTATTGCGATGTACCTCAACACAGTTGAGTTTAGCAGCAATGCTTATGGGATTAAGTCGGCCGCCCGAACTTACTTTAATAAAATGCCTGACACATTGAATGTTCAGGAAGCGGCTGTACTGATCGGAATGCTTCAGGCTCCCACACGTTTTAATCCTGCAAGGAATCCGGAGCGTTCATTGGCGCGAAGAAATATTGTGCTGAGTCAAATGAACAAATATAAATTCATCCCTGACGATCAAATTGATTCTATCATCGCATTGCCAATTGATCTCAATTTTCAGATGGAAGATCACAACTTTGGACTTGCAACATATTTTAGGGAATCACTCCGTACAGATCTGTTAAAATGGTGTAAAGAACATATCAACAATGCAACTGGCAAACCTTACAATCTTTATACAGACGGATTAAAAATTTATACCACTATCGATTCAAGGATGCAGCGATATGCTGAAGAAGCGATGCGTGAACATATGACAGAAATCCAGAAGAAATTTACGGAACACTGGAAAAACAAGGAACCATGGGAAGATCATAAAGAGATCCTGGAAGAAGGGAAAAAACGTTCTGACAGGTACATAAGGATGAAAGCTGCAGGAGCAACGCCGAAGCAAATAGACAGTGCATTCAAAGCTAAAACTGAAATGACACTTTTCTCCTGGAAAGGAGATATTGATACAGTCCTTTCCCCAATGGACAGTATAAAATACTTTAAGAAGATGTTGCAATTGGGCTTCATGTCGATGGAGCCTCAAAGTGGCTATATACGTGCCTGGGTCGGTGGAAATGATTACCGGTTTTTTCAATATGACCATGTAAAAGAAGGAAAGAGACAAGTAGGATCTACTTTCAAACCCTTTCTCTATACTCTTGCGATGCAAGAAGGTTATTCACCTTGTTATAAAATTCCAAACATACGGGTGACCTTCGATCTTCCTACAGGAGATCAATGGTCGCCTGTGAATGCCGATGATAAATATGGCGGCATGCTTACTCTAAAAGAGGGTCTGGCAGAATCAGTCAACTGCATCTCAGCTTACCTGATGAAACAGTTTGGCCCGCAGGCAATGATTGAGATTGCACGAAAGATGGGAATTACATCTCCTATAGACGCAGTGCCTGCGATATGTCTAGGTACACCTGATGTTTCGGTCTATGAAATGGTCGGTGCATATTCAACATTTGCCAATAAGGGTGTATGGACACAACCGATCTATTTAACACGAATAGAAGACAAGAACGGAAATATTCTACAAGAATTTGTTCCAAGAAAAGTTGAAGCTGTCAGTGAAGAGACTGCCTATCTTATGCTTCGGCTGATGGAAGGTGTCGTTCAGTTTGGAACAGGTGGAAGATTAAGGGGGCAATATAAACTAAGAATGCCAATAGCAGGTAAGACAGGAACTACACAAAATCAAAGTGATGGTTGGTTCATGGGTATTACACCTGAACTTGTAAGTGGCTGTTGGGTAGGTTGTGAGGACAGGCTGGTACATTTCCGCACGCTCGAATTGGGACAGGGTGCCAGAACTGCTATGCCTATCTGGGCACTATATATGCAAAAAGTGTATGGTGATAAAAATCTGAATATCTCACAAGGAGATTTTGAAGCTCCAAAGGATCCTCTGAGTGTTGTACTCGATTGTGACAAATATGTACAACCGGGGATAAACAAAACTTCTTTCGATCGGGATTTTTAGTCTTCAAAAAGAAAAAATAAATTCATTCATAATAATTCGCTCATGAATAAAGTTGTAGCCAATGCCGATGAAGCTATCCGGGATATAAAGGACAGCATGACACTTCTGCTGGGAGGGTTTGGGCTCTGTGGTATTCCGGAGAACTGTATTGCAGCCTTAGTAAGAAAAAATGTCAAGGATCTCACTTGTGTTTCAAACAATGCAGGTGTTGATGATTTTGGCTTAGGCTTATTACTCCAAAAAAAACAGATCAGAAAAATGATCGCCTCGTATGTAGGAGAAAATGCTGAGTTCGAACGACAAATGCTTAGCGGAGAATTGCAAGTGGACCTGATACCACAGGGAACACTGGCAACGAGGTGTATGGCTGCAGGATATGGGATGCCTGCAATCTTTACTCCGGCAGGTGTGGGTACTGAGGTAGCTGAAGGAAAGGAGATCCGCAATTTTAACGGGAAAGATTATTTGCTTGAATATGCATTCGATGCAGACTTTGCCATAGTTAAAGCCTGGAAGGGAGATACACATGGCAACCTCATTTTCAAAGCTACCTCCAGAAATTTTAATCCTCTGATGGCCATGGCCGGAAAGATCACAATCGCAGAAGTAGAACATTTGCTTCCTGCAGGAGAGTTGGATCCAAATGAAATTCATACACCTGGAATATACGTTCAACGAATATTTCAGGGAAAAGATTATGAGAAGCGCATTGAACAGTTAACGGTAAGGAAGAAAAATTAAGTATCGTTTTATTTTTCGATATCTGATCATTAAAAAATATTAAAATGCTTGACAAAAACGGAATAGCAAAAAGGATCTCCAAAGAATTGAAAGACGGTTATTATGTCAACCTGGGAATCGGCATCCCGACACTTGTTGCCAACTATATTCCTGAAGGAATGAATGTTGTTCTACAATCTGAAAACGGCTTGTTAGGGATGGGGCCATTCCCCTTTGAAGGAGAAGAAGATCCTGATCTTATCAATGCAGGAAAGCAAACAATAACTACCGTGCCGGGATCAGCATTCTTTGATTCAGCTATGAGCTTTGGAATGATACGCTCGGGTAAAGTTAACCTCACTATTCTTGGTGCCATGGAAGTAGATGAGAATGGAGATATTGCCAACTGGAAAATTCCGGGAAAGATGGTAAAAGGTATGGGAGGCGCCATGGACCTGGTAGCCTCAGCAAAAAACATCATAGTTGCGATGCAGCATGTAAACAAAGCCGGTGAATCTAAATTGCTTCCAAAGTGCACACTTCCTCTCACCGGAATTCGTTGTGTAAAAAAGATCGTTACAGAATTGGCTGTTCTTGATGTTCTGCCTCAGGGTGGATTTAAATTATCGGAAAGAGCACCGGGAGTTAGTGTAGAACATATTATTAAATCAACTGCGGGTAAATTGTTCGTTGAAGGAGAAATTCCGGAAATGACCTTTGATTAAATATTCTTTATTAATTCAAATAAAAGTGGATGTCGAAGTCGTCGGCATCCACTTCTTTTTTGCTTTCATTCCAGAGATAGACTTTCACTACATTGTCAGGCTTGAGGTTATCCGGAAGATCATAAGTAAAGTAAAGCCTGGTCCATTCACCCGGTTTTGGAGAAACATCTTCTGTACGTATCGCCTGCCAATACATCATACTATCTGCAGATTCAATACTCAGAACCAATTTAGCTTTTGCCAAAGGACCGGAGATCCGAACCCATGCTCCCATATCGATCCTTCGAACAGGTTTTTCACTGATGTCACTTAATTTTAAGGTGAAAGTTTGACTATAATCCCGGTTCTCACCTGTGCGGGTAAAATAACTACCTGAGTGTCCGGAACCTTTAACAATATTGGAGTTTTCATACCAACCTGCCGTACTTTCAAAGTTCTGACTGAAAGTTATCTTTGAATGATTCTGACAAGAGGCAAGTGCCACTGCTGCACAAAAAATGAGAAACAAATTTTTCATTTTGAAGAATTAAGTGGCAAAATTAGAAGAAGTTTCGAAATAATACGACAATCGACATTGAATGGGAAATTAAGGTTCCTTTATTCCAATATAAAGAAGGAATATTTTCTACATTTACACGCTATAAATTTCCCCTATGAATGCTCAGGACTTTGTAAAATTATCTATTATTATTCCATGCTACAATGAGGAAAGGACCGTGCACCATATTCTTGAAAAGGTTCGAAAAGTTGAATTGCTGAATGGCATCAAGAAGGAGTTCATTGTGGTAAATGACTGTTCAAGTGATAAAACTTCTGAGGCAATAGATAATTACTTCCGTCAATATCCTGATGTTGATTATACTTTATATAATCACGAAGTTAACAAAGGTAAAGGGGCAGCCATTCATACCGGGATATCAAAAGCTTCCGGACAATTTTTGATCATTCAAGATGCAGACCTGGAATATGATCCGAATGAATATAATTTACTTTTGAAACCTGTAATTGACGGTTTTGCAGATATCGTATACGGATCACGTTTTCTTGGAGGGAATCCACATCGAATATTATTTTTCTGGCATTCCATTGGAAATAAATTTTTAACCTTTTTGTCTAATGCATTTACCAATCTGAATCTGACGGATATGGAAACATGCTATAAACTATTCCGTACTGATATAATTCAAAATATAGAATTGAAAGAAAAACGTTTCGGTTTTGAGCCGGAGGTTACAGCACGAATTGCCAGAGTAAAAGGAGTTAGAATATATGAAGTTGGAATTTCATATTATGGCCGCACCTATGAAGAAGGTAAGAAAATCGGATGGAGAGATGGCTTTAGGGCTATTTGGTGCATTTTAAAATACAATCTTTTTTCAAGCAAGTAAATTATCATGAATGAATTTCTCCGTAAGTACGGGAACATTCTTATTGGAAGCGTTTTACTGTATTCCTTTTTTCAAATTTACGGTTTCCTCGATAATAAGAAGAGCGGTATTATTCGAAGTGATGGCTTAGGATATTATTCATACCTCCCTGCCATGTTTATTTATGGTGATTACACGCAATCATTTTTGGAAAAAGCATATGCTGACAATTACAAAGATGGGAGTATTCCGGAATACATGCAGACCGTGAATGATCGACTTGTAGATAAATACTTCTTTGGTGTTGCAGTTTTAGTCTATCCATTCTTTATACTGGCTCATATCTTATCTCTTATTTTTGGTCAGGTTCCAGATGGCTATTCTGTATTCTACCAGTACTTTGTTGGCTTTGCCGCAATTTTTTATGTGTTTCTTGGCTGCTTATTTATATCAAGGCTTCTGAAACACTATATATCAGGAGCAGGCACAATTTTGCTGATCAATTTGTCTATGGTTTTCGGGACTAATTTATTTCATTACACCGTCATAGAGCCTTCCATGTCGCATGCCTACTCATTTTCTATGGTAGCGGGATTTCTATTCTTCACAAAAGAATTTATCGAAAATCAAAAACCTAAATACCTTTTTGCAATATTCATTACGTTGGCATTAGTTACACTCATAAGACCGGTAAACGCATTGCTGATACTAATCGTTCCGTTTCTTGCAGGAAGTCCCCTGGTTTTTTTAAATAACTTAAAGACTCTACTGAAGGAATATAAGGTGACAGTTCCGGCAGCCTTAATAGCAGCCGGAATTGTATCTCTGCAATGTGTTCTTTGGTACATGCAAACAGGCAAGTGGATCGTTTATGCATATACATATGAAAGATTTCACTTCGATAAACCTGAAATTCTTAATGTCCTGTTTAGTTACAGAAAAGGTCTCTTCATCTGGACTCCCCTACTATTTATATCCCTAACGGGTTTAATATACCTATTCCTGAAAAAGAAGTTTGCCTTTCTCTCGATAGTTTTTTTTCTATGCCTGCTAATTTTTATTGTCTCCTCCTGGTATATGTGGTACTATGGAATGAGTTTTGGTTTTCGCCCTCTGATAGATTTCTTCCCGGTATTTGCAATACTTCTCGCCTTAGGATTCAATCTCCTCAAAAGCAAAGTCGCAAAAACAAGCATGGTTATTTTGTGCTTAGGATGTATTTATATTAATCAGGTACAAGCATACCAATACAGACACTATATTTTGCACTGGAGTGTGATGTCGAAGGAAAAATACTGGAAGGTGTTTTTAAAAACTGATGACAAATGGAAAGGCTATTTATGGGAAAATCTGGTTGCAGGTGATATTGAAGGAAGCACAAAAGCTAGTTTCAAAATGGATTTCGAGTCTCAATCAATTCATTGGAATACACAAGGAAGAAAAGAATCCGGGGCCAATGCATATTCAGGTAATTATGTAGCGGAGCTCAGCCCAACAGATGAATTTGGTCCTACATTTAGTTTAAGGAATGATAGTGCTTTGAGCAGCCTAAGAAAAGCTGTATTAAATTGCAGTTTTTATATTTACGATGATCAGGTCAGGAGTCCGGACAGTACATTCCTTGTTGTCTCACTAAGAGGTAAAGATGCAAGGGATTATTTTTATCAGCTCAAATCAATCGGACGCGATCCGGAGGAGCGTGGAAAGTGGAGAAAGAAATCCTATGCACTACAATTAGGTTCTGTCAATGATCCGGGCGATGAATTACTGGTCTATTTTTGGAATCCACAAAAAAACAAATTGCTGATTGATGATATTGAAATAGAACTGGTAGAGGAAAAATAATACGCTTTCAGCTTTTATAAAAAAATTACTGGATTACTACTTCGTATATTTCTCCAAAAATATCATTCAATGGGAATGGTATGTTATGCTGTTGATATGGTGATCCGGGCCACCACTTAGTGTTGTGAAACTCCTGCGTGATGATCAGCAACATCTGATTATTCGGTATGCTTGTCACCTTATCATTCATATATCCAACCACGCGCAATGATTCAGGTTCCGGACCAATTCGCCAAATTATTTCATTAGGCCTCCAGTCGATCTCAAAATAATAATAGTCAGATGCAAAAAGGGAATCATCGGCAGCATACGTTTTTTCTGTCAGCGCGCGATACCAATGATCCCAGCGATGGGCTTCAAATGTATGTCCCTGGTATGTTACCGGAATACATCCAACACCATAATCTTTGGGTTCCCAACATGCCATATCCCAGTTGGTACAGGCAACAGTGATCTCGGCATCATGCCTTGTGATCTCCTCCGCCCAGGGTACATTCCAGGATTTTTCATCAAGTCTGTTAGCCATCGGTATTTTGAGCACGGGAGGAAATTCCTGCTCGGGACAATAAGAAGGAGTTTTTAAGATTTCAAAATCAATTTCGGAATAGCCGACTCTTTCCGCTCGTTTATCTTCCCTTCCACCCCAGTATGTAGCCATATAGCCTTCCTTGCGGCAAGGACGACGCAGGTTCCAAAGGCCGTCTCCACCACCCTGATTAATTAACCAGATAGCATTGGTGAGTCCGTTCCACATATTATCCTTATTCAGTAACTCAGTTAATTTTGCTTTAACTCTGATCTTGCCATAAGCCAATCCATTTCTACTGATAATACCGACATTTTCTTTCCTCCATTTTCCGGGCACTGTCCCCGGGTTTTTTATCACAATCTTTTTAGCTACAGGATCTGAGTATACCGTCTGGCATGGAAGGTTTGCAGTCTGAGGAGTAGTTGAGATGAGTTCTTCACGGGAATAAAAACTTCTATTCCAGTTGTACTCTCTTTTTGAGTAACCTTCCCGGAGTACATCTTTAATGACCGGAATATTTTCCAGGTTTGTTGACTTGTCTATGTAATGAATGAATTGTGAAAAAGCCGCCTTTGAATACAAATCAGGATCATTGCCACACAAATTTGTTGAAGCCGATTTAACTTCTTCATCTGTAAAATGACCATCATCAATATGAATACCTGCCCCAAGGTCGGGACGAGCAATAACTTTTAGAGTGACCGGGGATTGGAGACTCATCAATGTCGGCAACTTTTTTGCGTCGCCATATCTGAAGTAATAATATGGAGAATGATATCGGCCATCATTCTGTAAGCAAATATTTTTTATGTGATCGGGAATTGAATTAATACTTGAAGTATCATTAGGAATAACGGCGAGCAAAAAACTATAATTGCCCACACGAGGGTTTCTCCTCCATCTAAGGTTTTTGCCGTTTTCATAACATAATGTTTCATTACGCGGGTTGCCAAGAATACGGATGGAATCAATGATCGTGTGAAATTCTCCATCTGCTTTAATCAAGGATGTCTCTTTAAAAAGTATACTGCTATCCTCCCATGAACCATAAAAATTCTCAGAAATCAGTTCATGCTCTTTATTTGACAAAGAGTCAAGCTCCGGCCATTTGTAAGATTCATTTTGGTAATAAATTTTATAGGCGAAGGCTTGGGGACTATTAGTATTGTTTCGTATAGAAAAAGTAAAAGTGAAATATCCACCCTGTACTTGCCGCTCACTAGGTATGATGAATCCGTTATCCATTGAATTGAGATAGTCGAGTTCTATTGTTTTTATACTGTCCTTTAACTCCGGTTTGTAATTTGTTAAAGCAGTAAATTCAGAAACACTAAAAATAGTATTCCCATTAAGTATTTTCGTGGTCTTGTTATCGTTACAAGAAAAAAACGATGTTACTGAAAGCAAAACAATTATACTTAGGCTAATCCTTTTCATTCTCAATCGAATTTCAATGAATACATTTGTACTTGATCAGGTAAGTCGGAAACACCTCCAAAAGAATTGCAATTTTTTCCGTCAAAAATTTCATCGGCACAATTTCTAAGCACAAGAATCAAATTATTCTCAAGCGGTGAAATAAAATTTCCCGGTATCGGTTTAATAAACTCATAAAACTTTGGATTATGATCTCCGGCATATCCTATAAATTCAGATTGAGAATGCACGAAAAAGCCCTGCTTATCAGTTTTTATAATGTGCATATTGAATTTATTGGAAAGGTCAATCAACAATATATCATCCTGTAAATTATTGACAGATTTTAGTTTAAACATTTTCCGACCCGGCTTAAAAATACTGCTTAAATCAGTAGTTCTGTTTGTTGTACGAATTTTAAAATTCAAAGTAGAAGAAATGTAATCATAAACGGCTAAAGCAGGTTCCTGATCGTTGCTTCCATTAATGAGGATCTGAACATTTGTTATCGGTGATAAAAACTTTCCACATAATATGTCAGTTTTATTGCTAATTACCTTACCGGGAAATTTTCCGCTTGATATTGTTTTAATATTTCCATCAACGAATTTGCGGATGCTCCATGAAGAAGAATTTTTTTCGACACTAAACCATTCTTGTTTTGAATCACTGTCAAAATTATCAATAACACTTAGTGCATTAAGATCAACATTTCCATGCCATATTACCTGAAGGCTTAGTTCCGACTTGTTATTTAAACACTCCGACAATGCTTCAGAAGAAAATTTAAATAATCTTGCTTCAGAATCTTGAATAGCTAAAACCTCCGAGACCTGATCTCCATCAATATCTATGGCTAAAATTTGTACATCCTTGTCATCAAAAGGCAGTTTTGCAGTCCGGCCTGCCAAATAAAATTTATGTTGGGTCGTGCACCATTTTAAAAATTCAAAAGTTCCGTCAGAATATGTGAGCAGGATATCAGTCTTATTGCTTCCCGACTTTATACTGATAGCTTCCTGTTGAGGAAAAAGTTCTGCTTGTTTGCTATGTGAATCCACTACAAGGAATGGACTGCGGTCGTTCTTCAAATCAATCAGAGGAATATAACTTATTCTGAAAGGTGGATGAGACCGGTCGAATGAATAAGAGTTGCGGGTGGATAAATTCATGTCTGCAAAAGGATACTGTCCCGGCCTGTCACCTTCCTCACCATATACAATTTCAAGATCATCTGCATACAATTTCATCCTGCTCCTGTTCCATACATAGATAGTGAGTTTATCATCAGACATTAATGCTTTACGATTCTCCTCCGGGATCCCAAAGGAGGCATTCAACTTCTGCCACTTATTTGGCACAAGCTCCATTTTCCCTGTGGACTTCCCTGACCAAAATTTATTGACGCCATTCACATCATCAATAGAAAAGGCAAGGACAGCATCAACGTTATTTTCTTTAGGATACAACCATACTGAGGCAGTAACGACGCTTAAAGTATCAGAGGAAACATCCGACAAAATCTTTATAACGGAAGGGCTGTATGAATTACTTCCGTTTAAAAGAGCTGATTTTTTTCCTGAATGCGAGTAGTCCTCGCTCAAAGCAGGATCCCCGCTAAGTCCTTTCGATGTTTCAAAATCAAAAAAATAATTTACTTGCTTAAATTCCATGAGATCTTTTTTATCATTTGTAGACCTGCCCAGAATCGTAACAGAAATATTGTCAATCCAAATTTGCTTAAAATTTTTATTCCAGGGATACACTTTTATCACATACCCCTGCTTCATTAAATTCTGTGGAAGGTCAAAGAAAAATTCCAAGGTATCCCATTGAAGTTTTCTCATTGCTATCGGTTCGGAATTCCAAAAGACACTCTGATTTTGCGGATCCATTATTTCAAGCACCCACTGAGCTTCTCCCGGATCAATTGTCCAAATCGCTGCATTCAGTTTTAAATTTGTCAAACCAACGCCCCCCTGAATACTTTCAATAGGATATAGAAAAGTTAGACCAAACTCGCGCTCTGCGTTTAGTTCGCAGCTCTTCTGTCCTGAACAAGCTTTTGTGTTACTTATAAGTCCGGTATTCTCTGCTGCTTCATCATTCTCTAAGTCATACTCTTTTCTGAAAAGAGGGACAACAGGACCAATGAGTTCCGGCTCGATAGATGGCTGCGCCTCCGGCAATACTTTATTTTCCTTGAAGCTTCTATGGTAGAAATATATTCCACTCACCACGAAAAATATGATGCAGACATAAATAAATATTTCTATTACTTTTCGGATCATCCGATTAATTTATTTCTAAATCCGGGAAAGAGTATTCAATCGAATAAAACTAAGAATCAAAACTAAACCGAAGTTGAAAGATCATGTATCCAGGCTTCAACAAGTGGAAGTTCTTCAATACCTATATACTTATTCTCCGTCATCATTCTATAGCAACGAAGTAAATTCTCCGCTATGTTATCTTTACCACTCTTTAGATCGAGGTCTTCAAGGTCCTTACAGATCTTTGCGTTGTTGAGATAGCCGGGAACTTCATCTGCAAAATCTTTTAGGAGATTATGAGCATTTCTTTCCTGCCAAACAGTAGCATTATGAAATAAAATATTCCAATCGCACGTCCATGCTATGCGCTGTGCAATAAAGCTTCTCCAGATATCCGTCATTCTGAAGCTACAAAAAGATGGAAGGTACATCAATGGAAATGCGTCCTTAAACCAAGTTGTGTTCTGACTATTAAAGGGACACCAGGTACCATTTCCAAGTGCAAGAGAATTTCTTTTTTCAAAATCAACAGGCAACTTCATTGTCATTCTGTAGACTGCATCAACATCAGGATTTTCATCAGCCAAACCTTGTTGAATCGGACAGTCAACTGAAGTTAATTTTCCGTCATTTTTTCGATTTGGAGAAACAGCATCCTGAAGAATTTCTAATGGGAAGCCCCTGGGCCAAATATTCTCCTTTGAAAAATCAGCATAAACATTGTACCATCCCTTGTGTTCCACTTTCTCTGCAGAGATCATACGCTCTCTCTGAGCCCAAAAGTTGTCTCTTGGAAAATTATCATCATCTGTTTCAATGATGATCTCACTATCTTTAGCTACGAGGTATCCAAGGTTTTTCCTGCCATAATGCCTTTTCGGAAGGATCCCGGCTAACTTAAAAGGTAACTTTTCCTGTGCTTCGATAGAAAAGAAGTCGCAGGCATCCAGTTTGAAATCAGGAGGGGAGATAACATCTCCCATCACAATAAAATTGAATTTATGTTCCTTAGCTCCTTCCGCACATTTTTTTAGTACAGGGTTTGGAGCAGCAATTGATGTAATGACAAGAGATTTTTTCAAGAGATTTTAAATTGATGGTGCACGAAATGTGATTCTCCTCCAAAAATAGTAGAATAAAGAAATGATTGAGTTATTTATAGCCTTTTTAGATACATTGGGTGATGGAGCTCTGTAATGAATAGGAACTTCAAGATAGTTTCTCTTCCTGAGTAAATATCTTAATTCTGTTTGATAGAAATGCGCTTTGGATTTTAATGGATATGCTGTAAATTTTTCTACCACCTCCCTATTGAATCCCTGATAACCTGAAGTCATATCTTTCAATTTTGTTCCCAATAAGAGTGTAGACAAAATTGTTCCTGTTTTTGAAAGTGATTGACGCTCTGCCGGTGAATCACCCATAGAGCCACCTTTAATAAAACGGCTCCCGAAAACGCATTCAACTTTTCTACTTACCAAAGGATCAAGAAAAGTTGGGAGAACGGCAGGATCATGCGACAAGCCGGCATCCATTTCCAGAATATAATCGTGGCCCCGGCTTAAAGCTTCCTTATACCCTCTGATATAAGCATCGACAACATTGGTATTTTCAGGGGCCCAAACCGTTATAAATCTTTTGTCTTTTGAGGATAGCTCACGACACAGGTCGAGGGTTTTATCTTTGGATACTTTATCTACTACCAGATATGCCGTTCCCGAACCCAATTTATCCATGGCCAATTTAAGGGCAGAGATAAACGGCTCAAAGTCAGGTTCTTCATTGGCCATAGGTGTAACCACTGCCCAATTCAAATTTGTCATAAAAAGGAATAGATAAGGATTTGCAAGGTAAAAAAATTGGCCGAATCGAGACCCTTGCTACGGTGTAGAATTCTCTAATTCAAAACCTTTTCATGAGCCGGAAATCATTTTACCCGGCTTAGATGCAGGGATGGCAGCGATCAGTCGTTTTGTGTATTCTGACTTGGGATTTGAATAGATCTGATCAGGGTCGCCCATTTCTTCTATGCGCCCTTTATTCATAACGATCATTCTATCACTCATAAATTTTACTACAGACAGATCATGAGAAATGAAGATATAGGTAAAGCCAAAATCTCTTTTGAGTTCGTTCAATAAGTTGAGCACCTGTGCTTGTATAGAAACATCCAAAGCTGAAACTGACTCATCACAAATAATAAACTCAGGCTGTAAGGATAAAGCACGAGCGATACAAATTCTTTGTCTTTGTCCACCACTGAACTCATGGGGATATCTGTTAAAATGTTCGGGCTTCATTCCAACACGGGCTAGCAATTCCATGACTTTTGTTCTTCTCTCCTCATGGTTTGCATGCAATCGATGAACGGTCATTGGTTCGAGGATCGCATTACCTACTGTCATTCTCGGGTTAAGCGAAGAGTAGGGATCCTGAAAAATTATTTGAATATGCTTGCGCATTTTTCGAAGAGCAGCACCATGCAATGATGCAAAATCCACATCACGGAAAATAACTTTCCCCGAAGTTGGTTCGGTAAGCCGGATTATGCTTCTGCCAAGTGTCGTTTTCCCGCAACCTGATTCTCCAACCAGTCCAAGAGTTTCTCCCGGATATACTTCAAAGCTAACATCATCTACTGCTTTAATATGATCAGTCACGCGAGAAAAAATTCCTTTGCTTACCGGAAACCAGGTTTTCAGGTGTTCTACTTTTAGTACCGGTTTTTGCTTGTATAATTCTTCGTGATGTTTTTTAGTAGCTTCTGCAGTAATCACATTCGAATTCACGGCATCCGAAATACTTTTATTTATCTCAGAGAATGTACCGTCAGCTTCCTCTTTCATAAAATCACTTATTGTTGGAAGGCTATGTAGACGTTTGTCGAGAGGAGGGCGACATGCTAAAAGTCCTTTTGTATAAGGGTGCTTGGGATTGGAAAAAATACTTTCCACAGCACCTTCTTCTACAACTTTACCTTTATACATCACCATCACTCTGTCGGCAATTTCTGCGATGACACCCAGGTCATGTGTAATGAACATCAGACCCATACCATTTTCTTTTTGAAGAGCCCGCATCAATTTCAGGATCCTTGCCTGGACGGTAACATCGAGAGCTGTGGTTGGTTCATCGGCAATTAAAATTTGAGGAGAGCAACTCATTGCCATGGCTATCATAACACGTTGTTTCTGGCCTCCACTAATTTGGTGAGGATATGCCGAAAACATTTGCTCAGGCCTTGGTAGCTCAACTTTTTCAAAGAGCTCAATGGTTTGTTGGCGTGCTTCCTTCTTTGAAAGTTTCTTATGAAGTATTAATGCCTCTGCAACCTGATAGCCACAAGTAAAAACAGGATTTAGCGAAGTCATAGGTTCCTGAAAGATCATGGCTATCTCATTACCACGAAATGTTCTCATTTCGCTCTCAGGAATTGTGAGGAGGTCCAGGTTTCCTTTATCCCGGGATTGATAATGAACTTCTCCCCCGCTGATAATTCCCGGTGCAGAGATCAGGCGCATTACAGACAAAGAGGTGACCGATTTCCCGGAGCCGGATTCCCCGACAATGCCAAGAGTTTCACCTTTATTTAAAGAAAAGCTGATTCCTTTGACAGCAGGATTCCTGCCTTCTTCGGTAATAAATTCTGTTTGCAGGTTCTTTACTTCCAGCAATGGAACCATTGTTCTAGTGTTAATAGCCAGCTACAAATGTAAAAAAAGACTCCTTGAATCAGACTTCATAGAAATTCATTCCTGAAATGTTGTGAACAGAATTGATGAATGAATTTATCAGCCCAACCACTTATTCCCTGTTTAAGCCACTTATCCAAAAGATGAGCCACTTGTGTATTGGAGCTAACAAAAGCAGCCGGTCTTGACGTTTCTTTGACTAAGAATTTGAAACAAGAAATTAAACAATTTAAAATAACCGGTCATGAAAACTCAAACTACCCTCCGCCAAAACAAGATGAACAACACACTCCGTTCTATTCTTGCATCTTCTTTGATCGCAATTACCATGATGAGTTGCACCAAAGAAAACATTGAACCGGCAACTGTTAATTCATTTGAAAATGCCCGCAAACGTTCTAACCTTGCTGTTGATCAAAATGCTACTCGTACAACAATTGAGAATGCGAATAACAATGCTCAGGCACTTGTAGAATTCATCACTACAGAAACTATCAATGAGCCTGCATACAAAATAATTATCTCAAGATATGCCGATGTATTCATCAGTCAAGTTGGTGAACCTGCCGATCAATTTAATCAATTTCGCCTGAGCCCTGTTAAGTTTACACACTTGCTGGACTATATCGAAACTTACAACAATAACGATCAGGCTTTCACAGCATCAAACAGCTTGGCCTTCAACATCAATACCGTAGCATTTCGTTCTTGCAATACTTGTGATGTTAACACATTCCACAACAATGGCAATGCACAGGAACGCATAGAAATGAATGTATTTATGACTGAAGTTGATCGGATCATTGACCTCCGTTCTCTCATACACCAACATAATAATAATGCAAGCAAGTGAAAATAAATGGAAAGGTCTTCTTCATCCCCTCTGAACGAAGATAACGAGCTACCATGCTGAGGACAAGTCAAATCAACTGCGTAACACGAAACACAAGGCTTGTTTTCACACTAACACTTTTCTATAGCTCAATGCCGGCACTCCTGAATGTGCCGGCATTCTTTTTTTATTGAGTAACGAATTCAATGTCGCTTTCTGCTATCAGTTTTTCTCCTCTGAATTTCCGCATAATCTGAGCTATTGTCAGGACGTCTTTTTCACAATACTTTCGAATGCGATCAAGGTCATTCTCTTTCCAATATACTTCTCCTACCTGACTTCCGTCGATATCGTCTTTTGGTGTTGGGATACCAAAGACTGCAGCAAGTAAATTGAGAGTTGTATAAGACTTATAATCTCCAAACTTCCATAGCTCCATTGTGTCAAGATGATTCACCTCCCAGGGCTTTTTACCGGGAGTATTAAGGACTTCCGGCAATGGTATGCCATGAATGACCATCCTTCTACTTAAAAATGGAAAATCAAATTCTTTTCCATTATGAGCACATAGAAGTTTCTGTGGAGAGGTACAAAAATTCTCAAGCACTTCAGCAAATTCCCGGAGAATTTTGAGTTCATCATGACTTGCAAAAGAAGTTAATCTAAATACTTCATCCTTCGAAAAAATTCCGCAGCTAATACAGATAACTTTTCCGAATTCTGCATAGATACCTGCACGATTATAATTATGATCCGGACTTTCTTCTACAGACATCCGAAATGTTTGTGATTTTTTTTCCCAGAGCTGTTTAAAATTATCGGGAACTTGTTCGAAGGTTGGATACTGAGGGACAGTTTCAATATCCAGAAACAAAATATTGCTGAGTTGTATGTTTTCGAGCATGACGGCTTGTTAAGACTGTGAAAATTTCAATGCTCAAAATAAAAGCAAGCTAGTCAGATTTGCAATCTCATAAATGTGTTATTCTCACATTCTTTTGAAACGGAACAAAAATGCTTGGGTATAATCAGAAGTTTTTACGACTTAATTTGAATAAAATGCGGGTGTGAAGAATCTAATTGATCACAGACTGACGACTCCACACCTCACCATTCCATTTTTCGTAACGAAGCATCCCGGTATGTTTTCCGTACCAGATCTTTCTGATCACAGGCGAGATCGATGTGCTTGTAGTTGAATCGATCATGGTATTTGGGAATTTCTGAGTGTTTATCTCTATAGTAATAAAAGAATTCTCAATAATATTGTATTTAAAAACAGCTTGTGAACCCAGACTAAGTGTCAGGTAGCGTGAAGATTCGAGACCATTATCATGCTGAAAAAATGCATCGAAATTAATTCCGTCAGGTAGTCTCCACAGTTGATTCATGGCCTCATTTCCTACCCGGTCACAATCATCTTCTGTGAGTGGTAATATTCTATATACCGGTGAATTAACATATACATATGCAGTATCACCAAATTGATTTTTATAAAGAAAAGTGTGTGAAGTCGACTGAATATATTTTTTTTCTTCAGAGTTAATTGGTCCATCCAACAGGTTCAAACAATGCTTGGTGCATCCTGATGTAAAGATTAATAAAGCCCCTGCAATAAAAAGTAACTTTTTCATGCCTGTAGATTCTCTTCTATTTAAGTGTTAAAGTGACGAAATTAAGCAGGAAATATAAGAAAAAGCCCTGAAAGCCCCACTACTATTGCTATTTAAAGGTTAGGCAAAATGAATGAATTTACGGGAATAGGGCGTTCTGCTTGACAAATGTTCTGGATAAAATGCCCTGAAGGTTATTTTGGATAATCTATTACTAAATTAAAAAAACAAACCTACTGTATCATAACCCCCTTCTTATTCAATACAGGGATCAAAGTAAGATTCTCTTCGCGTACACTTTCCGGTAAGAAGACATACTTTTTGTCGTACATCACTTTGTTTTTGTAGAAGCTTACCCAGTACTCATTATTCAGTCCCAGGAGGTCATCCATCAGGGGTTCAATTTTCGCATATTCCTGTGGCTCTACTGTGCCAATAAGATGACGAAGGACGCTTGTCTTGACTTCTCTTCCTTCAAAAATGCCATAACCTTTGGAACTTACCAATACACCGTAGATTTCCTCATCATAAAGGTTTATCAGATAAACATTCCAAACAAGTTCATCCAACTCATTTTTTTCCTGCACGATCGCAACAACGATCTTCTCTACAATCAATTGAGGAATATCTTTCAACATAATTGCAAAGATAAAAAAATCAAATCGTCAATCTAAATCTTTGCTCTCACAAAATGTATCAAGTACTCCGTCAACATAAGTAATAAGGTCGGTGTAATGATTGGTGGGTAGTTTTTCTCCTCTTTGATTTCCAAGTCGAACCATGATAAGTTTTTCATCAGGGATTACAAGGATATATTGCCCCAGAATTCCTCTTGCATAAAATATTTGATGACCCCTGTGATTCAGAAGCCACCATTGGTATCCGTAATAATCAACAGGGATATCCTTTTCATCAGGAATTTCACAAGGCGTCAGAGATGCACGTACATACTCAGAAGAAACGATCTTTTTTCCATTCCATCTTCCACCATCGAGCATTAATTTTCCAATGCGGGCAAAATCCCGAGCAGTTGAATAAAAACAGCAATAAGATTTTTCTGTTCCTCCTCTTTTATCCAATGACCAAAAAGCAGGATGAACGGCTCCGATCGGCTCCCATAATTTTTTAGATGCATATTCAGAAAGAGGCATAGAGCTGACTTTCTCTAAAATTGCCGATAGTAGTAGTGAGTTACAACTCATGTACCTGAATTTTTTACCGGGCTCTTCCACAACTTCCAGACTGCTGATAATTTTCATCAGGTCATCACCGTAATATGCTTCTGTGGTTTTTGAAAACAAGCTGGTATAGCTTTCATCCCAGTTCAAACCTGAGCTCATGGTAAGCAGATGCCGGATCTGAAGTTTTGCATTCAGACCATCAGAAAATTCAGGTAAATATTTTCCAACGGGATCATAAATATTTAACAAGCCTTCGTCAGCAGCAATCCCGGTAAGCAATCCGACAATACTTTTCGCTACGGAAAAGGAATTACTTACCGTGTTCTCATTGTGCTTATCCCAATATTGCTCATAGCGTATTGAGTCGTCTTTGATGACAAGAAAGGCTACGCTTTCCTTTTCTTCCAGCATCAAATTGGTTTTTGCATCAGGCTTCCTGCTATTATAGTCCTTCCCTTCTGACCATTTCTTGCCGGGCTCAGTATTCACTATTCTTGAATCAAAAATATCAAGATCATCGATGTCAGGATAAGTATATACTAGTGTTTTATAGATATAAGTATAGCCGGTGATCCAAATGGCCATATGTATACTAAAGAAAATAAAGATCAGTCCCCAAAATATTTTGGTTCCTAAAGAAATCCGTGTTTGTGATCTATTCATTTGTCTGCAAGATAAACGGAAAGCATTTAAAGAACACAGCGGTCTGTGTGACTTATAAACTCAGCTTGTTGATTGCAGGAATATGAAAAAAAAATAACGTTAATTTTTTATTACCGGATGTTCAGGGGAAAGTTCCATTCCGAAAAGATCTGCTATATGTCCTCTGAGCTTCAACTTCACTTCTTCAATATCCTGCTTTATTCCCAATTCTTTCTCCATGGAAGTGACTGATTTTTCAGTGATACCGCAAGGGATGATGTAATTAAAATAATCCAATGCCGTATTTACATTAAATGCAAAACCATGCATTGTAACCCAACGAGAGCAGCGAACTCCAAGAGCACATATTTTTCTGGCTTTTATTGGAGCTTCAGGGTCAAGCCAGACACCCGTGAAACCGGGATAGCGATCTCCTTTGATGCCGTATTCTGCCAAAGTCAAGATAACAGCTTCTTCAAGCAATCGTAAATATTTATGTATGTCGGTAAAGAAAAGATCCATGTCAAGGATAGGATAACCTACAATCTGTCCGGGACCATGATAGGTAATGTCACCCCCTCTGTTGTTCTTATAAAAAGAGGCATTTATTCCTTTAAGCTCTTCGCTGCTGACTAAGAGATTTTTCTCTTCGCCACTCCTCCCGAGAGTAAAGACATGCGGATGTTCACAAAAGATCAGATAGTGATTTTGAACTTCCTGTTCTGTGACCGGGAGCTCCCTGTTTCTAAGCTTACGCGCTATCAATTCCTGAAAAAGAATTTCCTGATAGTCCCAGGCTTCTTTATAGTCTATTAATCCAATGTCTCGAAAGCGGACGTTTTGCATAGATTATATTTGCGATCAAATGCAGGAAAAACTCCGCAGGATATAACTTAAATCTTGGCGAGCTCTCCCTTAAGATGATTGATAATATTTATTTCTGTAGCGTCAACCTTGCGTTTATCTGCCAGGAGGCAGGATACAAAGTCAGTGAGATGGATAAGGTACAAAGTACGCTCCAGTTGCGTGTTACCCTTTGACCATAATTCCTTCAAGTGAGGAGTATATTTAGAGAAAACTTTTTTACTGATCTCTATCCTGGCTTGCGTTCTGCTGTAATCTGTTTTATTTCTAATCAGCAAAACCGCCAATTCAGGGTGCTTTTCTGTCCAGCCTACAAGTTCATTGTGATTCATCTCCGGAAGAATATTATGCCAGCAAAGCATTTTGCTATTCTCATTGATTTGCTGTCGAAAACGTGTAGCCACGCCGTTATATCCGTCAGAAATATAAAGCACAGGGATTTTATTCAGAAAAAAATCCGCCAGATCATTTGCTTCCTGTAGAATATTCTTTTGCTCCGCTTCGAGTAATTGAATTGTCGAATCTAACTCTTTTCTAAAGTTAGAAGGGATTAATTTCATTCCTTCGAGAACAAAAAACAGCTGAGTAAGAGAATAACCAAGGCAAGATCTTGGTGGCATCCCGGAAGGGATGAGAATGATATCAAGCTTTTCTTGTTTTGCAAGGTTTTCAACCTGTCCTCCTGAAGTAATGCAAACTATTTTAGCCTTTTTTTCAAGCGCAGAATTCATTGCTTGTAAGGTCTCTTCTGTATTTCCTGAGTAAGACGACACGATGACCAGGGTGTTCTCATTCACGAAAGCCGGAAGGAAATAATCCTTGTTCACCAACAAAGGTACAGAGCAACTTTGTGCTACAACCTCAGCAACAATAGTCCCGCCAATACCGCTACCACCCAAACCGGTGATCAATACGTTATTGATTTTACTCGTCGGCTTAGTAAAAACTGCCTTCTCACCAATTTGCACAGCTTCCTTCAGTTGTTCTGAAAAATTCTGTACCAGCTCATTCATACTCTTCATGATTTCCGCAAATTAAGCTGCAAAAATAGTCGAAATTGCCGAAACTCAATGCTTTTCTGAGAGGATTAGCTGTCTTTTGTTCAATTCAAGCTATGCCGGAAATCAAACAAATAAGTTTTGTAGGATTAATAAATGAATAAGGGCTTTGGCGGGGCTTTTTTTATCTTTGTCCTCGCAATTTACAATACAATGGAACTGAACGAACAAGAACTAATACGCAGACAGAAAATTGAAGAATTAACAGGACAAGGCATCAATCCATATCCTGCAGAACTTTGGGAGGTGAACTGTTCATCCAAAGAGATCTTAAATGAGTCCGAAAGCAATCCGGATAAATTTAAGGATATTCAATTTGCAGGACGTATCATGAGCGTTCGTGATATGGGAAAAGCAGCTTTTGCAGTTCTTCAGGATTCCGTTGGGCGGATCCAAATTTATGTAAGGAGAGATGATATTTGCCCGGGAGAAGACAAATCAGCCTATGATTTCCTTTTCAAGAAGATGCTGGACATAGGTGATATCATAGGGGTGAAAGGATATGTTTTTAAAACAAAGACAGGTGAAACTTCTATTCATGTCACGACAGTTAAATTATTGAGCAAGGCTTTAAAGCCATTACCTATAGTCAAGCAGGATGCAGACGGACAAGTGCATGATGCATTCACTGATCCGGAGCAACGTTATCGCCAGAGATATGTCGATCTTATTGTAAATCCGGAAGTGAAGGAAGCATTTCTGAAAAGAACGCAACTTACCAATACCATGCGTCAATTTCTAAATGAGAAAGGATATCTCGAAGTTGAAACACCTATACTCCAGCCATTATATGGCGGAGCGGCAGCAAGGCCATTCAAGACGCATCATAATACTCTTGATATGACATTGTATCTGCGTATCGCCAATGAACTTTATTTGAAACGTTTGATCGTTGGTGGCTTCGATGGAGTATATGAATTTGCAAAAGATTTTCGTAATGAAGGCATGTCCCGCTTTCATAATCCCGAATTTACACAGGTAGAATTGTACGTTGCATATAAAGATTATGAATGGATGATGGATCTTGTAGAGGAAATGGTCGAAAAAATTGCCATCGCTTTACACGGAACCACTGAAGTAACTGTCGGAAAGCATAAAATCAATTTTAAGCGCCCATGGAAAAGATTTACTATGTATGAATCAATTCAACACTATACCGGAGTGGACATTTCAAACATGACTGAAGAAGAAATGGCTGCAGCCGCAAAAAAAATGGGAATACATGTTGACTCATCTATGGGTCGCGGTAAAATTATCGATGAGATCTTTGGTGAAAAGGTTGAAGCGGATCTTATCCAACCAACATTCATCACAGATTATCCTGTTGAGATGAGTCCGCTTGCCAAAAAACACCGCAGCAAACCCGGACTGGTAGAGCGATTTGAAGCTGTATGTAATGGTAAAGAGATCTGCAATGCATTCTCCGAGCTAAACGATCCTATTGATCAACGGAAGCGATTTGAGGAACAACTTGAACTCGGAAAACGCGGTGATGAAGAAGCTATGCAGCTTGATGAAGATTTTCTTCGATCACTTGAATATGGAATGCCTCCGACGGCAGGACTCGGAATCGGTATAGATCGTCTTACAATGATCATGACAAATTCTGCCTCAATACAAGATGTTCTTTTCTTTCCTCAGATGCGTCCTGAAAAACAAGAAGCTGAAGTTTGAGAATAATTCTCAAAAGAAATGAATAACCAATATAGTTAACGAAATCTGCAAATTAAACAAAGGTCATGAATAATCTTCGTCAAATAGTCATAGTTATTATTGCATCCATCTGGATGTTATCATGTTCCACAGGGAGCAAAGTGCTTTTGACGAACGATCAGATGAAGGCGAAGTTAAAGACTCATATTTCTACTTTGGCTTCTGATGAATTCGAAGGGCGTGAAGCAGGGACAGAAGGAGAAAAAAAAGCGTCGGATTATATTTCCAAAGAGTTTAAAAAGATAGGCCTATCTAAAAAAGGCAGCTCAGGTTATTTGCAGGAATTCTCATTTACAGATGGTGCAAGTTTCGGTTCAAGTAATCAGTTAATTATTAATATCAGCAGATATAAACTTGATGAAGATTTCTACCCTCTGCCCTACTCTTCAAACGGTGTTATAACCGGATACATTGCACGTGTTGGTTATGGGATTATTGACCAACAATTGAATCGCAATGATTACATGGGTACCGGCAATGTGAACAAAAAAATATTTCTTATTGAATCAGGGACTCCTGACGGGAACAATCCACATGGTAAATTCGGAGAATGGACAGACCTTCGTAAAAAAATTGATCTTGCCATTTCAAAAGGTGCGGTTGCTGTAATTTTTATCAATAGCGACTCAACACAAGAAAATCCCAAGGCTGACTGGAATATGCGCACAACGGCTTCAAGCATACCTGTGATGTTTGTAAAAGGTGATGCCGCAAAATTCTTGAAGGATAGTGTGGTGACAAATTGTACCATGGGAGTTGAAATCGAAAAAATTGAAAAGAAAGGACATAACGTAATAGGTTACATTGATAACAAAGCTGCACATACCATTGTCATCGGAGCGCACTTCGATCACCTCGGCTATGGTGATGAAGGATCCTTGTACAGAGGAGAAAAAGCTATCCATAATGGTGCTGACGATAATGCCAGTGGCACCGGAGCCCTCATCGAACTAGCGCGCTTTGCAAAGGCTTCAGGAATGAAGAATAATAATTATTTGTTCATTGCATTCTCAGGAGAAGAAAAAGGTTTGCTAGGTTCTAATTATTTCGTAAAGCATCCGACTATTGATCTTAAATCCGTCTCCTACATGTTAAATATGGATATGGTAGGAAGATTAAAGACTGATGAAAAAGTTCTTATAGTTAATGGCAGCGGAACAACACCAAGGTGGAAGACATTACTTGACTCTGTAGCTGTTGACAATATTAAAATTAAAGATACTGAATCAGGAGTCGGGCCAAGTGATCATACTTCGTTTTATCTGCAGGATATTCCTGTTCTTCACTTTTTTAGCGGTACACATAGCGATTACCACAAACCGGGGGATGATGAAGAAAAGATCAATTATGATGGTGCTGTGTCGATTATCGTGATCATAAAAAATATTTTGCAAAAAACTAACTCGTCTGAAAAGCTTGTCTTCACTAAAACAAAGGACAGTGATAATGAAGATGCACCAAAATTCAAAGTAACCCTCGGCGTTGTCCCCGACTATGCATTTGAAGGTGAAGGTATGAGAATTGACGGGGTAACAGATGATCGTCCGGCTGCAAAAGCCGGACTTGAACCCGGTGATGTCGTGATACAGTTGGGAGAATACAAAGTTCTTGACATGATGAGTTATATGAAAGCGCTTAGCAAATTTTCGAAAGGTGATACGACAAAAGTAAAAGTACTTCGCAGAAATCAGGAGATTGAAAGGGACATTACATTTTAATCTATGAATAAAGCTAATAGTATTTCTGTAATTGGTGGTGGAAGCTGGGCAACAGCTCTGGTAAAAATCCTTTCCAACAATGTTGAAAATATTCATTGGTGGGTTCGCAGTGAAGAGACAGCTGCTTTCATTCGCAAATACAAACACAACCCAAATTATCTTACTGATGTGGAGATCAAGCAGGAGAAGGTAAAGGTAAGTACTAATTTACCTTCCGTTTTATCCTCTGCAGATACTATCATCCTTGCAGTTCCTTCAGCCTTTTTGAAGGATACTTTAAAAAATATCAGTGCCTTAGATTTCAAAAACAAGATTGTGATCTCTGCAATCAAAGGAATTATTCCTGATGACCTTTTGATCGTTGGTGATTTTCTGCAGAAACAATTTGAAATTCCGGCTTCGTCAATCGGAGTGATTACCGGTCCTTGCCATGCAGAAGAGGTTGCTATGGAAAGGCTTTCATACCTGACAGTCGCTTGTCAGGATATTGAAAAAGGGAATCGCATTGCGGAACAACTGGCTTGTCGCTATATCAAAACCAAGGTGAGTGACGATATATATGGAACGGAATATTCGGCTGTTTTAAAAAATGTAATTGCAATAGCGAGTGGGATTTGTCATGGCGTCGGCTACGGAGATAATTACCAGGCTGTCCTCATCTCAAATGCCATTCAGGAAATAAAACGTTTTGTTGACGCTGTCCACCCTATTGACAGAGACATCAACGACTCAGCTTACCTGGGAGATTTATTGGTGACATCATACTCCTCATTTAGTCGCAACAGAATGTTCGGGACAATGGTTGGAAAAGGTTATTCAGTAAAATTTGCCCAGCTTGAAATGAACATGATCGCTGAAGGCTATTATGCTACGCAGTGTATTTATGAGATCAACAAAAAACTGAACGTACATATGCCTATTACCTCTGCAGTATATCGCATTTTGTATGAAAAAATTGCACCCCGGATCGAGATGAAACTTTTATCAGATCAGTTAAGCTGATCTTAGGTTTCCTTTTCCTCTTTATTATTCTCAGAAGAATGAAAATAATCAAAAACTTTTGATGCCTTTGATTTTCCGATCACTTCAATTAATTCTTCGAGCCCGGCTTCTTTTATTTGTTTCACTGATTTAAAATGTCTCAGCAAAGCTTCTGATGCAGCTTGCCCAATTCCCTTGATGGATGACAATTCAGTTTTTACGAAACCTTTGCTCCTCCGGTTCCTATGATGTGTGATACCAAATCGATGAACCTCATCACGTAAATGCTGAATGATCCGCAACGTTTCACTTTTTTTATCAATGTACAAAGGGGCTGAATCCCCCGGAAAATAAATTTCTTCCAGGCGCTTGGCAATTCCGATGACAGCCATTTTACCTCTAAGTCCCAGTTTATCCAGACTGTTCATTGCAGCACTAAGTTGTCCTTTGCCTCCATCGATCACGATCAGTTGCGGTAGATCTGATGCTTCATCTATCATTCGCTTATAACGACGATAGATCACCTCTTCCATTGATGCAAAATCATCCGGCCCTTCGACGGACTTAATATTAAAATGTCTGTATTCTTTTTTTGCCGGTTTTCCATTAATAAAAACACTCATTGCTGCTACAGCATAATCTCCCTGAATATTCGAGTTATCAAAACATTCAATCCGTTTTGGCAATTCAGTCAGACGAAGATCTTTCTTGATCTGTTCAAGAGTGCGAAGAGTTCGGTTCTCAGGATTGAGTTTTTCCAGTTGTAAGTTTTTCTCTCTAAGGTAATTTTTCACGTTAGACTCCGACAATGTCAGAAGATGCTTTTTATCACCAATTTTCGGGACGGTAAAACTTGTATTTTCAAGTTCCATTTCCACTTCAAAGGGAACGATGATCTCAGTAGAATCACTTTGAAATCTTGTGCGCAAGTCTGCAATAGCTATTTCTAATAATTCGGCAGGTGTCTCATCAAGTTTTCTTTTTAGTTCTACAGTATGTCCCTGAATAATTGCACCACTCATGATGCGTAAATAATTTACATAGGCAGTATCATCTTCGGTGATGATAGAATAAACATCTGTGTTGTGAATTGAAGGATTAACGACAACGGATTTTGATTTGAATTTTTCAAGAAGTTCTATCTTTTCCTTTGTCAGTTGAGCATTCTCATAGTCTATATTTTCAGAATATAATTGCATGAGATCTTTCAAATGCTGGATCACCATATTGATGTTTCCTTTTAGGATGTGTCTGATCTGCTTTATACTCTCATCATAATCATCCTGATCCTGTAATCCTGCACATGGACCTTTACAATTACCCATATGATACTCAAGGCAAACTTTAAATTTTTTTTTCTCTATATTCTCTTCAGATAAATTATAGTTACAGTTCCTTAATTTATGTAAGGAAGTGATCAATTCAAGCAGGGTATTAATCATCCTCACCGGAGTATAAGGGCCGAAGTACTCCGATCCGTCACGGATCATTTTTCTGGTTGAGAATACACGAGGAAACCTTTCATTCTTGATGCATATCCACGGATAAGTCTTATCATCCTTTAAATTGACATTGTATCTTGGCTGATGCTTTTTTATAAGACTATTTTCAAGAAGCAAGGCATCCATCTCAGTATTCACCACAAGCGTTTTGATGTCTGCGACTTTTTTGACAAGCACTGCTGTCTTTCCACTTTCATGGCGGTCTTTATGAAAATAAGAACTAACTCTTTTCTTTAGAGACTTCGCTTTGCCGATATACAACAAGGATCCTTCCTTATCAAAAAACTGATAAATACCCGGACGATCCGGTAATGAAGATAAAATATGTTCAATCTGTTCGGACATCGATGACACGAAACTAATCAAATTTCTTCCTGCAAATATTAAAATATGGAAGGTCGAAAGAAAACGAAAGAATTTTTTTGATTAGAGTCCGTATTGGCTCAGGAGATAAACCATTGCACCCATAGCTGCTGCTCCCAAGTGCAATTCTCTCTTATTTATTTTATCGAAAGTGTCACTTGCTGCATGGTGAACATCAAAATAACGTTGTGATTCAATGACTAGACCTATGAGTGGAGTATTAAGATGCTTTTGAAGCGGACCAATGTCGGTGCCCCCATGTTCGTAGTCAAAATGCCAAATATTATATCTCCGGAACAGTGGCATCCATGCTTTGATCTTAGCCTGCTTTTCAGTTTCCATATCCAAGCCAAAACCATAAGGAGCAAAGGCACCTGCATCACTTTCTATAGCCGCAATATGTTTTTCAATTTTACGGGCAGCTTCTTCTGCGTATACTTTTCCACCCATTACACCATTCTCTTCATTCATCCAGGCAACAACACGTATGGTACGCTTAGGTTTTATTTTCAATGCTTTGAAAGTCCGGATGATCTCAATACCCTGAACTACTCCTGCACCGTCATCATGTGCACCATGGCCTACATCCCATGAATCAAGATGACCGCCAACGCTAATAAATTCTTCAGGGAATTCTGATCCCTTCATCTCGGCGATCACGTTGTAGGATAATACGCTATCCAATGTCCTGCAATCCATCTGCAAAAAAAACTGTGTCTTTGAATCAGCTTTAAGAATTCTACTTAGCAGATTTGCGGCATTTGTGCTGATGGCAGCGCAAGGAATTTTAGGCAAAGAATCATTATATCCCATTGCACCGGTATGTGGAAAGTCATCCTCTGTATTCGTCATAGACCTGCAAATTGTTGCAACCGCACCATAACGTGCCGCTTCACTCGGAGCAGCCCAGCGATATTTTCCCGCTTCTGAATATGCTGCAAATGTGTTTACATAACTCTCATTGAAAGGGTGATTAAAAAAAACAATCTTCCCTTTGATTTTTTCTTCACCGAGTTGTTTTAGTTCATCGAAATCATATACTTCAATAACATCAGCCCTGATTCCCTCTTTTGGAGTGGCCACTGATCTGCCCAAGGCAAGCACCGGAACATTCTGAGCATTGTTCTTACTGTCGATGATCTGAGCGATTTCCTTTTTCCCACGCACCCAATGCGGCACCATTACTTCCTGCAACCAAACAGTATCTGCTCCTGCTTCTTTGAACATTTGTTCAGCAAAAACCACTGCCTTCTCTGCTCCGACTGATCCACTAAGGCGATGACCAACATCAAAACATAGGGAACGAAGCCAATCGTATGCCTTAGCATTATTCAAGGTCTCTGAATAGATTTGATTGACAATGCTACTATCAGTTTCTTGTCCATGACCAAGAGAACTGAACAAAGTCAGCAGAATGAGAGAGAATATCTTTTTCATATAATTTATTGGGTAAATATAGCAATTTTCGGGTTTTAGAAGCTACATTTTAATGCGGGTCAATACGTGCTAAACAATCGAAGCACAAGAATTAATCAGCTTGCAATCACCATGAATAAATAAACAGATACGTATCATAAATTCAAATTCTATTGCTAAAGCAATTGTAAATACTCCAATTACTACCTTATTAGAGCCCCGCGGAATAATTCATTCAAATTTTTCCTACCTTACGGATTCTAATAGAAATTGATATGCAAGAGACATTAAAAAGAAGTTCTACCTCCAATGCTGACGTTAGGCAATTAAGTCCTGAGGCATTGTGGAATAATTTTGCTGATCTGAATGCAATACCCCGAGCATCGAAAAATGAAGCTCAGGTAATTAAGTTCATACAGGATTTTGGAGCTAAGCTCGGATTGCCCGTCCACACTGACAAGGTAGGCAATGTGATCATCAAAAAACCGGCATTCAAAGGAATGGAAAACAGGGTAAGGGTTGCATTGCAAAGCCATCTTGACATGGTTCATCAAAAAAATGCAGAAAGCAATTTTGATTTTTCTAAAGAAGGCATCAATATGTATGTAGATGGCGATTGGGTAAAAGCTGAAGGCACGACTCTTGGTGCCGATAATGGTATCGGTGTTGCATCCATCATGACATTGCTTGCATCGAAGGACATTGCGCATCCTCCGCTTGAGGCATTATTTACAATTGATGAAGAAACCGGAATGACCGGAGCTCTTGGCTTGGAAGGTGGCTTACTCGATGCAAAAATTTTATTAAACCTGGATACAGAAGAAGACAACGAGCTAACTATAGGTTGTGCCGGAGGAATTGACGTGACAATAAAAGGTAAATATAAAAGTATTCCGACTGCTGATGGCAGTATCGCATTTAAAGTTCAGTTAAAAGGCCTGGCAGGTGGTCACTCCGGCATGGATATTCATAAAGGAAGAGCCAATGCAAATAAAATAATGAACAGATTTCTTCGCGAAGCTTCTACTGAACATAAGCTGCAGATTCATTCTGTGGATGGGGGCAGTTTAAGAAATGCCATTCCAAGAGAGTCTGTTTCTGTTGTTGCTTTGCCCGAGGACCAGAAAGGGTCTTTCTTTAATTTCGTTTCGGAGTTTGAAAAAACCATCAAAGATGAATACAGAAGTACTGATCCATCTATGCAAATTATTGCAACAACTAATCCTGTTCCTGACAGTGTACTTGATCCCGGTTCGCAAAAACAATTAATCAATAGTATTTATGCTTGTCCGAATGGTATCTATCGCATGAGCCCGGATATTCCCGGCTTGGTTCAAACTTCAAATAATGTAGCACGAATACTGATTAAAGATGGTGAATACTCGGTTCTCTGCCTAACACGCAGTTCAATAAATTCTGAAAAGTTGGATGAAGCCAATGCTATTCGCAGCGTTTTTGAACTCATCGGTGCGGATGTCAGTTATGGAGGGCAGTATCCGGGTTGGGCAGCCAGACCTGATACATCGATCGTGAAACTGATGACAGAAATCTACAAAGAACTATTTGAAGACGCACCTAAAGTGAATGCAGTTCATGCAGGCTTAGAATGCGGTATACTTGGAACTAATTATCCGGAGATGGAAATGATCTCATTTGGTCCCAACATTCATGGAGCACATTCGCCGGATGAAAAAGTTCAGATCAGTAGTGTAAATAAGTACTGGAAATATTTATTGGAAACTTTAAAAAGAATACCTTCAGAGAAATGAACAGATTTAACCAAAAATTTTCGAGCCTGGCATTTTTAGTGTGCATTTGCTGTTTAAATGTACTTGGTCAAAGTCCCGCCAAGAGCGATAAAGAAGTTCGTAAAATTCTTGACGAGCAGTTGTTTGAGCCTGATGAAGGCATGCAGCTTATCCAAAATGAAAAATTCGAAGATGCCAATGTTTATCTTAATGATATTCTTGCCAAAGATGATTTAAACAAGGAAGCTTACTTTAAACGTGGAGTAGTAAATTGGGAATTGAGTGACACTGTCGCTGCCTGCCGCGACTGGAGCTCTGTACTTGCATTAGGTGATACAGCTACTTTTATGCTGCTGGAAGCACAGTGTCATAGTACCATGATCATTGAAGATGAAATAATTCCTGCTAAAGAATACAAAAAGCTTTTCAGTGCAGAGCTAAGTAAAAAGGCCGGTGAAGATCCAAAAATGGCAAAGACCGTCGTTGAGCAGATGCCTGAATTTCCGGGTGGTGATATGGCCTTGATTAATTACTTCAAGAAGAATATGCAATATCCTGATGAAGCGAAAAAGAAAAATGTTCAGGGCAGAGTTTTTGTTAATTTTATCATCAGTCCGAAAGGCAAAGTTTTATTTCCCTATGTTGTAAGAGGAATTGGTGCAGGTTGTGATGAAGAAGCAATTCGGCTAATCAAAAACCTGCCCGAATGGAAAGCAGGTAAACAAGGTGGGAAAGCTGTGATGGTACGGTACAATCTTCCTGTAAAATTTTCTCTCTAGGTTTTGCCAAAATTAGTTTTTTAGAACACTCACTGTGCCACGGTAGATTTCATTTCCCTCGTCTGTAAACAATCGAAGTAAATAATAATAAACTCCATCTTTTTCATCCTTAGGATTCCAGAGAGAGTGTTTATTTTGTGTTTCATAGAGCTTTTGACCCCATCTGTTAAATATCTGCAAGTTGAATCGTTGAGAAAGTCCGCTTATGTTGAATACATCGTTCTTCCCGTCTCCGTTTGGTGTGATAACATTCGGAATAAACAGGGTATCGCATTTAACTGTTGAAACTATAACCTGAGATGTATATGTTGATACACCGTCAGAATTTGTAACTCTCAATTCAACGTTGTACGTTCCAGCAGTAGGATAACAAACAGGTGGCGGTATTTGTCCGCTAAAACTCTGAGGCACCCCTCCGTTGAAGGTCCAGTCCCAGGTGTCAACAGTATTTAAACTTGCGTCTGTAAACTGATAACATGTCTGAGGACAAATTGTATCAAGCACAGTAGTAAATGCTGCTCCGGGTGGAATGTTTTCACATACAAGCTTCATGGTGAAAAACGGAGGCGCTGAACTAATGATCAAGGTGTCAACAGAAGGATCTACAGATTCTTCGTTAACCAATAAATAGCTGACTTCAATTGTATCCGGACTTACAACAAATGTGACAGGACTTGTATAACATGGTATTTGACCGGCCATATCGGATTTTAGAATAAAGGCATCGCGGTAATAAGTCGGAGGTCTCATATCACCGGTGAAAGCAAATCCACCATCCTTAGTTTGTACAACTTCAAAAGAATAATTGGTAAACATTGGTGATACCGGATATTGATAGGACCAGGGTACATTTCCGGATGGATCGATCATAGCCATCATTATATTTCTTTCATCAAAACTTCCCATATCCCCAACCATAATCAATGATCCATCAGCCTGTGGAATGATATCTCTTGCAACCTCCCAATGATTAAGAGATAATGTAGCATCATAGCTCTTTGATTCAAAAAAATTCCCTGTACTGTCGAAACGTTGTATTTGTATGTCATACTCCGAGGATAAAGTATAACCCAGTGTTGAGATAATCCATTTTCCATCATGCCAGACAATTGAATTCGGTTCACAACTATAAAATAAACCTGTGACAGTTGTGCTCAACTGATTGCCTGCTGAATCTATTATAAGTAAAAAATTATTGTCATTGATTGGCGTTCCAATACCATAGCTATTTGTTTTGCCCAGAATTCCCAAACGACCATGGCCATCCGGTACAGCATCAACCGGACTGAATCCATAAGTCCCTGTAAAGCGACGAGACCAAATTCTACCTCCTGCCGTATCCAATTTATGAACAAGTACGCCCGGGTATCCTCCCGTATTATATGTTGAAGTGCAAACGACATAGACATAATCGCCATCCACATCTATATCAATGGCATTATCACTTTGTGTGAGGCTTAAAGATCTGTTCCAGATCTCATTTCCCAGGCTGTCTAGTTTTAATACTACAGTATGAAAATTACCCGGACTAAAAACTGTCCAGGAAGCCATCAACAAATAGAAACCCCCATCACCGGATTTCACTAATCTGGAAGGCACATTTTTAGCATTTGCCCCGTAACTTTTTGTCCATTCCTGTTCGCCGTTCCTATCTGTCTTAAAAAGCACAGATTTTATTCCAATACTATCAGGCAATATAGAAGTGACTACAAAACCTCCGTCATCTGTTTCTACCAGAGATGTACCGTAACCACTGTCAGGCCCACCATAAGTTTTTAAAAAGGTAGATTGGGCATCGATCGTGCTTCGGAACAAAACAAAAAAAAGCAGGATCGCTGATTGGTAAAATAATTTCATGTGTAATAGATAATATACTATTCACAAGATAGGAAAATACGATTTAGGAGGGATGTTAAATATGGTTAATGTTGTGTTGCAAAAAAAAATTCATAGGGTAGATAAAAAAGTGTGAGTGAACGATACAATGTAAGTTTTGGGCTCTGCTTAATAGCTTTGTTTATGGACACCGCTCACTGCCCTCCCTGAGGGGTCATTCATATTCTGAAATGAAGCATCCCAGGCTAAAGCTTCTGCACTGCTACAAGCAACAGAAGGCACAGAAGGTACGCATGCTGCGGCGGTGTCTGATGGAAAGTGTTCGCTAAAAATAGTTCTGTAATAATATTCTTCCTTGCTCCTTGGTGTATGAACAGGAAAACGAAATTTTGCCTGAGACATTTGTTCATCGGAGACAGCACTTGAAGTAAGATCCTTCAGTGAATTGATCCAACCATAACCAACGCCATCGGAAAATTGTTCTTTTTGTCTCCAGAGAATACTCTCAGGTAGTAATCCTTCAAAAGCTTTGCGAAGAATATACTTTTCCATTCGACCATTTTTTGCCATCTTCTCTTCAGGATTCAAGCGCATGGCAACATCCATAAATTCTTTATCAAGAAAAGGCACTCTGCCTTCGATACCCCATGCAGCTAAAGATTTGTTAGCACGCAGACAATCATACAAGTGAAGCTTACTTAGTTTACGAACCGTTTCTTCATGAAAGGCTTTTGCATCCGGAGCTTTGTGAAAATATAAATAACCACCGAAGATCTCATCAGAACCTTCACCGGATAAAACCATTTTAATACCCATTGATTTTATTACTCTTGCCAGCAAATACATAGGCGTTGATGCTCTGATAGTAGTTACATCATAAGTTTCCAAATGATATATCACATCACGCAAAGCATCCAAGCCTTCCTGAATGGTAAAATTAATTTCATGATGGACTGATCCTATATACTCTGCAACGGTTCTTGCTGCAGCAAGATCAGGTGAGCCAAGGAGACCAACGGCGAAGGAATGCAATTGAGGATACCAGGCTTGTTGAGTATCCTTGCTTTCGATACGTTTAGCAGCGAACTTTTTTGTAACAGCAGCTATAATAGAAGAATCCAGTCCTCCGGAAAGAAGTACGCCATAAGGTACATCCGACATGAGCTGACGGTGAACAGCCTGTTCCAATGAATTGCGCAAGGTGACCAGGTCTGTTGGATTATTCTTTACAGCATCATAATTAGTCCAGTCGCGCTGATACCATTTTTTTAATTCATATCCCTCCTTGCTATGCAAATAATGTCCCGGCAGAAATTCCTGAATTTTGTAACATACACCTTCCAGGGCTTTCAATTCTGATGCAACGTAGAAGTTACCATTCTTATCCCAGCCCATGTACAAAGGAATAATTCCCATATGATCTCTGGCGATAAAATAAGAGCCATCCCTTTCATCATACAAAGCAAAAGCAAAAATACCATTCAGTTCTTCAAGGAAATTTATTCCTTTCTTACTGTATAGTGCCAGGATAATTTCACAGTCGGAATGAGTAAGGAATTCATAGTCGGGAAACTGCTCCCGCAACATCATGTGATTATAAATTTCACCATTTACCGCCAGTACCAATTTCCTGTCCTTGCTGAATAGTGGTTGACCTCCTGATTGTGGATCAACAATAGCAAGTCGTTCGTGTGCCAAGATTGCGCCTTCATTTGAATAAATACCTGACCAATCCGGACCGCGGTGTCTCAACTTCTTGGACATTTCAAGAATTCGAGGTCGCAACCCGGATAATAGATTCGACTCATTGAAAACAGCTACAATTCCGCACATAATTTTTTCTCCGGTTAAACTCTGAGTTTTAAAATTCAGAACCTTTTTAATAGTTCAGAGTATGATTAATCGTGTACAATAGGCAACTAAATCTTGTTATAAAAAACCAGATCTGTGATACTGCATATTTGAGCCTAAAATAGAACAATTTTATATGTATTCGTAATACAGATTAGCCCTAATTAATATTGCTTACATTGCAGCACCTAAAAACCTATAGATGGCAAAAGTCACATTCAATAACCAAAACAGCGCATTTTACAATGCCGTCAAGGTTAAGGTTGATGATTACTTCAGCACCAATAATATTAGTATTAACGGAGATATTCGCCTATATATCAAGACATTAACCTTGATTCCGGCAGCCATTCTCCTATATGTATCGGTTATTTTCATCCCGATGCCGGCCATAATTGCCCTATTACTTTGCGGCATTTTAGGTTTTACAATGGCAAGTATAGGCTTCAATGTAATGCACGATGCCTGTCATGGAAGTTACTCGAACAAGAAATGGTTGAACAATATATTAGGGCTTTCGCTGAATTGCCTTGGAGGAAATGCATTTTTGTGGAAGGTAAAACATAATATTATTCACCACACATATACCAATGTTGATGGTGTTGATGATGATATCGCGAAGCTTCCGGTAATACGTCAATGTGAAACACAAAAGAAAATGAAATTGCATAAATACCAGCATTACTACTCGGTGTTAGTGTATGCATTATCTTCTTTCCTGTGGGTTTTCTTGATGGATTTTGTAAAGTACTTCGGTAAAAAAGTTTATCGTACTCCAATTAGTAAAATCGATACCAAGGAGCATATTGTATTTTGGGTAAGTAAATTTTTATATGCCGTATTTTACATGGCAATTCCAATATACTTCGTAGGATTTCTTCCATGGTTAGCCGGATTTATGACTATGCATGCGATCATGGGTCTGACACTGGCAGTTGTATTCCAATTGGCACATGTTGTTGAAGACACACATTTTGTTGATGGTAATCATGATGTGTTGAAGATCGATCAGGAATGGGCACGGCATCAGGTAGAGACAACAGCAAATTTTGCGACAAACAATAAGATCGTTTCCTGGGTTGTTGGAGGTCTCAACTTTCAAATCGAACATCATTTGTTCCCAAAGGTGAGTCATGTGCATTATCCTGCTTTGAGCAAGCTGGTAGAAGAGACATGCAAAGAATACAATATCCGTTATGTGAATTACCCGACAATGTCATCGGCAGTAGCTTCACATTTTCGGTTCATGAAGACACTCGGTCAGCACGAAATATTGCCTGAGTATTCCCCTACTTAATTTCAAATTTATTGGCAGAGTTTATTTCCTATGAGCACATGCTTATAGGTTTGCAATGATGCTTCCAATTTTTGCGTCAGCTTCTCTGCTATCGCGCTTTCCTGTTCAAGAAGATTTTTTTCAAAATAATAATCTTCCAGATAACGATACAGACCTATAGCTTTCGCACCATCATGAAGTAAACAAAACTGATCATTCTCAATTTGGTAAATATTATCCAGATATTGAATTGCAGTTCGTTCCAGAGTGTCACTAAATACAGAGGACCCGAAAGACAAGACGGTACCATCATACCCAAGGTAGTCGAGTACAGACGGAATAATATCTGTATGTTGTATGACTTGCTCAGTGCGCCCTATGAGGCTGTCGCCCGGACTAAAAAAGAATAAGGGTACAGAAAAATAACCCGCTCTGTTTTCATAACGAGGCGCAAGTCGTTTACCATATTGAAATGTATGATCAGCAGTGATCACGAACAAGGTATTCCTGTACCAGTCCTCCTTTTCTGCTGATTCAAAAAATTTTTTTAGAGAGTAATCAGTATATCCGATAGATTCTGCAATGACCTGATCACCCTTAGGAAACTTGTTTTTATATTTTTCGGGAATCGGAAATGGATCATGAGAAGAGACGCTAAACAAAGCAGAACAGAATGGTTCCGGGAAGGTCTTCAACTTCTCTGAAAAGAATTGCATGAACTCTTCATCATAAATTCCCCAGTGTCCATCAAAATATGTATCATCATTAAATTCATTTTTTCCGAAATACATATTGAATCCTGCTGCAGGAGCCAAAGCATCAATATTGAATTCTCCATTCAAACCGCCATGAAAGAATGAAGTATGATAACCCTGAGTTTTGAGATAAGTGCCAAGACCTTGCATGCAATTATCCTGATAAGCCGAATACATCAATGGATCATCCATGAGACTTGGTATTCCTGCGAGAATAGCGGGTAAAGCTTTGTTAGATCTTTCGGCAGACGCAAAAGCATTGTTGAACACAAGGCAATGCCTGGATAATGAATCTAAAAAAGGAGTATATCCCGGATAGTCATTCAAGGCACCTACATATTCCCTTGAAACACTTTCTAGAATAATTAGAACAACATTCTTCCCGGTAAAGGAATCGGTATGCTGCAATTCAGATTTGAATTGTGATAAACTTTCAGCCAATTCATTATCCATGTATTCAGATTCTACCAATCTTCTCTTTTGAACTGAATATAAAAAGGTGTATGGTGAATTTGTGACAAGCGAAGCCATCTGCGCATTGACATCCTTTGCAGCCTGAGAAGGAGTGATCGGTCGCATTTGTGTCCCTCCGCGCGCGGCCAAAAAGGAAATTCCTGCTATTACAAAAAACAGAATCAGCTCAGGTATAAGACGAGGCTTTACATATTTTTCTACCTCAACTCTAGTCTTAGAATAGAGTTTCAAAAAGATCCACATTAAAAAAGCGAAGGCTACAAACATGTACCAATAATGCTGCAAAAATTGAAATCCCTGCGAACCTAGCGTACTCATCATACTCAACAAATCGACACTGATGCGTTTTTTATTGAACTGAAAATAGATCAGATCTGATGTAGCCAGAGCTATAGCAATTCCATTAATCAATAAAAAAAGATATTTAATAGTCCTTTGATATCCGGATCTATTACGAAAAGGATGAGGTATAATATGAAGAAGGATGATAAGAATATTACAATAAACAATGGCTGAAAGATCATAACGCCATCCATATATGAAAGAGCTAAGTAATTCAGAAAAATCAGCCCCTTGATATAATTCTCTGTTAAAAAAATAAAATGCTATCCTTAAGATCGAATAAAATAAAAAGACAATTCCCATCCGTTGTAGCAAGGCACGGATATGGACAAATTTATTCATCATTCAATATAATACTTATAAAATGGCCTCATCCTGCTTTTCAACAGCAGGTTTTTCTTCCTCCTGTCCTGTTTCAGTATTAAGTTCATCGTGCTTTGTATATCTCCTTTGAAATAACAAGAACAGAACTGCACCAATAGTTATTGATGAGTCGGCAATATTAAACACAGGTCTGAAGAATAAAAAACTTTCTCCTCCCCAAACCGGTACCCAATTTGGGAAGACCCCGGAGATCAATGGAAAATATAACATGTCAACCACTTTACCATGGAGAATACCGGCATATCCTCCTTCTTCAGGAAAAATTCTGGCTATACCATGATAGCTGTCAGAGAAAATAGCACCATAAAAAACACTGTCAATAATATTTCCTATGGCTCCGGCGAAAATAAATGAGAAACAAGTTATGAGTCCCGGATGTGCTTTTTTTCGTGTGAGATGAATGAGGTACCAACCAATGGCCAATGAAGCAAGAATTCTGAAAATACTGAGAAACATCTTTCCACTTTCTCCGCCCAATTCCAATCCAAAGGCCATCCCATTATTTTCGGTGAAGTGAATGATGAACCAATCAGTTATACGGAATTCCTGACCCATATACATATGCGTCTTGATCCAGATCTTGGAGACCTGATCGATCAATAAAACGATAAAGATGATGAGTGCTGAACGCTTAAGCAGTGGGTTCATTTTTCTATTACAAAAGTGGTGTTGCTAAAACAAAGCTTAATGCGGCTTTAATTTTTCTATCCTGCTGAAACAATGTTGCTCCTGTTTTCTGTTGGCCTTAAATTAAATCAGAAGCCGGGAACAATTTACAAGATTATCTTTCTAAATTATTTTCCCGGCTTCCATTATCTCTTTGAACCTGTTACTCTCGGTACTGATTCAATTTGGCTTCAATACTTTGAGTTGTGTGAGGTACTGCACGCAATCTTTCCTTAGGGATAAGCTTACCTGTAACACGACAAACACCGTATGTCTTGTTTTCAATACGGATCATTGCATTTTCTAACTGCTCAATAAATTTCATCTGACGACCTGCTAATTGCCCTGCTTCTTCTTTTGCCAAAGAATCAGAACCATCTTCCAGCATTTTGAATGTGCTAGCTGTATCGTCAGTACCATGTTCGTTAGCTGCTGTCAACTGAGCCTGCAATGTTGCAAGTTCTTTACGTGCGTCAGCCAATTTTTTCTGTATAAGTTTTTTGAACTCATCCAACTCAGCATCAGAATAACGTGTCTTGTTCGGATCAACTTTCGAAGGAGGAACTATCTGACGAATTTGATCACGTTTGTGAAAAGGCATGTTATGACGGGTGATCTCCTGGCGTTTGGCAGGTTTAGCCACCGACGACGCCTGCTTCGCAGCTTTGGCGGTTGAAGCCGACGCTTGCTTCCCCGCCGACGCTTGCTGTGCAGCTTTGGCGGACGAAGCCGCTTTTATTTGAGTGCTTGTTAGTGGCTTTTTTGCTGTTTCGGTTACTGCTTTTTTAGCCGGAGCTTTCGCAGGCTTCTTAGCAGCAACTTTCTTTGCTTTTTTAACAACAGCTTTCTTGACGGCTTTTTTAGCTGCCGGCTTTGCTTTTGCAGCCGTTTTCTTCTTCACAGGCTTAGGAGCAGGTTTTGCCTTCTTTGCCTTTGGTTTTGCCTTCGCAACTTTCTTGGCTGCCTTCTTAGCTTTAGGTTTTGCCTTTGCTTTAGGAGTTGGCTTAGCCTTCTTTTTAACTTTCTTACTCATTAGAAATCAGATTAATAAAAATAATATTCTTTCTTCCGGTTCTCAATTAACCAAGGAAGCAACATGTTTTTTAATAGAAATGCTGGTTTGGATTTCCTCGTCTACCGCTACCTCTATAGCTTCTTCTGTATCCAGCCGATCCACTATTTCAAGGGAGGCGGCCAAAATTTCCGCGCAAATATACTCTTTATTATTGACCAAAGAAGCCTGAATTCCTGCATGTTCCAGGACTTTCAGTTCTATCCTGTCGGTGACTTCGAAGCCTTTATCTTTTCTCAAATTTTGAATCCTGTTGATGAACTCACGGGCAATACCTTCTTCTTTTAACTGTTCAGTTAATGTGATATCCAGGGCGACAGTGAGTTTACCTTCACTTGTAACCTGCCAGCCGGGAATATCTTCTGAAATGATCTCCACATCTTCGATCGCTAAAACGATCTCTTTACCGGCTACTTCAAGAGTAAATTGCCCTTTCTGTTCAAATTCGATGATTTGCTCCTGATCCAATCCAAGAATGGCAGTCGAAGTATCTTTCATCATTGCACCCACCTTCTTACCCAAAACCTTGAAGTTCGGCTTGATCTTTTTGACAAGGATCCCGGCAGTGTCGGTAATATATTCTATGTCCTTGACATTTACCTCTGCAAGAATGAGATCGCGCACCGATTCAACTTTCTCCCGGAAGCCTTTCTCCATGACGGGCAGGAGTATTTTATTCAATGGCTGGCGAACTCTTATGTTTACTTTCTTTCGAAGTGATAATACCATTGATGAAATTTTCTGCGCAAGTTCCATGCGCTCCTCGAGAGATTTATCAATAAGTTTATTGTCTACGATTGGAAAATCAGCCAGATGGACCGAGCTCACTTTTCGTTTGTTGCTCACAGTGTTCAGATCACAAAACAACTGATCGCCATAAAAAGGAGCTACGGGTGACATAATGATGGCAACGGTTTCCAAACAAGTGTACAATGTTTGATATGCAGCGATCTTGTCCTTGGAGTATTCACCCTTCCAGAAGCGTCGCCGGCTAAGACGCACATACCAGTTGCTCAGGTGCTCAGAAACAAAATCCGTTATAGCACGCGAAGCTTTTGTAGGTTCGTATTCTGCATAGCAATCATCAACCAAGGCGATCAAAGAATTTAACTCGGATAAGATCCACCTATCCAATTCAGAACGTTCTTCAGCGGGAATTTCTTTTTCGGAAAAATTGAATCCGTCAATATTGGCATATAGTGCGAAGAAGGAGTATGTATTATATAGTGTTCCGAAAAATTTACGTTGAACTTCCGTGATACCATCAAGATTAAACTTCAGGTTATCCCAGGGCTGTGCATTGCTGATCATATACCAACGGGTGGCATCAGCACCGTATTTTTCTATGGTCTCAAACGGATCGGCAGCATTACCTAGTCGTTTGGACATTTTATTCCCATTCTTATCGAGCACCAAACCATTGCTCACAACATTCTTGTACGCAACAGAATCAAAAAGCATCACTGCAATAGCATGTAAAGTGAAAAACCATCCGCGTGTCTGGTCTACACCTTCTGCGATGAAGTCTGCAGGGTAAGCATTTTTAAATTCATCTAAATTCTCAAAAGGATAATGCCATTGAGCATAAGGCATCGCACCGGAATCAAACCATACATCGATGAGATCCAACTCCCGCTTCATCTTTTTTCCTGAAGGAGAAACGAGAACTATATCATCTACATAAGGACGGTGCAAATCAAAATCTAATAATTTATCAGCATTGATAGGGTTAGCTGACATGAAGCCTGCCTTCCTTGCCTTCTCAATTTCATCATACAATTCTTTTACTGAACCAATGCAAAGTTCTTCTGTGCCATCTTCTGTGCGCCAGATAGGAAGAGGTATTCCCCAGTAACGCGAACGGGATAGGTTCCAGTCGACAAGATTCTCGAGCCAGTTTCCAAAACGACCGGTACCTGTTGACTCAGGTTTCCAATTGATCGTTTTATTCAGCTCAACCATTCTCTCTTTGGCAGAAGTTGTACGGATGAACCAGGAATCCAGCGGATAATACAAGACAGGCTTGTCAGTTCTCCAGCAATGTGGGTAAGTATGTTCGTAACGCTCAACTTTGAAAGCTTTACCTTCTTTCTTCATTTTGATAGAGAGGCGTTCATCAACCGACAAATACTTATCTCCACCCTGCTTCTTAATTTCAATTTCTTTTTCGGAATCGTTGAGGTATGCTTCTTTTACAAACTCACCGGCGAAGTCGCTGACTGCATCAACGAATCTTCCTTGCTTGTCAACCAGAGTCAATGAACCAATGCCATTTTGTTTGGCAACGCGGAAGTCATCTGCGCCGAAGCTTGGTGCGAGATGCACAATGCCTGTTCCGTCTTCTGTGGTAACAAAATCTCCGAGCAACACTTTGAAAGCATCCCCATCTTCAGGCTGTGCATAAGGAAAGAGTTGTTCGTAGCGTATTCCTGCAAGATCTTTTCCTTTGAATTCTTTTACAACTTGAAATGGAATTGCCTTGTCACCGGCCTTGTAATCTTCCAATTTCAATTCTGCATTCTTCTCAGGAAAATATCTGCCTATCAGATCTTTTGCAAGGATGACAGTTTGAGGAGCAAAATTATATTGGTTGAATGTCTTCACTGCCACATAGGAAATCTTCTCTCCTACTGCCAATGCGGTATTAGATGGCAAAGTCCATGGCGTTGTTGTCCATGCCAGGAAAAACAGGTCACCTTCGAGATCAGCAAGGGCTGGTGCATTTTCAGCAGGAATGTGAAACATTGCAACAGCCGTGGTATCCTTCACCATCTTATAAGTCCCCGGCTGATTAAGTTCATGCGAACTCAAACCTGTACCGGCAGCAGGTGAATAAGGCTGAATGGTAAAACCTTTGTAAAGCAATCCTTTTTTATAAAACTCTTTCAGGAGCGACCAACAAGTTTCAATGTAATCGTTTGTGAAAGTGATGTAAGGATTTTCAAGATCGACCCAATAGCCCATCTTTCTGGTGAGATCATCCCATACATCCTTGTACTTCATGACCTCTTTGCGGCATGCCGCATTATAATCTTCAATAGAAATTTTTATTCCGATGTCATCTTTACGGATGCCCAGACTTTTCTCCACGCTTAGTTCGATAGGCAGGCCATGGGTATCCCATCCACCTTTTCTCTTTACCTGAAAACCCTTCAGAGTTTTGTAACGGCAAAAAATATCCTTGATGGAACGTGCCATCACATGGTGAATCCCGGGCAAACCGTTCGCCGACGGGGGCCCCTCGTAAAAGGTAAATGGCGGTTTGCCTGCCCGGCTATTCACACTTTGGTCAAAGGTCTTTTCGGCATCCCACTTCTTTAGGATTTCTTTAGAAGCGGACGAAAGATCCAGAGAGTCGTAAACCTTATAATTTTTTGACATCGGGAAAAAAACGCTTAATGGGCTGCAAAAGTACGAAAAAAGCATGGGATTTCAAGGCATAAAGGCTTGCCTTGTCCTCTCAGAATCAATCCCTTAGGATAGGCTTAATTTCTTCAGTTTAGCCTCAAAATATGCACAAATGATAGTATAAGGAGCATTTTTGATGGTTAAATTGGTGGAAATGGGGTTTTAATTTGGGGTTTTGGGGGGGATGTTGTCTGAACTGGGATTTATGGGGATTTATGGGGATTTATGGGATTGGTGGGATTGGTGGGATTGGTGGGATTTGTGGGATTTGTGGGATGTAATGGAAGTATATTGGCTGAACCGAGATTTTTGGGATTCATGGGACTAGTGAGATGTTTTCAATTGCTCATAGGTAATGTAGATAGAATGCTTGCAGTGGATTTCTTGATTTTGAAATTCATACTTTAATTGAGGGTTGATTTTTTATCTTTCCTGAACCGCGTTGATCATCACACCACCACAAATTTCAATTTCGTCGAATCAGCCACTTTGAAATAACCTCATCGAATTAATCCCATGAACCTTAATAATCCCATGAATCCCAAAAATCCCGGTTCCGACTATTTTTTTTAAAAGCTACAACTAAACCATCTGATCCCTTGCATCCCATGAATCTCACTAATCCCATGAATCCCGGTTCAGACTATTTTTTTCACCTAAGCAAGGACCACAGGCTCTCCCCCATTTTAAAGTCCCACGGTCCTTTCAAACTTAAAAAGAGAAAGAATCCAAGTTTGCAGTTATGTGCTTCTATTATGTCACAGCAATTATCCACCAAAGTTGCAGAGGTCATCTACGGCCGTTTCCTCGATCTCTTCGACGACAATAACCCAAGCCCCGAGCAAATCCTTGCCATCCCCGCACCCAAACTTAGAAGCATCGGACTTTCCAATGCCAAGGTGAGCTATGTGCATAATGTTGCGCGCTTCTCATTAGAGCATGGGCTGGAAACCAAACAAATTCAAAAGATGGACAACGAAGAAGCAATTGCCTACCTCTGTCAAATAAAAGGCGTAGGGCGCTGGACAGCCGAAATTTTATTGATGTTCACCCTTGGAAGAGAAGACCTTTTCACCGCTGACGACTTAGGCATACAGCTAGCCATGAAAAAACTCTATAATATCCGTACAAATGATAAAAAAATCCTCCGCGCTAAAATAATTCGCAAGGCGGAATCATGGAGTCCTTTTCGGACTTATGCTTGTATGCATTTGTGGAGGTGGAAAGATGGGGGGTGATGTTTTCTATCAAATTTTTGTGAAGGTTTTAACCGATAGAACCGGATCAAACACCAACACTATCATTTATTAAATTTTGAATCTCAAAGCATCTTTGAGAAGATCAGCTGCCAATTCATGTATGCTTGGAAAAATCATTACGCTTAATATGATTACTGACCATTCCATTTAATATAAAATCCTGCTTATAGAATCAAAATAATCAAAAGTCAGACATTATTTTTGAAAATATAATTTGGTTCATAGTGCTTTAGATCTGACAAATATGAAAGCAAGCAAAATAAAATATAAGGGAGTTGATCGAATTAAAATTGACTTTAAGTACGACAATAATCTCATTACCAGATTAAAATGCATAGATGACGCCCAATGGAGTCATACACTCAAAATCTGGCACATACCTTATAGTAAGGAAGCTTTTGAACAATTAAAGAATTTATTTCCGGAATTAGAATATATAAAGTCAACTGAGAAGTTCATGCAAGGTGATTTAATTTCCGGTGTTGCAGCAGAGCAAAATCCTGCAACAAAGAACATAAACTCAAATGCAAATATTTTCATCCATGTTTTTTCAAGATCTATTGCTATCAAACTTCCGAAGAACGATGCTGATGTTAGATTTTTACTTTCAATCAGATTCAGTCGTTGGGATAAAAATAAATTTTGTTGGATAATCCCTAATTATCCGGAGAATTTAAAACTATTAAAAGACTATTTCAATGAAAGAATTACAAAGCTTATTGTGGAAGAACAGATAAACATTGGAGCAACAAATTCGGACTCCCGATCAATTGAAAAGGACACAATATTATTAATTAAAACAAAAGCAGGAAGATTGAAATTATTCTTCGGGATGAACAAGACTTTGATAAAACTTATCAAATCGATGCCATACTACAGTTGGAATAAACAAGACAAATACTGGAGTATATCATTCTCTGAAAAATATCTTGAAGAAATCAGATCAGCAGCCAAAGCAGAAAAGCTGAGGGTTATTTTCGAGGAAGAAGAAACTGACAAAACTAAGATGAGTCGGCGTTCTGCGGTTGACATAAAAAACTATCGAACATGTCCGGAAGCATATACGCTAAAGATTCAGGAATTGAGGTATAGCGAAAAAACGCTCAAAGTATACCGACAATTATTTGAAGAATTTATAAATTATTTCAATGAAATTGAACCTGAAGATATTGATGAATCGAGGATAACAGAATTTCTAAGATACCTGGTAATCGAAAGAAAAGTATCTATTTCTTACCAAAATCAGGCAATCAATGCAATTAAGTTCTACTATGAAAAGGTGCTGAGAGGCGAACGAAAAATATATCTTGTAGACAGACCTAAAAAGGAAAAGGCTTTACCAATTGTATTGAATGAAAAAGAGGTAATTAATTTGTTAAACGCAATAGATAACACAAAGCATAAATGTATATTACTCCTGGCTTACTCAGCAGGGCTAAGACTTAGCGAATTAATAAACATTAGGGTAAATGATATTGATTCGACAAGGATGCAAATCAGAATAGTTCAGGGCAAAGGCAAGAAAGACAGGAATACATTGCTTTCGCCCCGATTTTTAATTGTGCTCCGCAAATATTACAAGGAATATTCGCCAAAGAACTGGTTGTTTGAAGGAGTTGATGGCGGACAATATTCCGGCAGGAGTATTCAAAAGATTGTTCAAAATGCAGCAAAAAAAGCCGGAATAAAAAAGAAAGTCAGTGTTCACACATTAAGACATAGTTTCGCAACACATCTCCTCGAAAATGGCACTGACTTAAGATATATACAAAGTTTACTCGGGCACGAAAGCAGTAAGACTACAGAAGTATATACTCATGTCACAACAAAGGGATTTGACCAAATTAAAAGTCCTTTAGATAAGCTCGATTTGCATTAAGCATTATTTTTTGACAATCTGCTTTATTGATTCCTATTTATATTCAATTATTACTTACTTTAGACCTGAGCAATCAAGTATTTTATACTCCTGGACAGTTCATTCAATAAATTATGGATAAATTTTTAGGATCAATACTGCTTGATTGGCTTAGCTTTAAATTTTTAGTTATCAAATATTCTACGCCCAAAACAATTATAACCGCAACATATTACGCTTTACCCCCCAATATTCAAATAACCCGTCATTAATGACGGTTACAGAATTGTTATGCCTCATTCTAAAAAGACGACAATGCAACAAACGACAGAAATATGAAGAAAAGAAAAACCCACGCTTCGGCAAAATCAAAAGAGGTGCAACCCAACGCACAAGCCGACCCACTGTTGCACCACATTTGCTTTTACCCCGACATTCAAATACTAAAGAATTATGGCGTTTAAATCATACTTGACAAGACAATATGAGCACACTCACGAAAACTCGTTTTTCAGAGCTGTATCTACTCAACTTAGAAAAGCACTTGGACAAGAAGACGGATTAAATATTCTTCTCGGAAACATAAGTTGTAACGGACACCAAATAGATTCCATATTCATATCCAAAGGTAAAATCATCGTCATTGACTTTAAAAATTACGGTGGGAAATTGACTTTTTCGGAAAACAATCCTTGGCAAATACACAACGGAAAAGACTTTGTATTTGTTAAGGGTGGTGGTGGAATTCGAAATCCATTTCAACAAGTAAATGCTTATCGACACTCATTAATTCAATTCTTAAGCAATAAACAAAAAGAGATTTTAGAACCTAATCACGATAGTTTAAATTTAG
>Ga0116144_10000542_pt1 | contig 50305 bp, 43 predicted proteins | sample AD_UKC035_MetaG_FD_89746 | JGI IMG/M metagenome (GOLD analysis project Ga0116144, IMG submission 89746) | Active sludge microbial communities of municipal wastewater-treating anaerobic digesters from USA - AD_UKC035_MetaG | ecosystem: Engineered > Bioreactor > Anaerobic > Digestate | place: USA...
CCGGATATGGTCAGGGTGTTCACCGACGCGGATTCTTTTTACCAACACAGCGTCGCATTCATGCTGATCTCGTTCAAGCCTGGATGTGAGACTTGACAGATCAAGCACCAAACGCGTCGGACCGGATATGGTAAACTGGTTATACTTCTCAATCTTTCCGTCAGCAACAATATCAAGCCGGACAAAGGAGTCCGCTTTTTCCACTCTGGTATCAAGAATGCTGGTTGCCATGGAAAGAGCCTGAGAGGCATTCTCCAAGCCCATCGCACCCGGTTCATCTACAGCTGGACACGGCGTTGAGCCGACACATACCCACAGCATCAATACCAGGAACAGATTCACAACAACTACGGTCTTATGAACTACTACTCGATCATCCGCCCTTCTCATTTGGGTTCCCTCTCCTCTTGATGGAGCTTGATTCTGACATCTCTGCTCTTTGTTTCACCCAGAAGGTTGACAAACTCCTCAGTAACAACCACTTCTTTTTCGCCAACTTCAGCTACGACCCCATTGTTCTTGCCTACTTGAGTTCCCTTGGTAACGATGTATCCTTTGCCGCTACTATCTTCCACCATTGCTGTAGGGATGTCGAGCTGCCAGATAACAGCAACAAGCTTCAATTGGCTTATGTCATAGCGCTGCAGGGGATTGAGCGACGTTATCGCAGTCTCGTCCTGGATGCGACGGGCTTCCAAAATGAATGGTTTAAACGGATCGGGCCGGCCTTCAGAATTGTAGGCATACGAGCTCCCTTTGGTGGCTTCGGCCCCCGCGGGCAGCGTTGCCAGGAATGGTAATCCCGCGCCTTCACAAACACCCGTCAGCATTTCCGGAGTCAATTTCGCCTTACTGTATTGCCACATAAGAATCGTATCATCAATCGAATCAGCATTGTTCTCCAGGACCATGCTGGGCAGGGTTATTCGGAGATTAGCCTCAAAACGATCAGCTAGGTTCTTGCTCATCGAGGTAAACTGCTCTGTTCCTCCCAGCGCCTTCCGAAGGTCGAGCTGGAAGGCAAGATTGCCACTATCGTTGCGAAAGAACTTGAAAGCATCACCACGTAATGCCGGAGTGTTGAGCAGGGTATTCAGATTGGTAAAGCTCAGAGAAAATGACACATAGCACTGGCTGTCCTTTGTTTCAAATCGCGGCTGACCTACTTCGATTCCATCACCTCGAAACTGCTGCCGCAACTCGCTTTCCGTCGCGATAAGCACAGCTGGAGAGGAGACCGCCGGCCCTTCCGTACCCATTTGAGCTTTCACGGAGGCTCGCTGCACGAGCTCTTCATTAATGACGTATCGGACATCAAGTTTCCCTGAACCATCCTGATTTACCAGAAGATCGCACTCTGTCTCAAGACAGCCCTGGAAGAATAGACAAAACAGTAAAGCCAATAAACCTAATAAACGTGCATGAATGGAAGTACTATACGTCTTGTTCATGAATACATCGCCGAGTAAAGGTTTGCTCTATTTCTTCTTGTTGCCTGCTTTCTTCTTTGTTTTTTTCGGTGAATTCTTTGCACCAGTCTGAGGATTGTCCGGTTCCTCAATAAATCTAAACGTGGTAGCGAGACAAGAAGTAGTCATCATCATGCGGCCATCCTCAGATGCCTTTGGTTTTGCCATACTGAAATCAGTTATGTTGACGATGCGATCCAGCTTGCCCACCTTGTAGAAAAAATCAGCCACATCATGAAAGCCTCCTACCATCTGAATCTGTACGGGTATCTCCGCATAAAAGTCTTTTTGAATTTCCGCGCGTGGTTGAAAAAGCTGAAATGAGAGGCCGGACTCTTTACCGAGTGATGAAATTGTTCTCAACAGAGATGGAATTTCTTTTTCGTCTGGCAGTTGAGCTTTCATGACGTCGAGGTGCTTTTTGAGCCGGTTCAGCTTAGCCTCAAATTCTTTCGGGTCTTCTGCAACTTGCTTCTTTGAGTCCAAATCCACTTTGAGCTTGTGGTATTCCTTGTTCTTTCGCTGCACCTCTTCCCTCTCGGGGCTAATGATGCCAAACCAGAAAGCAGCAAAAATAAGCAAGAGCAATACGCCCAGGATTCCTAGTTTTTTCGACAACGACAACGTGATTGCATTTTCTAGTGTAAATGCCACGACCCCTCCCTATTTCCGTTTCCTTTTCGAGCTCGCCTTTGATCTCTTGTCTTTACCTTTTCTCGCTGCCGTGGCGGCTCCTCCGCTGCTGGCTGCAATCATCTCTTTCATGATCTTTACATCACAGGTAAGGGTAAACTCTTTAAACATATAGTCTTCGATCTTTTTTTCCTTGGAAACTATCAGTTCTATGGCATCAAACTGACGAGCGTCCTCCAGATTGGTCATGAGGGACGCAATTGTCTCATTATCGATAGCAACACCAGTAAGCGTGAGATGTGCGCCCTGAGTTCGAAGCTCAGTGAGCCAAAGTTTTTCCGGAATATTCGAAGAAACCGCATCAAGCATCATGGCCGGACCGGTTTTTCGTTTTTCGAGCTGTTTAATAACATCGATTTTTCTCTGAATGGTACCTTCGGTCCGTTTCATCTCCTCAATCTTCGCTTCATCCTTCTGCAGTTTCTCGAGCTCCGTTTTTGTAACCTGGATTCTTCTCTCGAGATCTTTTACCTGGCTTCGAACGTAGATCGTCCAGCCAGTTAACCCAAGGATTACAATAACGATGATGAGAAGAGCCAGTATGCCTTGTTCGGCAAGAGCTACCCACTGGGTGATTTCCTTCTTTGGTAGCAGGTTAATCTTAATCATTTAGTCCCCCAGTTTCCGTAAAGCTAATCCCAAACTCACAGCCGCAATAGGACCAACATCTTTGATGTACTCTGGATCAAAATGAGATTCACTGAACTCAACTCTTCTAAAAGGGTTAAGCGTCTCAACAGGAACGCCTACACGTTCGGTGATAAGCTCTCTGATACCGGGTATCCGAGACGTACCTCCACAGATATAAACTTTTCGCACCTCTTCATCTGTGGTAGAGGCAGCCTGCAAGTCTAAAGATCTTTGCACTTCGACAGCCAATTCGAGAACTGATTCATGGATAATGCCATCCAGGCGTTCATAATCGATATTATCCATTTCACCGCCCACCTTGAGCAGCTCAGCTTCTTCTTCACTCACTGCCATCTGCTTTTGTATCTCCTCGCTCAGCTTGTTGCCCCCCATAAAAACGTCTCGCGTAAAAATGCTCTTTCCCTCTTTAACTACATTAATATTTATTACGCTGGCACCTAGATCGACCAGAGCAACAACCGGCGCGGTCTCGTCCGGGTAATTGACCTCATAAGCATTCTGGAGGGAAAAAGAGTCAATGTCGACGATTGCTGTTTCAAGCCCTGCTTCACTGATGACTTCTTCGTATTCGTTAATCAGTGATTTTTTTGCAGCCACCAGCAGTACGTTCATCTGCTCCGGATTTGCTTCATTGGGCCCAATGATTTCAAAATCAATATTCACCTCTTCCAGATCAAAGGGAATGTACTGCTCTGCTTCCCACTGAATGGAGTCGGCGAGCTCTTGCTCTGTAGCAGTTGGTACACTTATTTTCTTGATAATGACAGGATGGCCGGAGACTGCGGTAGCGACATATTTGGTGCGTGTCTTGAGATTGGCAGTTAAGTTGGTAAGTGCATTCACAAGGGCGGAAGCATTCTTGAGAACGCCATTGACGATTGTTTCTTTGGGGAGAAGAGACGTCCCAAAATTCTTCAGCTGATATCCTTTTTTTGTCTCTTCAAGCTCAACAATCTTTATGGAGCTGGTTCCGATATCAAGCCCGAGTATACCCTTTGATCGTCCTAGTAATAGCATTGAGTGAGAAACTCCCGCAAAAGATTATTCTGTCGTACGCTTACGGCAATCACTCACCTCCCCAAGTCAATGGCAAGAATAACGACGTAAAAACATCGCCTTGTTTAGAAAATATAAAGATATTTTTTTCCTGTCAAGCCGCCAGGAAATTATCCTGATATTCTGGTGGCTTATTCGGATCCCCGACGTCGAGGGAGGTGTGGTTCACGCTATATAGTATCGGTTGTTCTTCTTAAAACATGAATGAGGAAAACAGGGGCAAGCGCGAAACCTGCGACTAAGACCGCAATGAGGTCACCATACCTACTATATACTGTGTGTGTTTCGCGAATAGGAATGGTGCCGCTGAGGAAGGCTTCAACAAAAAGGGGGGTCGCATCCTGTACTTCTCCGAGGGGACTGACAATGGCGGATATCCCGGTGTTGGCAGCCCTGATAAGTGGAACCCGATTTTCAACTGCTCGCATAATTGCCATGGCGAAATGTTGGTAAGGTGCATCCGTATGGCCAAACCATGCATCATTAGTAATGTTCACGAGAACAGTTGCTCCGCGGTTGACATAGGCGCGTGCATACTGGGGGAATATCGCTTCGTAACAGATCACTATGCCACCTGTGCCGCGGCCGAAAGAAAAAAGTGGATACCTGTTTCCCACAGAGAACTCTCCGATTCCTTCAACCAGCTTATCAACAAACGGCAGCAATGGCTTAAGTGGCACGTACTCCCCGAAAGGAACCAGATGGACCTTGTCATAGCGTAGGAGTTCGGATTGATGCGACGAGACCATAAACGCGCTGTTGTAAAGTGCAAAACCAGCCGGCCTGCGTTCGTACGACAGGCTCCCAAAAATAATAGCGCTTTCGACCTGCCGGGAGAGGTCTGACATGAAATGAGATTCTGCGAGTTCCGGCACGTAATAGCCAGGAACAGCTGTTTCAGGCCAAACTATCACATCAGTTTTTGTCTGCACCGCTTTACGCGTCAGTAACTGATACGTCTCCAGCGTCCTCGTAAAATTGGTAGGGTTCCATTTCTGACTTTGGTCGATATTCCCTTGAACGAGTCCAACCTGAGCCTTCGGACATTGTGCGATCGATGCTTGCAGCCCCTGCACGCGCCAGGCACCATAGGTGTTTACGCCTACAATTACAGCTATCGTGAGTGCAATAAAAAAAAGCGGAAAGAGCAGTCCATCCGCAGATCCTTTCCGAAAACAAGAGAGAGTCAATTTCAGAACGACGAACAAACATGCATTCACGAGGACGATCACAAAACTAATGCCAAGGACCCCGGTTAGATCAGCCATTTGGACAACCACGAGATTGTGGTACTGAGAGTAGCCTAGAAGGCACCAGGGAAATCCGGTAAGAAGATGACTGCGCATATACTCAGTTGCTACCCACAATGAAGGCATCGCAGCAACTGCCTTTTGGAAACCGATGTGCGAAGCCAAGCGTCCGATTCCCCAGCTAGCGATACCGACATAGAGGCTCAAATACATCGCGAGCATCATGAGTAATATGATGCTCAGGATAATGGGGATTTTGCCGTAAAAATGCATCGCCACCACAGTCCAATAGAGCATTGAGAGGTAGTGAACAAATCCGGCCAGCAGTCCGAGCCGAAACATGGCTGCCGGAGGTTTCCCTTCAAGAGCGAAGAAGAGAGGTATCAAGCTGCCCCAGGCGAGCCAGGAAAGGTCATGAGCAGGCAAGGAAAGAGTCAGAAGACTTCCGCTCACTATAGATAGCAGAAGATCTCTCACCGAGAGAGAGGCCAGTAGACGTTGAAGACCATGCATAAGAAGGTTCGACCGCTTATGACAGCCTGATAATGCCGTCAACCGTTAAAAAGTGAAAAAAAGAGATCGGCAGAACGACTGTTCGATCTCTTCCTTAATCAAAAACATTTTCTCGAAGGGACTTTCTTTTATTAGGCGCCTTGCTCCAGGGTCTCCAGGAGGAGAGTGTGCATCCAGCATTTCAAGAATATGAAGCAGCCGATGCACTTATTTCTCGGTAGCACGAATAACCGAGTCAACCTTTATCCATGGCCGCTTATCCGCGCATGAGGTGATGGTCCCGGTAATAACTATCCGATCTCCTGTTTTCAAGGCTGAAAGGATATCCGCTTTGCTCTGATGGATGAAATACGTGAACATTTGTTCGTCAACCGTACGGAAGTTGATATACGACCTTGCATCGAACTCGGTTCCCTTGTCATAAAATCTCGTATCAAGGAGAGACGTAGAAACATCCAAAAAAGCACCTTCGGTAACGATACGTTTATGGAGATATTTGCAAGGCATCATTGACAGATTTTTTTCACTTACCATGATAGCCTCTTCCTCTTCGGCGGAAAAGGAAGACACCGGCAGAAAAGAAAAGTATCCTGCCACCATCAGCACCATTATCCTCCAGAAAAGGTTCATTCGTTCCTCCACAATTCAGTGTAACGTCAATGACGAGTATCCAACAAACGGCAGCACTTTTAATAGCTTAAATTTACCATACTGCAGGCGGGAAAACAAGGACGAAGCATCACGGAGATTTTCTGCTCAGGTATCCGGGGGTTCCTCCTTCGGCTGAAGCGCGGGATGCCATGTGCCAGAGCCTTCGCTGGCATGCTTTCAGATCCTCACGTGCGGTGCTCCGTGGGTATGCATCAGGACAGCAGGATCAGAGATTCAATGTTGATGGCCTCGTAAAAAGCGCCAGTAAGCCGCGTGGCGGCAACCTATGAGCAACGAAGTGATGCCCACTTCGTTGGAAGTCGTCTTGGAGACGACGAAGTAATCCCGCGAGGCGCGGGACGGGACTTCCTTGCCCCAGGCTCCGTTCAGCTCTCAACCAACGAAGGTCTACCGGTCTTATCAAGCCGTTTCCTGTCCCGATACGCTGTCCACTTTCTCAACTGTCAAACCTTGACTGACTCAAGCGACTTCCCTATTATAGGAGAGGGTTATCCCTGGAAGGTCCTTTTCTGGAGCGAATGCTGTATGGCCAAAGAGCAGAACACTGTTGATGAATTGCTTGCCACAAAGATCCGGGAAGCAGTGCGTGAGCCGTCGCGCTATAAGGTTCTGATGCATAACGATAACTTCACAACCATGGACTTTGTCGTACACGTTCTGCAAAACGTGTTTTCCAAGACACCTTCAGAAGCAGTGCACATCATGCTCACAATCCACAAAAGCGGAATTGCTTCCTGTGGCATCTATACTGCAGAGATAGCTGAAACCAAGATTGCCGCAGTCCATCAGCTGGCAGAACAAAAGGGATTTCCTCTGAAGTGTAGCATGGAAGAAGCGTAAATGACGGCATTTCCAAAATCCGTGCCCGTCGACGGGGATGATGAACTAAGTCGCAACCCGCGTCGGCTGGGGTCGCTCCTCCTTGCAGGGGTTTGATTTTTTACGAGGCTATCACACATGATTAGCAGAGAACTTGAAATGACGTTTGCTGCCGCAGTCCGTGAAGTACGGCTGCGCCGGCATGAACTCCTCACTATTGAGCACGTGCTTCTTGCCATCCTTAAGGATGACGCCGGGAGTCGCATCCTGCGTCAATGCGGAGCAGACATACCTGAACTGAAAAAAAATCTGGAAGAATTTTTTACCGAGCATCTCGATGCCGCTCCTGAAGAAAGCAATAAAGAGATTATTCAAACCGTCGGATTTCAGCGTATGCTTCAACGGGCTATTCTGCAGGCCCAATCCTCGGAAAAAAAGGAAGTCACTATTGGCGACTTGCTTGCAGCTATGTTTGAAGAAGAGGATACCTATGCAGTCTATTTTCTCAAATCTCAAGGGATCACCCGGCTGGATATTCTGAATTATATCTCTCATGGAATATCAAAGTCCTCTGACGATCAATGGCAGCCGGATGCGGATGAAAGAGAAAATGAGGGCGAATTCGGTCAAAAATGTCCAAGCGCACTGGAACGCTTTACGGTTAATCTGGTTGAGAAGGCAAGAGCCGGTCGCATCGACCCGCTGATAGGACGTGAAGCTGAGTTGCTGCGCATGATTCAGATACTGGGCCGCCGCCTCAAGAACAACCCTATTCTCGTTGGTGATCCAGGAGTGGGGAAAACCGCAATTATCGAAGGCTTGGCACTTAAGACTGTTCTTAGAGATGTTCCCGAAGCATTAGCGAATACACAGATCTATGCCCTTGATATGGGCGCGCTTCTGGCTGGGACAAAATACCGCGGTGATTTCGAGGCTCGGCTCAAGGGAGTTATCACTGAACTCCAACAACAGCCAGATGCAATATTGGCAATCGATGAGATCCACACTGTCGTTGGGGCCGGCGCTACGAGTGGCGGGTCCATGGATGCATCGAATATTCTCAAGCCTGTCCTCGCTTCCGGCACCATGCGCTGCATTGGCACGACAACGTACGAGGAATACAAGAATCATTTTGAAAAAGACCGAGCGCTTTCTCGGCGCTTTCAAAAAATCGAGATCGCTGAACCATCAACCGCTGAAACGCTCAGCATTCTTAAAGGGCTGAAGCAGTATTACGAAAAACATCATGGTGTCACCTACACCTCTGCTGCCCTTGAATCAGCAACTGAATTGGCGGCGAAGCATATCAATGATCGCTTTCTTCCGGATAAAGCGATTGACGTGATTGATGAGGCAGGAGCCATATTCAAGGTGAGTCCGGAACGCAAAAGAAGGTCCGCTATCACTCCGAAAGACATTGAAAAGGTAGTGGCCCGCATGGCGAAAATCCCCCTGCGAAGCGTCTCATCATCCGACAAGATTCAGCTGCAAAACCTCGAAGGCGAACTTAACGCAAAGGTCTTCGGCCAAGATGAGGCCATTAAGAATCTTGTCACCGCAATCAAGCGATCCCGGGCCGGGCTTGGACTTCCGGACAAGCCAATCGGATCATTTCTCTTTATTGGGCCCACGGGTGTCGGCAAGACGGAAGTGGCAAAACAGCTGGCCAGCGTTCTCGGCATCAATTTTTTGCGCTTTGATATGAGCGAATACATGGAGAAGCATGCAGTGGCTCGGCTTATCGGCGCACCTCCTGGTTATATCGGTTTTGACCAAGGTGGACTGCTCACTGATGCCGTCAGAAAAAATCCTTATAGTGTGTTGCTCTTGGATGAAATAGAAAAGGCCCACCTGGATATATTCAACATTCTTCTCCAGATCATGGACCATGCGACTCTCACCGACAACAACGGCAAGAAGGCTGACTTCCGCCATGTTGTCCTGATGATGACTTCTAATGCGGGAGCCCGGGAAATGAGCTCAACCCAGCTTGGATTCGCAGGCGGTGAGATAACAGACAAAAGCCAGGAGGGCAAAAAGGCTGTTGAGAAGTTGTTCAGCCCGGAATTTCGCAATCGTCTGGATGGGATTATCACCTTTCATGCGCTAACACCGGTGATAATGGAAAAAATTGTGGACAAGTTCATGGCTGAACTCGGAGCGCAGCTGGCCGAGCGCAAGGTACGGGTTATTCTCTCGCCCGAAGTTCGTACGTGGCTGGCACAGCATGGGTATGACCCTATTTATGGAGCTCGACCATTGTCACGCCTGATTCAGACAACTATCAAGAATGTTCTTAGTGAAGAAATTCTGTTCGGAAAGCTCCTCAAGGGAGGGACGGTTACCATCGATTTGAGCGAGCATGGTGACACTCCTATCTTTCATTACTCCTGAGTGATGCCCATTTATCGACTGCCAGATGAACTGGTATTTCCACCTCCGGAAGCAGCAGAGCCTGACGGCCTTCTTGCAATCGGTGGCGATCTAAGCATAGAGCGCGTTCTGCTTGCCTATCAATGTGGAATTTTTCCTTGGTACACCGAAGACTCTCCGATTCTGTGGTGGTCGCCTGATCCCCGCCTTGTCCTGTACCCTGAGGATCTTGTAATTTCCAGGAGCCTCCTCAAGGCCATCAAGAAAGGAACATTCACAGTCACTCTCGATACGGCATTTGAAGACGTTATCCGGGGATGTGCTGAGCAGAAACGACGAGGTCAGCAGGGAACCTGGATCGTAGAGGACATGATCACTGCCTATTGCCGTCTCCATGAGCAGGGTTTTGCCCACTCGGTGGAAAGTTGGTACCAGGGGGCACTTGCCGGCGGACTCTATGGAGTTGCGCTGGGACGCATCTTTTTTGGTGAGTCGATGTTTTATCGTGTCAAAAATGCCTCCAAGGTAGCATTCGTGCACCTTGTGCAGCTTCTTCGCGCATGGGAATTTGACCTCATCGACTGCCAGGTCTACACGTCCCATCTGCACCACTTTGGTGCTCTTGAGATCAGCAGAAACGAATACCTTGATCGCCTCCGCAATTCTCTTTCCGGCGATACGCAACCTGGTCGATGGTCATTTCCCGGCAGTTTCCATCCCATGCCCACTCCCTCGCGCTCATCATGAATGATATTCCAGAAACACTCTCAGCCATCCGGTGCTCTCGAAACACTATCCTGATTGTTTTTATCTTTGCCGGAATGGTTTCTTTTCTATAGAATAAGAGGCACTCATACAGCCATGCCACTTATCCTTTGCGGGAGCCACAGATGCCAGTGCGATTTACAAAATCAACGAAGAACATTCATTTTCTCGATCCCCGGAAAGAATTCCAGCACACCCAGGCAAGCTTTGAATTTCGATTTGATCCGCTCACCAGAAAAAGAAGCCGCGTGACCAATCTGAAATTCCGATTTGTTCACCCGCCTGACCTGCAGAGCATCATAGAAAAGTCGGCAAAAAGGCCGTGTCCTTTTTGCAGAGGCAACGTCGATGACATGACCCCGAAATTCATCCCGGAGTTTGCACCAGAAGGGAGAATTTCTATCGGGGACGCACTGGTTTTTCCCAATTCCATGCCCTATGATCAGCACAATGCTCTCGCTATCTTTTCTCGGGATCACTTCGTCAGCCTGACACAGTTTTCCGAGAGCCTGCTTTTCAACGGGTTCTTGGCTGCACAAGCATTCTTCAACCATGTAGCGGAGAAAAATTCAAGGTGCAAGTACTTCTGCATCAATTGGAATTACATGCCTCCTTCCGGAGGAAGCCTTATCCATCCTCACCTGCACCTGATGGCTGACAAGGAACCATCGGATCATCATCGCCTGCTCATGCAGCGAGGAAAGCGGTATTATAAGAAGTTTGGCATTAACTACTGGGATGACTTGATCGAGGAAGAAAGGCGCAGAAAGGTGCGCTACATTGGCGAAACCGGAAGCGTGTGTTGGCTTGTCTATTTTGCGCCAAAAGGAATGATGTTTGATGTCATGGGGATCTTCAGAAAGAACCTGTCGATTCTGGATCTTACACGGCAGCAGGTCAGAGATTTTTCTCAAGGCCTTCAGAAAATCTTTTCCTATCTGGAACAAAAAAACCTCTACAGCTTCAATCTTGCTCTCTATTCAGGAATAAAAGAGAAAGAGTATTTCTGGACCCATGTGCGTCTTATTCCCCGGTTTACTATTCCTCCCGTAGACACCAGCGATGTCAGTTTTACCAGCCTCCTTCATGAAGAATCTCTCGCAACCCTCAGACCTGAAGATGTCTGTTGGGAGATACGTGAAAGCTGGTAAATAGAAGAGCTTTCCGGGAAGAAACCCGCCAATTTTCATTATTCCTACTTTCCGATAATCTAGTCTTATTTCTCGTGAACTCAATTATTGATGCTCTGTCTATATGTATAGTTTAAAATTCTCTCCTCCTTTTGAGGGCCGGGCTCATGCCCGGCCTTTTTATTGCCCTGTTCGGATTCTCTCCGAAGTCGCCCCCTTCATTCGTAATCTCCTTAAGACGCAGACGACTCCTGCTCAGGAAAAAGAATCCCAGTAGTGTCACGGGAATATACTGGCATGCGTGATAAACAATTGAAAATCCAAGTGATTCACTCCTGGGGATTCCGAAAAACGCTAGCCCGGTTACGCAGAAAAATTGAAGGGTCCCGACAAACCCCGGTGAAGAAGGAATGGCTGCTCCGAGCGCCATGATGACGAGAAGAAGAAAAGGGGCGTGCACAGGAAACGAAAAATGAAACGAGTAGAGAAAAAGCATGATGACTCCGGCGGCGATTATCCAGATAGAGTAGGAATAGAAGAAGACCCAAAACAGCTGTGAGGGGGACTGGAAGAGTTTCAACCCTTCACAGAATGAATGTACAATCATGCCGATGCGATGGCTCATGGTAAGCGAAAGAGGTGAGACAATCCGCTGTAGTACCATTACCACGCTGGTACGATATGAATTGAGAAAGACAAGAAAACCGATGAGGACAGCATAGCTAGCTAAAAGAATAATCCCCACCCGTTCGAGCCAGAGAGGAAATGAAAAGAACAGTATGATCGGGACCAGAAACGATAGGATGGCCAATCCGTCGAGTATCCGCTCGATAACGATTGTAGCCAGGGAAAGACTCTTGCTCAGGTTTTCCCGTGTGCCCAAGAGGTACGCACGAACCAACTCACCAATGCGCACCGGAAGAACGTTATTCACCATGAAGCCGATGATGGTGATGCTGAAAAGCTGCGAATGCGGGACTGGTTTAATAGGCTTAAGAAGATAGTGCCAGCGTACTGCTCGAAGCCAGTAAAAAACCAAGGTGAGAGGCAGGGCGGGAATAATGTAGTAGTAATTTGCCTGAACCAGAGAAACAGCCAGCTGATCAATGCTCACATCGCGAATAACATACAGCAAGAGAAGAGCGCTTACCGCTATTCCCAGGAGTGATCGCACTGTCTTTTTTTTCATCAAATTCCAACATCTCTCCCATGACCAGCCTGGAAAAAAATCTGCTACATCTCCTCCAGCGTCACGCGTAGCACCTCTGAAACCGAGGTCATACCTTTCTTCACTTTCAACCATCCGTCTTGCCGCAGGGTGCGCATTCCGTTTGCGACCGCTTTACGCTTGATCGTCCCGGAATCGGACTTTTTCAGAATAAGACTCTTGATGTCATCGCCCACCGGAATAAGCTCATAAATACCTGCCCTTCCTCGATACCCGGTGTTAGCACACTTTTCACACCCTTTAGCCTCATAGAGTTCCACGTCAGAACCTTCAGACGGATCAATCCCCATTTCAGCCAGGACCTGAGGTTCTGGAGAAGAAGGAACCCGACAGTGGGGGCACAAAACCCGCACGAGACGTTGAGCCAATAGGCCAATAAGACATGATGAGATAAGGTAATCCTCAGCTCCCATCTCCATCAGCCGTGAAATAGCGCCAGCAGCATCATTCGTGTGCAGGGTGCTGAACACGAGGTGACCGGTAAGAGCAGACTGAATGGCAATCTCTGCGGTTTCATAATCTCGAATCTCTCCCACCAGAATAATATCAGGATCCTGACGCACAATCGAGCGCAGTCCGCTGGCGAAAGTGAGACCGATCTGTGGCTTTACCTGGATCTGATTTACCCCTTTGATCTGATACTCTACCGGATCTTCCACAGTAATTATTTTTCGTTCTGGAGAATTGATCTTTTCCAGAGCAGCATAAAGTGTAGTGGTCTTTCCACTTCCCGTCGGACCGGTAACCAGAATCATGCCGTACGGCTTGACAATCAATTGCTCAAAAGTAGCAAGCGTATCGGGAAAAAAGCCGAGCCTTTCAAGATCGAGAATGACATGGGTTCGATCCAGGATTCGCATGACCACACTTTCTCCAAGCATGATGGGGATTGTGGAAACCCGGAAATCCACTTCTTTACCCATTACCCGGAGCTTGATACGACCGTCCTGAGGCAGCCTTCGTTCAGCGATGTTCAGCTTGGCCATAATTTTAATGCGCGAAATGATAGCGGCCTGAAGCCGCCTTGGTGGCGACTCAACATCGTGAAGAATTCCATCGATACGATACCGAATCTTAAACTCACCCTCAAACGGCTCCAAATGAATATCGCTGGCACCGAATTCCACCGCTCGAGAAATAATCAGGTTCACGAGACGAATAACTGGGGCTTCGGAAGCCATATCCTTCAGGTGTTCGATATCTTCCGCATCTTCAGCAACCAGATCTTCACCGTTTTTTTCGATATCGTCGATAATCCGGTCCATGGAGCTCGCTCCGGAGCCGTAAAGGTCCTCCACGTTCTTGAGAATGTCCTCTTCCTTTCCGATCCCAACACGCACACGCAAACCGGTAGCCATCATGATGGCTTCAATCGTTGAGACATCTAAAGGATCATGCATTGCAATGGAGAGATCACCGTTGGATGCCCAAAGAGGAGCAAACCTGTTTTGTTTCATAAACTTAGCAGTAATGCTATCCACCATGACGGGCTCGGCCGGGTAGTCCTTAGCAGTAATATACGGAAGATCGAGTTGCAGACTGAGCGCTCTAAGAACATCTTCTTCTGATGCAAATCCCATAGTGACAAGATGCCGGCCGATGCGAAGCGTCGATTCCTTCTGCGCCGCAAGCACCCGCTCCAGATTCTCCGGCGTGATCTTCCCTTGTTCTACAAGTATCTCTCCCAGCAATTTCCGGGAATATTCTTTTCCCATAATGTTACCCATATAGAAAGTCCGATGTATCAGGAGACTTGCAGCAGTATGACGATGAAATGATTCACATGACGGGCCAAGAGCGGGGAAAAAAGAGTATCTTTACATGCCTCTCTTAGCCTGACGTGCTAAAGGTAAGTCTCCTACAATAGACACTCATTACGTTTTCAGGTTCTCACTCATTTTCCAGAAACAGTGTTCCTCTAGTCAGTGTACTACCTCATACACGGTCACGCCTTCAAAATTCGCTCGGATAGGCCGGAACTGGTCGGCCTCCATAGAGCCAGTGAATTCTCTTCCCTTTTCAAGCTCATCATTATCGAAAACCACAAAATCTATACCCTCACGTCGGACAAACGCAACGAACTCCGGATACGCTAACGGGAGTACCGGGATAAACGTGCCTTCCGCATAATAAGCGATCAAAGGTTCATGAGCCATAATGATCGGTTTGGAGGATTCTAGACGGTGATGAGACTTGATCCACATTCCTGCTTCTTTAATCGGAATCTTGTCTGCTCCTTGTGATTTAAGTGCCTTTGGCGCCAGAATAAGGACCGTAAGAGCTGCCATGATAATACCCGCTCGTTTAATAATAGTCTCGCTCCCATTCGATGACATTCGGGCTGCCCACTGAGCTACGAGGCGGTGCAGCTCCCAGAATCCCAATCCCGCAATGGGTAGACTCATGGCGATGAGCGGAACAAAATGTCGACGGCTCACATAACCAATCGAATAAAAAACATAGCATAAAACAATCAGGTGCATAGCTGTCAGCATGGCCAAGGCGCTTCCAGGATACCGAAGCTTCTGGCGCCAGCAGACTCTGCATCCCACAATAAAGAAAAGGAACAGCACATAGGGATAGGTCTCGATCAATTTGAGCACCGGTGCCGAAACGCTTTGCATAATCGTCGGATTGTCGATCCACGGATTCGGCTTGACTGGCGCAAGCAATGCTCCTTCACCAAAACCCGGCTGCGTTGCATGGTAGAATCCTGTCGACTGCTCCTGGTCGTCGAAAACGGATAGCACGTGCAGCGACTTGGAAACCGAAGGCTTCATGGAGAGTTGCCAAATGCCCGTATGCGCCTTGATAAAGGCTGCGTAAGGAAAAGCAAGAATTACAAACGTTGCCAGAAGAATTACCGACTGCACTACTGCCTTCCTCAGGTATCTGTACTGCATTGATACAAAGAGGCCATACCAGATGAGCAAGAAACCAATCGCCAGAATCCCTTCTGGCCTTGTTAAGTAGGCACAAGCAGCACACAAACCTGCAGCAGCGGTTCCCCAGAAATGAGATTTCCCCGGTCCTGTTGGTTCCATGCCGAGTGCGAGGCTGGAAATGAAGAAGAAAAGAAACGTAGCATCACTGATCACGTCCACTGAAAACCGCACACTGTACGGTTGAAAGACATAGAAAAGAGTGGTGACAATGGCTGCACGGAATCCGACGGTTCTCATTCCCAGGAAAAAGAGGGGAATGACTGTGAGGCTGCTCAGTACCAGGCCCACCGTCTTTCCTGCTGCTTCCAGATTTCCGATCACACTTCCAGCCAAAGCGATCAACATTGGATACAGAGGATGATACGGATGGGCGAGAGCTTCCTTCAGTGCGCCGGCACGATACTGTTCAGCAAGATCAAGGAAACGGATTCCATCGCGGGCGATGACATACAAACGTTCCAGAGCAATAACCCTGAGCACGAGCGCGAGCACTATCAACAGCACGATAATGAGTGCGGTATTTTTCTTGGCGGTACTGTCGTGAAATCCGTCAGCGTGCATGAGCGTTGACATCCATCGGAATTGGCGCAGGTATTAGTCCAGCAGGTACTTTTTTAGGTGCAATACGGTATTGTCGCACGGATGACACTCCCTCCGGCCGAAAATGGAGAATGGACCGCCGTAATGGGAAAGCCTGTGCCCACTCCCGTCGCTAAGGATAATCGTCCCGTCAGCAGTATAGCTTGTTTTCAACATTGTTCCAATCGATTTCAGGCAGCCGAGCAGTGAAATACGGATTCAAAGTTCCAGGTTCGCAATACCGTAAGGAGTGAAGAGTGAGGGGTGAAGAGGTCGGTTACGAGTTGCACGTTGCGGGTTACAGGTCTCTTGCTTAACCATGAACTTGTAACCCGTAACTCACAACATCTTCTTACTTCTTGCTTCTCACTTCTTACTTTTTACTCCTTACTATTCCACCGTGAACCTTCCGGTAGACCCTGTATGCACGCTTTTCTACCGCTTTCCAAAAAGCAGCTTCGTCCCCCAGCACTGTTCTCAGTGTTTGTTGACGATATGCAGCAACGAACCGGAAGAGATCTCGCCGTGTCAGCGGGACAATCCCGATGCTCGAAAAATACACCGCTGCCAGATCCTTAATCACCGCTCGGACCGGCGTCTTCCGGCGCACGCAGGCGCGATGAAGATCGGAGACAATGAGCTCGATTTCTGGCGGCAGCCCTTTCTGCTCAACTGTTTGAGGATTGAGCAGAAGATGGCACAAGTAAAAATCCTGATGGTTGATCCCATTGCTATGCAGAGCGCGGGCGCGGGAAGCAACTGCACGGATAAGAGCGTATTTGAGCAGGACAGTTTGTCTTGTCAGCGGTGCGGAGAAATGTCGCCGACAGAACTCTTCAAGATTCTCAACATCCTCCATGGCATCGGTCATAACAAACGACCGCCTCCGGCCTGGATTTCGCCCCGCCATGCCATAGGCTGCAATCCTTGGACTGGCAACCCCTAGTTCCTGGAGTTTCTGCAGGCAACGCCACTCATTGCTTGCATCGAGAATCGGACGCTTACCCTGAAAAAGGTTCTTGAAGATCTCTTTCCATCCAGCTCCTCTGTGGATCTTGACGAAGTAAGACTTCTTTCCGAGTACTATGCAGATGGTTCTGCGATTGGCGACAGCGCGATACACCGTGCCCTGCAAGTGCAGCAATCGCTGCAGCATCTCCTCACGACAGAGAATATCGGCCACATCGGCACGGACGTAGATCACGTGATCTCCTTCGCGCATCGTTCCTGACCGAACCTTTCGATCATATTTACGCATTCCTTATGAAGATCATAGAGGTTATGCTGTCTTCCATATACACGGCCATTATGAATCCACCGGGTTCGCTCGGGAGCGCTGATCATGTAGTCCAAGGCCTGGTTCATTGCTTCCTGCCTGTAAGGCGAGGAGAGGACAATGCCTGCCTGAGCCTCGGTTATGTAATGAGCATAGCCGCATCGATCGGTGGTAAGCACCGGCAGACCGGAAACCAAAGCCTCGAGCAAAACCATGCCGGCGGCTTCAGTGTATGCGGGATGAATCAACAGATCAGCAGCCAGATAAAACCGGCGCACATCATCACGTCCTCCCCAGAAACGCACCTGGCCGGCAATACCCAGCTGCTTCGCCATCCGAATAAACGGACCGGCAGCATCCGAACCAACCACGTGCAGATCCACAGTCTTTCTTAGAGCAAGGGGTAAGCTGGCGACCGAGGTCAGTGCTCGATCCAGGCCTTTAGTGACGAAGCGCGACCCAACGAAAAGCAGGAACGTTCGCTGCGGATCAATTCCGTTGCTCAGGAAAAAAGGCTTGCCCAGACCTTCAGCTTCTTCAGTATACATAAACTCTCGGGATATGCCTGGGGGCAGGATATGAAAACGTTCCGGAGCTGTCTGATAGACACTGATAAACCGAGCCCGCTCTTGCTCGGCCAGCAGGAGGATCTCCGTTCGTGCCTGGCGATCAAATACCGCCTTTTCAAATGCAGCGAAGTGTCGATACCGGGGTGTAAGCCGATACAGCCATGAATGACGTTCCCTTTCCCGAACCCTGAAACACGGATCAGCAGCAAAATACACGTCCAAGCCCGGCATCTTGTCAAACCCCATGACCAGATCGTAGCCTCCCTGTTGAATCACAGGGGTGATGCGTCTGACAAACGTGCGGCACCGATGGTGATTCGTTAGCCGGGAATTGGCAAAAACCCTTACCTTAAGCCACGGTGGGATAATCCCCTCCCAGTGAAGCACAAATGCCTCAACGGTATGCCCCCGCTGATGGCAAAGATCTGCAACACGAATGAAATCGCGCTGCATACCGCCGAAGGGGAAATATTTAAAAAGGCAAAAAGCTATTTTCATCTCAACCCGCGCTCAAGCGTGTGGATATGATTCCGGGTTCCAGCAGGCATCATTTCAGGCAGTGGTACGTAGCCAATAGATCAGCCAGTGTATTTGCAAAAAGTCTTTTCACATCTGGCAATTCATCCCAGTTCTTCAAAAATCTTCTCAGATCAGCTTGGAACGCCTTTTGAAAACTGCTCAGGAAACGGTGCTCCCGCATGGCGTCAAGATCAATCAGAATCACCGAATCAGCGGCGATCAGAATATTCGTCGCTTTCAGGTCTCCGTGACTGATCCGATAGCGAGCCAGGAGCCGGAACAGAGCGGCAATCTTTTCCGCCACCCGGACTTGCTCCGCAGGAGAAATCCCATCATTGTGAAAGAACCGGAGGCAGTTCTCTCCCTTTACGAGGGAGGTAATGAAGAAGGATTCCCGCCGGATCGGCCCTATTCTTTTCTCTATAAACGCCTGAGGCGGTGCCGTTGCGATATCCAGCAAAGCCAGGCGGTGAGCATTTTCCCAGGAGCGAGCGGCGCGAGACGGGCGAAGGCTGCGAGAAAAGCCATGAAACAGGTTCTTGATATTGTACCGTTTGATAACCAGCGGCTCTCCGCTCACCATCGCTGCAGTCACCGTGGACGTGTTGCCTTTTTTCAGATTGCCGCGTTCTTCTTCCGATATCAGAGCATCCGGGTTTCGGACCAGAGCTGCACCGTTGCCAAAGCATAGTGACCGACTGTAGACCGCATTCAGATTCCATTCTTTCAGAAAGCAGTAACTGCTGCTCTCGCGGAATATCTTTTTGAGTACTCTTCTGGCTCGCCGCTTTCGGCATTTGTCTACTATCCGCAGAAGAAAGGAAGCTCCTGCTTCTACGTTCTGCCAGCCTCGGGAGGAAGCATATACCTTCACCAGATCGTTCACCCAGCCATCGAACCACGGTGGAAATTGGGCGAAAAAGAGCCCGAGATTAGTCAGTGATATCTGCTTACCGAGGGGTTCATTGGATACGGAAATGGAATCGTAGTCAAGCAGGTGCATTTTCGTACCCTGGAGGAGAAAGTTCTTCAGGTGGAGATCGCTCTGAATCACTCCTTTCTCATGAAGAGATGCCAGCATGGGTATGACCTGTTCCAGGAGCTGCTTCTGCTCTTCCGGCGTCTCAGATGCTCTCCAAGCTTCCTCAAGGGTTATTGCCTCTGCTACAAAGCGAAAGACAACGCAATAGCCGTTGGGTGGGTACATCCGGTCGCTCTGATAGCGGCCGGAATAAACCGGAAGGGGCAAAAAAACATTGCGTGTCATTAAGGCACAGATGCCCCGCTCTTGCCGCAGCCAGTGTCGTTTGCTTCTGTGCTTGTCGAATAACAGCTTCACCGCTACCGGGGCTCCTTCCCATTCAGCACGACACACCATGCGCCGGCCGGGTACGTGCCGCATGAGCGTCTGACAGATCAATATTTCACTGCTCACCGGAGCATCCGTCAAGTATATCGTCAAGGGGAAGGGTATTGATTCCATCATTGTAAACCGAAGCAGCACCCGCCTGGCTTCCGGCAGCGTATCGGGCAACCTAATTCCAGCAATACTCCGCTAATCCTTACTTGCCTTCAAGTCCGGCATTGGAAGGGCAGAACCGAAGATGCCACAGAAGCAGCCGCGAATAGATTCGGAACTTGCGTCGAAGCCGGCTGGATCTGCCCATAGTCGCACCGAGACCTGCCAGCGTCAGCAGCCAATTTGTCCCTAACTTGGCTAGCTTCACTATTCTTAAAATCCAGTATGCGGTTAATCCCCTGTGTTTGCGGAAGAACAAGTATAGAGAGCGATAGTATTCGATCCAGGCAGCCCCAGGGTCCTTCTCTTTGCTCTTTCCTTGAAGATGGTAGATCGGAGCGTTAGGCAGGTGGTAAATCTTCCAGCCGGCGTCCCGCATCCGCAAGCACCAGTCAGTTTCCTCAATAAAAAAGAAATAATCCTCATCAAGCATGCCGACACTATCTATTGCTTCTTTTCGCACCATCATAGCAGCACCGATCACTGATTCGACTTCCAGCGGCTCGGTATACTGCTTCCTCTTGCTGGGGTACTTTTTGGGAAACAGCAGCCGCAGCAGGCTCTTGTTCAATAGTTCAGTAGTCAATGTCGGAAAATTATCGAACGAATTCTGACGGGAGCCATCCTCGTTCAAGTAGTTTCCCCCTACCACTCCGACTTTGGGATGAGCGTCAAAGAATGCGCGATAGGTAATCAGCGACTGCCAGGTTATGCGGGCATCACTATTGAGCAGGAGTATGAATGGGCCGGCCGCAACGCTCAACCCCCGGTTGACTGCTCGGGCAAAACCCAGGTTTCTTCCATTCTCGATTACGGTGACAGCGGGAAACGCGTGCCGGATCGCAGCCACACTTCCATCATGTGAACCGTTATCGACAACGATCACCTGTAATCCATGCTCGCCCTGAATGGAAAAAACCGATTCAAGGCAGGCCAGAAGCAGAGCCCGGGTATTCCAGTTCACGATAATGATGGATACGTCGGGGATCCGAGTCGTTTGAAGATTATTTTCAGCCGTGTTGTTAATGCGCAGAGTTCCTTTCTTACCAGTCCTGAAGTCACGAGCAGAAGGCGATGAGTTCCTCCAGGCCGCAGCCCCTCTTGACAGAAAAAAACAATACTAATGCACCCGCTTATAGTAAATCAAATCATCTTGCGAAAACAGCTTTCTTTTTCCTCTTGCATTATGATGGAGGCAAGAAATATCTGCAAGCTGTGCTGCCTTATTCGGGTTCGGATTGAGGTAGAATCCGAAAAAAGCCCTGGCTCCGGATCTTCCAAGATGATCAGTATGCGTATTTTTTCGTACGTAGTCCCGACTATTGCCTTTGAACATCCTGCTATCATGACATATATATATACCACCTGACCGCTTCGGAGCAATTATTGACAATCAGGGATTTTCTGATATAGTGCCAAAAAGCTGAGGAGATTATACGCATCAAGCGGAGGTGGTGCAGGGGGGAAACCACCTCCCGGCATGCGTGCTGTGAATCGACTTCGCACGCAGGGGTATTGATATTTCTAATGCAGCCACGTTCAAGACTGTGTGCGGCTTCAGACTCCATCCGGACAGTCGCTTCCATTGCTTGCATTTCCGGACCATTCATGTTCGTTCCCACGTTCAGAGATCTCCCGGGCTCAAGGAACAGAGAGTTATTGACGACAACTGATGTACCCGCGACAGTACGTCGAGGGGTTTTGAACCATATCGACGTGAAGTCGGTTTCTTTGTCAATCTGGCAGTGACTGAGAGGACCGTGCCAGTCCCGCCTTCGGCGGGATCATGTCGAGCGCAACGAGACATCTCATTCCTCACTGTCATGTCCACCGAAGGGAGAAATCTCCCCTGTGGTGAGATTTCCCAGTCGTGCCTCTCCTCCAGTGACACGCTGCACTCCTTCGAAATGATACTATGGCGCAGCAGTCCACATCCTCACGGCATGGATGCCCGCCCAGCCGGGCATCACCATCCTTACTTCGCCTGAAGCCGAGTGAGTTCCACCCACCATCCCCGAAAAAGACACGAGCTCAATGAACTCAAGTAACCAGCCTTCTGCCTCAGCCGAAGGCGGCGCCTCAGCAAAGCGCGACTCAGTGTAAAGCGCCTCTCGTGAACAGTCCCTCTGATCCCCGTTCCCTGATCTCCGCTCCCTCTAGATTTCTCTTGCTTCGCCCTTGCACTTCCGTCTCCGGTATCCTATCCTTGCTCACATTTAGTCAATAGTGAACAGACAACACAGCAACACAATTCCGGAGAAACACAATGGACCGTCGTGATTTCATAAAATGCGTTATTGCCGCTGGTATCGGCATGACTGTCCCCCGCGGCTTTTCAGACATTGCGGCATCGGACCTGGATACCGGGATTCCCGACCTGGTGGTCGCCCACGGACCATCGCAAAAAGACATAACGCATTCTGCCATTCAGGGTCTTGGCGGCATGGGACGATTCGTTTCACGCGGCGATATAGTCGTTATCAAACCCAATATCGGCTGGGACCGCAAACCGGAACAGGCCGCCACGACCAACCCGGAGGTTGTCGCCGCTCTTGTTGAGCTTTGCTATGATGCCGGGGCCAAACAGGTCAAGATTTTTGATCGTTCTGTCGACGATCCTCGGCGTTGCTACAGGCAAAGTGGAATCGAGGAGGCCGCCCGGGCAGTCGGAGCAGAAGTAACATTCATAGATGAACGAAAATTCAAAGACGTCACAATAGACGGGCTGGCTCTTAAAGAATGGTCATTTTATCGAGATATCCTGGAAGCCGATAAAATCATCAATGTCCCTATAGCCAAGCATCACGGCAGCGCCCGGCTCAGCATGGCCATGAAGAACTGGATGGGGGTGATCGGCGGATGGCGGGGCCGGATTCATCTCAGTATGGATAAGTGTCTGGTCGATTTCGCTCTCGTTATCAAGCCGACGCTCACCCTCCTTGATGCAGTCCGCATTCTGACCGATCATGGACCGCAAGGCGGAAACCTTCAGGATGTCCGGAAGCTGGATACTATTGTGGCAGGAGTCAACCAGGTAGCTGTCGACGCTTTTGGAACAACGCTTTTTGGTTTAAAGCCAGAGGACTTCGGATACCTCCGCCTGGCCCGGCAGCATGGGATGGGTGTTATTGATCTAAAGCAGTTGAGCATACAGCATATACAAGGGAAAGGCTCCGTTTGAAACTGCCCCGATTGTTACCACGTTCTCTCAGCAGTGTTCGAAGAACTTCTCAGGCACTCTTCTTACTTATTTTTCTCTTCCTCTTCCTTCAAACCGAATCGCAAGGGGAAGACACCCTGGGATATCCCGCAAAAATATTCTTGGACTTTGATCCTCTCATCGCAATTTCAAGCTTTCTCTCTTCCCGCAGTCTTGAGACCGGCCTGCTGCTGTCGCTCATACTCATTGGTATTACCGCAGTGCTGGGCCGCGTCTTTTGCGGTTGGGTCTGTCCCCTTGGTACGCTCCACACTATCGTCAGCACCCTGAAGAACCGTAAACGCGGACCTGTGCCTGCCCGGCTTCGCACGTTCAAGTATTATCTATTGCTTTTTTTGCTCACTACGTCCCTTTTCACCATGCAGATTACCGGCTGGTTCGATCCCCTTGCCCTGCTGGTCCGTTCTCTTTCGGTCAGCATCTATCCTGCCTTCAATTACGTCATACGATCTTTCTTCGATACCATCTACGCACTTCATCCGCCCCTGATAACCAGTGCCACGGAGTTTATCTATGCACGTCTGCAGGACTCGGTCCTCTCGTTCCAGCAGACCTCTTTCAATCAGGGAATGCTCATTGGGCTGCTCTTCCTGGGCATCCTTCTGCTCAATTTCGTTGAGAAACGTTTTTGGTGTAAATACCTCTGCCCTCTGGGAGCTCTCTTAGGGTTGTGCTCCCGGTTTTCTGTGCTCAGGAGATCTGTCAGTGAAGGATGCCACGATTGCACACGGTGCGCTGACATGTGTCAGGGTGGTGCTATAGAAACCGGAAACACGTGGGGAGTGGCGGACTGCCTTTATTGCTTGGACTGCGACGATGTGTGCCCGAACCATGCAGTACGTTTTGGTTTCAGCAGTACAAAGGAGAAAGGACCGCTGGACCTGGGCAAACGGAAGGTGATCGCATCGCTGGCTGCAGGTATTTTTGCAGTGCCGTTTCTTAAAGTCGGTTCTTTATCCGAAGTGCACTCACGCAATGCCCGCCTGATCAGACCGCCCGGAGCTCTCGATGAGAGGATGTTTCTAAAAAAGTGTATCCGGTGCGGGGAATGTATGAAGGTCTGTATCACCAATGGCCTGCAACCCACGATACTGGAAGCTGGGCTTGAAGGCATCTGGTCGCCGGTGCTCATTCCAACTCTGGGGTACTGTGAATATAACTGCACCCTCTGTGGTCAGGTTTGTCCCACCGGCGCGATTCAAAACCTGTCACGGGAGCACAAGCAAGGTGTCAAGATAGGAATGGCGGTGATAGATCGCAGTCGTTGTCTGCCTCACAGCTTTGCCATGCCGTGCCTGGTGTGTGAGGAGGTGTGTCCGGTGCCGAAAAAGGCCATCTGGCTTAAATCGGCAATAGTGGATGACCGGGCCGGGAATACAGTGCTTCTGAAGCAACCGTATGTGGACCTGACTCAGTGCACCGGCTGCGGCATCTGCGAAGCCAAGTGCCCGGTCGTAAGCGCACCGGCAATTTACGTGATCAGCACCGGAGAATCGCGGTCTCAGGACAATCAGCTGCTGCTCGGGTAAACTGCCTCACAGTGCTGAGTAGTCTGTTCTATAAGCGAGACTGTGCTAATGGATATGAAAAAAGACCGAGGAACAAGGATGATCAGTCATTGCTGAAGAAGCAAAAATTCGGCAACAACGAGGCTACCGTCATTCCCGCGAAGGCGGGAATCTAGGTATTTCAGCGATACAAGAAACACAAGGGCCCGCTTTCCGTTGAAAGGCAACTTGTTACACAGCCGCTGCTGATATTTATTCATTTATTTTGGATCGGTATTCACCGATGTTTTTTCTGAGAGCTTTTTTATCTACTCGATCAAAATCATTAATGCAACGCTTAGCCTTCTGGTACCAGAGCAAACAATTGTTTCGCTCAAAGCCCGAATACTTCATGTCGTAGTCTGCTCTACCTCTAATTTTTCTAAGACTAGTTAAATCGTGAGCAACACTTTCCGCGTCTTCAAGGCCAGCGTTATTAAGATACTTATAGATTTTTGTATGGTCGTGTGCTTCAGAAGAAAAGGTTACACCAAATGACTCGAGGACTGGCTTGATATGATTGAAGACGGCATAATATGCTCTGCTCACAGAGGTACGTCGATCAGCCTCGTGATGAGACGCACATAGTCTTTGTGCAACGTCTAAGAATTCTTTTGCTTCCATCAGACGACTTCAAGGGTGAGAACAAAGTGGGCTCTTGATTCTCTTGAAACCAGCTTGCGGGCTACCTTCTTAAACTTCTCTTCGTTTTCGAGCAAATCTTCAATTGAGCTCTTCGCTTTAACTGCAAATCCAATCAGGCAGTAGTTCTCTATTTCATAGTCGGAAACAAGGGACACCTCTACCTCTTGCGTCCCGCTCAGATTTCTATAGAGAAGATCATAATACATACCAATGTCCGCTATGGGGATACTGTTCTGGATGGCATATTCAACAACGTCTTTGTTCAGTTGTGGCGAATGGAAGGCTTTTTTGGGCGTCGTCGATCGGTTATTATACTTGGGTTTGGTGAGGACACCATCTGCGGTGATTTCCCATTGACCTGCAATCGCTTCAAGACGACCTTGATTGGCATAGGCTGTAGTTGGCGAAGCTATTATATGGACGGAATGGAGTGTTAATCCCTGAGGAGTATTCTCGCTCATATCTTCGTTAGTGCTTATATCACGCCAAGCATCGTATACCGCCCCTAATACATAGCCACTTATATCTTTTGGTAAGGTCTGCATATTACTCCTCACCGAACACTTCCATAGTGAAGTGCTCAAAATCCCTATAGGGATCATGCCAGCTCGCAACAAAAGATTCGAGCAGGTTCAACTCGCTTTCCGCAATGCCAAAATGGTAGTTGGCATTTACGAGAATCCCGGGCAACCGCTCACCATTTGATTGGCTTATCTCGCCAGGTCTCAAGGATATACTTTTTTTCTTGTTATTATAGGGATAAGCAAATGTGATGCTAATATCTGCATTCTGGTCTGTGGTCAACCAAGGTCCAGCCTTGATAAACTTCTCTGAAATAAATGCACTTGCCGACTTGCTATCCGAAAAAAGGCAGTGGCCGTCAAAATTAATGCCAGCGGCTATATATCTTACGTGTGGAAGCGTTTGGATGTATTTGGTAGCAATATTCGGTACGGGAGAGTTTTCAGGTATTCTCTCCAATACAGTGTCTATGAACTGAAGCCTTTCAAACTCTGCAATAATGGATATTCCTTCCTCATAGACCACCTGGGCCACTGGAGGTGTGCAAATGACGATCTTTGGTGTCCATTCCTCGTTAACGATATGATTGTTCTTTAGGAAGTCGGGATTCAATACTGTTGGATTATGAGCTTGTGCGAGGACAACTATAGAGAAATTGGATAAAGTTAGGTTCATTGCTTTTCCCGGAGGTCGGATAGGAGTAATACAGAAAATAATATGAAATTGTTTGCATTTCTGTCAAGAGAATTTCCCAAAACATCAAATTGCTCCTCTTCTGTAGCTGTTCTCGTACCAGCTCTCGGGCCGCAACTGTCGTTTGTTCTAGCCTGAACAAATTTCTCCTTTAAACTTTGTACCGATCATGATATGGCTATTCCATGGGTTGCTTCTCTGATTATGACATCATTTTAGCCTCTTAGGATGCCACTGTGCCTACATTAGATTGGATCGGAAAGAAGGCTGTTATCAATCATCATCATGAGGTGTCGTTTCACCTCTTGAGAGAGGAAGCTGACTTTTCTGTTGGCGAGACAGGAGCTGGCAACTTGCTGGTCGAGGGCGACAATCTCACCGCACTCAAGGCTCTTCTCCCTTACTATGCCGGGCAGGTGAAGTGCATCTACATCGATCCGCCGTACAACACGGGTAACGAAAATTGGGTTTACAACGATAACGTAAACAGCCCGGAGATACGAAAGTGGTTGGGAAAGGTTGTTGGCGGAGAGGGTGAGACCCTCGACCGTCATGATCGCTGGCTTTGCATGATGTACCCACGCTTATCCTTGCTGCGGCAGATGCTGCGGGAAGATGGAGCGATATTCATCAGCATTGACGATAATGAGAAGCATAATCTGCGGGCGGTGATGGACGAAATCTTTGGGGAGAAAAACTTTATCACAACCGTTATTTGGCAGAAGGTGTACTCACCAAAAAACTCGGCACGGCACTTTTCTGAGGACCATGACTTCATTGTTGTTTATGCGAGAAATGCCACTCGATGGAAACCCAATTTGGTAGCTCGAAGTGAGAAGCAAGACAAGGCTTACAAGAATCTCGACAATGATCCTAGAGGACCATGGCGAATGGATGGGATGTCTGCTAGGAATTTTTATAGCAAAGGAACTTATTCACTTCAGACCCCAGCCGGACGAACAATATCCGGTCCGCCAAGGGGGCGATATTGGATTTATTCAGAGGAGAAGTTCAAGGAGCTAGATGCTGATAATCGTATTTGGTGGGGTGAAAACGGGAGTAACATTCCAGCAGTCAAAAGATTCTTGTCAGAGGTCAAGCAAGGGGTTGTGCCTCAAACACTTTGGACCTACCAAGAAGTTGGACATACGCAGGAAGCAAAGAAAGAGCTGGTAGCCATATGCGACTTCGATGATTCTCAGTCAGTCTTTATCACACCCAAACCGACTCGCCTTATCAAGCGCATACTGGAAATAGCATCTGGTAAAGACTCTCTCATTCTCGATTCATTCTCCGGCTCCGGCACTACGGGCCATGCAGTCATGCAAATGAACAAAGAAGACGGCGGGAACCGGCGATTCATTCTTGTGGAGATGGACGCTGCCATCTGCAAAACCGTAACTGCGGAACGCTTGCGGCGGGTGTGCAACGGCTACACAAAGTCTGATGGAACATTGGTCGAGGGCCTCGGCAGCGGCTTCCGCTATTGCACCTTGGGTGCACCGTGCTTCGATGAACACGGAAGAATCAATAGTGGTGTGAGCTTTGCCGATCTTAGCCGGCATGTATTCTTCACTGAGACCGGACAACCGATTACACAGGAATCGCCGGGAACCAGCCCTTTGATCGGTATCCTCAGAGATACTGCAGTCTACCTGCTTTATAATGGCATTCTTAAAGACAAACACCCCCAAGGCGGCAATGTGCTGACGCAAGCAGTCTTGGCTGATCTGCCGCAGCATGACGGCCGGAAGGTGATTTATGGAACTGCCTGCCGGCTCAGCCCCGAACGGTTGAAGAAGGAGAATATCATTTTTCGACAAATCCCCTATGAGATACGAGTGCGCTGATGCTCCAGTTGAAAACCTACCAGGAAAAAGCGCTGGAATCGCTGCAGCGGTATCTGTCCGCATGTGATGAGCTGAAGGATGCATCGCTTGCCTTCTACAAAGTCTCTGAGGAGCTTGGGGGACAAGGCCTTTCCTACCGACCCATCAAAGAACCATCCGCCTTGGCAGATATTCCCTATGTGTGTCTGCGGCTTCCCACCGGCGGCGGGAAAACCCTGCTTGCATGTCATGCAGTAGCAGTTGCCAACAAAGAGTACCTGAAGCAGGACCAATCTCTGGTGCTCTGGCTGGTGCCTTCTAATGCAATTCGAGAGCAGACGCTGAAGGCGCTTCGTGATCGTGATCACTTTTACCGGCAGGCCTTAGAGAGCACGGTGGGCACAGTGGAGGTAATGGACATAACCGAGGCTCTCAGTTTACATCACGGCACTATGCTCGGCGCTACTGTTATCATCGTCGCCACCTTGCAGGCGTTCCGGGTTGAAGATAAAGAGGGCCGAAAAGTGTATGACACCGCCGGGGCGCTTCAGCACCATTTCACGAATATACCGCAAGAAATTCGCGAAATACTGTATCGAGATGAAAACGGCGTTGTACCATGCTCACTGGAAAACGTGATGCGAATTCATCGTCCTTTGGTAATCGTGGACGAGGCACACAATGCCCGCACCGAGCTTTCCTTCGATACCCTCGCCCGCTTCCGTCCGTCAGCCATTATCGAATTCACCGCTACTCCCGATAGCAGCAGAAACCCGAGCAATGTCCTTCACAGTACCTCCGCAGCCGAATTGAAAGCAGAGGATATGATCAAGTTGCCAATTCTGCTGGAGACGCGAACCGACTGGCAGGCTCTGCTTGGCGACGCCATTGCCCGACGCAACGACTTGGAGAGCAAGGCATTGCTCGCCCATCGAAGAGGCGGCGACTATATTCGCCCGATCATGCTCCTCCAGGCTCAGCCGCGCCGTAAGGACAGGGAAACATTGACGGTAGAAGTCATTGAGAAAAGCCTCCTTGAAGACCATCACATTCCCGAGAATCAGATCGCCCGCGCTACTGGTGAGGACAGAGGTCTGGAAGGAATTGATCTGGCATTCAAGACCTGTGAAATCCGCTACATCATCACCGTCCAGGCTCTTCGTGAAGGATGGGACTGTCCTTTCGCGTATGTCTTGTGTTCTCTTGCTGAGCAGCGCTCAAGCGGAGCAGTGGAGCAAATCCTCGGCAGGGTCTTGCGACTTCCGTATTGCCGCAAGTATGCTGTTGAGGATCTGGGCCGTGCTTATGCTTTTGTTGCATCTCCGAACTTTGTGCTGGCTGCGCAGAGTCTCGAAGATGCTTTAGTTGAAAATGGCTTTAATAAACAAGAGGCGCGGGATTTTATTACCCCGGTTGCACCCAGCCAATTACTGCTCCACTTCACAAGGGAGCAGACGCTGCACACGACCATTCCCTTACAGGAAGTGCCTGATCCATACAGACTCTCACCAGGTATCAAGGAAAAGATCATCATCGATGAAGCCAACAAAACGGTCACGGTAAAAGCATATCTGCAACCTGAAGAGCAAGAGGAAATCAGCCGGTGCTTTATTTCTGATTCTGCTCGTTCCACCTGGATCACGGCAATACGCCAGTATCGGGATGACCTGACTGAGCTCTACAAGAGCCCTGCGGAGCGGGGAAAAATGTTTTATATTCCCCTGCTGTGCATCAAGCGAGGCAATCAACTGGAGCTGTTCGAAGAGGATCATCTCCTCGGAGAAGGCTGGGATTTGACCGCCTTTGATCCCCGGTTGACACCGGAAGAATTTGCTCTCTTGTCCAGGGAAGAAGGGGAATTTGGTGAAATCGATATCGCGGCTGACGGAAAAATCAGAAGCAGGTTCATTCACGATCTCAATCGCCAGCTGCAGCTTATCGAGGAAATAGGCAATTGGACCGAGGCTGCGCTCATTTCATGGCTGGATACAAATCTTCGTTTCATCGAAATTGCATCCGAGCAAAAAGAGATTTTCCTCACCGCAATGGTGGGTGACCTGCTCGACAATCGCGGCATGACGCTGGGTCAACTCCTGCGCAGGAAGTTCGACCTGCGCAAAATAGCCGAACAAAAGATCAAAAACTATCGTCAGCAAGCACGTCAACAAATCCATCAGAAGCTGCTCTTTGAGGATGATGGGTCTAAGATAATAGTCTCACCGGAGCGGTGCTTCTCGTTCGCACGCGACCAGTATCCCATGAGATTCCCTTGCGCAGCTTCGGAGAGCTTCAGAAGACATTACTATTCGAAGGTAGGCGATTTCGCCGACAAAGGCGAGGAATTTCTCTGCGCTCGGTTCATCGACCACATGGAAGAGACAGAATACTGGGTTCGCAATCTTGATCGCCAACCGAATTTCTCTTTTTGGCTTCAAACCTCTACCGACAAATTCTACCCTGATTTTGTCTGCAAGCTCAAAGACGGCCGCTACCTGGTAGTCGAGTACAAGGGAGCAGACCGCTGGAGCAACGACGACTCTAAGGAGAAGCGGCGGCTGGGCGAATTATGGGCGCTGAAGAGCGGAGGAGCGTGTCTCTTCGTTATGCCCAGGGGAATGGATTGGGGAGCGATTAGAGCGGTGGTGGCGCGAGACAATAACGTGAATTGAGCCATCTAATCACTACGCTGGGCTTTATGCGTTACCAAAAATACTGGATTCCCGCCTTCGGCGGGGGATATTGAACTGACGCGCAGCCCGCCTTCGCGGGAATGACGGTATTGGCGACTCACACCCTCAGCTTTCGTGGAAGCAGCCTTTCAAGCCTTACAGGAGTTGTGTCTGATCGTAAGCTATACCCTTTTTCCAGCAACCTTTAACATCACGACAGTGATCTAGACCATTTTGGGATACAAAGTCAGATTTTTTCATCCGTCTCTGAAAACCGCCCCTTACGATACCGGCTGTTGCTGCTGCTCCTGCTGTTGCTGGAAATCCTGATCCTCGAAATGGCCGATAAAGTGGACGTCCTCTTCGCCGGTGAGAATATCCGGGGTTATGATGTAGGTGCCACGCATCGTGGGAACCCAGATGTTGTTGACCGTCTCGGTATCGCCGATCGTAACCAGGTACGCCAGGCTCCCGGTTACCAGACCGGCAGCAGCATAAATCACCTTGACCGGTGAGTAGACAACGCTGCAGAGCACCGACGCTACGCCCAAACCGGCAGTATCAAACGTACCCGCCCGGGCACTGCTGGGTGCAAGCAAAAACAAAGCGATCATGACTACCACGCCAATCGTTCTTCTCATATTTTGATTCTCCTAAGTACTACTACTGGTTACGTTCTCGTCACTTCCATTAGTCGGAAGAAAACAGCGCCTGGTTACTTCATTCTTGGCAAGGATGGTGGTAAAAATGTTTTTACCATTATCCTGATCCGATCAGGAAAGTAAACGTTTTTCGTCAAGCACCTGCTGATGCTGTTTCAGCTGACCATTTCACAGTTTCGATGCGGGCTGCACCGATGAAGCTTGTCCTGCTGCAATCTCCAGTTCAGGATTTCTATGACACGACGGTACGACTTCAGCCGTTAGGGCTCGCCTGCCTCAAGGCAGCAGTGAAGAAGCACCTGCCGCAGATCGATGTCGTAATCAGGGACTTTCATCAGGGATGGGGCCGGCGTACTATTCCGATACCACGTGCACTGAGCTATCTCAAGAAGTTCTACCGGTACCCCGACCAGAGTCCCTTTTCAACCTTTCATCAGTACTATCACTTTGGGGCCAGCTTCGAAACCATCGCAGACACAGTGGCTGCCGAATCGCCTGATCTGGTAGGCATTTCTTCCCTGTTCACCCCTTACTGCCGGGAAGTTGTGCAGTGTGCAGAGGCAATCCGAAAGCGGACCGCAGCTCCCATTCTGGTGGGAGGATCTCATGCTTCAGCCATGGCTGAGCATATGCTTCAGCACCATGCGATTGACTACGTCATTCGCGGTGAAGGAGAGCGGGCTCTGGTTGAATTTCTCCAGGCATACGCCCGGGGAACACCGCTGGCCCAGGTACCAAACCTCGCATACAAACAGGCCGAAACGATCATGCTGAATCCACTCGCTGAACCGTATTCACTAGAGGAACTGCCCATACCTGATTTGTCCGACTTTTCTCCCGAAACCTATACGTATGAAGGCCGGCCGCTCTGTACCATTCTTACCTCCCGCGGCTGTCCGTTTCAGTGTTCCTTTTGTTCCGTGCACACTACGTTCGGGTACCACTATCGACGGCGCTCAACGGCAAGCATTACGGATGAGATAACGCACCGTTATGGTCAAGGATACCGCGTTTTCGATTTTGAAGACGACAACCTTGCCGGCGACCGAGAAGCGCTGATCCTGCTCTGCCGCCAAATCATTCGCCGGTTTCCGGCTCGGAGTATTGAGCTTCTCGCAATGAACGGCATTCTCTACCACCATCTCGATGCCGAGCTCATGACTCTCATGAAGCAGGCAGGGTTCAAGCACTTGAATCTTTCACTGGTAAGTACGGACCCGGAAGTTCACCACAGCTGCCGAAGACCCTTTGACCTTGAGCGATACCGGAACGTGGTGCAGGAGGCACACGCACTCGGTTTTGATATCGTCTCGTACCAGATTTTGGGACTCCCGCAGGAAAGCATTTCCTCCATGATTCAGACGCTGGTGTTTCATAGTCGGCTGCCTGTTCTCATCGGAGCTTCACCCTTTTATCTCTGTCCTCGGACCGCAGCAGCAGAGGCTTTTCCCGATCCGTCTGAGCAGGATATGATCCGGGCCCGACTCTGTGGACTTGGCGTGAATCAGCCAAACGCTCCGAGAAACGCAGTATACACCCTCTTTGTCACAAGCCGAATCATTAACTTCATCAAGGCAGTTTCTGTGCACGGTCAGGAGCTGCCAATTTTCGACGCCCTTGAAGCCTGCCGGCAGCACAGTCGGCGTTTCGCCTTGGGGGCAGAGATTCTTGCCCGGCTGCTCGCCGAGGGAAAACTGCATGCCGCAACCAAAGAAGGATTGAAGCCGCTGCCTGCTTTCGACGCGTCTCTCTTCTCTGAACTTTGGCAGCACCTGGAGTACATCATTACCCAACAGGGAAAAACCGTTACCGTGTGAACACTACTGTATAATTGCTTTTCTCTTTGCCTGCTCGTGCCCGATGCTCGTTTGGTATCAGGCAAGAAGCAAGAACGACCTTCACAGCGAGAAATCCTTGCGCGTGTCCATTATCTTTGATAAAAGATGAAAGCAGAGTCATATGGATGGGTAGGTACTTTGGCCGCTGGCAGCAGCATATGCTGGCGGCTGAATAGCAGTTAGGCCCGTTTTGTAACGGCAAAGAGTGCCGCCGAATGACGACACGAGGGTATTGATGGAGCAAAGACAAGGGGGCGGACCGCAAGCGAGAAAGTATTTTCGTTTGGAATATCCGCCTGACGATCATCCTACAGTTAGAATCGGTAAAAATACTTTTTCAATTCTTGACCTTTCTGAACGGGGCATCCGGATCTCGAATCCAAAACAAGTGCGCTTCGCCGAATGGATCAGGGGAAAGATTACCTTCTTCGATGGTGAATCAGTCGATTTTGAGGGAAAAATCATCTGGGAGAGCAACGACGAGCTCGGTATCCTAATTGTGGTAACACCGATTCCGATAGCACGTATAATGAAAGAACAGCAGCGCCTCATAGCCCGAGAAAAGCTCTTATGACTCCATCATACTGACGACGACGAGGCCTGCCATGCCTATCGTTCTTCAGGCCACCCTGAAACCGAATACTCCTTGACTTTTAACCTGTTTTCGACAATATTTACTCCTTTACCTCCGTGCACAAGAGCCTGATACATGCGCGAGCGGACTGAGGCTGCACCAGACGCTCTGACTCAAAAAAGATGTGCGTCAGTTGGTTTTGGAGGCGTTAGCTTCTTCTCGGCCGTGATGCCATCATAACCCAGCAACCAGGAATCAACGATGTTAGACGAATATCATCCTCATGAAATCGAGGAGAAGTGGCAACGCTTCTGGGAGAAAAAGAACCTTTTTCGGGCCGTAGAAGCACCAGATCAGCCGAAGTACTACTTGCTGGAAATGTTTCCCTATCCCAGCGGCCGGATTCATGTTGGCCATGTCCGCAATTATTCAATCGGTGACGTTGTGGCACGCTACAAGCGCATGAAAGGCTATAATGTCCTGCATCCTATCGGCTGGGATGCTTTCGGCCTGCCGGCGGAAAACGCTGCCATCGCGAACAAAACCCATCCTTCTCGCTGGACATACGACAACATCGATTACATGCGCAAACAGCTGAAGCGGATGGGGTACAGCTATGACTGGAATCGTGAGATTGCCACCTGCGATGTCTCGTACTACCGATGGGAGCAACTGGTATTCCTGAAAATGTACGAACGGGGACTCGCTTATCAGAAGCGTTCCTGGGTCAACTGGTGTGAAAGCTGCCAAACCGTGTTGGCCAATGAACAGGTTGAAGCCGGGCTTTGCTGGCGCTGCGGCGGCGAGGTCACCCAAAAGGACCTGGTGCAGTGGTTCTTTCGCATCACCGACTATGCCGACGAGCTGCTCCGATACTGTGACCAGCTTCCTGGATGGCCGGAACGGGTTCTGACCATGCAGAAGAATTGGATCGGCAGGAGTGAAGGCACGGAAATCACGTTTTCCTTGGAGAATCGAAACGATGCGATAACCGTGTTCACCACCAGACCCGATACTCTTTACGGGGCTACGTTCATGAGTCTTGCTCCCGAACATCCACTGGCTATCGAGCTTTCCCGAGGTACGGAACAGGAAGAAGCGGTGCTGCAGTTCGTAGAAAGCATCCAGAAACAGAACATCCTTCAGCGCACCGCTGAGGACGCTGAAAAAGCCGGCGTTTTTACCGGAGCTTATTGCATTAATCCGGTCACAAACCGTCGCATGCCAATCTATGTCGCCAACTTCGTGTTAATGGGTTATGGCACCGGTGCTGTCATGGCTGTCCCCACTCATGATCAGCGGGATTTTGAGTTCGCTCAAAAGTATGGCCTGCCCCTGGTGGTTGTCATCCAGCCCCCGGATGTTGAACTTGATCCGGCTCGTATGACCGCTGCCTATATAGATGATGGCATCCTGACCAACTCCGGTCCTTTTAACGGCATGCCGAACCGCGAAGCAATGGCCAGGATAACTGACCACCTTGAAGCAATCGGCAAAGGGAAAAAAACGGTAAGCTACCGTCTTCGTGACTGGGGAATTTCCCGCCAGCGGTACTGGGGTACACCCATTCCGGTGGTTTACTGTGATACATGCGGCATCGTGCCGGTACCCGAACAGGAGCTACCGGTGGTTCTGCCACTGGACGTGGAAATGCCAGAGAGCGGGCAGTCACCCCTTCTGACCAGCGAGGGCTTCTACCGTACTACCTGTCCTCAGTGCTCAGGACCGGCCCGCCGGGAGACTGATACCATGGATACGTTTGTCGAATCGTCCTGGTACTTTGCCCGCTATGCATGTCCTGAATACGACAAGGGTCCCTTGGACCGAAGAAGAGTCGATTACTGGATGCCCGTTGACCAATACATCGGCGGCATTGAGCACGCCATTCTGCACCTTCTCTATGCGCGCTTCTACACCAAGGCGCTGCGGGATCTGAAAATGCTCAGCCAGGATGAACCGTTCATCAACCTGCTCACTCAAGGCATGGTACGCAAAGAAACCGTCCGCTGCCCGGTCCATGGCTGGCTCTATCCGAAAGAAGAAAAGGACGGTGCCTGTCTCATCTGCGGTGCTCAGGCAGAAGTAGGCCGGAAAGAAAAAATGTCTAAGTCGAAAAAAAATGTTGTCGACCCGGACGAGCTGATCGCGCAGTACGGTGCCGACACCATCCGTCTCTTCTGCCTCTTTGCTGCACCACCGGAAAAAGACCTCGACTGGAGCGAGGAAGGAGTTCAGGGATCGTTCCGATTTCTGGCCCGGGTCTGGCGCATGGTATCATCCAATAAAGAGCTGCTTCAGACAGCCTGGGGCGAGACTTTCGACAGCGAAAGCTTTCCCGAAGCTCTGAAGAACCTCCGACGAAAGACTCACCAGACTATTCGTAAAGTGTCTGAGGACATCGAGGAGCGATTTCATTTCAACACGGCGATAAGCGCTGTCATGGAGCTCGTCAATTCGATTTATCTTTTTGATGTCCAAGCCATAACCGGACCGCAGCAGGCAGCAGTTCTGCGTGAGGCGATCGAAAGCGTTATCGTTCTACTTTCGCCGATCACGCCTCATATGTGTGAGGAGCTCTGGCAGAGTCTCGGATACGATACAAGCATCATGAACGCTTCCTGGCCTCAGTACGATGCTGCTATCGCTACCGAAGAAGAAATGGTGATCGTAATCCAGGTAAATGGAAAATTACGAAGCAAGATAACGGTTCCGGTAGGTATGCCGGAAGGAGAGATCAAGAAACTTGCTGAGCAGGATGAGCACATTCAGCAATGGACTGACGGCAAAGAGATCAAGAAGGTGGTCTACGTTCCGCGAAAATTGGTTAATTTCGTACTAGGATGAGTACTGCTATGCTCCTATCCAAGCTACCCGTTCGAATACTCTGTCTCCTCGCTCTCTTGGCCGCTCTCGGCTGCCAGGGATACCGATATGCATCCGAATACAATCAGCTGCCCGGTGAGATTCGAACCATTGCGATTCCCCTCTTCAAGAATGAAACCTTTGAATCCAATATCGAAGCGCCGGTAACCAATGCGGTTATGAATGAATTCATCAGGAATCAGCAATTCTCTATCGTTCCGGATAGTGGGGATGCAACGCTCATCGGGGTCGTTCGAGATTTTCAGCTCTCCAGCATCGCCTACTCTTCAGATGACCGGGCCCGCCAATACCGGGCATACCTCACCCTGGAAATAACCTTACAGAACAACCGCACCGGAGAAGTTCTCTGGCGCAATCCCCGGCTGGTTCATGACGAAGAATACACGGTCGAACCGATTATCACCTTTACTGATACCAACAAGCAGGAGGCTATCAAGCGGATCGCCGCTGAGCTCGCCGAACGCATGTATGAAGAAATGGTTCAGGGCTACTGATCTATGAAGCCAGCCGAATTCTTTGCTCGCTTTCAGGCGAATTCTCTGTCCCCGCTTTACTGTTTCACGGGAGAAGATGGCTACCTGCAGGATCTGGCGGTTCAGATTCTGGAGCGCCAGTGTGGATTTACTTCCCGGGATGAAGTCAATTACGAAGTTCACTATGGTGCGTCGACATCTCTCGCAGCCGTAATCGACAGCGCCCGAACCCTTCCGTTTCTTGGCCCGCGAAAATTTGTGCTGGTGAGAGAAGCCGATCGAATACCCAAAGCCCGTTTCAAAACGTTGCTTCCGTATTGCATCAAGCCAAACTCCAGGACTGTTCTTGTATTTACGGGAAAAAACTGCCCGTTCCCTGCTGATGTCAGCCGGGCATTTCAGGAGCATGGAGTTATTCTCGCTCTCTCCATCAATCCGAGAGGTGCCGATACCCCGGCCTGGATTCAATACTTGGCCAGGGAAGAGGGGAAATCCATTGGTAGTGATGCCTCTGCTCTCCTCCAGGAGCTAATCGGCAACAATCTTCAGGAGCTGTCTCAGGCAGTGGAGAAGCTTGCTCTCTATGCCGGGGAACGTCCCGCCATTAGCCGAATGGATGTGGAAGAAACGATTTCCCGTCTGCGAGCGGATTCGATCTTTGAGCTCACTGATCATCTTGGTATGGGCAGACGCGATCGCGCATTGGTTATTCTCCACCGGCTGCTCGAAAGCGGAGAAGCGCCGCTGTTCATTCTGACTATGATCGCACGTCATTTTCGCTCCATTCTCAAAGCCCAGATCCTGCTTGAGCAAGGGATGTCTGCCGATGAAATCTGCCGCTCACTGAGCATTAAATCATTCGTATGGAGCAAGATCCTTCCCCAAACGAAAACGTTTTCCCGGGCACGGGTGAGAGGCTTTTTTCAGCGCTTCTGGGAAACCGATCGTTCACTAAAACTTCAACAGATCTCGGGGGCGGTGATTCTGGAGCAGCTGGTTTTTGATCTGTGCCAGGAGAAATAACCGTTTCAGCCGTTCCAGTCCCGCCTGCGGCGGGATTCAAGCAATTGAAACCATCATATAAAAGAACCGGCAGACATCATGCACACGCACGATATCTACCGGCACGAAGACTCTGATTCTGGACCAGTATCGGAAAAAGCGGATGCTGCTATCCTTTTTTCAAGGCATTGACACTGCAGGTGAGGCGGGAAATCTTCCGCGAAGCATTGCGGGGGTGGATTATGCCTTTTGCTGCTGCCTGGTCGATAACCGGAATAGCATCGCGAAGGGTCGCGCTGGCCTGATCAAAATTCTTTTCATCCAAGGCGGCCAGCACCCGTTTGATTCTACTCCGCAGATGACTCTTCATGCTGCGGTTACGAATTCTTCGTACTTCGTTCTGTCTATTTCTCTTTAATGCTGATTGATGTGTAGCCATACGTATGGTTCCGTTGTATAACGCTAATGGTTAGCGGCATCATCAACCCGCCCGGAGCGGGTTATTCCTTTGCCGTATGATCCTTGGCTTCCTACGGATTCGCCAACTAAACGCAAATAATCTTATTTACCAAACAAGAAGACTCTCTGTCAAGAGTAAAATCTTTTTCTTTTTTCAGACCATCGGGTGCCAGGAGAGGAATGTCAGAAAAGGCGAAGATCACCAAAGCCTTTAGCGTCGTGGGCCTTGCCACGCTTTTCAGCCGGATTCTCGGGTTTATCCGCGAGGTCGTCATTGCATACTTCTATGGAGCAGGTTTAGCGACTGATGCGTTTTTTGTTGCTTTCCAGCTCCCCAATACGTTTCGCCGGCTTCTCGGCGAAGGGTCACTCACGGTTTCATTCATACCGGTGTTTTCTCAGACCCTCATTCAAAAAGGCCGTGAGGAAGCACTAAGGCTTGCCAACAGCGCATTCACCGCTCTCAGCATCGTTTTGGTTGCACTTTCATCAATCGGAGTCGCCTGTGCACCGGTACTTGTGCCGCTTATGGTGCCAGGGCCCGGATTTTCTGACGTCCCCGGGAAAATAGAGCTCACGGTTCTGCTCACCCGGGTCATGTTTCCCTATATCTTCTTCATAAGCCTCATGGCCTTGTGCATGGGAATTCTCAATTCCCTGAGACACTTCTTTGCTCCGGCCATTGCTCCGGCTTTTCTCAGCGTCTGCGAAATTCTTGGCGTAGTGCTGTTCTATTACTATGTCGATCCCCCGATCCTGGCTCTGGCCATTGGAGTCATGGTGGGCGGCGTCATTCAGCTCGGTTTTCAGATTCCTTTTCTTGAACAAAAAGGAGTTCACCTGCGCTGGAAGCCGGACTTTCGCAATCCAGGACTTCTCCAGGTCGGAAGGCTTATGCTCCCTGCGGTTTTTGGCTCCGCTATCTATCAAATCGGCCTTCTTATCAATAATTTTTTGGCTTCGTTCCTTTCCCAGGCGAGTGTTTCCTACCTCAACTATGCCAGCCGAATCCTCGAGTTTCCTCTCGGCATTTTCGTCTTTTCCATTGGCTCCGTAGTCCTGCCGTCTCTTTCCCGGCTTGCAGCATCCCAGGAACACGACACTCTTAAGAAAACCTATATTTTTGCCTTTCGGCTGGCCATGTTCGTCATCATCCCGGCGATGATAGGATTGATCGTGCTGCGGGTGCCCATTACCCACATTCTTTTTCAACGTGGCTCATTCACCCCGGAGGCTACGCAGCAAACTGCATGGGCACTTCTGTTTTACGCAGTTGGTCTCTGGGCAATTGCCGGGGTTCGGGTCACCGTACCGGTCTTCTACGCTCTGCATGACACCCAAACACCGGTGAAAATCGGCGCGGTGAGTATGCTTGCCAACGTTCTCTTCAGCCTCATGTTGATGTGGCCCCTGAGACATGGAGGACTTGCCTTGGCACTTTCTCTGTCCTCGATGATGAATCTTGTTTTTCTTCTTATTCTGCTGAGAAAGAAACTCGGCCCTCTGGGCATGAGAAAAGCCTTTGAGTCAGCCGGAAGAGTGCTGACAGCTTCATTGGTGATGGGGATCTTTTGCTGGCTGGTGAGCAGCCGTATCGACTGGCTGAGCTCAGGCGCCACCCTGGCAAAGATTCTCTATCTGAGTACTGCCATCGGTGGAGGCGCTCTGGTGTTCGGCATTCTGGCGTTTGTTCTTCGCTGTCCGGAACTTGGCTTTCTCCGGGAGCTTTATGAGAAAAAGCGAGGCAAGAAAGACTAGGCGCTGGCGTAATAAACGTCAGTTACTCGTTTGTCCGCTTTTCTTCCTCAAAAAGGCAGTAACTCCATGAGCGTCCCCCTTCCGCTTCCCTTAAAATGCGCTTCTTCTCACAAAGCCAAACTCAACTTGATTGCTCGATCAACCGCTTTCATACTGACTTCACTGAGCATGCCCAAGCGTTTTTCCAATCTTTCCTTAGCAACGGTCAGAATTTGACTTGTCTTTATAATCGAGGGAGTAATAAGCCCACCTTCGGGAGGTTTGATGGCCACGTTCATCGGATAGATTCGGACAGTACTCGAGATTGCCGCGACAATTGTCGTGGACGATTTCTCATTGCCAATGTCGTTCTGGATAATCAAGGCAGGACGTTTGCCAACTTGCTCACTTCCGCGGCCTGGATTCCAGTTAACCAGCCACACCTCGCCTCGCTTGGGAAACTTGGTCATTTCAGCACCTCCCGCTGGGCCTCAAAAGCGAGATTAGCCGCGGCGTGTTCCTCTTCTGCCATTTCCTCGTATCCTTTGGCCATAAGAGATTCTGTCTCTTTTTGCAGCCAAAGCCTGAGAGCTTCCTCTGCCAGTTGACTCTTGGCAAGGCGAGCATCTGTTGACGCCTTCTCTATCGCGGCATAAAGATCCTCATCGATTGTCAAGGTAACCTTCCGTTTGGTTCTCATTTTATACCCCGATCTTGCCATAAAATAAATACACATTATTAATACTTCCAATAATATGTATTTCTGTTCATACTGTCAAGCAACAAAAAGGGTAAGTCTTCGTTGGAGCATCGGGTAACAAAAGGGGACGCTCATTGCATTATTGTATTTATCCCTGACCAACCAGGTCCCCATTCGCTCAGTGTCAAGGACCACGGTAATTCTCCACCCGTGGGGCCACGGTAATTCCCCACTTTTTACAAAAGGAGGGAGCAGAAGATCCTGAGACCTGTGCTGAACTCGTTTCAGGACCTATCGGCTTCGACTAGCACAGAAATAGATCCCGGAATGAATTCGGGATGACTGGTGTTAGTTCAGGATGACAGTATCAATTCAAGATGGCACTACTTAGTTCAGGGTGACACCTGTGCGTCTGCGATGACTTCCTATGTTGGTATCTTGGGTAGGAGTTCTCTGGGCAGGCGCAAGACATGCCCCTACGCCAGTCTCCAAAGAGGGGTTTACGGGAGTTCACGTCTCGTACCATATCTCGGGTTTCGCTTTGCTCAACTCATGCTACATAGCGAAGTTCACCACGGAGGCACAGAACACAGAGAGGGGTTTCTTCTTTGCTCAATCCCGCTTGGAGCGGGATTGAGCAAAGGAAGTGTTTCGCACAGGTTCAAAGGCTCTGCGATGCTGCAGTCTATTAAGCCATGGTGAGAGCCCATGAGGGTAGCCCTTGAGAATGCTTTTCTCTGATCGGCATCTCCCGATCAGAGAAAAACCATCCTTTCGCCGTGCCCTCTGTGTCTCGAGTCCCGCCTTCGGCGGGACGGGTGGTTCAACCAGTAATTACCGGACTCCCTTTAACCCCCTCTTTTGCCAAGAGGGGGCATCCTCTTTCGAGTCTCATTCTCTTGAAGGGGCGCCGAGCTCAGGTGATTGATGCGCTGATGCTGAGTTTCATTCCTCACCCCAGCCGACAATCTGATTCTCTCAATGACCTAGAATTCAGACTATCCTGGAATCCGCTGTGCTCCTTCCGGGCGACAACATTCACTGTAGCAGATAGATGATGCGGCCGGCAAACATTCCGCACCTGGTAGGTCTATCAGTATTTCCCCTCCGGGAAGGTTTGTATCATCCTGGGGTTCTCAATCATCTTATACATCTTCGGCGATATCCAGGCCCCTTCGAGAATGTCATCGTCCACATCATGAAGAATGCCGTCGTGAATCGCCCAGCTTCGTCCCCGGATGGTGCGATGAAAGCCGATTTGTCGAAAGGGTGTCGAGCCATTGAGCTTCTCACAGAGAATCTGACCGGGTTGAAACAGCTCATTAATGCGTTTCATCCGCTTGAACCCCTCGAAGTAAGAAAAGCCAAGCCGCTCCCAGATAATGGCATTATGGTAAAACAGCCCTTCCAGCACAATCGACTTGATTCCCAGAATCCTGCAAAAATGTTCAAGACACCAGAGCGATTCTGCGGTGAGCCGAAGCCCGGCGCGCACCTGACCCGGCGCCAGACCTGCCTGCATGGCCCGGATTTCCTCCGGCACGTTGCGCAATGCCCTGCCGAAGAGAGTATCTCTTCCCATGGAATCCACATCGGTATTGAAACGTTCGCTGGCAGGGTCGTTGATGACCAGAAAATCCAGGTTGATCTGAGTCCGGTCCCGTGTATCCGATACCTGAATGAAGAAAATATTATCCTTGCTTGAGACCTCGTGTTTGACTTCGATCAGGGTGGCATTATCCTTCGGTGGGCAATAGAAGCGGGCCAGCCGCTGCTGATTGGTATTCATGAAGAGAATAGGATTGATGCGAAACTTGTGAAACAGTGTCGGAGGAATCAGAATGCGATAGAGTCCTTCCTTAGCCACATCTGAGAGATGGTTGATCTTGAATATCCACGACATAGGCGTATCAAACCACATTAGAGGTTCGTAAAGTTGGCAACAATCGATTCTCGAGCCTTTTCACCGCCGAGAAGCTGAAGAAAGCGTTGCAGCTTGTAATCGTCCTGGTGCGTCACATGCATCTTCTGATGCTGAATGCGTTCCATGGTAATAAAGGTATCTAGCGGAGATAGGATCAGCGGAACCTTCAGGTCCTCGCAGGTGTTACACACCAGCGGCGCCGGGGTACGTCCGCCGGTAAGAATGATCCCGGTCACTGTAGGTGAAGCACTCGGGCCGGAAAGCGCCTCTTTCTCAATTCCCAGGAGGATGATCTTGTTATAAATTCGACGAAAGATGTTCAATGATCCTTTGAGGTGGGTTGAGCTTATGGACGTTGTCTCCACCAGATTCTCAAGTCGGTCCTCCCCTGCCAGAACACTTCCGCCCACTACCTCGATAAGCTGACGAACGGTGACCGAGGAGAGGATACGGTCCTGAGGAAGGAAGAACACCGGCGGCAGCCCTCGTTTGCTGAACAGCGGTCCCAGCCTTCGCTGCACCGTGTCCAATTGTTCCGGAGGAATCTGATTGATGATGATCATCTTAAGGCGGTTCTTGAGCAGCGATTCAATAGCCAGCACGGAATAGATCGTCATGCTCTCGCTTTGGTAGCAGGCGGTCAGCACCACCGAGGCATCAAGTTTGACGACCATACTGGTATCTGCAATGTACGGCGAATCAGCTTCGTAGAAAATCTGGTCAGAACCCATGATAACGAGGACTTCATTATCATCTTTTGCCTGCTGAAAGCAGTCATCGATCTTTTCGAGCTGTTCCTCCCGCGCTACTTCATCACCAGGAACCTCTTCCGGAATAATCGGCGACAGGACTTCCGGCGGTTCCGGAAGCTGATAGTATTCCTTGATCAATAACGCGTCATGGTCGACAACCGTGCCGCCATGCGAAACCGGCCGCGTGACAAAGGGCTTAAAGAACCCGGTGCGAATCCCGCGGGAACGAAACACTTCCATGAGGCTCCACACTGCCAGGCTGTGCCCTGAACCCGCTCCGGTTGAACTGACAAAGATCTTCTGCATGCTCGTTGCCTATTCTGTAGAGGGTTTATTGCAAAGCGCTCTTGACCAGATCGAGGAGACGCTGAGGAGCTATCGGTTTGGGCAGAAACAGGTTGGCCCCTACATCGATGCCTTTTTTCTTATCTTCAGCACTGCTTTTCGCAGTCAACATGATAATCGGTATCGTCCGGTACTGCTCAAGTTGTCTGATTTTTGCACAGAGGTCAAATCCGTTCATACCCGGCATAATGATGTCGAGAATAATCAAATCGAACCTCTTCTCATTCAGTCGCTGAAGCGCATCGTTGCCGCTGCAGGCGGTAGTCACCTCGTAGCCTGCCGGCGCAAGCAATTCTTCCAATGCCACCACTACAAGCTCATCATCATCAACCACGAGTATCTTATTCACCATGAGCGTGTTCCTCATCTGATTGCTGGTTGCTGGGTAATGCGGGAAGAATGACCCGAAACGTGGCTCCCGCACCGACCACACTGTCTACTTCAATTCGTCCGCCATGCTTTTCCACAATACCATAACAGATCGAAAGACCAAGGCCGGTGCCGCTTCCCACTTGTTTCGTAGAAAAGAAAGGATCAAAAATCTTGTACTTGTTTTCCGGAGAAATACCGGGACCGCTATCGGTAAAGGAAATCACCACTTCTCCGGGCTCTTCATCTTTGGTGCGGGCGAACGAACGAATGATGAGTTCCTTATCGGAAAACTGGGTATCCAGAGCGTCACGGGCGTTGCTGATGATGTTGAGGAATACTTGCTCGAGCTGAGAAGCACTGCCCATTACCTTAGGCAATCCGATGCTCAGGTCTCTGGTAAGCTTGATGTTATGATTGAGCAGCTGCTGCTCGGTAATAAGCAGGGCATTAGCGATGGGCACGGTAACGTCAAGCGGCTCGAACCGGGTTTCCGTTTCCCGGGAAAATTCCCGCAGATGATTCACGATGGTGGCAATTCGCGTGTTGCATCGTTCGATCAGGTCGATCAGCTTGCCATTGGGACAGTTCGCATGCTCGGGATTAGCCTTCATGTTCTGCTTGATCCGATAGAGAATGGTTTCTGACGCCATCAGAGGATTGTTGATTTCGTGGGCCACGCCCGAAACCAAATCACCGAGCTCGCGCATTTTGGCCGCCTGCAGTAAGGATGTCTGTGCCTTCTGCAGCTCTTCCTCCAGCCTTTTCTTTTCCGAGACATCCTTAAAAATACCCACCGTACCGATGATTTCTCCCTGAAAATTTTTGAGCAGAGCAGCGGAGGTATAAATGGGAATTTCCCGGCCGTTGCTGGAGACCAAGGTCAGCTCGTAGTTGCTCATTTTCTGATCCCGGCGAAGAATGCTCATGATCTTGCGAGCCTCGGCAATTCCGTCAAGGTAAACCTGGGAAACGTGGATACCGATGAAATCTTCCTTCCTGCCCTTAAGAATATCCTCCATACCCCGATTAAGGTAGGTTATGAAACCTTTTTTATCAGTAGTGATAATGCCGTCAACCGAGCTTTCGAGAATATTTTCCAGGTAGTCTTTAGTCTCAATCAGCTCGCGTTCCAGACGCTTCCGTTCGGTCGTATCCCGGGAGACTTCAAGATAGCCGATCACGGTACCTTGCGCATCACGTACCGCTGTGGTAACCGACCGACTGAGATAAACCTCTCCACTCTTCTTCCGGCGCAGCATTTCTTTTTCCAGAGCGTCACCGGCCTTGAGCTTCTTATACTCATCCCAGGAAGCGAGGAACTGGTCTTGATTCTCATAAGTGAGGGCCAAATTATGGCCCATGATTTCATCCTTGTTCCAGCCGAAGAGCTTTCGTGCACCGGTATTGAATTCCAGGATTCTTCCCTCCAGATCGGTGGCAATAATGGCATACTCTGTAGAACTTTCGAGAATATTCGTGAGAAGCGTGGATATTTCCTGATACCTCTCCTTCGATTCAAGCAGCTCCTTGGTGCGGCGCGCAACTTCCCGCTCCAGATTCCGTGTATATTCCTGGATCTGAGCACCCATGCGGTTGAATGATTTTGCCAACTGGCCGATTTCATCGTGCTGGGTAATGTTGACTCTCAGTGAAAACTCCCCCTCAGCCATGCGCGACGAAACATGTGTTAGTTCAAGCAGCGGACGAGTAAGCAGGCGTGCCAGAAAAACCATCAATACCAACACCACCGCGAGGCTGACAATTGTCACGAACACTACAGTTTTCTGCCCCAGGTACACTGCACGAAAAATTTCCTCTTCATAGCTGCCGGCAGCAATAATCCAATCCAGCTGAGGAACATAGCGAAATTTTGTGATCTTGACCCGAGGACTCGTCTCGTTAAGCTCGACATTGATCCAGGGATACCGCATTTCACCCGTGACATCGCCGCCAATTGCTACTGCCTCGTCAATCATTTCCTCGATGAAACGATTCCCCTCATAATCCTGCCAGTGAGCAATATTTTCTCCTTCTTTTGTGGGATGAATGATAGCGTTTCCCTTGCTGTCGATAACAAAGGCGTATCCGGTCTCGCCGATAACAATATCCTGAATAACGAATTTGATCTTAGTCAGCTGCCCGGGAGGGATTACATACCTGTTACCTTCAGCCACCACATTGGTTTCGAAGAGAGCATGGAGGGTATCCACTACATGCCCCAGATCAGCTTCAGCGCTTCTCTTCAAAGCCGAACTGAACTCATCGGTGACAACATACGAAAGGGTAATCAACGGCACAATGACAAGCAAGGCGATAATAGAAAGAAGCTTATTTTGGATGGACCAGTCTGCAAAACGTTTCATGATGACTCTGTCGAAACCTGCGCTGGAAATTCAGGCAAAAATAGTTGCCGCATCTCAGCATTATTGCTTTTTTCCTAAAAAATTTAATTATATAACCCAAGAAACGATAATGCAACCCGTATAGAAGGAAGGGTCGAGGGACCGGGAGATACCCAAGCGGGCAGAGTTCGGAATACTGAGGAAGGCGGATAACGCGGAGGGAGCTTACACTGCATTCTCAGGCCGCTTCATTTGCCGCATGCGGAAGGTAAGCAGGCTACCAATGATGAGAAGAATTCCGGCGACAAGGAAAGACGAAGCGTAACTGCCACTGCGGACGTAGAGCATCTGAGACACCCGGCTCAAGATCGAGCCGCCTACACCCCAGGCGGTAAACACCAGACCGTAGTTGATGCCGAAGTTCTTGAGTCCATAAAGGTCCTTGGTGAAAGCAGGAAAGAGATAGAGGTTGGTGCTGTAGGCGAATCCGATCGATGCGGTCAGAACGAGCATCACCACGGCCGCTGTATGCTCCGATCCGGTAAACGGGATTGCAAGGAACATAAGCGCTCCCTGGCCGAGCAGCATAACCAGCAAGGTCAAGCGCCGTCCGATCCGTTCGGAATAGACACTGGCAACGATACGGCCCGCTGCATTACCCACTGCCAGTGAGGACACTGTCCAAAATGCTGCGGTTCCCATGCTCTTTTGAGCCATACCGGCGATGCCGCTGATCACCATTAAACCGGTGCCCGCACCGATGAAATAAATAATCCACAGAAGATAAAATGCCCGGGTCCGCAGGACTTCACCAGGAGTAAAATCTCGTTCCGTGCGGATCGCCTTGATAGTCCGCTGTACTTCCTGAGCATTCTCAGTAGCAGTCGACTCATAGGTGATAAGCTTCTGAGGAATGTATCCATAGGGAGGGTGTTCGAGCTGCGCAGCCAGCGTGGTCACCACGATAAAAAGTGCAATGCCGAAAAAAAGCATGGCGCTTTGCAGCCCCCACACCGTGATGAGATACTTGGACAAAGGAGCCAGAAAGAACGAAGCCAATCCAAAGCCTGATACAATCAGCCCGGCAATTAACCCCATCTTTGACGGCGGAAACCACTTGAGGGCCGGATATGCTGCTGCCGCATATCCAAGTCCGATGCCAATGCCGGTAAGCACTCCAAAGCCGAGCACCCACACAATGTACTCAACCGTCTGCGAGATACAGAGAAACCCCACGCTTACCAGAATACCGCCCAGAAAGGCTGTAACCCGCGGGCCGAACCTATCCTGGCACTTACTCGAAAGTATAGTGGCAAAGGCAAAGGCCAGACAGCACACTGCGTATGGATCATTGAGGCTGATCGGATCCCAGTCAAATCCACCGTATTCTCCCGATTCGATCGACTGGGCAATGGATGCTTTAAAAAGACTCCAGGTGTAAAGGATACCCAAAGCCAGATTAATACCGATACCGGCACATGTTACAGCCCAGCCTTTATTCTTAACTGGTTCTGTCATATTCGTTAGGTCGACGAAAGTAAACGCATAACCATATGCGTGTCTGTTGCTGGTCCTACCCCTTCAAGAGACAAACGCCGGACGATAGTGCCGGTGAGGTAATGAGAACGATGCTATGATTACGCTAGGCCCATGAGTTCAGGAACAGAGCTCATGGGCCGGAATCCGTTCTACTCTCTTACCATCAGATCGTTTCGATCTCCCAGCGCTCGCCCACGGGAGCACCGAGGTACATCTCAATCTGAATGCCGGGGCACTGCTCAGCAATAATATTATGGGCTTTCTGCATTTCCGATCGGTGCTTGTCTATCTCTTCCGCCTGACTCCTGAAAGCCGAGCTTCCTCCATATGCGCCGCAGTCCAGGTGATGCATAAGAATGATCTTCTTTGTCTGATGGAGCTGCACAGACAGTTTGACGAGCGAGGCGACATAGCCCTGGGGGTTCTCCACGATATCCTTAGCAGCTCCAGCTACCGAGATAATGTCGCAGTCATTGACCAGATTCTTTTTCTGCATCCACTCATGTACATCATTGGTGAGACGGAAATCCATGCACTTTACCAGCGCCGCGGAACATGTGTGCCCCATATGGTTCATCCTTATATTGGTATATAGTCAAGCCCGGGGAGCTTTCGGAGACTCCCCGGATACATTAGCACGTGAACTTTTCAGGAGGAAGCTTCTTACCCGCGCTTTGGTGGTTTCAGCAATGCCAGAGCAATCAGGATGCCCAGAATCGCCAGGACCCCGGTAAGATAGAAAGAATACGTATAGCTTCCCGTGAGATCACGGATGCGGCCGCAAGCCAGATTGCCGATAATGGCACCCAGGCCATACGCAGTAAACACAACGCCGTAAATCTGAGAATAGAACTGAGTACCGAAGTACGTGGCAGTCGCTGTGGGAGCGATAGCCAGCCAGCCGCCGAGGCAAAGCCAGAACCCGCAAAACGCTACCGCATACATTCCGGTACATCCTGGTCCAGCCTTGATCATCAAATAGGATGCAATAATAATGATGACGAAGGATACAATTGCCGAACCACGGGGAGTGATCTTGTCGGTAAGCCAGCCGAAGAAGGGGCGGCCCACGCCGTTGAAAATTGCAAATACACCCACGAGGTATCCGGCAGCAGTGGCACTGCACTGTACGACCTCCTGACCGCATGGCTTGGAGATGCCGATAGCCATCAGTCCGGCCAGGGCGCCGATAATATAGCATATCCAAAGTCCGTAGAACGTCGGGGTCTTCAGCATTTCTCCAACGTTGTAGCCCGATGTCGCTCCCGCCGCTGCAGCGGGCGGATTCCATCCTGCTGGCTTCCATCCTGCGGCAGGAAATCGCAGCGGCAAAGCCAAGGCAACCGTAATGATCAAAAACGCAACGCCGAAGATACCGAATGTCGGCAGGACACCGCGAGTTGCAATCAGTTTCTGGGCCAGTGGAGCAGTGATGAGGGCCGACATGCCGAACCCGAGCAAGGTGAGCCCTACGGCGAGACCTTTCTTGTCGGGGAACCATCGTGTCGAAACAGCTATCGGCGCTCCATAAACGATGCCCACGCCGGCGCCG
>Ga0116144_10000543_pt1 | contig 50300 bp, 46 predicted proteins | sample AD_UKC035_MetaG_FD_89746 | JGI IMG/M metagenome (GOLD analysis project Ga0116144, IMG submission 89746) | Active sludge microbial communities of municipal wastewater-treating anaerobic digesters from USA - AD_UKC035_MetaG | ecosystem: Engineered > Bioreactor > Anaerobic > Digestate | place: USA...
CGTGCAGATCGAGTACCCGAAAGACCATGGCTCCTGGATCCGCTTCGAGCTCGCGGTCACCGCGGCGGTGGCCGGCACCGAGGGCAAGGCGGTCTATGGCGGCGTGCTGCCGGTCGAGGCCAGCGAATTGACGTCCGAGACGATTCCGCCTTCCTTCGTCAGGAGCCCCTACGGCACCGCGACGACTTGCAGCAACCCGAACTGAACCGTACGCCGATCGCCCTCGTCGGCATGCCCGGCTCGGGCAAGTCGACGGTGGGCCGGCAGCTGGCGCGGCAGCTGGGACGGGACTTCGTCGACAGCGACGCGGTGATCGAGGAGCGGATCGGCATGCCGATCCGCGACTGGTTCGCGCAGCACGGCGAGGAGAGCTTCCGCGACCAGGAGCAGCTCGTGATCGAGGAGCTGACGCAGCGTCGCGGCATCGTGCTGGCCACCGGCGGCGGTGCGGTCCTGCGACCGTCGAACCGCAACGCACTGCACTCGCGCTGCCACGTCTTCTACCTGCGCGCAAGCGCCGAGGAGCTCGCGCGCCGGCTTCGTCACGACACGCAGCGCCCGCTGCTGCAGGTGGCCGATCCGCTCGCGCGCCTGCGTGAGCTCTATCGCGAGCGCGACCCCTTGTACCGGCGCACGGCGCATTTCGTCGTCGAGGCGATGCGCCCTTCGGTGCAGGCGCTCACCAACATGGTGCTGATGCAGCTCGAGGTCGCTGGCCTGGCGCCGCCGGCGCAGCGATGAGGGGCGCACGACGGACGGGATCGAGGCGGTTGCGTCTCGATGCCATGGACGGTCGGCGACCGGTTCGCCGCCCGTCAACGAGCCGTTGACAGGCGCCAGAGCGCATTCAACGGACGGCAGGGCGCCAACGAGCGCTCAGGGCCCTGCCGATGACCGCACCCACCGCGACTTACACTGCGCGGCCATGACGCGAACGACCGGCTCCCTGCCTTCGATCCGGGTCCGCACGCCCGGTGGCGAGTACGACATCGTGATCGCACGCGGTGCGTTCGGCGACCCGGATGCCTGGGGCGGCCTGCCGAAGGCGAGCCAGGCGGTGATCGTCAGCAACACGCGCGTGGCGCCGCTCTATGCCGCAGCGCTGCAGCAGGCGCTCGCACCGCACTACCGACAGGTGTCGCTACTCGCGCTCCCCGACGGCGAGGCCTACAAGACCTGGGAGACGCTGAACCTCGTCTTCGATCACCTGCTGGGCAGCGGCTGCGACCGCAAGACGGTGCTGTTCGCGCTCGGGGGCGGGGTCGTCGGCGACATGACGGGCTTTGCCGCGGCCTGCTACATGCGCGGCGTGCCCTTCGTGCAGGTGCCGACCACGCTGCTGGCGCAGGTGGATTCGTCGGTCGGCGGCAAGACGGCGATCAACCACGCGCTGGGCAAGAACATGATCGGCGCCTTCTACCAGCCGGTGCGCGTCGTCTGCGACCTGGCGACGCTCGACACGCTGCCGCCGCGCGAGTTCGCCGCGGGCCTGGCGGAGGTCATCAAGTACGGGCCGATCGCCGACGCCGCCTTCCTCGACTGGATCGAGGACGAGCTGGAGGCGCTGATCGCGCGCGAGCCGGCGGCGCTCTCGTACGCGATCGGGCGTTCGTGCGAAATCAAGGCCTGGGTCGTCGGGCAGGACGAGCGCGAGAGCGGCCTGCGCGCGATCCTGAACTTCGGCCACACCTTCGGCCATGCGATCGAGGCGGGCCTCGGCTACGGGCAATGGCTGCACGGCGAGGCCGTGGCCTGCGGCATGCTGATGGCCAGCGATCTCTCGGCCTGCCTCGGGCTCGTGCCCGAGGCCTTCGTCGCGCGCATGCGGGCGCTGCTGCAGCGCGCCGGATTGCCCACGCGCGCGCCCGGGATCGGCGTCGAGCGCTTCGTCGAGCTGATGCGCATCGACAAGAAGGCCGAGGCGGGCGAGATCCGCTTCGTCGTCATCGAGACCCCGGGCCGGGCGATCGTGCGGCCTGCGCCGGACGCGCTGGTGCGTGAAGTGATCCGGCGCCACAGCGAAGCCGAGCTGCCATGACGAGCCGCCTGCGCCATCGCGTCGGCGTGCAAGGGCGGGCCCGAGCCGCGCGGCGCAAGGCCTGCCCTTGAATCCGCCGCTGGCCCCCTGGGCCGTGGACCCGGCGCGCAGCCGCGGGCGCCGCCACCCCGAGCCGCCCGATCCGGATCGCAGCGAACACCAGCGCGACCGCGAGCGCGTCGTCCACAGCACCGCCTTCAGGCGGCTGATGTACAAGACGCAGGTCTTCGTCAACCATGAGGGCGACCTCTTCCGCACGCGGCTGACGCACTCGATCGAGGTCGCGCAGCTCTCGCGCTTCGCGGCCCGCACGCTGCGCCTGAACGAGGACCTGGCCGAGGCGATCGCGCTCGCGCACGACCTCGGGCACACGCCCTTCGGCCACGCCGGGCAGGATGCGCTGCACGAGTGCATGGCCGCGCACGGCGGCTTCGAGCACAACCTGCAGAGTCTGCGCGTCGTCGACGGGCTCGAACAGCGCTATCCCGGCTTCGACGGCCTGAACCTGAGCTTCGAGACGCGCGAAGGGATCCTGAAGCACTGCTCGCGTCGGCAGGCCGAGCTGATCGAGGCGATCGAACCCGGTGGGGTGGCGCGCCGCTTCATCGACGGCACGAGCGCGAGCCTGGAGGCGCAGCTCGTCGACCAGGCCGACGAGATCGCGTACAACGCGCACGACATCGACGACGGCGTGCGCTCGGGCTTGCTCGATCCCGCGCGGCTCGACGGGCTTTCCGCCTTCGGGCCGCTGCGCCAGGAAGTGCTGGCCGAGCACCCGGCGCTGGCCGGTCAGGGCCGCAGGCTGCTGCTGGAAGTGCTGCGGCGCATGCGCACGCGCCAGCTGCGCGCGCTGGTCGCGCACAGCGCGCAGGGGCTGGCGGATGCTGCGCCGGCCGATGTCGACGCGCTGCGGCGCCTGCCGCCACTGGCCACGCTGCCGCCGGCGCTGCGCGCCGAGGCGATCGAGCTCAAGCGCTTCCTCTTCGATGCGCTCTACCGCCATCCGCAGGTCGCGGCGACCAACGAAGCCGCGCGCGAGATCGTGCGCGAGCTCTTCACCGCCTACTGCAGCGCGCCGCACGAGATGCCCGCCGACTTTGCCGAGGCCGACGACCTGCGGCGCGCGGTCGCCGACTACATCGCCGGCATGACCGATCGCTTCGCGTCGCGCGAATACCACCGGCTGACCGGCCGCCAGCCGTTCCCGTCCTCGCTGCAGCCGGCGCTCTCTCCCTTGCGCTGATCGCGATGCCCCGGCGGGCCGACTGGCCGACTAGCTGATCGGCTGATCGGCTGAGGCGATGCGGGCCTCCTTCAGGCCGCGTGCGAGAATCGATCGGTTCTTCTGTCCCGCGGCCGATCGGCCGCAACCGCCGGCTTGAAGCCCGACGCCTTCATCGAGATCGACCACGTCACCTTCGGCTACGACGAGCGCCGCACGATCCTCTCCGACCTGAGTCTGCGCTTTGCGCGCGGCAAGGTGACGGCGGTGCTGGGTGGCTCGGGCTGCGGGAAGACGACGCTGCTGCGGCTGATCGGCGGCGTGCACGGCGTCAACCAGGGGCGGGTCGTCTTCGACGGCGAGGTCGTCAACGTGCAGGACCGCGCGCAGCTCTACCGGCTGCGGCGGCGCCTGGGCATGCTCTTCCAGTTCGGCGCGCTCTTCACCGACCTCAGCGTCTTCGATAACGTCGCCTTCCCGCTGCGCGAGATGACCGATCTCTCGGAAGCCATGATCCGCGACATCGTGCTGATGAAGCTCGACGCGGTCGGGCTGCGTGGTGCAGCGGGGCTCAGGATCAGTGAGGTCTCCGGCGGCATGGCCCGGCGCATTGCGCTGGCGCGCGCGATCGCGCTCGATCCCGAACTGATCATGTACGACGAGCCCTTTGCCGGGCTGGACCTCGTCAGCATGGGCGTCACCGCCAAGCTCATCCGCACGCTCAACGACGTCACCGGTGCGACCTCGCTCGTGATCTCGCACGACGTGCCGCAGTGCATGGCGATCAGCGACTGGGTGGTGCTGCTGGCCACCGGCGGGCGCGTGGTCGCGCAGGGCACGCCGGCGGAGCTGATGGGCTCGACCGACGCCGAGGTGCGCCAGTTCGTTCGCGGCGAACCCGACGGGCCGGTGAAGTTCCACTATCCGGCGCCGACGGTGGCCGAGGATTTCGGCGTCGGGGCGGGATCCTGATGGACTTCCTCGCCTTCCTCGGTGCCCGGGCGCTCGCGGTGCTGCGCGGCTGGGGCCACGCGGCGCTCTTCTTCGTCGACCTGCTTGGTGCGCTGCTGCCCTCGTTGCGGCGTTTCGGCCTCGTCGTCGCGCAGATCCACGCGATCGGCAACCGTTCGCTCGTGATCATCCTGGCCTCGGGCATGGCGGTGGGCTTCGTGCTCGCGCTGCAGCTCTACAACACCTTGATCACCTTCGGCGCGGCGGAGTCGCTCGGACTGGTCGTCAACCTCTCGCTGGTGCGCGAACTCGGGCCGGTGGTGACGGCGCTGCTCTTCGCCGGGCGAGCGGGCACATCGCTCACCGCCGAGATCGGCCTGATGAAGGCCGGCGAGCAGCTCTCGGCGCTCGAGCTGATGGCGATCGAACCGCGGCAGCGCGTGCTCGCGCCGCGCTTCTGGGCCGGTGTGATCTCGATGCCGCTCCTGGCGATCCTGTTCTCGGCAATCGGCATTCTTGGGGCCTGGGTGGTCGCGGTCGGGTTGATCGGCATCGATGCCGGCAACTTCTGGGCGATCCAGCAAAGCGGGGTCGACGTCTGGCGCGACGTCGGCAACGGCGTGGTCAAGAGCGCGGTGTTCGGCGTCATCTGCACCGCAGTGGCGCTCTACCAGGGCTACGAGACCGAAGCCACCCCCGAGGGCGTGGCCTACGCGACCACGCGCACCGTCGTGATCTCGTCGCTGGGCGTGCTCGCGATGGACTTCATCCTGACCGCGCTGATGTTCACCACGGGGCGCTGACTGCAGGGAGCAAGCGAATGACGAAGAGAGGCATGGAGATCCTGGTCGGGCTGTTCGTGCTGCTGGGCATGCTGGCGCTGGTGTTCGTCGCGCTCAAGGCGGCCAACCTGACGAGCTTCAACAGCGGTGCGACCTATGTGCTGACGGCGCGCTTCGACAACATCGGGGGGCTGAAGGTGCGCGCGCCGGTGCGCAGCGCCGGCGTTGCCGTGGGCCGCGTGACCTCGATCGTGCTCGACCCCAAGACCTACCAGGGGGTGGTCACGCTGGCCGTCGATCAGCGCTTCAAGTTCCCGCAGGACTCGGCGGCCAAGATCCTGACCTCGGGGCTGCTCGGCGATCAGTACATCGGCATCGAACCGGGCGGCGACGACGTCGACCTGGCGCCGGGCGCGAACATCGCGCAGACGCAGTCGGCGGTGGTGCTCGAGAACCTGATCGGCCAGCTCCTGACCGGAAAGGCGGCGGTGGCCGGCACGGTGATGGAGGCGCCCCAGTGAGGAGCGCGCTGCGCGCGACGCTGGCGGCAACGGCGCTTGCGTTGGCCGCCGGCTGCGCGAGCGTGCCGGGTGCGCCCGCGGACAGCGCGGTGCCCATGACAGGCAGCGTGCCGGTGAATCCCGTCGATCCCTGGGAGCGTTGGAACCGCAAGGTGTTCGCGTTCAACGAGGCCATCGACGAGGCGGTGGTCGAGCCGGTGGCGCGCGCCTGGCGCGATCATGTTCCGCAGATGCTGCGCACCGGCGTCTCGAACTTCTTCGGCAACATCGCCGACATCTGGTCGACGGCCAACCACTTCCTTCAGGGCAAGGTCGGCAGCGGCATGGAGATGGGCATGCGCGTGCTCACCAACACGCTCTTCGGACTGGGCGGTATCCTCGATCCGGCCACCGAGATGCGGATGCCGCGGCGCAGCGAGGATTTCGGCCAGACGCTCGGCGTCTGGGGCCTGCCCGCAGGTCCCTACGTCGTGCTGCCGCTGCTCGGCCCCTCGTCGGTGCGCGATGCCGTCGGCGTGCCGCTGGACCGCTACGCCGAGGCGCCGTCGGTCTACCTGGATCTGAACGTGTATGCGAGCTCTGCGCTGCAGCTCGTCAGCGTACGGGCCGAACTGCTGGCGACGACACGGCTCGTGGGTGAGGTCGCGCTGGACAAATACAGCTTCGTTCGCGACGCCTACCTGGCGCGACGCCGGGACCTCGTCTTCGACGGCGCACCGCCGCTGGAGACGTTCCAGGATGATTTCGAGGATGACCCGCCGCCCGCAAAGGCGAATTGAGCGGCGGCCGGTCTGTGAACCGCGGGGGCGGCCCGCGCGTTGAAGGCGCAGGCTTGCCGGGGTGCGCACCGGCGACCGCAAGGAAAGGAAGAGGATGATCAGAAAACTGTTGGCCACGACCCTGGTGGGCATGGGCCTTGCGCTGATGCCGCTGGCCCCGGCGCTCGCGCAGGCCACACCCGAGGCATTCGTCGCGAAGATCTCCGCCGAGGTGCTCGACGCCGTCAAGGCCGATCCGGCGCTGCAATCGGGCAACATCCAGAAGATCATCGAGCTGGTCGACGCGAAGGTGATGCCAAGCGTCAACTTCGAGGTCATGACCCGTTCGGCGGTCGGGCCACAGTGGCGCCACGCCACGGCCGAGCAGCGTGCCAAGCTGCAGGCGGAATTCAAGTCGCTGCTCGTGCGCGTCTATTCGGGTGCGCTCACCGAGATCAAGGATCAGACGGTCCAGATCACCAAGACGCTGCCGGTGCCGCAGAGCACGCAGGTCGTGGTGCAGAGCGAGGTCCGTGGGAAGGGCGAACCGATCAAGCTCGACTACCGGCTCGACAAGTACAGCGACGTCTGGAAGATCATCGACGTCAACGTCGGCGGCATCTGGCTGGTGACGAGCTACCGTTCCCAGTTCGCGCCCGAGCTCGGCAAGGGCGGCATCGACGGCCTGATCTCGACGCTGGCCGAGCGCAACAAGGCCGCGGCCGCGGGCAAGAGCTGAACCGTCAGAGGCGCGCTCGATGAAGGTGTACGCATTGCCGGCAGAGGCCTCGCTTGCGCAGGCGCGCGCGCTCGAGACGGAGATCGACGCGGCGGTCGCCGCGGCCGATGCGACCGGGCTCTGCATCGACGCGTCGGCGCTCGCCGACTTCGACACCTCGGCGATCGCGCTGCTGCTGCACGCCCGACGCGCTGCCGCTGCGCGCGCAGTGCCGCTCGCGCTTCGTTCGCTGCCGGTGAAGCTGCGCGAGCTGGCGCGGCTCTACGGTGTGCAGAGCTTGCTGCCCGTGCAGCGGGACGGTGACGCGGACATCACGGCCTCGGGGCAGGTGCCGGCCGGGCCGGCCTAGGCCCAGCGGCAATCCGGCAGGCAGGGAGGCGGCGCCAGCGCCTGTTCGCGCTCGGAAGCGGGAAGCAGCCGGTTGCCATCCTCGGGCCGGCCCCAGCTGCCGGCGGCGGCCTCGCCGACGAAGAGGTTGTCCTCGATGACGGGTTCGCTGTTCTCGGGCAGCCGCTCCGGCCACCAGCGCACGAAAGAGGCAGGCTGCTCGGCGTCGTTCAGCAGATGGTTGCCGCGCAGCAAGAGCCGGCTCTGCGGGTGGGGTTCGGCTTCGGCGCCGTAGGCCACCAGCGCCAGGTTCTGAGCACGCGCGCCTTGTGCGATCACGTTGCCCTGCACGCACGCCAGGCCGCCGTTGGGCAGGTCGATCTGGTACGACGCCTCGCCGTCGTCGCCGTCGACGAGGCGGTTGCAGACGATGTGGCTCAGCGCCGCGCGCGACTTCAGCAGGTGCCCGCGCCAGCCGCCCGAGAAGCGGCTGTGCGCGACGCGCAGGCGCGCGATGCGGCCGACGTAGAGCAGGTGGTGCAGCTGCCCCGTGTACCAGGGCGGCGCGGCGCCGAACGCGCAATCCTCGATGGCGAGCGTCGACCCCGCATCACCGGAGCTGAGCAGCCCCATCTCGTTGTCGAAGAAGCCGCAGCGGCGCAGCGTGAGGGCCCCGCGCTCGAAGCGGATGCCCGCGCCGTTGCCGGCAGGGACGCGGCTGCCGCGGAACTCGAGGCCCTCGATCGTGACCTGCCCGCCGCGGACCACGAACATCGCCTTGCCCTCGGCGTGGGCCCCGTCGGCGTGCAGCACGGCGCGTCCTTTGGCGGCCCGCACGACAAGCCGCCGCTGGGTGATGACCGCGGTCTGCGCGTGATGGTCGCCGGGATCGAGCTCGATGACGTCCCCGTCAGCGGCCTGGGCAACGGCGTCCGCCAGGCTCTGGCCGCGTCGCACCCGCAGGCTGCGAGCTCGCGCCGGCGGCAGCAGCAGCGCCAGCGGCAGCGCCAGGCCCGCGCGGCGTTTCATGCCGCCAGTTTCCCGGTGTGTGCCGAGGCGCCTACTGCACGGCGCCCGGCGACCACGCAGCCGGCGGCTGGATCGCCTGCGTGCCGCGCGGCAGTCTGAACTGGGCCGTGGGTTGCAGCGACTTGCCCCCGCCCTGACCCGCGGGCTGCGCGCTGCCGCGCCAGCCCGAGGCCTGCGTGAGACCGAAATCCAGCGTGTAGATGCTGTTGACCGCGCGCCGGCGCATCGCCCACACGTTGTCGCGGAATTCGCCCTTGGTGAAGGGGCTCAGCAGCCCCAAGCCCAGCGTCACGTTGTTGATCAGCTTGACCTCGGTCTCCGGCGGCAGCCGGTCGGCGAAGACGCGCACGAACCAGGACGGTGGCCAGGGGTTGCCGACCATCGTGTTGTGCGCCATGTAGAGGCCGTTTTGCGGCCAGCGCTTCCCTTCCGAGCCGTAGGCCACCATCACCGGGTTCTGTCCCTTCGAGCTCTGACCGATGACGTTGCCGACGATCCAGGCCAGGCCGCCGTTGGGCAGGTCGATCTCGTACGACGCCTGCCCGTCCTCGCCGTCGTAGATCAGGTTGTAGTGGATGCGGTTCTCGCGCGCGCGGCTCTTGATCAGGTGGCCCTCGAAGCCGGTGTAGAAGCGGCTGCCGCGCAGGCTGAAGCGGGCGATGCGGCCGACGTAGAGCAGATGATGCAAGCCCCCGACATCCCGCGGCGCCAGGCCGAATTCGCTGTCCTCGACGACCAGTTCCGCCTTCTCGTCGTTACCGGTGAGGATGCCGACCTCGTTGTCGAGGAAGAGGCTGTCGCGCACCGTGAGCCGGCCGCTCTCGTGCCGGATGCCCGCGCCGTTGGCGTCGTCGGCGCGGGCGCCGCGGAATTCGAGATTCTCGACCGCCACATCGCCGCCCCGGACGACGAGGATGGCTTTGCGCTCGGCCAGCGGGCCTTTCCCCTGCAGCACGGGCCGCTCGGCGAGCGCCCGGATCGTCAGGCGCTGCTGCGTGACCACGCCGTGCTGGCCCTGGTAGGTCCCCGGCATCAGCGCGATCGTGTCGCCGTCGACGGCCTTGGCCAGTGCCTCGCCCAGCGTCAGCTCCGGCGGCTGCGGGCCGACGATCAGCGTCTCCGCGCGCAGTGGTGACAGCACTGCGGCGGCCATGGCCGCGACGGCCGCCAGGACGCGCACGCGCAGCAGGGCTCTGGACATGGTGCCGGATTCTGACCTGCTTTGATGTCGCCGCGGTCGGCGTCGCCCCGGATACGAGCAGGATTGCACTGCGAACCGGACCGCGCGTGCCCCCGTCCGCCAGCCGGTCGACCTTGACATCTCCAGGAGCGCGTGCTCGAATGAACGTTCATTCAACACCCGACGGACGCGCTGCCACGGCGGGCGCGAGGGTGGCCGCCGATGATCCTCACCGAAGCGCAGGCCTTGATCCAGCGCGCGGCGCGCAGCTTCGCGCGCGCGCAGCTCGAACCGTACGCCGCGCAGCGCGACGAGAGCGGCCGCTTCCCGCGTGAAACCTTCGGGCACATGGGCGAGCTCGGGCTGATGGGCGTCACGGTACCCGAGGCCTGGGGCGGCAGCGGCGCCGATTCCGTGTCGCTGGCGCTGGCGCTCGAGGAGATCGCCGCGGGCGACGCCTCCTGCGCCACGGTGATGAGCGGCCACAACTCGGTGGGCTGCATGCCGATCAGCCAGTTCGGCAGCGAGGCGCAGAAGCAGCGCTTCCTGCGCCCGATGGCGCGTGGCGAAATGCTCTCGGCCTTCTGCCTGACCGAAGCGCAAGGCGGGTCCGATGCCGCTGCGCTCACGACGCGCGCACGGCGGGACGGCGATCACTACGTCATCGACGGCAGCAAGCAGTTCATCACCAGCGGCAGCCAGGCCGAGGTGGCGCTGGTCTTCGCGCGCACCGATCCCGCCGCGGGGCGGCGCGGCATCAGCGCCTTCATCGTCCCGACCTCGACGCCGGGATACGTCGTCGGCCGCATCGAGCGCAAGATGGGGCAGCGCGCATCGGACACCTGCCAGATCCATTTCGAGGGCCTGCGTGTGCCGGCCTCGCTGCGCCTGGGCGAGGAAGGGCAGGGGCTGCGCATCGCGCTGGCCAACCTCGAGGGCGGGCGCATCGGCATCGCGGCGCAGGCGGTCGGAATCGCACGGGCGGCGCTGGACAAGGCGCTGGCCTACGCACGCGAACGCGTCGTCTTCGGCAAGCCGATCGTCGAGCATCAGGCGGTGGGCTTTCGCCTCGCTGCGATGGCCACGCGCATCGAGGCCGCGCGCCAGCTCGTGCTGCACGCAGCACAGCTGCGCGACCACGGCGAGCCCTGCCTGATGCAGGCGTGCATGGCCAAGCTCGTCGCCTCGGAGGCAGCCGAGTGGGTCTGCTCGGAGGCGATGCAGGTCTTCGGCGGCTACGGCTATCTGGTCGACCAGGGCATCGAGCGGCTCTACCGGGACGCGCGCGTCTGTCGCATCTACGAGGGCACGAACGACATCCAGAACCTCGTGATCCTGCGCGAACTGCTCGAGCAGCACGATCGCGGGCTGGCCTGAGCACGGCATGACCACGGTATGACCACGGCATGAGCGCGGCATGACCCAGGATCGGGGCTCCGACGGGAAGGCGGTGACGAGGCGCTCATCGGGAGGCGGCTCACGGACGGCCAGAGGGCGGGGAGAACGGGGCGGGCCGGTGCCGGTCGTCATCGAGAGCCGCGTCGACGACCCCGGGCGCGTCGAGTGGCGGCGCGAGCAGATCGTGCAGGCGGCGGTGGCGCGTTTCGCGCGCGCGGGCTACCACGGCACGACGATCAAGGACATTGCCGAGAGCGCGGGCTTCAGCACCGGGCTGATCTACTCCTACGTCAAGGACAAGGAGGACGTGCTCTTCCTCGTCTTCATGCACATCTTCGAGACCTACCAGCGCCACATCCCGGCGCGGCTGGAGGGTGTGGACGAGCCGCTGCAGCGCCTGTGCACCGCGGTGCGGGCCTACTGCGAGGCGGTCGACCGCAACATCGGCGCCACCGTCGTCGGCTACCGCGAGAGCGCCTCGCTGCGGCCGGAGCTGCGCAAAGCGGTGCAACGCATGGAGCTCGAGACCAACCGGCTGATCGCCGAGCCGATCGAGGCTTGCATCGCCGCCGGCTACGTCGAGCCGGGCGACGTCGACCTGCTGACCTTCGACCTCGTGCTGATGGCGCATGGCTGGGCACTCAAGCAATGGCACTTCGCCGGCCGGGTCACGCTCGACGCGTATGTCGCCGAAGGCCTGCGGCTGAACCTGGAGGGCGTCCTGAGCGACGCCGGCCGTCGCCGGCTGCGCGCCCTGCCGGCGCCGCCGTCGAGCGACGGTGCGCCCGACGGCGGGAACGCAGGACGCCGACGCACGAGCTGACTCGGCGAGGCGGACTCAAAGCGGCAGTTCGACCAGGCGCCCGCTCACGCGAAGCAGCAGCGCGCGGGCACCGATGCGCTCGAGCACGATCCCCGGGGCGAGCGACTCGCCTTCGCGCACGATCCGGCCGGAAAGCAGGACGAAGCTCTGCCGCCGGTCTGCCGATTCGACAGCGCCCCCAAGCGCCAGGCCGAGGACGGCGCTGCGCTCCGGTTCGGGCAGTGCGCTGGCAGGCGCGGGCCCCGGCATTGCCGGGGCCCGCGCCGCAGCGGCGCTTGCCGCCGCGGCCGGCGGATCGCTTGTGTCCTTGCTCTTGCGCGCTGCCTCGCGTCCTCGCCGTGCGACGCGGGCCGCCGGGGGCGCCGCGGGCTCCGGACCGGCTTTCGAGGCGCGCGCGGGAGCCGCGGCGGGCATCACGGCGGCGGCAGCGGCCGGCGCTGCCGCCGCGGCCGATGCGGGCCGCGCGATCGGAGCCGGCGGCTGCGGCGCAGCCGTCGCCACTGGCGGCGTCGAATCGCGCTCCTGCCGCTGACCCCACCACCAGCCCAGCGCCAGCGCGGCGCTCGTGAAGGCCGCGCCCGCAGCGGCCACCCAGGGCCGGGCGCGGCGCCGGTTGTCACGTGCGTCGAGGGGGACGTGCGGCGCCGCGGTCACCTGTTGCAGCGGCGGTGTCCGGCTCTGGCTGCGCTGGGCCTCGGCCCGGCGCAAGGCGTCGAGGATGTAGGACATCAGGGTTGCGAGCGTAGCCGGGGTTCGTCGACGCCGCTGACACGGTTGAGCTGCATCAACGTGAGCGGGCCGATCAGACCGTCCAGCGGCAGGCCCTGGCCAAGCTGGAACGCGAAGACGCGCCGGCGCAGCACTTCATCGGCCGGCGAGCGCGCGCCCGCCGCGGTCTCGGGGCCCTGCAGCGCGAGCAGTTGCTGCAGCACCCATGAAGACGTGTCCTGCGGCGGCGGGCGCCACCAGGCGAGCACCCGGCCGTCCCAGCTCGACTGCAGTTCGGGCAGCGCGATGCGCCGCGATCCGTTCATCCCCTGCACCTGCGCCTGTTCGTCGTCGATGCCCTGCAGCAGCCAGGACTGCCCATCGGCCAGAAGGAGCAGCATCGGCCGGTCGAGTCGGCGCAGCAACGCGGGGTCGGCTTTTCCCTCGAAGCAGGCCAGCCCTGCGGTGCGCGCGGCGCGGCAGGGGTCGTCCGCTCCCGCGGCGTCGATGCCCCAGGCCGCGGCCAGCGCTGCGGTCGCAGCCCTTGCGTCGTCGAAAGGCTGCGCGAGGGTCTCGCCAGCCAAGGCCGACGCTGCGGGTGCCGCTGCGGGCGACGCCGACCTCGCATCCGGTTCCGGGGCCGCAATGGACGCCGTTGCCGCCGTCGGCGTCGGCGACGAGGCGACCCGTGAACCCACCGATGAGGCTACCGATGCGGAAGACCCGGCGTCCGCGCGCGAGCGCGGCTGCCCCGGCCATGCCCACCATCCTGCGGCACCGACGCCGATGGCCAGCAGCAGGAGCGAGCCGGCGATCCAGCCGCGGCGGTCACGCTTCTCGGTTTCGAAGACCTCGCGCGCTGCGCGCCGCACGGTGCGGGCATCGACCGTCGGGCGGCCTTGTGCGTAGGCTCCGAGCAGCGCGCGCTGACAGAGCAGGTTGATGCGCCGCGGCACGCCGCGGCTTTCGCGATGCACGGCGGAAAGCGCGCGCGGCGTGAAGGGCAGCGGCCCCTGCAGTCCGGCCACGCCAAGGCGGTGGCGCACGTAGTCCGCGGTCTGCGTGGCGGCAAGCGGCCCGAGGTGCACCCGCGCGACGACGCGCTGCGCCAGCTGCTCGAGCTCGGGGCGCGCGAGCATCGTGCGCAGCTCGGGCTGGCCGATGAGCACGATCTGCAGCAGCTTACGCTCGTGCGTCTCGAGGTTGGTGAGCAGTCGCAGCAGTTCGAGCAGCTCGGGCGAGAGCCCCTGCGCCTCGTCGACGACGAGCAGGCACTGCTCGTCCTTGGCGTGTGCGTCGAGCAGGAATTCGTTGAGCGCGTCGACGTAGGGCTTGGTCGTCGTCGGCAGCGGCGTCTGCTGCGCGATGCCGAACTCCTGGCAGATCGTCTGCAGCAGCTCGACCTCCGTGAGCCGCGGGTTGTAGAGATAGGCGACGCGATGACCGGGCGGAATCTGCTCGAGGAAGCAGCGGCAGACGGTGGTCTTGCCGGTGCCGATCTCGCCGGTCAGCAGCACGAAGCCGCCGCCGGCCTGCAGGCCGTAGAGCAGGTGCGCCAGCGCTTCGCGGTGCCCTTCGCTCAGGTGCAGGAAGCGCGGATCGGGCGCGATCGAGAACGGCTCCTGCTGCAGGCCGAAGAATGCCGCATACATGGCGCGGAGCATAGCGGCGCGGCCCCCAAGGGCCGACGCGGACGGGTTCTAATCGCGGCTGCATCCGGATCCAAAGCCCATGAACCAGCTCGACCAGCTCAAGCAGTACACGACCGTCGTCGCCGACACCGGCAATTTCCGCGAGCTCGCGGCCTTCGCGCCGCAGGATGCGACGACCAACCCGTCGCTGATCCTCAAGGCCGTGCAGCAGCCCGAATACGCGCCGCTGCTGGCCGAGGTCGTCGCCGCGAACGCAGCGCTGCCGCTGCCGGCCATCGTCGACCGCGTGCTCGTACGCTTCGGGCAGGAGATCCTGAAGATCGTCCCCGGGCGCGTCAGCACCGAGGTCGATGCGCGCCTGTCCTTCGACACCGCGGCGACGATCGCGCGCGCACGAGGCTTGATGGCGCTCTACGAAGCCGCGGGCATCGATCGATCGCGCGTGCTGATCAAGGTCGCGGCGACCTGGGAAGGCATCCGCGCGGCCGAGGCGCTCGAACGCGAAGGCATTCACTGCAACCTGACGCTGCTCTTCGCCTTCTGCCAGGCGGTGGCCTGCGGCGATGCCGGCGTCAAGCTGATCAGCCCCTTCGTTGGCCGCATCTATGACTGGTACAAGAAGCGCGCCGGCAGCAGCTGGGACGAGGCGGCGAGCGCCGGCGCGAACGATCCCGGCGTGCGCTCGGTGCGCGCGATCTACGAGCACTACAAGCACCACGGCATCGCGACCGAGGTGATGGGCGCGAGCTTTCGCAACACCGGGCAGATCCTGGCGCTGGCCGGTTGCGACCTGCTGACGATCAGCCCGGAACTGATGACGCAACTGCAGAGTAGCGATGCCCCGGTGCCGCGCGCGCTCGACGCCGCGGCGGCGCGCGCGCTTTCGCTGCCGGCGGTGCACTACGACGAAGCGGGTTTCCGCTACGCGCTCAACGAGGACGCGATGGCCACCGAGAAGCTGGCCGAGGGCATCCGCGCCTTCGCCGCGGACGCAGGCAAGCTCGATGCGCTGATCGAGCAGGCACGGCGATGAACGGGGTCCGCTGCGAGCAGACGCCGGCCTGGGCCGGGCTGCAGGCGCATTTCGACGCCGAGGGCCGGCGCTTCGACCTGCGCCGCGCCTTCGCCGAGGATGCTTCGCGCTTCGAATGCTTCTCGCAGCAGGCGCCCGAGGTCTTCGCCGACCTCTCGAAGAACCTGATCGATGCGCGCGCGCAGGCGCTGCTGCTCGAGCTCGCGCAGCAGTGCGGCGTGCTCGCGCTGCGCGACGCGATGTTCGCCGGCGAGCCGATCAACACGACCGAGGGACGCGCGGTGCTGCACACGGCCCTGCGCGCGCCGCGCGGCGCGGGGCCGTTCTCCGACGAGGTGCACGCGGTGCTGGATGCGATGCTCGCCTACGCCGAAGGGGTGCGTGCCGAGGCGGCGCGCGGCGGCTTCACCGACGTCGTCAACATCGGCATCGGCGGCAGCGACCTCGGCCCGGCGATGGTCGTCCCGGCGCTGGACGCCTACGCCCAGCGCGGGCTGCAGCTGCACTTCGTCAGCAACGTCGACGGCCATGCGATCGCGCCGCTGCTGCGTGAGCTGGACGCACGGCGCACGCTCTTCATCGTCGCGAGCAAGACCTTCACGACGCAGGAGACGATGGCCAACGCCGAGGTCGCGCGCGCCTGGTTCCTCGCGCAGGGCGGCAGCGAGATCGCGCGCCACTTCGTCGCGACGACGAGCAACGTGCCCGCCGCGGCGCAGTTCGGGATCACGACGACCTTCGGCTTCTGGGACTGGGTCGGCGGGCGCTACTCGCTCTGGAGCGCGATCGGGCTGCCGATCGCGATCGCGATCGGTGCGGACCACTTCCGCGCGCTGCTGGCAGGTGGGCACGCGATGGACGAGCACTTCCGCCGCGCGCCGCCCGAGGCCAATCTGCCGCTGCGCCTGGGCCTGCTCGACGTCTGGTACCGCAACTTCCACGGCTTCTCGTCGCGCTCGATCGCGCCCTACCACCAAGGCCTGGCGCGGCTGCCCGCCTACCTGCAGCAGCTCGAGATGGAGAGCAACGGCAAGGGCGTCGATCGCGACGGCCGGCCGCTGGCGGTGGCGACGAGCCCGGTGCTCTGGGGCGAGCCCGGCACCAACGGCCAGCACGCCTTCTTTCAGATGCTGCACCAGGGCAGCGACGTGGTGCCAGTCGAGTTCATCCTCGTGCGGCAGCCGGCGCACCCGCACGCCGACCTGCACGCGAAGCTGCTGGCCAACGCGCTGGCGCAGTCGCAGGCGCTGATGCTCGGCAAGTCGGCGGCGCTTGCCGCGACCGAACAGGCACCGACCGCGGCCCCGGGGCTGGACCGCGCGGTGCTGGCCAGTCATCGCAGCTTCCCGGGCAACCGCCCGAGCACGACGCTGCTGCTGGAGGCGCTGACGCCGCGCGCGCTCGGCGCGCTGATCGCGCTGCACGAGCACCGCGTCTTCACGAGCGGTGCCGTCTGGGGCATCGACAGCTTCGACCAGTGGGGCGTCGAGCTCGGCAAGGCGCTGTGCAGCGCCCTGCTGCCGCGCCTGGCCAGCGGCGACACCTCGGGGCTCGACGCTTCGACCGCGGGCCTGCTCGCCCGGCTGCGCGGGTGAGGTCAGGGGCTGCTGCCACCCTCATCCCGGCCTTCTCCCGCGGGGTGGGAGAAGCGGGGCCATGCGGCTACATGCCCAGATAGGCCTGGCGCACCTTCTCGTCGTGCAGCAGCTCGGCGGCAGGACCGGTGTGCACGATGTGGCCGGTCTCCATCACGTAGCCGCGGTCCGCGATCGCCAGCGCGGCGCGTGCGTTCTGGTCGGCGAGCACGATCGTCGTGCCGCGCGCCTTGAGCGCTGCCACGTGCTGGAAAACCTCGGCCACGAGCCGCGGCGCCAGGCCCATGCTGGGTTCGTCCAGCAGCAGCAGCTTGGGCTCGGTCATCAGCGCGCGCCCGAGCGCCAGCATCTGCTGCTGGCCGCCGGAGAGGGTCCCGGCGGGGTCGTTGCGCTTCTGCACGAGGATGGGGAACATCGCGCAGATCTCGTCCAGCCGCGCCCGTGTGCCACGCGCGAAGGTGCCAAGCAGCAGGTTGTCCTCGACGCTGAGCGCCGGGAAGAGCTGCCGCCCTTCGGGGACCTGCACGATGCCCATCTGCACGCGCTTGCGCGCCGATGCGCGCCCGATGTCCTGGCCGTCGAAGCGCAGCGTGCGCGCCGTGGCCGGCTGCACGCCCGAGATCGAGCGCATCAGCGTCGTCTTGCCGGCGCCGTTGGCGCCGACGATGGCCACCAGCTCGCCGGGCCGCACTTCGAGGCTGACGTCGGTGAGCGCGGGCACGCGCCCGTAGCGGCTGCCCAGGCCCTGGACTTCGAGGATCGGCTGCGTCATCGGGCTGCCTGCGTTGCGTGCGTCCCGGCGACGTCGGTCGCGCCGCCGGCCACTGCGGCGCCTTCGGCGCCGAGATAGGCTTCGATCACGCGTGCGTCGCGGCTGACCTCGGCCGGCGTGCCTTCGGCCAGCACCTCGCCGTGGTCGAGCACGAGCACGCGGTCGCTGACCTCCATCACCAAGTGCATGTTGTGTTCCACCAGTACGACCGCGGTGCCCTCGGCGGCCAGGCGTCGCACGACGCCGTCGATCTCGCGCGCCTCGGTATGGTTCAGGCCGGCGGCCGGTTCGTCGAGCAGCAGCAGCTTGGGCTCGGTGGCCAGCGCGCGCGCGATCTCCAGGCGCTTGAGCGCGCCGTAGGGCAGCGTGTCGGAAGCCGAATCGACGTAGGCGCCCAGGCCCACGCGCTCCATCAGCGCGATCGAGTCCTCGCGGCAGCGCGCCTCGTCGCGTGCCATCGCCGGCGTGCGGAAGAGCGAGGGCAGCAGCGCGCAGCGCTGGCGCAGGTGGCGGCCGGTCATCACGTTGTCCAGCGCGCTCATGTTGAAGAAGATCTGCAGGTTCTGGAAGGTGCGCGCCAGACCGGTGGCAGCGAAGCGGTGCACCGGCTTGCCGGTGAGGTCGGTGCCGTTGAAGCGGATGCTGCCGGCGTCGGGCCGGTAGATGCCGGTGAGCATGTTCAGCAGCGTCGTCTTGCCGGCGCCGTTGGGGCCGATGATCGAGTAGATCTGGCCGGGCTCGACGTCGAAGCCGATGCGTTCGAGCACGCGCACGCCGCCGAAGCGCTTGGCGAGGTCACGGACGGAGAGAAGGCTCATGGCGTTCACGACTCCGATCCGGACCGGCGCGTCCACAGCCGCGCGAGCGTCGGCACGATGCCGCGCGGAAAGAAGATCATCGTCGCGATCAGCACGCCGCCGAAGACCATGGTCTCGTAGTCCTTGAAGACGGTCAGCAGCTGCGGCAGCAGGGTGAGGATGGCCGCGCCGACGATCGCACCCCAGATCGAGGCCATGCCGCCGAAGACGACCATGATGACCAGTTCGACCGAGTGCAGGAAGCCGGACTTGGACGGCGTGATGAAGCCCGAGTAGTGCGCCATCAGCGCGCCCGAGAGCGCGGCCAGCACCGCGGAGATCACGAACACCGCGAGCTTCCAGCGCTCGATCACGATGCCCACGGTCTCGCCGGCGACTTCCGAGCCGTGCACCGCGCGCAGCGCCCGCCCCACCGGCGAGTCGATCAGGTTGGTGGCCAGCCAGACCGACGCCCAGAGAACGACCGCGGCGATGCCGTACCAGAGCTTCTCGCCGGCGAAGGTGAAGCCGGCGATCACGAGCGGCGGGACGCCCATGCCGTCGGGGCCGCCGGTGAGGCGGTCCTCGTTCGTCAGCACGAGGTTGACGATGACGCCAAGACCCAGCGTGGCCATCGCCAGGTAGTGGCCCTTGAAGCGCAGCGTCGGCTTGCCGACGATCGCGGCGAGGACGCCGATCGCCGCCACCGTGACCGGCAGCGAGAGCCAGGTCGGCCAGCCGTAGTTGGCGGCGAGGATCGCGCTGCCGTAGCCGCCGAGCGCGAAGAAGGCAGCGTGGCCCAGGCTGATCTGGCCGGCGTAGCCGATCAGCAGGTTCAGCCCCAGGCACACGACCGCGTTCATCAGCACCAGAACCGCAACTTCGAAGAAGTAGCTGTTCGGGAACAGGAAGGGCATCACGACGAGCAGTGCTGCCAGCAGCGCCAGCGCCTTGGTGCGGCCGGCGCGCGAGGCCCCGGCGCCTGCGCGTTTGGCCGGCACTGCGCCGCCCTGCGCCGACGGCAGCCCGACGCTCGTAGGGCGCTTGGAGCGTGTGGAATCAGACCCGGTCGCCACTGCGTGCTCCCACAAGCCCGGTAGGCAGGAAGAAGAGGACCACGAGGATCATCACGAAGGCGATGACGTCCTTGTAGGCCGAGGAGAGGAAGCCCGCGCCGAGCGCCTCGATCAGCCCGAGCAGCAGGCCGCCGATGACCGCGCCGCCGAAGCTGCCGAGGCCGCCGAGCATCGCCGCGGCGAAGCCCTTCAAGCCGAGCATGATGCCGATCTCGGCCGAGGTCAGCGTGATCGGTGCGGTCAGCACGCCGCCCAGCGCCCCGAGCAGTGCCGCGAGCGCAAAGCTCACGCGCATGATCACGCGCGTGTCGATGCCCATCAGGCGTGCGGCCAGCGTGTTCTGCGCCGTCGCCTGCATCGCCTTGCCGAAGAGCGTGCGGTTGAAGAAGAGGCCCAGCAGCACCACCGCGACCACGGTGCCGCCGATCACCCACAGGCTCTGCGGGACGATCGTGGCGCCGAAGAAGTTGATCGCTTCGGTGCCGCTGAAGGCCGGCAGCGCATGGATGCCCTTGCCCCAGACGACCTGCGCCAGACCGCGCAGGAAGAGCGAGACGCCGATCGTCACGATGATCAGCGTGACGACGTCGTTGCCGTGCGCGGGCTCGATCGCCAGGCGCTCGACGAGCAGGCCGACGATCATCGCCGCGGCCACCGCCAGCGGCACCGCGACGATGAGCGGCAGGCCCATCGCGACGAAGCTCACGCCGCTCATCCCCCCGACCATCACGAATTCGCCTTGCGCGAAGTTGATCGCGTGGCAGGTGTTGTAGATGATCGAGAAGCCGAGCGCGATGAGCGCGTAGATGGCGCCGGCCGTCAGGCCGGCGGCGACGAACTGGAGCCAGGCACCACTCACGTCGGATCCTTGTTCAAGCTTCGGTGAATGGCGCCCGGCGCTGCACCTCGGGTCGCGTCCCCGAGGCGCTTACTTCACCAGCGTCCAGGTGCCGTTGCGCACCTCGAGCATGCGGAAGGCCGAGAGGTCCAGGCCCATGTGGTCGGTCGGCGACATGTTGACGATGCCGCCGGTGCCCACGTAGTGCTTGGTCGCCTCGATGCCGTCGCGGATCTTGGCGCGGTCGGTGCTGTTGGTCGCCTTCATCGCGTTGATCGCCAGCCAGAAGCCGTCGTAGGCGTGGCCGCCGAAGGTCGAGACGTCGGAGTTGAAGCGGGCCTTGTAGTCCTGCGTGTACTTCACGACGACGGGCTTCTGCTCGTCGTTGGCAGGCAGGATGTCGGCCACCAGCAGTGCCGCGGCCGGAAGGCGCACGCCCTCGGCGGCGTCGCCGCTCAGCTTGATGTACTCCTTGGATGCCACACCGTGCGACTGGTAGAGCGGCTGCGTCAGGCCCAGCTGCTTGTAGTTGCGCGTGACGATCGCCGGCCCCTGGCCGAAGCCGGGGTTGAGCACCGCCTGCGCCGCGCTGCCCTTGATCTTCGTGAGCTGCGCGGTCATGTCGGTGTCGGCGGCGCCGTAGGTCTCGTCGGCGACGATCTCGATGCCGTTGGCCGGGGCGACCTTCAGGCACTCGGCGCGCATCGACTTGTCGAAGCCGCCGCTGCCCGAGATCAGCGCGGCCTTGCTGAAGCCGCGCGCCTTCATGTCGACGAAGACCTTCTCGCAGGCCATGCGGTCGGTGTGCGGGGTCTTGAAGACCCACTTCTTCACCGGCTCGATGATCACGACGGCGCCGGCCAGCGAGATGAAGGGCACGCCGGCCTGCTCGGCCAGCGGCACCGCGGCCATCGTCTCGCCGGTGGACGAGCCGCCGATCAGCACGTTGACCTTGTCCTGCTCGATCAGGCGCTTGGTGAAGGTGCGCGCCTTCTCGGCGTCGCCGGCCGAGTCGTAGGAGATCAGCTCGAGCTTGCGGCCGAGCACGCCGCCGGCGGCGTTGACCTGGTCGACGAGCATCTTCAGCGTCTTCTCCTCGGGATCGCCGAGGAAGGAGGCGGGGCCGGTGACGGCCAGGAAGGAGCCGATGCGGATCGGTTCCTGCGCCTTGACGCCTGCGGCGCCAAGCGCGAGCGTGAAGGCGACGCTGCCGGTGCCGAGGGTGCGCAGTACGTTATGAACAAGACTCATCAGAATGTCTCCTGTGTTTCGGCGAACACCCGGCAGGCGGTGATCTGCAGCCGGTCTGCGTGATGAGGAGGAATCCCCGCCGTCCCTGTCGCCACGAAGACAGCGGGGCGGATTATGGTAAGCCGATGCAGGTTTCGAATTTGATCTGGATCGGGTTTTCCGCCGCTCCCACTTGGACGATGGGGCGGGTTTTCACGGAGATGCCGACCGGCGCCGGATAGGGTGCAAGAGGGTGGGCACCGCGTGGTCGCGGGCAGACCAGCGCTCAGCGCGGTGGCGGCAGCGCCTCCCCGCGCAACCGACGCCAGAACCATGGCAGCGCGCGTTGCAGGTCGATGCGGCTACCCATCGAGCGCGTCGTGGGCAAGGCTTGCACTGCACTCGCGCGCCGCGCGATCGCGAAGCTGAAGCTGTAGTTCGGCTCGGCGCCCATGCGCAGATCGCTGATGCGCACCAGCGTGCCGACCTCGTCGAACTTGTAGAAGCCGTGGCTGAAGGCGCGGATGCGGGCCGCGCCCGGGTGAGCGGCGAGGTCGGCGTCCAGCGCCGCGCCGCGGTCGAAACGGTCGAAGTGCATCGGGCCCGGCGCGTCCAGCAGCGAGCGATAGCCCTCCAGGTAGCGGCCGCCATCGATCGCGACCACGCGCCAAAGCAGCACGCTGAAGGCCGCCGGTGTCACCAGCACGCGCTCGGCTCGCACACCCTGCTGCTGCAGCGACGAGAGCGCTGTCGCCCGCACCTGCTGCTGCGCAACCAGGCCGAGCGCAAGGTAGGCACAGCCCAGCAGCAGCGTGACGTCGTTGGCGCGCAGGCTGCGGGCGCTGCCGCGCGCGGCGAGCGCCCAGATCGGGCCGGCCAGCCAGGGCAGCGTCACCAAGGGGTCGATGATGAAGACGCTGCCGACCGCAAACGGGTGGCTGCTGAAGGGCAGTGCGAGCTGCGTGCCGTAGACGGTGAGCGCATCCAGCAGCGGGTGCGTGATCAGCACCAGCCACAGCGCGAGCCACCATCGTCGCCACTGCTGCGCTTCGCGATGGAGCCAGACGACGATCGCGGTGAACGGCAGCGAGAACAGCGTCAACCAGAACAGCGCGTGCGACTGCGCTCGGTGCAGGACCATGTTCAGGATCGGGTCGCCGTGATCGATGAACACGTCCAGGTCCGGCAGCGTGCCGCCGATCGCGCCCCAGAGCGCCGCCTTCCAGACGGCGGTGCGTCGCCGCATCACCGCAACGCCGACCGCCGCCCCGAGGGCGATCTGCGTCAGCGAATCCATACCGACTGCTCCGGCATTCGGCCGCTCATCACCGCCGCGGGCGACCTGTGCGCCGCTTGCGGCGCGCTCTGCAGGCCTTCGGCGCCTTGGCGCCGGCTTGGCGTAACGGTCAAGCGCTCAGGCCCCGGATCGCCTGCAGCGTCGCCTCCAGCGCCTGCTCGACGACCTGGTGCTTCCACGTCGGGGTGTCGGTGTAGAACGCGTCCCGAGTCGCCCGCTTGATCTCCTTGCGCTGTGCCGCGGGGGCCTCGGGGTGGTTCTCGAGCCACTGGTCGGCGCGCAGCGCCATCATCACCTCGGGCAACGGCAGCGTGCCGTACTCCATCGCGATGCCGGTGTACTCGGCCTGCGGGCATTCGTCGTAGACGGCCTCGAAGGCCATGCCCGAGAGCCGGGCCGAAGTCGACGAGCCGTCGTAGATCGAGGTCACCGCCTCTCCCCACCACGCCCGCGCGCGCGCAAGCGTTGTCGCATCGTCGCGCGCGCTGAAGATGCGCTCGCCGTGGCCGCTCGGCCCGAGACCCGTGTGCAGGTCGATCCAGGCCAGCCGCGCGCAGCGGCGGCCATGGTCCTGCAGCACGTGGCGCCAGGTCACGTGGCTCCAGGTCGGGCTGCGTCCGGCGTAGAAGAGACCCTGCGGATCGTCGTGCTGGCCGCTGCTGACCGCGGTCTGGAAGGCCATCGCGCCGCGCCGCGCGACGAAGTCGGCGATCGTTCGTTCGGCCTCGGCCGGCGGCGGCCAGCTTGCGGGCACGAGTGCGCGCGCCAGCTCGAGATAGTCGTCGTTGACCGGCAGCGGCGCGTGGAAATCGACGAAGTTGCGGTTGAGGTCGACGTTCTCCTGCGTCGTGCGCCGCCACCAGGAAAAGCCCCAGGGATTGAGCCCGTGCACGAAGAGGAGGGCAACACCGGCGTGCCGCGCCGCGTCGAGCACGCCCGCGTCGCGCAGCAGCGCAACCTGGATCCCCGACCCGCAGAAGCCCTCGACGCCGTGACAGGCGCTGCTCAGGATCAGCAGCGCCGGCGCGTCGGCCGCGCCGATGCGGCCGACGTCCATCGCCAGTTCCTCGCCATCCACGCCCAGCAGCGGATGGCGGTGCGCGTGCACGTCCACGCCGGCGGCGTCTGCAGCCGCGAGGAACTCGCTGCGCGCCTCGCGGTAGCTCTGCGCAAACCCTTGGACGATCGGGTCGTCGCTCATCGTGCGGCCTGTCCGTTCGTCAACGCGGTGTGGCCAGCCACTGCTCGGCCAGCTGCACCCAGGCCGTCGCGCCGATCGGGATCAGCTCGTCGTTGAAGTCGTAGTTCGGGTTGTGCAGCATGCACGGGCCCTCGCCGTGACCCTGCGCGCGGTGCGTACCATCGCCGTTGCCGATCACGAAGTAGCAGCCGGGCTTTTCCTGCAGGAAGTAGCTGAAGTCCTCCGAACCCATCGTCGGTTCGTACTCGAGCACGTTCTCGGCGCCGACCACCTCGGCCAGCGCCTTGCGTGCGAATTCGGTCTCGGCGACATGGTTGACCGTCGGCGGGTAGTTGCGGCGGAACTCGAACTCGCAGCTGGCCTCGAAGCCCGCACAGGTCTGCTCCGAGAGCAGCTTCATGCGACGCTCGACGAGGTCCAGCACCTCGTTGCTGAACACGCGCACGGTGCCCTCGATCGTGCAGCTGTCGGGGATCACGTTGGTCGCCTCGCCGGCGTGGATCATCGTCACCGAGATCACCGCGGTGTCGATCGGGCGCTTGTTGCGCGTGACGATGGTCTGGAAGGCCTGCACGAGCTGACACGCGATGGGCACCGGATCGATTCCAAGATGGGGCATCGCCGCATGCGCGCCCTTGCCGCGGATCGTGATCTTGAATTCGTTGGAGCCGGCCATCATCGGGCCCGCGCGCAGCGCGAACTGCCCGACCTTCATTCCCGGCCAGTTGTGCATGCCGAAGATCGCCTCCATCGGAAAGTGCTCGAAGATCCCGTCGTTGATCATCTCGCGCGCGCCGCCGCCGCCTTCCTCGGCGGGCTGGAACACGAGGTAGACGGTGCCGTCGAAGTTGCGCTGCTTCGCGAAGTACTTGGCCGCGGCCAGCAGCATCGCGATGTGCCCGTCGTGGCCGCAGGCGTGCATCTTGCCGGGGAAGGTGCTGTGGTGGGCGAAGCGGTTGAACTCGGTCATCGGCAGCGCGTCGATGTCCGCGCGCAGCCCCACCGCGCGCGGGCTGCTGCCGTTCTTGACGATGCCCACGACCCCGGTCTTGCCGAGGCCCCGATGGATCGGGATGCCCCAGTCGGTGAGCGCCTTGGCGATCAGGTCGGCGGTGCGCGTTTCCTCGAAGCACAGTTCCGGATGCGCGTGGATGTCGCGACGGATCGCGGTGATCGCGGCGGCGTCGGCGAGGATGGATTCGATCATGCGCATGATGCTCTTGCCTCCTGTTCTGCGTCGTGACCGGCCAGTTTACGGCGCGGCTTCCGCTCCTGCCTCGGTGATCACCGCAAGAGCCGCCGTTGGCAATGGACGTTCGCCCGCAGCGGCAGCCGCGCACCTGCGTCGATGGGGATCACGCGCCTGTGCTGCAATCATGCGCACGATGAAGACGCGCGCGCCATGCTGCGGCCTGGGTCACGAGGGTGCGGACATGCGCGCGGGTGCGTGCTCGTCGTGAGGCCGTTGTGAGGCCGTTGCGCCTGCTGGGGCTCATGGTCGCGCTGGCCGCGCTCGCGCTCGTCGGCGGCTGCTCGACGATGGCCTATTACGCGCAGGCGATCCACGGGCACCTGGACCTGCTGGCGCGCTCGCGTCCGGTTGCCGAGCTGATCGCCGAACCGGGTACGCCCGCGCCGCTGCGCGCGCAGCTCGAACTCGCGCAGCGGCTGCGCGAATTCGCGATCTCCGAGCTCGCGCTGCCGGACACGCGCAGCTATCGGCGTTATGCCGAACTGCCGCGTCCCGCAGCGGTATGGAACGTCGTTGCTGCGCCCGAGCTGTCGCTCGCGCTGCAGACCTGGTGCTTCCCGGTGATGGGCTGCGTCGGCTACCGCGGCTACTTCGACCGCGCCGGTGCCGACGCGCTCGCCGCGGAACTGCGCGAGCGCAAGCTCGAGGTGCTGGTCTACGGCGTGCCCGCCTATTCGACGCTCGGCTGGACCGAGTGGCTCGGCGGCGACCCGCTGCTGAGCAGCTTCATCGGCTGGCCGGAAGACGAGCTTGCGCGGCTGATCTTCCACGAGCTCGCGCATCAGTCCGCCTACGCCGCCGACGACACCTCCTTCAACGAGAGCTACGCGACCGCGGTCGAGCGCCTGGGCAGCCGGGCCTGGCTCGCGACGCGCCCGCGGGCCCAGGAGCAGGCAGAGCGGGCCGACGAGCGCCGCAGCCAGTGGCGCGCCTTCGTGCAGGCGCAGCGCCAACGCCTGCAGGCGCTCTACGAAAGCGGACTCGGCGATGCCGAGAAGCGCCGGCGCAAGGCCGAGCTGATGCGGCGCTGGCGCGAGGACTACGAAACGATGAAGCGCGAGCGCTGGGGCGGCTGGCCCGGCTACGACGAGCAGGTGGCCCGCGCGAACAACGCGAGTTTCGGCGTGCAGGCCGCCTACGACGAGCTGGTGCCGGCCTTCGAGCGGCTCTTCGCGCGCGAGGGCGGCGACTGGCGTCGCTTTCACGCCGAAGTCCGGCGTCTGGCCGCCTTGTCGAAGGACGAGCGCCGCGCCACACTGCAGGCGCTGAGCCACGGCCGTGGCCTGAACGATCGCGACAACGAACCCGAAGAGAGCACCCGTGCCCGACATCCGCATTCATCGTGAACACCAGCTGGGCCTGCCCCGCGCGCGCAAGGTCGCGCTCGCGTGGGCCGATTACGTCGAGGACCGCTTCGGCATGGAGTGCTCGGTCCTCAAGGGCAAGACCAGCGACACGATCGAGTTCACCCGCAGCGGCGTCAAGGGCCGGCTGATCGTCGCCGGCGATCACTTCGACCTCGACGCGCACCTGGGCCTGCTGCTCGGCGCCTTCGCGCGCACGATCGAATCCGAGGTGATGAAGAACCTCGAGGATCGTCTCGCCGAGGCGGAAGGGGCCACGTCCGCAGCGCCCAAGCGCAGGAAGGGCTGAACCCTTCGGCTCGGCATTTTCTTGGCGACGCCATGCGTGATGTAGTCGGATACATTACGCATGCCGATTCTCCGTCCGATGCATGCCGACGACCGAACTGCTGCGCGCCTTCGATGCGCAGCCGCTGCTGCTGACGATCAAGGTCGCCTCGGTCGCGACCCTGCTCGCGCTCGTCCTGGGGGTGGGTCTCGGGTGGGTGCTGGCGCGCACACGGCTGCCCGGCCGGGGCCTGTTCGAGTCGCTGCTGATGCTGCCGCTGGTGCTGCCGCCGACGGTGCTCGGCTACGGGATCCTCGTGCTGATGGGGCGGCGCGGGCCGCTCGGGGCCTGGCTGCGCGCGCACTTCGACTACAGCGTCGTCTTCCACTGGCACGGCGCGGTGCTGGCTTCGGCCGTGGTCGCGCTGCCCTTGGTGCTCAAGGCGGCGACAACCGCCTTCGACCAGGTCGACCGCCAGCTCGAGGCGGCGGCGCGCACCCTGCGCCAGACGCGGTGGTCGGTCTTCGTGCGCGTGACGCTGCCGCTGGCCTGGCCCGGGATCCTGGCCGGCACGCTGCTCGCGTTTGCCCGTGCGATGGGCGAGTTCGGGGCCTCCTTGATGGTCGCCGGTTCGATCCCCGGCCAGACGCAGACCGCGTCGATGGCGATCTACGACGCCGTCCAGGCCGGACAGGACGAGATCGCACTGGTGCTCGTGCTGCTCGTCAGCGCGATCTCGGTTGCGATCCTGCTCACCAGCAACCGGCTGTTTGCGGTCCGGCGATGAATCGGCGCTGGCAACGCAGGCCGTGCATCGGGCCTGGCCCATCGGCGCTCGAGCCCGGGTCCCCGATCGCCTGCCGGCAGCGGCGCTTCACTTCCCTTGTTCGATCCCTTTGACCATGAATCCGATCTCCATGACGCTGTGTCGCGGCTTTCTGCGCATCCTGGCTCCGCTCGTGCTGAGTCTCACCTCAGTATGCGCGGCCGCGCAGCCGCAGGTGACGCTCACGGTCTCGGCCGCCGCAAGCCTGACCGATGCCTTGAAGGAGGTCGCAGCACGTCTGCAGGCCGATCGCCCCGGGCTCGAGCTGCGCCTGAACTTCGCCGCCTCGGGCGTGCTGCTGCAGCAGATCGCGCAGGGCGCGCCGGTGGACGTGTTCGCCAGCGCCGACCAGGCGACGATGGATCGGGCCGCCGCAGAGGGGCTGATCGTGCCGGCCACACGCCGCGACTTCGCATCGAACCTGCTGGTGCTGGTGTCGCCGGCGCAGGCGCCGATCGCCTCGCTGGCCGATCTGCGGCGGCCCGAAGTGCGCCGCGTCGCGATCGGCAAGCCGGCAACCGTCCCCGCCGGGCGCTACGCGCAGCAAGTGCTCGACCACGCCGGTCTGGCAAGCGCGCTTGCGCCGCGGCTCGTGCCCGCCGACAACGTGCGTCAGGTGCTCGACTACGTCGCGCGCGCCGAGGTCGACGCCGGCTTCGTCTACCGCACCGATGCGCAGCGTTTCGCCCGGCAGTTGCGGATCGTCCCCCTGGAGGGCGGCTACGAGCCGGTCCGATATCCGGTCGCGGTCGTCAAGGGGAGTGCGCATGCCGAGTTGGCGCGTGAACTCATCGACTTCCTGCTGGCGCCGCAAGGGCAGGAAATCCTCGCGCGCCACGGCTTCGGCCGACCATGATCGACGTCGCGCTGCAGCTGCAGCTGCGCGACGGGCGCCGTCGCTTCGCGCTGGACCTGGCGTTTGCCAGCAGCGCCGAGGTGCTCGTGCTCTACGGCCCCTCGGGGGCCGGCAAGTCGCTGACGCTGCAGGCGATCGCCGGCCTCGTGCGACCGCAGTCCGGGCATGTGCGCGTCGACGGCCGCACGCTCTTCGACGCCGCGCTTGGCATCGACGTTCCGGTCGAGCAGCGCGAGCTCGGCTACCTGTTCCAGGACTACGCGCTCTTCCCGCACCTGACGGTGCGGCAGAACATCGGCTTCGGCGTCTCGAGCTGGCGGCGCCGGCCCGACGCCGCGGCCGCGGCCCAGGTCGATGCGCTGATCGCGAGCTTCGGTCTTGCCGGAATGGAGGATGCACGCCCGTCGGCACTTTCCGGCGGCCAGCGCCAGCGCGTGGCGCTGGCGCGCGCGCTGGCCTGCCGGCCGCGCCTGCTGCTGCTGGACGAGCCTTTCGCTGCGCTGAACCCGCAGCTGCGGCGACAGCTGCGCGCGGAACTCGCCGCGCTGCAGCGGCGCCTGTCGATCCCGATCGTGATGATCACGCACGACATCGAGGACGTGCTCGCGCTGGCGCAGGCTGCGCTGGTGGTCGAGGACGGGCGCATCGCCGCAAGGATCGACGTCGCCGGAAAGAGCGATCGCGAGCAGCTCCGCGCGCAGCTCGAAGGCTCGGGGGTTTCGCTGCCGCCCGTTGACGGTCCGAAGGCGCCCTGGGCCGCGGGGTGTGAGGCCTGAGCCCATGGCCGACACCTCGCTGCTGCAAGGGAACCTGCTGCTGGCGGGGCGGCTCGATGCGCGCTTCTTCGCCCTGCTGCGGGCATTGCATCAGACGGGGTCGCTGCGCAAGGCCGCGCACACCGCCGGATACTCGTACAAGGGCGCCTGGCTGCAGCTGGAAACGGCAGCCAACCTCGCGCACGAGCCGCTCGTCGAGGCCAGCACCGGCGGCCGCGGCGGTGGCGGCTCACGCCTGACCGATGCCGGCTGCCGGCTGCTTTCGGCCTGGACGGCGCTCGAGGAGCGCCACGGCCGCTTCCTGCGCGAACAGGAGGATTGGCTGCTGCAACAACCGGCCCTTGCGGCCCTGCTCAGGAGATCGACCGTGAAGATCAGCGCGCGCAACCAGTTCGCGGGCACCATCACCGACATCCACGAAGGTCCGACGACGACGCAGGTCACGCTGGCGCTGGCCGGCGGGCTCGAGATCGTTTCCGCGATCACCAGCGGCGCCGCTGCGCGGCTGGGCGTGCGAAAGGGCCGCGAGGCGCTGGCGCTGGTCAAGGCCTCGGACGTGCTGCTTGCGACCGACCTGGGTGGCTGGACGCTCTCGGCGCGCAATCAGCTCGCGGGCACGATCTCGCGCATCCAGAAGGGCGCGGCGACTTCGCTCGTGGGCCTGACCTTGCCCGGTGGGGCGACGGTCACCGCGTCGATCACCAACGATGCGGTCGATGCGCTCGGCCTTGCCGTCGGGCAGCGCGCGACGGCGGTGTTCAAGGCCTATGCGGTGATGTTGGCGCTGGCCGACTGAGTGGGTCGACGCGAAGAGGGGCAGCGGTCCGTGCGCGGCGGGCCGGCACGAGGTCAAGCGGCCGTGCCCCGATGGCGCATTGCGCGCTCAAGGTCTCGCGGTCACTCCGTCCTCGGCCACAACGCTCTCGAGCTGCGAGCCGCTGAGCGACTCGACGAGCTTGCGCACCGCGATCGTCGCGCCCTTGCCCGCGGTGTTGCCGAAGATGAGCCGCGCGAGCTGCCCGCCGAGGTAAGGGTGAAAGCCCATGTCGTAGAGCGCGCGGAAGTCGCGCTTCTCGATCGCCTCGCGTTCGGCCGGGTGCAGCGCGTAGCGGTCCAGCACCTCGGCTTCGTGCGTGGCAAAGCGCGCACGCAGCGCCGCGTCCCACTTCAGGTCCTGCACCAGGTCGTGCGAGGCCAGCGACGGGTCGAAGAGCGCGGGCAGCGTCGGCTCGGCCGTGACCGGCGCGGGTGCGCGCACCGGCCTGGGCACGTCGACCTCGCGCGTGAGATCCCACAGCACCGAGCCGATGCCGCACTTGAAGTTGCCGTGCAGCGCGTAGTCCGACTGCGTGCCGTAGCGCGGCCCGATGGCGCCGGCAACGACGACCCAGGACAGCAGCTCCATCGTGCCGCCCGAGCCCGACTGCTCCATGCGCGCGATCGTGAGGTCCTCGAGCAGCCGTGCGTGGTTGCCCGAGGCCATCAGCTCGAGGAACCAGAGGTCGAAGTCCTTGTCGATGTACCAGTAGCGCGCGCCGCCGGGCTCGTGGCTCAGGCCCCCCGAGCCGAGCAGCGCCACGCGCATCCCCGCGGGCAGGTCGTGTTCGATCAGCGCGCGCAGCGACTGGCCGAGCGCATAGCACTGCCGTGTGTCCGGCAGCGGCGGCACGGTGCAGTTCTGCAGCACCGGAACGAGCGTGATGTCGGTCTCGTCGAGCTTCAGGTGCAGCGAGGGGATCGAGATGTTGTCGTCGAAGCGCAGGTTCTCGCGCTGGGCATGCATGCGGTGGCCGCGGCGGTTCAGGCCGCGCAGGAGCGCCTCGGCGACCGCGGTGTTGCCCTTGACCTGGTAGTTGCGGCAGCCGAGCCACTCCTGGTACCACTCGAAGGGGCCGCTGTGCACCGGTGCCATGCCGATCAGGAAGTCGGGGTAGGCGCGCGGTCGGCTGTTGGCCAGGTGGTCGTTGGCAAAGACGATGAGCACGTCCGGGCGGGCCGCGAGGAGTTCGCGGCGCAGCTCGGCATACATCGTGTGGACCACGTCCTGGATCGCGCCGGGGGCGGCGTCGAGCAGGCCGATCAGGCCCGGGGCGTGCGGCACGCCGGCGGCAAAGACGATCTGGGCCATCGCGCTTCTCCTTCGCTGCGGGGTTTCGTTCAGGGCCCGGGCCGGCGCGCCAGCGGCGCCAGCAGCGAGCGCGACATGCGTGCGTGCACGCCGTTGTTGCCGTTGACGGCCTGCGTCACCATCAGGTCGGCCTGCAGCGAGCACAGCACGTAGGCGTCCTCGCGCGTGAGCCGGTAGTCCAGCACAAGCCAGCGCACGAGGTCGCTTGTCGCCTGTCGGGCCGCCTCGCGCAGGTCGGCGTGAAAACCCATCGTCACCAGGTGCTCGCGCGTGAGTGCGTGCGGACGCTCGAGCCGGCGATCGTCGGTGAGGCTCAGGCGCAGGCGCGCGCGCTTCATCGAGGTCTCGAGCGCGGTCTGATCGACCTCGCCGCAGCCCTGCACGGCGTGCGCGTCGCCCGCGTAGAAGAGCGCACCGTCCTGCCATACCGGCAGGAAGAGCGTCGTGCCGGCAACGAGCTCGGGGCAGTCGATGTTGCCGCCGAAGTCGCCGGGAACCGGTGAGGGGTGCGGACCTTCGTCGCGCGGCGCCACGCCCATGATGCCGAGGAAGGGCGACAGCGGCACCTCGAACCCGGGCAGGAACTCGGTGCACAGGCGCTTGCCGTCGAGCGCGTAGTGGCGCAGCTCCCCTTGTGCGAATTCGTGCGCGAGCAGTCCGCGGCTGTTCGGGCCCGTGGAGAGCAGATTGAATCCGTAGGGTCCGAGCTCGAGCTCGAGGATGTCGACGCGAAGCAGCATCGCAGGGGTCGCGCCGCGCACGGCGATCGGCCCGGTCAGGCTGTGCGGGCCGCGACCCGCGTGCGCCTGGCGCAGCACCTGGATGTCCTCGAAACGGGTCGCCGGCGTGACCGCGTTGCCCCACAGCCCCCAGGTTTCGAGTTCGACCTCGTCGCCGTCTTCGACCTCGAGCACCGCAGGGAAGACGCGGTCGATCACGCCGACGCGGACGGTCTCGGCGCTGGCGGGAAGATGATGGCGTTTCATGGCGGGACGCATCCTACGCCGGCAAGCGGTTCCCGATGCGGGCCGCCGCGGGTTCCGGCAAGCGCGCGAGGTCGCTCGTGCCAAGGCGCGCGTGAGCGCGGCAGCAGCTTCGAGGCCGATGCGTGGCTTCGCCGATCATGAGCCTGCAGGCACCGCACGCAAGAGCCGCGCTCATTGCAAACCCGATGGTCGCCCGGCCGGTGCTTGGCGATACTGCGGCGAGTGTCCGTGCGGCGGGCGGCGCCGGCCGTCCGCCGTGCGACCCTGGAGTGCAAGGCCATGCAGCTGCCGATTCGCGTCGACCCGGCTGCGGGCAAGAGCCTGCAGTCGCAGATCGCCGAGCAGATCCGACAACTGATCCTCGACGGGCGCCTCGCGCCGCGCACCCGCATGCCCGCGTCGCGCGAGCTGGCGCAGGATCTGGACGTCTCGCGCAACACCGTGATCGGCGCTTTCGCGCGGCTGACCGCCGAAGGCCTGCTGCAGACACGCGAGCCGATCGGGACCTTCGTCGCCGAATCGGTGCCGATCCCGGCACCATCGCCGCAGGTGTTGCCGCACGCTGGCAGTGACGAAACCACACGCCACGGCGCCCGTGCGCGCATCCGCCAGCGGCTGCAGTTCCACGATGAATCGCACCAGGTTCTGGCCCCGCATGCGCGGCAGCTGTCCTTCGACTTCTGGGTCGGGCGGCCCGATGCGCGCGTGTTCCCGATGCGCGTCTGGCAGTCGCTGCTCGTGCGGATGCTGCGCGGCTCGGCGGTGCACCTGTGCGAATACGGCGATCCGCAAGGGGTGCTCGAACTGCGCGAGGCGGTGGCCGTGCATGTCGGCGCGACGCGCGGCATTGCCACCGACGCAAGCCGCGTCCTGATCACCAACGGCATCCAGGAGGGGCTGAACCTGCTGGCCTGGCTGCTCGTGCGCCGCGGGGTCGACGTCGCGGTCGAGAACCCCTGCTATCGCGGCGCCGCGCGCGTGTTTGCCGGCCACGGCGGCGTCCTCAGGCCCGTGCCGGTCGATGAAGAGGGTCTCGTCTGCACGCGCCTGCCGCGGTCGGCGGCACTCGCCTACGTGACGCCTTCGCACCAGTACCCGCTGGGCGCGACGCTGTCGCTGCGACGACGGCAGGCGCTGCTCGCCTGGGCCGAGGACAGCGGCAGCTACATCGCCGAGGACGACTACGACTGCGACTTCTTCTACGACGGCGCGCCGCTGCCGGCGCTCAAGAGCCTGGACCGCAACGACCAGGTGATCTACCTCGGCACCTTCTCCAAGAGCCTGGGTGCGGGCCTGCGCATCGGCTACATGGTGCTGCCCGCCGAACTGTGCGAACCGGCGCGTCACGCCAAGGCGCTGCTGAACAACTGCCAGCCCTGGCTGGAGCAGGCGGCGCTCGCGGCCTTCATCCACGAAGGCGGCTTTGCCGAGCATGCGCGACGCCTGCGGCAGCTCTACACCTTGCGGCGCAATCATCTGTGCGCGGCGCTTGCCCATGGTTTGCCGGAGTGGCAGATCGATGGTCGCGGCGGCGGCATGCACCTGGTCGTGCATCTGCCCGCGGATGGACCCGATGCGCAGTCGGTCGAGTCGATGGCGCGCGCTCGCGGCGTCGGCGTGTACGGCGTCGAGAACGGCAACGCGCAGCTCTTCCCCGCCGATGCGGGCGACCCGCTGCATCGCGTGCTGCTGCTCGGCTATGCAGCGCTGACCGAAGCGGAGATCAGCGAGGCGGTGCTGCGGCTGCGGCAGGTCGTGCGCGCCCTGGACGTCAACAGCGCGGTCGAGGCTGCTCAGGGCCTGGCTGTCGGCGCCGCGGCCGGCGCGATTTCGAATACCGAGAAGCCGCCGAGCTGATAGACGAGCGTGGCGCCCGGAACGTCGCGCTGGTCATTGCCCACGAACGGCAACAGCCGGGCGACGAGCGTCCGGGTCGACGCCTCGTCGGTGAGGGCGATCGCGCGCAGCGGTCGGTCGGGGTTCTGCAGCACGCCGTACGCCGGATACTTGTGCTCGTCGAGCCAGCCGTGCACGCGCCGCACCATGCCGTGCACGTCGTTCATCGTGCCGAAGTCGCGGAAGGCCACGCCGAGCTTGTCCGGCATCATCTGACCGAGCAGCACGACGTCGCGCAGGTGCAGCACCAGCACCGTCTTGCTGCCCGCGGCCAGCGCCTGCAGCGCCGTGATGCCTTCGCCCTCGGGTGCCGTCAGTGCCGACGCGAAGCGCTCGAAGCGCTCCAGCTCGGCGGCCTGCGCTTTCGATGGCGCGCGACCCTCGGCCTCGCCGGCCTGCCAGAACGCGCGCTCGACGGCCGAGACGTCGGTATTGCGCCATGGCGCCGGAAGGAAGAGCGGCACGCCCAGGTGCTGCTCGAACGCGACGTCGACGCCGGCAAGCCGTTTGAAGAGTCGCGAGAGGTCCCACCAGGCCAGCAGCCTGGCGTCCGTGCCGACATGGCGCTGGAGGACCGCGGCGAGTGCGGCGACATCGCCCGGCGGCGTGGTGATCGTCAGGAAGGGATCGTCGACGCGTGCCTTCCAGTCCAGCAGGATCGGGCCGGGAGGCGCGGCGGCGGCGCCATCGGCACCGGCTGCTGTCGTCGCCGGCTCGATGAACTCGAGCTCGGCCAGCGGCGTCGGATGCTCGTCCGAGACGATGCTTGCGCGGCGCACCGTGAGCGTCTGGCCACCGAGCTCGGCCAGCGCGCCGAGTTCGGTGGGCGGAACGACCTCTCCGGTCACGTAGCGGTAGGGTGCCGGTGTCGCCGGCTGGCGCCAGAGCATCGCCGCCGCCAGGCCGATCAGCACCAGACCGCCGACGATGGCGGCGAGGCCAAACGACCGCTGCCGCGCCGTTCCGGCTTTCAAGCCGACCTCGCCCGTGCGCCCGGCGCTGCTGGCTGCACCCGGGGCTGCAGTGGCGGGTTCGAGCTGGGGTCCCATGGCAGCCGGATGCGGGCTCGAGTCGTCATTCGTGCGAGTCGTGGTTCAGCCCGCGACGTCATCGTATCGAGCTTGCTGCGAGTCCAGATCCGCAGCGTCGTCTCGATTGCGTCGCCGGCTGCGCAGCCCGGCCAGCAGCAAGCCGCCGCCGAGCAGCGCCAGGCCGCCGCTCGCGTAGACCGGGTCCTCGCTGATGCTCGCGTAGAGGCTGCGTTCACCGACCCCATTGAAGCTCGTCTTGCCCGTGCCCTTGCCCTCGAGCTTCTGCAGGCGCTGCTCCATCGCCGCGCGCTCGCGCAGCAGCGTGTCCTGCTCGTTGATGATGGCCTGGTCCTTGACCAGGTCGCTCCAGCCGTGCGAGTAGGTCCAGCCGCCGGGGTTCACGTGCTGCAGGCCCTTCATGAAGCGCGCGACGTGCTGTTCCCACATCTCGGCGAAGGTCCGGTCGACGGTCGTGGTCTGGTTCGCGTTGGCGAAGAAGAGCGAGAAGAAACCGCCGGCCTCGTCCTGCTCGGGCGCAGGCAGCGCCGGGCGATTGCTCTTCTGGCCGACGAGCAGCTTGTCGTCGTAGAGCTTCTGCACGACCTTGCGCGTGTCCTCGACGAGCTTGGTGCCGCCCTTGATGCCCTTGTCGGACATCGTCAGAAACTCCTCGGAGAAGCGTCGCGAATGGCATTGCGAGCAGGTGTCGATCCAGGCCTCCTTGCGCGCCTTGAACCAGGGGTGGTCGAGGTTGTCGGCGATGTTCTTCGAGGGCAGGAAGCCCCAGCGCACCTTGCGTACGGTGTTGTGCGAATACTGGCCCTTGTATTCGAAGTGGCAGCTCTGGCAGGTCGGCGCGGTCTGGCCATCCTTGTGGCCGAGCTGATCGGCCAGCCGGATGTTCCAGTCCCAGCTCGCGCCGCGCGTCTGGTAGACGGTGCCGTGCTTCGAATACATGTACTGCTCGAACTCGTTGTGGTCGACACCGTTGTGGCAGGTCGCGCAGGCTTCGGGCTTGCGCGATTCGACCGTCGAGAACTCGTGCCGCGTGTGGCAGTTGTCGCACTTGGTCTGGTTCGTGTGGCACATCGTGCAGCTCGCGGCAACTTCGCGCTGCTGCAGCGCGGCCCAGGTCGCGGTCTCGACGTTGGCGGTGTAGTCGACCGCGTGCGACGGGTGCCCCTGATCCCACTGCTTCTGCGGCCAGACGGCGGTGTCGCGCTCGGACTCGGCCTCGGCGAACTGGCGCACGTGGCACGATCCGCAGACGCTGCGGTCGGGCATGCGCAGGTCCTTGGCGTGATTGCCGCCCTTGGCGCCGATGCCCATGTGGCAGTCGGTGCACTGCACCTCCTTGAGCGGCTCGCCCTTGCCGAGCAGGCCTTGCAGGCGCAGGTTGTCCTCGACCTCGGCAATGATCCCCTTCTTGTAGGCGCGCGAGTCCGACTCGGGCAGCGCGCGGATCACGTCGAGGTTCGCGTGCACGCTCTTCTGCCAGGACTTCACCCAGCCGTGCGTCGCGCCGGTGTGGCAGGCCACGCATTCCTCGCGCTTGACCTCGATCGCCGGCTCGGCCGGGGGCTTGTAGAAGAGCGTGGGCGCCAGGTACATGTCCATCGGGATCGGCTCCCAGTACTTGGCGAACTTCCCCTTGGTGAGCTCGCTGCGGTAGCGCTTCGAGAGCTGGTCGAAGAGCTCCTTGGGCGACGAGTCACGCGTGAGCTTGAGCGCCTTCAGCTGCTCGTCGGGAACGGAATCCCAGATCGCCGCCGATGCGGGGACGTGGGCGACGAGGAAGCTCAGGGCGAGGGTCACGAGACCGAGCAATCGCACGAACATGCTTGCCTCCATGACGGCCGCGCGACGCGGCCCATGCTGCGGGTGCAGGCAACTATGAACGTTTGAGACGACAAACCAAGTACCACGCGCTGCGCGGGCGTTGGTGCCAAGGCGCTTTGTCCTGGCTTTGCGGTGCCGCAGCGTGCTTCGGCATCCGGTGAAACCCGAAGTACGGCGGTCCGCCGGCGCCGCGATGCCGCCGGGGCGGGAACGAAAACGCCCGCGAGCCATGCGCATCGCGGGCGTTGCAGGGGGTGGCGTTGCGTGTCAGTGCACGTCAGCGGCCTTGGCGGCGGCGATCGCGTCCCGGGTGTCGCCGCGGGTGCCGTTGAAGAAGAGGTTGAGCACGAAGGCGGAGATCGCGGTGAGCAGGATTCCGCTCTCCAGCAGCGGGTGCAGTTCGTGCCACATGTGCTCGGACCAGCGCGGCGCAACGAGCGGGATCATGCCGAAGCCGATCGAGAGCGCGACGATGTAGAGGTTGTTGCGGTTGTGCGTGTAGTCGACCGTCGAGAGGATGCGGATGCCGGTTGCGGCGACCATCCCGAACATCACGAGGCCCGCGCCGCCGAGAACGAACTGCGGGATCGACTCGACCAGCGCGCCCATCTTGGGCAGCAGGCCCAGCATCAGCATGATCACGCCGCCGGCCACCGTGACCCAGCGCGAGCGCACGCCGGTGACCGCGACCAGGCCGACGTTCTGCGAGAAGCTCGTGTAGGGGAAGGTGTTGAAGATGCCGCCGATCAGCGTGCCCAGGCCGTCGGTGCGCAGGCCCGCGGCGAGCTGCTTCTGCGTGATCTCCTTGCCGACGATGTCGCCGATCGCGAGGAACATCCCGGTCGATTCGATCATCACGACGATCATCACGATCACCATCGTGAGGATCATGAACGGGTCGAAGGTCGGCATGCCGAAGGAGAAGGGCGTGACGATGTCGACCCAGGCCGCCTTGCCGACCTTGTCGAAGTGCATCTTGCCCATCGCGGCGGCGATCACGCAACCGAAGACGATGCCCAGCAGCACCGAGATGTTGGCAAGAAAGCCGCGCCCGAACTTCACCAGCAGCAGGATGAAGACGAGCACGATCGCGGCGATCGCCATGTTGTCCAGCGCCGCGTAGTTCGGGTTGTCGATCATCGGGATCGGGCCGAGCCGGAACGGCGGGGCGCTCGCGCCCGCGGCCGCGGCTTCGACCGAGGCCGCGACATGCGCCGTCCTCGCCTTGTCGATCATCTCGGCCAGCGCCTCGGCATTGACGTTCTGCGCGAGGTGCGCCGGTCCACCCATCGCCCAGCCCACCCCCACGCGCATCAGGCTCACGCCGATGATCGCGATGATCGTGCCGGTGACCACCGGCGGGAAGAAGCGCAGCATCCGGCTGACCGCGGGTGCGATCAGGATCGAGACGATGCCCGCGCCGATGATCGCGCCGAAGAGGGCCCGCGCGCCTTCCTCGCCGGAGGTCACGTTGGCGATGCCCACCATCGGCCCGACGGCAGCGAAGGTCACGCCCATCATGATCGGCAGCTTGATGCCGAACCAGGGCGTCATCCCGAGCGACTGGATCAGCGTCGCGATGCCGCAGGCGAAGAGGTCGGCGGAGATCAGCATCGCGACCTGCTCGGGGCTGAGCTTGAGCGCGCGGCCCACGATCAGCGGCACGGCCACCGCGCCGGCGTACATCACCAGCACGTGCTGCAGCCCGAGCGCGGTCAGCTTGCCTGCGGGCAGTCTCTCGTCCACCGGATGGACGGCGGGGGCGTTGGGCATCGGCATGTCTCCTCTCGGCAGTATCCGGGTTGCGCCCATTCAGGCGTACTGAACTGTATACAAAGCAGTGCGCAGTACGGGCTCGGGAAAACCCGGCGCGCGCCCTCAGGATCCGCGATAGGTGCTGTAGCTGTAGGGGCTGACGAGCAGGGGCACGTGGTAGTGGCCCTGGGCGTCGGCGATGCCGAAGTCGAGCTGCACCACGTCGATGAACGGCGGCTGCGGCAGCGTGACGCCGCGCCCGCGGAAGTAGGCGGCGACCTCGAAGACGAGGCGCCAGCGCCCGACCTCCATTGCCGCCGCGTCGAGCAGCGCGCCGCCGTCGTTGCGTCCGTCGGCGTTGAGCGTGATCGTCTTGACCGTGCGTGCGCTGCCGTCGTCATGCACGCGCTGCAGCGTGACCTTCATGCCCGCGGCAGGGCAGCCGTGTGCGGTGTCCAGCACGTGCGTGCTCAGGTGTCCCATCGCTTCTCTCCTCGTGTTCCGGTGGCTCCGGTTTGCCCCCGTATTCTTTCGTTCCCGCCGCCTCAGGCGACGCCGATGCGCAGCAGGTTGGTGGTCCCGGGCGTCCCGAAGGGCATCCCGGCGATCGCGACGAAGTGCTCGCCGGCCTGGGCGAAACCCTCGCGCCGCGCCAGTGAACCGGCCAGTCCGGTGATCTCGTCGACGCTGTTGACCTCGGGCACATGCAGCGAATGCACGCCCCAGGCGAGGACGACGCGTCGCGCGGTCGACAGCAGCGGCGTGAGACTCAGGATCGGTGCCTCGGCGCGCTCGCGCGCCGCGCGCAGGCTGGAGTGCCCCGAGTGCGTGCAGCAGACGATCGCGCGTGCCGGCAGCAGCGCCACCGCGCGCCGCATCGCGCAGCACACGGCGTCGGCGACGTCGGTGTGGCCGGGGACGTTGGGACTGTGCGAAGCCTCGAGGAACTGCCGGTACAGCGGGTCCGACTCCACCTGCCCGATGATGCGGTTCATGATCTCGACCGCGGCCACCGGGTGCTTGCCCGCGGCCGATTCGGCCGAGAGCATGACGGCATCGGCGCCGTCGTAGATCGCGGTCGCGACGTCGGACGCCTCGGCGCGCGTGGGCACCGGGCTCTCGATCATCGACTCGAGCATCTGGGTGGCGACGATCACCGGGCGGCCGCGCCGGCGGCAGGCGCGCACGATGCGCTTCTGCAGCGGCGGCACGCGCTCGGCGGGCAGTTCGACGCCCAGGTCGCCGCGCGCGACCATGACCGCGTCGCTGGCCTCGACGACCTCCTCGAGGCGCTCGATGGCCGCCGGTTTCTCGAGCTTGGTGACGATGCCCGCACGGCCCCGGATCAGCGCCCGCGCCTCGATCACGTCCTCGGGCCGCTGCACGAAGCTGAGCGCAACCCAGTCGGCACCGAGTTCGAGCGCGGTGTCGAGGTCGCGCCGGTCCTTCTCGGTGAGCGCCGAGATCGGCAGCACGACGCCCGGCACGTTGACCCCCTTGCGGTCGGAGAGCCTGCCGCCCACCAGCACCGTCGTGTCGGCGCTGCGGGCGTCGCAGCGCTGCACGCGCAGGCGCAGCTTGCCGTCGTCGAGCAGCAGTTCGGCCCCGGGCTGCAGCGCGGCGAAGATCTCCGGGTGCGGCAGCGTCACTGCGCGCGCGCTGCCCTCGATCGGATCCAGCTGCAGCCTGAACCCGGCGCCCTCGGCGAGTTCGACCGCGCCGCCCGCGAAGCTGCCCACGCGCAGCTTGGGGCCCTGCAGATCGGCGAGGACCGCGATCGGCCGGCCGTGCCGGTTCTCGACTTCACGGATCGCGGCAACCCGCGCGCGGTGCTCGTCGGCGCTGCCGTGGCTGAAGTTCAGGCGGAAGACGTCGACGCCGGCGAGGAAGAGCTGTTCGATCGTCCCGGCGCTCGAACTCGCCGGCCCGAGGGTGGCGACGATCTTGGCGTTACGCGTGCGGCGCATGAGGGTCCTCGGGTGCGGGCGCCGCATCGCCGGTCGGCTCGATCAGCAGCGCCCTGAAGTCGTTGACGTTGGTGTTCGTGGGCCCGGTGACGACCGAGTCGCCCAGGCGCTGGAAGAAGCCGTGGCCGTTGTTGTTCGCGAGCTCGTCGCGAGGCCGAATGCCGAGCGCCCAGGCGCGCGCCAGGGTGTCGGGGGCGATGAGCGCGCCGGCGATCTCCTCGGCGCCGTCGACGCCGTCGGTGTCGCCGCCGATGCCGTACACGCGCGGATGGCCGTCGAGCGCGATCGCCTGCGCGAGCAGGCACTCGACGTTGCGCCCGCCGCGGCCCGTGCCGCGCAGCGTGACCGTGGTCTCGCCACCGGAGAGCAGCACGCAGGGCGGCGTGAACGGCTGTCGGCGTTCGGCCACCTGCAGCGCGATGCCGGCAAGCACCTTGCCGACCTCGCGCGCCTCGCCCTCGATCGAGTCGCCGAGGATGTGCGCGGCGTAGCCGGCCTCGCGCGCAACGCCGGCCGCGGCCTCGAGCGCGAGCTGCGGCGCGGCGATGATCTCGGTTCGGGCCCGTGCCAGTCGAGGGTCGCCGGGCTTGACCGACTCGCCGCGCCCGCTTTGCAACAGCTCCTGCGCCGCGTCCGGCAGCCGGATGCAAAAGCGCCGCACGATCGCGAGCGCGTCCTCGCAGCTCGTCGGGTCGGCAACCGTCGGGCCCGAGGCGATGTCGATCGGGCGGTCGCCCGGGACGTCGGAGATCAGCAGCGTCAGCACCCGTGCGGGGTGGCAGGCGGCGGCCAGCCGCCCGCCCTTGATCGCCGAGAGGTGCCGGCGCACCGTGTTCATCTCGCCGATGGTGGCGCCGCTGGCCAGCAGCGCGCGGTTGATGTCCTGCTTGTCCTGCAGCGTGAGCCCGGGGCCGGGCAGCGGCAGCAGCGCCGAGCCGCCGCCCGAGATCAGGCAGATCACCAGGTCGTCGGCGCTGAGCCCCGTCACCCGTTGCAGCATGCGCCGCGCCGCGGCTTCGCCGGCGGCGTCGGGCACCGGGTGCGCGGCCAGCGCGATCTCGATGCGCTCGCAGGGCGCGCCGTAGCCGTAGCGGGTGACGACGTAGCCCTCGACGCGCTCGAGCCCGCGGCCGCGCCAGTGGTCCTCCAGCGCCTTGGCCATCGCCGCCGAGGCCTTGCCCGCCCCGATCACGATGACGCGCCCGCGCACCTCGGCCAGGTCGGGGAGGAAGCGCGGCACGCACAGCGCGGGCTGCGCCGAGGCGATCGCCGCATCGAACATGCGGCGCAGCAGAGCCTGCGGGTTCATGCGGTTTCGGCTCGATCCGCTGCGGGTGGCCAGGACTTTCGTGCGCGCAGTCCGTGCACCGGCTTCACTGCGCGGCCGGCGCGCCCTGGCCGATCTCGAAGTTCGAGAGCTTCTCGAGCGCGCGCACCATGCCGGAGTGATCCCAGCCCTCGCCGCCGTGGGCGACGCAGGCGCTGAAGAGCTGCTGCGCGGTGCCGGTGGCCGGCAGCGCCAGGCCCAGCTGGCGCGCGGCGGTGAGCGCCAGGTTCAGGTCCTTCTGGTGCAGCTTGATGCGGAATCCCGGGTCGAAGGTGCGCTTGATCATGCGCTCGCCGAGGATCTCGAGGATGCGCGAGGTCGCCAGGCCCCCGAGCAGCGCCTGACGCACCTTGGCCGGGTCGGCGCCGGCGCGCGCCGCGAAGAGCAGGCCCTCGGCGACGGCGTTGATCGTCAGCGCGACGACGATCTGGTTCGCGACCTTGCAGGTCTGGCCGTCGCCGATGCCGCCGACGCGGGTGATGTTCTTGCCCATCAGCTCGAACACCGGCTTGACGCGCTCGAAGACTTCGGGCTTGCCGCCGCACATGATCGAGAGCGTCGCGTTCCTGGCGCCGACGTCGCCGCCGGAGACCGGCGCATCCAGGTAGTCGCAGGCGAGCGCCTCGATCTTCTGCGCGTATTCCTTGGTCTCGACCGGCGAGATCGACGACATGTCGACGACCACCTTGCCCTTGCTCAGGCCTTCGGCGACGCCGCCCTCGCCGAAGAGCACCTTGCCGACGTCGGGCGTGTCCGGGACCATCACGATCACGATCTCGGCCTTCTGCGCCACCTCCTTGCCGCTGGCGCAGGGCTTGCCGCCTGCGTCCACCAGCTCCTGCGGCAGCTTGCTGCGGGTGTGCAGGTGAACCCGGTGTCCGCCCTTGATCAGGTGCCCTGCCATGGGCGTGCCCATGATGCCGAGGCCGATGAATCCGATGTCGAGTGCCATGGTCGATCTCCTTGTCGTTTCTCGTGCCTGCGCGCGAGCGAGGCTCGTCGATGCGTTGGCCGCGGTCTGCGCGCCGAGTGTGCGTGGTGGATCCCGGAAGCTCAGTGCGCAAGGCGCTGGCGCCAGCCCAGGCCTTCTTCGGTCTTCCCGGCGGGCTTGTACTCGCAGCCGATCCAGCCGCTGTAGCCGATGCGGTCGAGGTGCGCGAAGAGGAAGGCGTAGTTGATCTCGCCGGTGCCCGGCTCGTTGCGGCCCGGGTTGTCGGCGAGCTGGATGTGCGCGATCTTGGCCAGGTGACGGCTCAGCGTCGCGGCGAGCTCACCTTCCATGCGCTGCATATGATAGATGTCGTACTGCAGGAACAGGTTGTCCGAACCGACCTTGTCGATCAGCGCCAGCGCCTGCGCGGTGCGGTGCAGGTAGAAGCCGGGGATGTCGAAGGTGTTGATCGGCTCGATCAGCAGGCGCAGGCCCTGCGCCGCGAGTTCGCCTGCCGCGCGGCGCAGGTTGCCGACCAGGGTCTCCTCGGCCTTCCGCGGGTCGGCGCCCTGCGGCAGCTTGCCCGCCAGGCAGTTGAGCTGCGGCACCCCGAGGACCTTGGCGTAGGCGATCGCGCGGGCCACGCCTTCCCTGAATTCGGCGGTGCGCGCCGGGTCGCAGGCGATGCCGCGATCGCCGGCGTCCCAGTCACCGGCCGGCAGGTTGTGCAGCACCAGCTTCAATCGGTGCTCATCGAGCAGCGCCTTGATCTGCTCGGCCGGCCAGGCGTAGGGGAAGAGGAACTCGACGGCGTCGAAGCCGGCCTTGCGCGCGGCCTCGAAGCGCTCGAGGAAGGGGCGCTCGGTGAAGAGCATCGTCAGGTTGGCGGCAAACTTGGGCATCTCGGTCTGGCTCCTTGTCAATCCAGCATCGCGATCGCGGTCGGCACGTCGGCGCTGCCGGCGGCGAGCTCGTCGAATTCGACCACGTTGTCGATCTCGGTGCCCATCGCGATGTTGGTGACGCGCTCGAGGATCATCTCGATCACCACCGGCACCTGGAATTCCTTCATCCACGCCTCGGCCTGGCGGATCGCCGGCGCGATCTCGTCGGGGCTGTGCACGCGGACCGCCCTGCAGCCCAGGCCTTCGACCACCTTGACGTAGTCGATGCCGTAGCCCTGCACCTCGGGCGAGTTGATGTTCTCGAACAAGAGCTGCACGCAGTAGTCCATCGAGAAGCCGCGCTGGGCTTGCCGGATCAGCCCCAGATAGCTGTTGTTGACGACGATGTGGATGTAAGGCAGCTTGAACTGCGCGCCCACTGCCAGCTCCTCGATCAGGAACTGGAAGTCGTAGTCGCCCGAGAGCGCGACGATCTTGCGCTCGGGGTCGGCCACGCGCACGCCCAGCGCCGCCGGCAGCGTCCACCCGAGCGGCCCGGCCTGGCCGGCGTTGATCCAGTGCCGCGGCTTGTAGACGTGCAGGAACTGGCCGCCCGCGATCTGCGAGAGACCGATCACCGAGACGTAGCAGACGTCCTTGCCGAACGCGTTGTTCATGCACTGGTAGACGCGCTGCGGCTTCATCGGCACCTTGTCGAAGTTCGTCTTGCGCAGGTACCGGATGTCCTTCTTGCGGCCCTGGCACTCGCCGGCCCAGGCGGAGAAGTCGCGCAGCCGGCCGGCCTGCTTCCACTCGCGCGCGACCTGCACGAAGAGCCCGAGTGCCGCGCGGGCGTCGGAGACGATGCCGAGCTCGGGGGCGAAGATGCGCCCGATCTGCGTCGGCTCGATGTCGACGTGCACGAAGCGGCGGCCCTTGCAGTAGACCTCGGTCGACCCCGTGTGGCGGTTGGCCCAGCGGTTGCCGATGCCGAGCACGAAGTCCGAGGCCAGCAGGTTGGCGTTGCCGTAGCGCTGCGAGGTCTGCAGGCCGACCATGCCGGCCTGCAGCGGGTGGTCGTCGGGGATCGTGCCCCAGCCCATCAGCGTCGGGATCACCGGCACGCCGACGAGTTCGGCGAACTCGACCAGCAGCTCCGAGGCGTCGGCGTTGATGATGCCGCCGCCGGCGACGATCAGCGGACGCTGCGATTCCTGCAGCATCGAGAGCGCCTTCTCGATCTGCCTGCGCGTGGCCGCGGGCTTGTAGACCGGCAGCGGTTCGTAGGTGTCGATGTCGAAATCGATCTCGGCCATCTGCACGTCGAAGGGCAGGTCGATCAGCACCGGGCCCGGGCGCCCCGAGCGCATCAGGTGGAAGGCCTGCTGGAAGACGCGCGGCACCTGCGCCGGCTCGAGCACCGTCGTCGCCATCTTGGTCACCGGCCGCGCGATCGACGCGATGTCGACCGCCTGGAAGTCCTCCTTGTGCAGCTTGGCGCGCGGCGCCTGGCCGGTGATGCAGAGGATCGGGATCGAATCGGCGCTGGCCGAGTAGAGGCCGGTGATCATGTCGGTGCCGGCGGGGCCGGACGTGCCCAGGCACACGCCGATGTTCCCGGCCTTGGCGCGCGTGTAGCCCTCGGCCATGTGCGATGCGGCCTCGACGTGCCGCGCCAGCACGTGCGCGATCGTCTGGCGCTCGTTCATCTGCGCGTAGAGCGGGTTGATCGCCGCCCCCGGGACGCCGAAGGTCTGCGTCACGCCTTCCTTCTCCATCACCAGCACTGCCGCCATTGCGGCCTTCATTCTTGCCATTGCGTGCTCCTCGTCGGAATGGCGCGCATGGTCCGGCAAGCGTCTGCGGCGGGGAAGATCAGGCGGCGGATATCTGCTATTCCGGATTGGAATCCGACGCCGGTGCGGCCTAGCATCGCGCGATGGACCGGATCATGACCATGCAGGTCTTCGTGCGCGTCGTCGAGACCGGCAGCTTCAGCAAGGCCGCCGCCGAGCTCGGGATCACGCAGCCGACCGTGACCAAGGCGGTCGCCGAGGCCGAGCGGCGCCTGGGCGCGCGGCTGCTGCACCGCAGCACCCGCGGCGTCACCGCGACCGAGGTCGGCGCGCTCTATTACGAGCGCAGCAAGCTGGTGGCACGCCAGTTCGACGAGGCCGAGAACGTTGCGCGCCAGGGGCAGCAGGAGATCGCGGGCACGCTGCGCATCAGCACCTCGGTGGCCTTCGGGCGCCGCGTGATGGCGCCGCTGACCCTGGACTACATGCGCGAACACCCGCTCTTGCAGATCGACCTGGGTTTCGACGACCGCTACGTCAACCTCGTCGAGCAGGGCGTCGACGTCGCGATCCGCATGGGGCGGCTTGCCGATTCGACGCTCGGCGCGAGCTACATCGGCATGAACCCGTGGGTGCTGGTGGCGGCCCCGGCCTACCTCGCGTCGCATGGCGAGCCGCGCACACCGGTCGATGTCGCCGCGCACGCCTGCCTCGTCTACAGCAGCGTCCAGGGCGATGCGCGCTGGCATTTCCGCAGCGCGCAGGGCGAGGAACACGCGGTGCCGGTGCGCGGCCCGCTGCGCTCCAACAACCTGAGCACGGTGCTCTCGGCCTGCGAGGCGGGTTTCGGCCTCGCGATGCTGCCGCACTACGTCGCGCACGAGGCGCTCGTGCAGCAGCGCGTGCAGCCGCTGCTGCAGGCCTACGCGCTGCCTTCACAGGAGGTGCACGCGGTCTACCCGTCGCCCAAGCTCGTGCCGCAGAAGGTCACCGGCTTCATCGCCTGGCTGCAGCGCCGGCTCCAGGGTTCCTGGTGGCTGCGCGCGCCTTGAGCGGCACGCGTCCGGGCTACTCGCTGCCCATGAAGATGAAGCGACCGAGGAAGGTGAGCGCGATGATCCACACCATCCAGTGCACCTCGCGCACGCGGCCGGTGAGGAGCTTGATCGCCGCGTAGGTGATGAAGCCGAAGGCCAGGCCGTTGGCGATCGAATAGGTGAAGGGCATCGCCAGCGCGGTCACCGCGGCCGGAACGACCTCGGTCGATTCGTTCCAGTCGAGGTCGACGAGCTCGCGCAGCATCAGGCAGGCGACGTAGAAGAGCGCGGGCGCCGTTGCGTAGGCCGGAACCGAGCCGGCCAGCGGCGAGATCGTCAGGCAGGCCAGGAAGAGCACGGCCACGGTCATCGCCGTCATCCCGGTGCGGCCGCCGGCCTGCACGCCCGAGGCGCTTTCGACGTAGGCGGTCGTGCTCGAGGTGCCCAGCAGCGAGCCGGCGAAGATCGCGCCCGAGTCGGCCAGCAGCGCCTTGTTCATCCGGTCCATGCGCCCGGGCACCAGCAGCCCGGCGCGCTTGGCCACGCCCATCAGCGTGCCGGTGGCGTCGAACAGCTCGACGAGGAAGAACACGAGCACGACGCTGAAGATGCCGTGCGAGAACGCGCCCTTGATGTCGAGCTTGAAGAAGGTCGGCTCGATCGAAGGCGGCGCGGAGAACACGCCGCCGAAGCTGTTGCCGCCGAAGAAGAATGAAAGCACGGTCACGAGCAGGATGCCGATCAGGATCGCGCCCGGCACGCGCAGGCGATCCAGCGCGACGATGACGAGGAAACCGATGCCGGCGAGCACGACCTGCGGCTGGTGCAGGTCACCGAGCGTCACGTAGGTGGCCTTGGACGGCGCGACGATGCCGGCGCTCTTGAGCGCGATCAGCGCGAGGAAGAGCCCGATGCCCACCGCGATCGCCGTTCGCAGCGACTGCGGGATGCCTTGAATGATGAGGCTGCGCAAGCCGGTGAGCGTGACCAGCAGGAAGAGGCAGCCCGAGATGAACACGGCACCCAGCGCCGCCTGCCAGGGCCAGCCCATCCCGAGGACGACGACGTAGGCGAAGTAGGCGTTGAGCCCCATGCCCGGCGCGAGCGCGATCGGGTAGTTCGCGTACAGGCCCATGATCGCGGTGCCCAGCGCCGCGATCAGGCAGGTGGCGACGAAGACCGCGCCCTTGGGCATTCCCGCGTCGCCCAGGATCGAGGGGTTGACGAAGATGATGTAGGACATCGTCAGGAAGGTCGTGATCCCGGCGATGATCTCGGTGCGCGGATTGGTGCCGTGCTCGGCGAGCTTGAAGAGGCGCTCGAAGATCGACGTCGACGGCGTCGCGCCGGCAGTCATGCTGCCGTCCTGGGTCTGCATGCTTGTCTCCTTTGTCGTGGGTCTTGGGTCGTGGTGCAGGGCGAGGCGGGGGGCGCGGGTCAGGGTCGGGGTCCGGCGTCCCTTTCGATCAAGGGGATCAGGGCGGGTCGTTGCGACGGAAGCGCTCGACGCCGGCCACGCGCGCCGAGACGAGGTTGCGCTCGTCGGAGAGCACGAGCCAGGCGAAGACGCGCTCGTGCAGGCTGCGCGCCAGTTCGTCGCGGCGCTCGGGCACGCTGCCGCGGGCCCAGTCCCAGACGCAGACGTCGGCCGTGCAGCCCGGGTCGAAGCTGCCGATCTCGTCCTCGAGCGCGAGCGCGCGCGCCGCGCCGCGGGTCGCCGCGTAGAGCGCGGACCAGGCGGTCAGGCGCTGGCCGCGCAGCGCCTGCACCTTGTAGGCATCCGCCAGCGTGCGCTGCATCGACAGGCTCGTGCCGGCGCCGACGTCGCTGGCCATCGCGATCGCCGCACCGCGGGCGGCGAGTGCCGTCCAGTCGAAGAGCCCGCTGCCGAGGAAGAGGTTGGACGAGGGGCTGTGCGCGAGGACCGCGCCGCTGTCGGCCAGCGCGGCGTGATCCTCTGCGTCGAGCCAGATGCCGTGCGCCAGCACGCTGCGCCGGTGCAGCAGCCCGGCGCGTGCGTAGACGTCGAGATAGCTTCGCGCCTCGGGGTAGAGCTCGGCGACCCAGCGCACCTCGTCGCGGTTCTCGGCCACATGCGTGTGCGCGTAGAGCGTGGGATCCTCCTTGCACAGCGTGCCGGCCATCGCGAGCTGCGCCGGGCTGCTCGTCGGCGCGAAGCGCACGGTCACCGCATAGGAGAGGCGGTCGCGGCCGTGCCAGCGCTCGATCAGCTCGCGGCAGTCGCGCTCGGCCTGCTCGACGTCGTCGGTGAGGCCTGCCGGGGCGTGGCGATCCATCAGCACCTTGCCCGCGACGAGGCGCATGCCGCGCGCCTGTGCCGCGGCGAAGAGCGCGTCGGTCGAGGCCTTGTGCACCGTCGGCATCACGACTGCCGCGGTCGTGCCGTGTGCGAGCAGCGCATCGGTGAAGCGCTTGGCACCGGCAGCGGCGAAGTCCGGATCGGCGTGCCGCAGCTCGGCCGGGAAGGTGTAGGTCTGCAGCCAGTCCAGCAGCTCGGCACCGTAGCTGGCGATCATGTCGATCTGCGGGCAGTGCACGTGCGCGTCGATGAAGCCGGGCAGGACGAGCCGCCCCCGGTGGTCGATGCGCTGCCACTCGGGCCCCGGCGGCAGCGCCTGCACGCCGGCGATGCGGCCGTCCTCGATCAGCAGCCAGTGATCGGGACGCCAGCGCACCGCAGTGGATTCGGGCTCGGCCCATGCCGGGGCCGCGCTGAAGTCGAGCAGGTCGCCGTGAATCGCGATGCGTGCGGCGCCTGGCTGCTTCGAGGGCGTCGAGGGCGTGGCCGCGGTGGCGGGCTGCATGGGGTTCGATGGCTGTGGCATGCCCGCCTCCCGGGTCTCAGATCGTGGTGAGGCCGGTGGCGACCGCGCGCACCGTCTCGCGCAGCCAGCGGCCGGCGGCGGACCCGTGCGTGAGGTCGTGCCAGAGCTGGTAATAGACGAGCGGCGGGAAGTCGACCGGGCAGGGCACGATGCGCACCGGGTACTGCGCGACGTAGCGCTCGCAATAGCGGCGTCCGGTCGTGAGCACGAGCTGCGACCGCGCGACCATGCGCGGTGCCAGGCCGAAGTGCGGCGTGCGCACGGCGATGCGGCGGCTGAGCCCGCGCGAGGCGAGCTGGTCGTCGATGATCCCGCGCGCACCGAGGTGAAAGGCCGTCGGCGCCAGATGGTCGCTCTCGAGATAGCGTTCGGCCGTCCATTGCCGCGGACGACGCACCGCCGGATGATCGGTCGCGACCAGGCACACCACCTCGTCGTTCACCAGGCGGCCCAGGTGCAGTTCCTGCGGCGGGTGCAGCCAGTTGCCGATCACGAGATCGACCTCGCCGTGCGCAAGCGCGCGGCGGTAGTCGTAGTCGGCGGAGAGGGCTTGCAGCTCGACGCGAGA
>Ga0116144_10000554_pt1 | contig 49973 bp, 39 predicted proteins | sample AD_UKC035_MetaG_FD_89746 | JGI IMG/M metagenome (GOLD analysis project Ga0116144, IMG submission 89746) | Active sludge microbial communities of municipal wastewater-treating anaerobic digesters from USA - AD_UKC035_MetaG | ecosystem: Engineered > Bioreactor > Anaerobic > Digestate | place: USA...
AGGATCAAAAGTGGCAGAGGGGGTGACCGTCTCTGCCAGCCCCTGGGCGCGCGCTGAGGCAACAGGTCGTGTGGGCGCTCCAGCCAGGGTGGCTAAAAGCAAACCCAGGCAAAGTGCAGCCAAGAAGAGCGGTGGGCGTGGTGGGGATGCCATTTTCGATGTAAGAAGATTATACTAAACTTCTGCCTATGGTAAAATGATAGATTGTATGGATACTAAAGAAACACCGACTTTCCTGGCATTGCCCAATCCCGTCACGGCTTTACGCAAAGGTTTTGATGCGGTAGCCAACCACGTGGGACTGATCTTGTTCCCCTTGGCGCTCGACCTGTGGATCTGGTTAGGCCCGCATTTGCAGGTCAAGACGCTGCTTAATGCTCTGGTGCGGTGGATCACCGAGACGGCGGCTTTGGACCCCAATTACAAACCTGGGATGTTGGACTCAAGCCTGGAACTGCTCGCCACCATCCAAGAGCGCCTGAACGTGATGATCTTTTTGCGCACTTACCCGGTGGGCGTGCCTAGCTTAATGGCGGGCAGCCTGCCACTGGGCTCTCCATTGGGCAGCCCGCAGATGGTTGACGTCCAATCAGGCAGTGTAGTGATCGGGTGGTGGATGGTGCTGGGGGTGGCAGGCCTGGTGTTGGGCAGTTTGTACTTTTTGCTGGTGGCGCGGTTCACGCATCCCGAACAGCTTAAGATCAGCGAAACACTGCGCCATTGGCCCAAGGTGGCATTGCAAACGGTGTTCTTGACGCTGCTGATGGTGGTGATCTTGTTTGCGATCAGTGCACCGGCAAGCTGCATGCTGACGTTGGTGGCGCAGGGCGGAAGCGGCCTGGGCCAGACGGCCTTGATCGTTTTGATGGTGATGGTGATGTGGGTGGCTTTCCCCCTGCTTTTTGCCCCGCACGGCATTTATGTATATGGCGATACGATGATGGTTTCGCTGCGCAAGAGTATGCGGGTGACACGCCTGACTTTCCCCACTACATCATTGCTTTTCCTGGTGGTGTTGGTGGCAAGCCAGTTGCTGGATTCGTTGTGGCGGGTGCCGCCTGAAGATTCATGGTTGACGATTGCCGGGTTGATCGGGCATGCTTTCTTGGCGACTGCTTTGTTGGCGACAACATTCGTTTATTATCGTGATGCTGACGCGTTTGTTCAGAAGATGATGGAAAAATTGAAGGGTTAGTGGAGGTAAGTGTGACCGAAGACCATCCGGCAGGTTCTTATGATGCAAAATCAATCCAGGTGCTTGAAGGCCTGGAAGCAGTGCGCCGCCGCCCAGGCATGTATGTGGGTGGTACCGATGTCAAAGCCCTGCATCACCTGGTCTATGAGGTGGTGGATAACTCGATCGATGAGGCGTTGGCTGGGGCTTGCACGCGCATTGAAGTGATCATCCATCCTGACCGGAGCGTGACGGTACGCGACAATGGCCGCGGCATCCCGGTGGATATACACCCCCAGATGAAGAAATCAGCCCTTGAAGTGGTGATGACGGTTTTGCATGCGGGCGGCAAGTTCGGCGGCGGCGGCTATAAGGTTTCGGGTGGTTTGCACGGCGTGGGTGTTTCAGCGGTCAATGCGCTCTCAGAATGGTGCGAAGTGGAAGTGCTGCGCGATGGGCGCAAATATTTCCAGCGCTATGAGCGCGGCTATCCGAAAGCCCCTGTAGCCGATGTGGGCAAAGCCCCCAGCAAAGAAACCGGCTCGCGCACAACTTTTAAGTTCGATCCTGAGATTTTCAAGGGCGAAATGGACTTCAATTTTAACACCTTGATGCAGCGTTTTCGCGAGATGGCTTTTGTGACGCGTGGCGTAACGTTGTATTTCAAGGATGAACGCACCGACCACGAAATAACCTTTTACTTTGAGGGCGGGATCACCTCGTTTGTGCGCTACCTGAACCGCAACCGCGAAGTGCTGCATCCGGTGGTGCATGCGGAAAAAGAGAGCGATGGCATCACCATTGATGCGGCGATCCAGTTCACCGATGCCTATAACGAGTCGGTGTATGCCTTTGCAAACACGATCAATACTGTAGATGGCGGTACCCACCTGACCGGCTTGAGGGCAGCCATTACGCGTACGATCAATGATTTCGCCCGCCGCAGCGGGCTGTTGAAGGATGCCGACCCCAACTTCACGGGCGACGATACGCGTGAAGGCCTGACAGCCATCATCAGCATCAAGCACCCTGATCCGCAGTTCGAATCGCAGACCAAGGTGAAGCTGATGAACCCTGAAGTGCAAACCATGGCCCAACAGGTGATTGGCGAGGCCTTCAGCAGTTTCATGGAAGAGAACCCTGCCGCGGGCAAGGCCATTGTGCAAAAATGCCTGACCTCGGCGCGGGCGCGGGATGCGGCGCGCAAGGCGCGCGACCTGGTAATCCGCAAATCAGCCCTGGAGAGCCTGACCCTGCCCGGCAAGCTGGCTGACTGCTCGGAGCGTGACCCAGAGAAGACAGAGCTTTATATCGTAGAAGGTAACTCGGCAGGCGGCTCGGCCAAGCAGGGGCGAGACCGTCACTTCCAGGCTATCCTGCCACTGCGCGGCAAGATCTTGAACACCGAGCGTGCCCGCCTGGATAAGATTTTGGCCAATAACGAAGTCAAAGCCCTCATCTCGGCCCTGGGGACGGGGATTGGGGATGGTTTTGACCTGAGCGGGCTGCGGTACGGGCGGGTCATCATTATGACGGACGCCGATGTAGACGGCAGCCACATCCGCACCCTGCTGCTGACCTTCTTCTTCCGCTACATGCAAGAGCTGATCGAAGAAGGGCACGTTTATATTGCACAACCCCCGCTTTACCGCCTGGCGTACCGCAACCAGGTGCGCTACGCTTACAACGATGCTGAGAAGGACCGCGTTCTGAAAGAGATCGGGGCGAATGCCGATAAGGTGAATCTGCAGCGTTATAAGGGTCTGGGCGAAATGAATCCGGAACAATTGTGGGAGACCACCATGAACCCCAGCACGCGCACGCTGCTGGTGGTGAGCGTGGAAGACGCCGCCGAGACCGACCGCACCTTCGATATGCTGATGGGCTCAGAGGTGCTGCCCAGGCGGCGCTTCATCCAGACGCATGCCAAAGAAGTGAAGAACCTGGATATCTAGCTTCTCTCTAGGATGGTAGAAATGTGATTGATTGTGGGCTATTTGAGACCGGCAAAGCCGCTCAAAATAGCCCACAAAGTTTTAATCCCGAATTGGTGTTATGCCAGGTTATGGGCTTTGCCCCGGTAGGCGGGGGTCAGGTGCCAGTGGAATTGGGCCAGGGTCAGGTTTGACCAAACAGCCAGGCGGGGGAGCAGGATTTTGCCTGACGCCAGGTGGGCGCGTCCTTCTACCATTGTAAAAACCAGCTTGAAGCCTTCGGTGCTCAAGAAGTTGACCAGCTCGGCTGTGTAAGCCTGCGGCTTGCCATCTGGGAAGGCGAAGACCGGCAGGGCGGTGCCGATTTCTTCCTGCACCATTTGTTGGGATGTGTGAATCTCGAAGATGGCATCTTCTAATGAAACGCGGCTGAGGATGGGATGTGTATGGGTGTGCGCGGCGATCGATGCGCCTGCCCGGGCGAGGGCGCGCAGTTCATCCCAGTTCAGGGTTGAGCGCTCAATTTGGGGGATGACAGGGGCAAGCTCGGTGTAGATGCGTTCGATCTCTTGCCGAGCGTGTGCAAAGGGAAGCCCTTTGAAGTGGTTGACGATCGTCTTAATGGCATGCCGTTTTTCAGCCGGGGTCTTGAGTGATAGTCTGATATCCGGCGGTGTAGGCTCTTTTTGAGGAGCTTCAACGGGGGCGTGGAAAAACACAACCGTTGGGCCTGGCTTTGCCGCGGCGGGTGGGTTGGATGTGGCGCCTGCACGGGTGATGATCAATTCGCTGGCGGGGGCGAAATTGATCGCCTGGTAGATGCGGTCCCACCAAAAGACCCCATTCTCATGGCATGTGGTTGGAACAAACAGTACAGGATAGATGCCCTGGCGGCTGGCAGTGGGGAAAATGACCTCGGCAAAGTCGCGGTAACCATCATCTACGGTGACCAACACAGCTTGGGGCGGCAGAGGCGGGCCGCCTTGGACGGCTGCCAGGACCTGGGGCAGGGTCACGGGGTTGTACCAGCGCGCCAGGAGGGCCATTTGGGCTGCGAACTGCTCAGGTGAGGCGCTGATCAGGCCGGGATCCAGCCAGGGACGGTGCTCGGGATGATCCACACGGTGATAGGCCAGCACATATAAGCCGTTTGTGCTGGTTGAGTCCATGCGCTGGAGCAGGCGCATCAAGCCGGCGCTTTGGGCGAGCTGCATACTGGATGTCTTCAGAGAACGGAGCATGGGCATTCTACCGGACTGTTGGCATCAGGTTCGGATGGATATTCGGGTCAGCGCTTGCGAATGGCAGAGATCACTGCGATCACCACGACCACGGCGATGAGCACCCCCGAAGCCACGATGGCAGGCAAGAGCCAGCCGGGGCGTTCGACCACCACCGGCTGCGAGACATAAGGGGTGGGCACCAAGGTGGTGGCAGGGGCGGCGGTGGCGCCCAGGTTGCCGCTGCCCAGCCCCAGGCGGGTATCGGCGGTGAGGATCTGTTCGCCGTTGATGACGGCAAAATCGCCCGCCAGCTTGCTAGACAGGCTGGGTGTGGTCAACGCCTGGCTGACCCAGGCTAGGCCCTGGTCTGTGCTGCCCAGCGCAGCCAGGATGGAGCGCTGGCTTTCCCAGGGGGAGAGCAGGTATTCCAGGTAACCCAGGCTGGTGCCGGCTGGCAGGCGGTAAGTGACCTGGAAGCTGCTTTCATTCGCCAAATCGCTGCCGGGATCAAAGGAGGCGGGTAAAGCATCGTGGATGGTTTGCAAGATCGGCAGGCTGCTGGCGCGTCCAACGATCAGCCAATCGACATTGGCTGGTAAAGCATCGACCGGCTGGTCTGCAAAGGTTGCCTGCAGGGCCACCAGGGCGCCGTTGGATTTCTGACCCAGGTCGGCGGCAATTTGGGCTGCCGTATTCCAGGCGACCGCATCTTGCAGGGGCAGGATGAACCCCAACTGCTCGAGGGTTGGGCTGTTGACAAAGGGGAAGGGGTAGGTGTTCAACCCCTGGACCCGTGCCAGCAGGTCTGATGCCGGCACCAGGGGCAGGTGCAGCAGCGATGTGGGGCTGTATGAGACCCACAGGTTGTTCAGCACCAGTTCTGAGCAGTAATCCAGGGGCACCAGCTCAGAGACGAGCATCAGGCTGTTGTAGCCAGAACGGACGCTGAAGGCGGGAACCTGGATGCGCTGGGTGGTGACCTGGGTCGTTTCATCGGTGAAGCGCAGGCTGCCGATGATCTGGTCGTTGAGGTAAACCACGAGCCCCGATCGATCGTAGTTCAGCATGGCTGAGCTGGCGAAGACCAGGTCGAAGAAGGCTTCGTCGGTGGTTACCTGGCCTGGAGGAATGAAGAAGACAAACTCAGTGTAATGTAGGCTGTAGCCGGTCTCGGTGACGGCATCATAGCCAAGATCGGCAAAGGTGCGGTCCTCAGCTACGGCAGGGATGGCGATGCTTTTCTCAACATCAGCCACAATGGCCAGGTTGGGGAGCGCCCCCGGGCGGACGTAGGAAGAGCTGAGCGCCTGGGCGGCTTTGATCACGCCTTCATCGCTGTTGCCGCTGACCACAAGGGCCACATAGGCACGGTTCCAGGTTGAGACCGCCATTTGTAAGATGCCATCACTGGGAAGGGCCTCTAGGATCGAAAAGCCTGCCGGGCTCCAGGGAGCAGGTAGGTCCAAAGAGCTGAGGATGGGCAGGCCCTCAGGTCTTCCGACAAAGACCAGGTGGGCGTTGGCTTGCAGTTCAGGGGTGAGCTGGCTGAGCGACAGCAGTTGAATGGGCATGTTGCCGGCAGTGATGCGCCCGAATCCGGCGGCGATGGTGAGCGCGGCTTGCAGTTCGGCCGCGCTGGGCTGGTCTGGCACAATGAGCAAGGTGGTGCTGGGCATTAAGGGATTGGCCTGGTACAGCGGGCGCGGCAAGAGGCGCAGGTCGGCAGGGGCATCGGCCAGGGCATGGGGTAAGATGAAGATCGAGTCGGCATCTATGCCCAGGGTGGTCTTGTGGTCAAGCTCGCAGTCAATGGCGGCGTCTAGAAAGATGTACAGCTCATGCCGCCCGTCTGTGCGCGCGGGGGTCAGCGCTTCGGCTGGGATTGGGATAGAGATGACCCGGGGGCCGCTCCAATCCAGGATGATGGTGGTCAGCAGTTCATCGTTGAAGGTGACATCCAGGGCGCCACCGGTAGCCACGTCGACTTCGTGGCCGCCTTCTCCCAGGGCATTGGTAAAGAAGGGATTCAGGTGAAGCTGGATCTCTGCGCCTTCAGACAGCGACCAGTTCATGGGCAGGCTGAACCGCACGCGGTAAGAATCGTAAGGGCCGTGCATCAGGCGGTCGGTGAGCCCTAAGGTGGTGAAAGAAAAGGCATTTGTCGTATCCGAAATATCGCCTGGCCCTACGGTTGGCTGAGGGGCTGGGGTGGCTTGCTGAGGCGGTTGGGCCTGTGCTGGGCTGGGCAGGCAAAATAAGGCCAACAGGGTGAGGCAGGCAGCGGCGATGGTTGTGGCCGTTAGGGCAAATGTCCTGGATTTGGATGAGATGGATTTCATTTTGTATACCTCTTCAACCAGTGGTGCTGGTTTGTGTTTGATCCTGGCAGGGCGGTCCAGATGATGGGCAGGATGGATCGGTTCATCCTGCCAGGCCCTGTAAGAATGGGAGCATTTTTTGGACGACGGCCTCCCAGGTGTAGGCGGTTTCGACACGCTGGCGAGCGGCCTGGCCCATTTGCTGCCTGCGGGCGGGGTCTTTGAGCAAGCCTAGCATGGCAGATGCCAGGGCCTCGGGCTGGGGGGCAACAACCAGGCCGGTGGTATCGTGGGCGATAATCTCAGACATGGCATCACCGGTGACGCCAATGCAGGGCAGGCCGTAAGCCATGGCTTCTAACAGAACATCGCCCCAGGTTTCTTCGCGGGATGGCAAGACGAAAAGATCAGCCTGCTGGTAAAGGGCGGCAATGGCAGCGCGATCCCAGGTGGGGGCGATGATATCGACCATCTCTTGGGAGAAGGCGTGCGGAATCGGGCCGCTGGTGACCATGTTGAGATGGGCACGTGGATAAACCTGGCGCACCTGCGCAAAGGCGTGCAGCAAGATATCCCCACCTTTGCGTAGAAAATCTTTGCCGATGAATAAGATCTGCGGGCCGGGGATATCGTCTGACCGGGTGGCTGGATCGGGCAGGGTGGCAAAATTGACCCCGCCGCCCACTGCGACGACACGCTGCGGGGCAATGCCGTAATCTTGGATGATAGAACGGCGCACGAACTGCCCGCGGGTGAAGATGAGGCTGGCGCGGGCGAAGGCCTGTTTTTCAAGGGCAATCCACTGTTGGCCCTGTTTCTCGTCAAAGGGGAAGCGCTGGCTGGCGTGTTTACGCTGCGAGAGCACCGCAGTGTAATCGGTGTAGATGACACCCGGCAGGGATGGGGCAGCCTGGAGGGCATCAAAGAGCACGCCAACCTGAAAGATGAGACATGGAGCTGGCTTTTCAACAGCGGCTTGCTGGCGCAGGATGCGCGCGGCACGCTGTGAGCGCAGGTGGAAAGCAGGCAGGTTTTTGTAGAAACGCTCTTTCCAGGTCTGTGGATGGGGATGAAAGGCTTGGGCCAGGTTGAGCCAGCGGGCCGGGCCGCGCAGGGTGAGGTCGTGGATGGCTTCAACCTGGCAGGCGCGGCTGAGGGCTTCAAAGAGCAGCCCGTATTTGGTGCGCGCTCCGGCTTCGTTCAGCACGTCGCCAACCAAGAAGCAGGACAGGCATGGGCGCGGTTGGGCGTTCATGCGTTATCCTCGCGGCGGGCCACGCGCTGCCAGAGGGCGGTCTGCTGCCCACTCAAGAAGCGGTAGAGCCCGCTGACGGCTGACAGGTTGCTGTTGACCAAAAATGCAGGCAGGTAGAGCAGCTTGCCAATCTTCGAGCGACTGAGGCTGTCATTGCGGTGGATGATGCCGCCAAGCCAGGCCAGGGCATAAAAGATGGCTTGCAGGGCCAGCAGGATCCAGCCGAATGGCGCGCTGAGGGCCCACAAGCCAGGTTGGGTCGGCCGAGTGGGAAAAAGCAGGACGCCCAGGTTGCCGATCAGCGCGCCCAGCATGGCAAAAGGCACCAAAGGGCGAAGGAACTTGTGTGACACCACCTGCCAGATGACGAGGGGGTTGCGCCAGGGCAAGAGCTGGGGAGCAAGCATGGCCTGGTAACGCCCGGCGATCATGCGGCTGCGGCGGATGGCCTCGTCTTTGGCGCTGGCTGAAACGCGCTCAAACGATCGGGCAGGCGCGGCATACACCACCCGGTAACCCTGGCGGATGGTCTGCATGGCCAGGCAAAAATCATCGTTGATGATCCGCTCAGGGGGTGGGGCGTAGAGCGCGCGGCGGATGGCGAGGATCTCACCAGAAACTCCGGTGCAGTTCCCCAGCCGGGTTTCTTGTTTCTTGATGAAGGATTCGTATTTCCAGTATAAACCTTCTGACTCGCCCAGGGCGCCATCGCCTTTTTGGATGGTCTTGGCGCCGCTGACCGCGCCAACACCTGGATCGGCAAAGGGGGCCACCAGGTGCCGCAGGGTGTCGGGGGCATAGGTGTTGTTGGCATCTGAGAAGACCACCACCTCGCCGTGAGCCTGTTGGATGGAGCGGTTGATGGCAGCCATTTTGCCGCGCCGCTCAGGTTGGTAAACAAGCGTGACGGGGAAGGATGGCGAGGCAAAGTTCCTGACGATGGCAGGGGTCTGATCGTCAGAGCCATCGGCCGCTACGATGATCTCCAGCCGCTCGGGGGGATAATCGAGGGCCAGGCTGTTCTCAAGCTTCGAGGCAATGACGGTTTGTTCGTTATAAGCCGCGATGAGCAGGGTGACGCTGGGGGTATGCTGGGGCAAGGGCCTGGGTGATGGGCGCAGGCGCGCCAGCACAGCCAACAAAGCCGGGTAGCCCAGGTAGGTGTACAAAATGAGCGCCACACTCAGCCAGAATAAGACAGCCATTTTAGACCTCTGCTCCAGCCGGTTGGGCAGGGCGGTTTGCCAGGCGCCGGTACAGCGCTTCAAGCTGTTGGACGACGACCGGCAAAGCGTAGGTGGTTTCAATCTTCAGGCGGGCCTGGGCACCCAGCCGGGCTCGCAGGGGTGGGTCGCCCAGCAGGGTCAGCAAGGCCTGGGTTAACTGCTCAGGAGCATCAGGCGAGATGAGCCAGCCGTTTTCGGCGTGGGTGATCACGTCTGATGCGCCGCCCACGTTGGTCACCAGGGCGGGCAGGCCGGTGGACATGGCTTCAAGCATGGCCACCGAAAGCCCCTCGGCAGTCGATGGCAGGACGAAGAGGTCAGCGGCTTGCAAGTAAGGGGCCACGTCTTCTTGGGGGCCGGCAAAGTGAACGCCCGGACCCGCGGCGGCCTTCAGGCTGGCCTCCAGCTCGCCAGTGCCCAATATCAACAATAGGGCGCCCGGCAGGGCGCTGCGGACAGCCGGCCAGGCGCTGATAAGCTGGTCAACGCGTTTTTCGGCTGCCAGGCGGCCGGTGAAGATGGCGATGGGGTCTCCAGTCAAACCCAGGCGTTGGCGCAGGGCCAGGGCGGCCTCGCCAGCCAGGGGGGCAAAATGCACGGCATCAACGCCGTTGGGGATGGGGCAGCGCTGGCTGGCGGAGATGCCGGCGGCATCCATTTCATCCGCAATTTCCTGGCTGATAGGGATGAAGGCATCTACCGCACGGCGAAAGGCGGCCAGGCGTGCCCCGCCCATGAATTTCTGCTGCAAGCGGTGAAAATCGCCCAGGGGGCCGCTGCGGTGAGCGGTGACCACCACGGGGGTGCCAAGCATGCGTTTGGCGGCTACGGCGGTGGTGGCCGGAGAGAAAACTTCGTGGGCGTGCAAGACGTGCGGCCGGAGACGGGCCAAGAGTGGCAGGGCCGCCAGGGTAAAGCTGAGCGAAGCCGTCACTTTGGGCCCGGGGATGGGCAGGCGGTATACCGGAACGCCACCGATGGTCTCAAAAGCTGATAGGCCGGCATACCGGCGCGTCAGGATGGATACTTGAACGCCGCGGGATTGCAAATGCTCAGCCACGGCGCGGATCTGGCGCTCGGCCCCTCCAATGAGGGGATGGTAGCGCTGAATCAGCATGGCAACCTTGAGGGGAGCGCTTGTTGGGGCGTGCGGCCTGGGCATGGGCGAGCCATCAGGGCGTGGATCGACCCATGGTGATGCGGCGAGCGCGGGGGTGGGCATCTTAGAGACACTCCTGGTACAGTGAAAGGAGGCGCTCGAACCACGGGCGGGTGTGGTAGTGGGCTTCGGCGTGCTGCCGGGCTGCCTGGCCCAGGCGAGCGCGCTGCTCAGGGTCGTGCAGCAAATCGATCACCGCGGCAGCAAGTTGATCGGGCTGGTGCGGAGGAACAAGCCGGCCTGTGCCGGGCGAGAGTACGAGGGGGTTTTCGCCCACGCTGGTCACCACGCAGGGCAGGCCGGCCATCATTGCCTCTAACAGGGCCAGGGGCAGGCCCTCCCAATGGGAGGCGCTGACGAAGAGGTCGCTGGCTGCCAACAAGGCCGGCACATCTGTGCGCGCGCCCAATAAAATTACGCTGCTGCCCAGCCCCAGGGCTTCGGCCTGGGCTTGCAGGTCGGTGCGCAGCGGGCCATCGCCCGCAATGACCAGGGCCACGCCTGGGCAGGCCGAGCGCACCACAGCCAGGGCATCTAACAAGTCGGCATAGCCCTTGGGAATCGAGAGCCGCCCTACGGCGATCATCAATGGGCGTTCGGCATTGCCGGCGGCATTACCGGTGATGCTTTGGCGCAGGGCCAGGCGCTCGGCAGCAGATAGGGCGGCAGGGGCGGGCACAGCGTTGGGGATGACCGTGATGGGCTTGTTCCCCAGGCGAGGCTGGTGGGCCTGGGCCACGCTGTGCCCAACCGCAATCACGCGCCGTGCGCCCAGGCGCAGCCCCCAGGCTTCCAGGCGCTGGCGCCCGGCATGATAATGGCGGGCCTCCTGGCTGACGGAGTGCAGGGTGCCGATCACCGGCAAGCCCGCCAGGCGGCCTGCCAATACCCCGATGATGTTGGCGTAGGTGAGGTGAGTGTGCAGGATGTCAAACTGCCCCTGGCGCAAGAAGCGGGCAATCCGCAGGATGCGGCCCGGTGAGAGCAGGCCTTGGCCCGTGAAATAGACCACCTGGGCTTGCAAGCTGCGTAGCTCAGCCTCCACCGGCGAGGCAGGGATTTGTTTCAGGCCGATCACAGCCAGGGGCAGGTCGTGTGCCTGGGCCTCGGCTGCAAAGTTGACCAACAGCTTTTCGGCGCCGCCAACTTTGATCGAGTCGATCATCTGTACGATGCGCAGGGGCTGGTTCACAGGGCGGCTCCGGTACTTTTACGTTTGAAGGCGGCCTTGAGGGTCTCAATGGCGCCTTGCAGCAAGGGGCGGTGGAAGAGCCACAGCGCGCCGCTGTAGATAGCCATGCCAACGCTGACGCTCGCAATCAACTGTGCCCAATGGTTGGCGGTGTTCAATACCGTTAAGGTTGCCAAAACGCCGGCAGACATCAGGGCGCCGTTCACGAATGCGGGGCGCAGCGTAGCAAGGATGGTCTGGAAAGGGGTGTGCAGCATGCGGCTGGCAATGTACAGCTCGAAGATGCCCGAGACAAAGGCCACCGCAGCATGCGTCCAGCCGACGGCGGTGATGGTGCCGGGCCCCAAGATAGCCCAGAGCAGGGCGGGGATCAAGACGATGGCGCGCAGGATGGAGATTTGGGTCAAAACGATGGGCCGGCCCTGGGCTTTGTAAACATCGCCAGCATTGTAGGCCAGCGAAAGCATGACAGAATAAATGGAGATAGCCTGCATGACCGGGATGGCTTCGATCCACTTTTCGGTGAAGAAGGCCAACACCAGGGGGCGCGCCACCAGGGCCATGCCCAGGCCCATTGGCACCGTCACCAGCGAGACGTAACGGGTGGTGGTTAAGAAGCCGCGCTGCAGGGCCTGGGGATCTTCGCGCATGCGGGCATAGACCGGGAAGATGACTTTGCTGATGACATCGCAGAACTGCATCACCAACAGATCGGGGAAGCGGAAGGCCACGGTGTACACACCCAGGGCCGCAGCGCCCAAGAAACGCCCCACCAGCAGGTAGTCGGCATTGTTCAAGGTGATGCCCAAGGCATCTACCGAGACGATGTTCAGCCCGTAAGACAGCAAGGGCCGGACGAGGGATTTGGCAAATTGGAAGGATGGCCGCCAGGGCATGATGCGCCACAGCACCACCACCGATAAGGCGCGCCCCACGATCTGCCCGATGATCAGGCTCCAGGCGCCAAAGCCCAAGAGGGCTAAGATGATGGATGCCAGCCCTTTGCTGATGGCTTTGACGAAATCGGGGATGAATTTGCGTCCGAAGGAGAGCTCTTTGCGCAGCAGGGTATCGTGGATGCTGCCCAGGGCTGAGATGGGGAAGACCAATGCCAGGGCACGCGTGACCGGCACGGCGCGCGGGTCTTGGAAGAAGCTGCCAACCAGCGGCGCGCCAAAGAAGGTGACCAGAAATAAAAGAATGCCAATGCCAATATTCAGCCAGAAGGCTGTGATCCGCGCCTTGGGATTGTCGCGGTGGTAGATCAACGCCGGGCCAATGCCCAGGTCACTGAGTACTTCGAGGAAGCTGATCACCACCGTGGCATAGCCAGCTACCCCAAATTCCTCTTCAACCAGCAGGCGCGCCAGGATAACAGTGCTCAAGAAAACCATCAGCTTGCCGCTGTAGAAAGACGCGTACGTCCAAAACGTGCCGCGCAGGGTGGCTTTCGCCAGGTCGGGGGAGGAATCAGGCATAAGAAGAGCCCGGGTTCACCCTGGCAAGGGTATTCTTGGCGATCTGGGGCAAGGATAATGCGATGCCGATCAAGAGATAAAAGAAGCGTGGATAAGCGCCGTGGATGAAGAAAGCCGCACTCAGGTAACCGATCATGGCGATGATCAATGATGCTACCAGGTCTGCCTCGGGATGCAGGCCTGCCTTGAGGAAGGCCAGGCGAGATTTGTGCATGCAAGAGAAGACTGACCACAGGATGGCGCTGAAGATCAAGATGCCAGCCATGCCGTTCTCAGCCGCTACTTCAAGGAACAGGTTATGCGGCTCGCGAGCTTCGGTGCGCGGATCGTAGCCGATGCGGCGCGAGTATTCCTGGTATAAGGTGGGGTAATTGCCCACACCTACACCCAATACGGGATGATCGGCAAACATTTGGATGCCCACCAACAGTTCACTGGCCCGGCCGCGAAAAGAGACCTCAGAGCGCACGTCATTTTGGCCAGAAAACAGATCGGCAACGGAGAGCAGGCGTTCGGTATAGGTGGCGGGGATCAGGCGCAGCAAGCCGGCGCCCATCACGAGGATCAGGGCTACCTCAATGGGGCGGGGCGGGCGAAAGACTGCCATGGCAACCAGCATGATCAGCAAGGCCACAAAGGCGCCGCGCGAATAGCTGAACATGACGGTGAGGGCGCAGACGGCAAAGGCCCAAAGAGCCAGGAGGCGCAGTGGCACAGATTTCTCTGCACCGGCGCGCATCACTGCCAGGGGGATGAGAACCAGCATGATCTGGGCAAAGAAGTTGGGGTCTCCAATTGGCCCTCCGACCCGGCCTCCTTCGGTGGTGCCCACCAGGTTCAATACAGGGGCCTGCCCAAACCCCCAAAAGGCATTATTCCAGTCGCTGGTCAAGAATTGGTACACGCTGATGCTGCCCATCAAGATACCCGCCACCAACAGCATCCAAACAGCCCCCCGCAAGGTGGCAATGTTTTGCATTAATACGACGATGATGACGGTGATGATGGCATCTTTGATGAAATCGCTAAGCGCCTCGCGGGCGGCCCAAAAATCTGAGGCATAGAGGAGGGAGGTAAAGATCACCAGGCCGTACACGCCCATCAGCACTGTCGGGCGTACCCATCCCTGGGGCTGTTCTTGATATAAGGCCCAGCGCACCAGGATGGCGGCAATGAGCAGGGCTACCAGGGGCTTGGCGATGGAGGGGGCGCCGTGATACTCGATCAGCACGTCTGAGAGCCGGGTGTAGGTGGCAAAAATGAACGCTAATAGACCCAGGTCCGGGCGAATGATGGTCAGGATGGCTACGATCACACCTGCAATGGCGGCCGCGGTGACCAGCGGCCCCAAGAAGCGCGAGACAGCCAGGGCTGTGCCAGTGCCGGTGATGAAAGCCAGGAAGGCAAAACCCAGCGAGAGCCAGCTCACATGGAATGATTTGGCCTGGCGGGCAAGGGGTGGGTGCCTATTGCTCTGCCCTGTAGATTGCCAGGCAGGCAAGGCTTTGAACAGAACAGCTTTCAAAGCTTAAGCTTCCTCTGCCAGCACCACTGGGCACTGCGTGCCCCTTTTGTCACGCCCTTGCAGGAGTGCGGTTTCTAGTGCTTTGGTGGTGCGCTCGACCAGGCTTTGAACGGAGCTATTGTTTTCATAGGTGGCAACCCCAACATAAGGCTCAAGGTTGAGGGTTTCATTGGCGTTAAAAACACCGTTTTCTAGAATGATGGGGGTAGAGAGAGCCTGGCAAATGCGTTTGAGCGTTCGGATTGCGGCCGTGCCGGGCGTGGCAGGCAGCAAAATGGCGAAGCAGAGATCATCCCAGCGCCCAACGATGTCACCGCCGCGCAGCTCTTTGCGCAGGATGGTTGCCACCTGGCGCAGCAGGGGCTGCATCAGCGGCTGGGGCAGGGTATCGATCAGGTCTTTCAGGCCGTTCATCTGGATCATCGCCAGTGAAAGCACCCCCTCAGGACGCTGCGCTACCTCATCCTCCAGTACATGTTGGAAATGACGGCGGTTATAAGCCCCTGATGCGCCGTCGAGGTTGCGGCGTTGGCGGTAGGCATCCAGGGGAATGCGGATCTGTTCGCTCAAGATGGCTAACCCAACTCCCACAACAGCCCCCAATACCAATGACAGCCCGGCATCGCGAATGGGTTGAGGGCTGGTGGGCTCGGTGGGCGCGGCGGCTGGGTCGAGCAGGTTGATATCGTAGATCTGGTAATAGGTTTTGATGTAATCAATGCCGCGCTGGCCCACGCTGTTGGCCAATAGGGCTGTGAGTTGGGGATCTGGGCCTTCTACTGAAAGCTCGAGGATGTTGGCATCGGGCAGGACTACCGCAGAGATCTCGTAACTGCTCAAGTCATCGGCGTTCAATCCCAGTGCCACGCTGGTCTCTTGAAAGATGCGCGAGCTTTGCATAAACTCGGCATAGGTCGAGACCACCGACCGTTTGTCGAGTGTGTCCAGGCTGTTTAGAACATCGGCGGCTTTGATTAACTCGGGGTTAGGGCTGACCACGAAGCGGGCGCTGGCCTGGTAAATGGGTGTGGCAAGGTAGGCCGATATCAGGGCCACATTCAAAGCTGCCAGGGCCGTGATGGCAATGATCCACCATCCGCGCTGCAGCATGCGTAAATAATACCGTAATTCCATTGTGGTTATTCTCCTTGGCTGGCCTTGTCAATTTCATCCGCCGGTCACCGTGCGGAACAGGGCTGCCAGTTGTCGAACATTGGCTTGCAGCTCGAATTCTTGCAATACCAAAGAACGCCCAGCAGCAGCCAGGTTAGAGGCCGCCGCGGGCTGCTGGTACACTTCAATCATTGCATCAGCCAGGGCCTGTGCATCACCAGGTGGAACAAGGTAGCCGGTTTTGCCAGGCTGGATCAACTCAGGGATACCCGAGATCGATGTGGCAATGCAGGGCACCTGACAAGCCAGGGCTTCCATCAACGAGACCGGAATCCCCTCCATCTTACCTGAGGCGGTGATGATGCTGGGCTGAACGTAGCAATCGGCCTGCGAAAGCCGCTTGGCAACCTGAGATTGCACGAGAGGACCCGTTAACTCAACGTGGTCTGCCAACCCCAAATCGTTGATCTGTTTCTCAAGCCTGGGCCGTTCCTCGCCGCCGCCGATGATCTGGCAGTGGAAGGGGATGCCGCGTTGGGCCAGGTACTGGCAGGCCTGGATGAGGTGTTTTTGACCTTTATAGGGTTGGAGACTGCCAATCGATAGGATCCGCAGGGGTGTAGAACGCTCGAGAACAATGGGCCGCGCCGGGTAAAGGTTTGGCTCGATACCGCAGTGGATCACGTGGATCTTCGGTTGTATCCATTCGCCCAATAAATTGGTTAAATATTGCCGATTATACTCTGATATAGCAACTATGAAAGAAGCAGAGCGCAGCTTGGTGGAGAGCATGGCTGTGCGCACGAAGATATCGTGGGCGTGTACCGTGACACTGTAACTCAGGCCGGTCAGGCGGTGAATGAGCCAGGCCATCAGGGCGGGGTGGCTGCCATAGTGGGCATGGACGTGGCTGACATTCTCCTTTTTCATTGCGTGCGCCATCCAGACGGCCTGAGGTAAGATGGCAACTGCGCGCAGCAAAAAATTGGGGCTGGAGCGGTTTTCGCGCAGCACTTGAGCCCACAGACCGGCATAGGCGCGCGGGTGGCGAAAGCATAAGCGGCTATTATCGCGCAAGACGGGCAAAGAGAGGATGGGCGTCCAGCGAACGCGTTCCAGCCAGGGGCGGGCCTCCGGATGGATGACGGCTTGTTTTTGATAGATCAGGGGATATAAGGCTACTTCCCAGCTCTGTGCGCCGTCTGCTTCGCCGCGCTGCTGCTCTAAGGCAATCATCTCCCGCAAGATGAAGGTCTCGGGCAGATGGGGAAAACGTGACATTACATAAGCGATCTTAGGGGGCATGGTTCAGTGCGCGCCGCGCTGTTTGAGGGCGGCAAAAACCGTCAGGAACAAGATAACGATATCGAGAGAGATACAGCGGTGTTCAATGTATGCGATATCCATCCGCAGGCGGTCGTCGAACTCGCTCTCGCCGCGCCCAATGATCTGCCACAAGCCAGTCAGCCCAGGTTGCACATCCAGGCGCTCGGTGTGCCAGAGATCGTAGGTTTCTGTGCCGAAGGAAGTGGGGCGGGGGCCAACCAGGCTCATTTCGCCTTTGAGCACATTGAACAACTGGGGGAGTTCATCCAGGCTGGTTTTGCGCAGAATGCGCCCAACGCGTGTGATGCGCGGGTCGTTGGTGATCTTGAAATCGGGCCACTGCAGTTCATTCAGGTGGGCATACTTGAGCTTTAGTTCCTCAGCATTCATCACCATGCTGCGGAACTTGTACATCTTGAAACGTTTGCCCCCTTTGCCCGTGCGCAGTTGGTGGAATATGACCGTGCCGCGCGGCTCTTGTATTTTGATCAGCAGGGTAATCAATCCCATCAGTGGCAGCCAGGCAGGCGACAGCAGCAGCACAATGGCAATATCCATGAAACGCTTGGCTGCCAGGTAGGCTGGTATGTTCAGCAGGCTTTTGGCAGGGTCAAAGTGTTCCAGCCAGGTATAGCTGGCATCAGAAAGCCTGGCGTGGGCATCAGAAATCTTGGGAGTGGTTGAAATACTTGACATAGGCAGACCTCAGGCGTGCACGGTTAGGTGATGGGGGCTTCCATTTGCAGCTCAGCCTGCTGGAGCATTTCTTCAAAGGTTAGGGCATCGTCGGGAAAGTTGGAAGCACCGATCTTTAAGGTCAGGTTCAAGTTCTGCCCGGCAGTTTCTTTGATCCGGCTTGTCAAAGCCTGGATGCCATCCCGGGTTGTTTCTGGGCAAATGACCACAAACCAGCCGTTCTGATCGTGTTCGAGCACCAGGTCTGTGCGGCGTGCTTCATTCATTATCAGGCGTGCCAGGCTGGTGGATAGATAGCGGTTGAGCATGTTATTCTGAATCTCTTGGACGGTCTGCTGTAGCCGCCTTTGGAATGAGCTGGCAGTCGGCTGGACAAGGAGGATAGAGAGCGGGCGGTTGTAGCGGCGGCTGCGGATGAACTCCGTCTTGATATCTTCTAACGCTTCAGACATTCTAAGGACGCGCTGTTGAGAGGATGGAAAGGTCACGCGCTCGACGACGGCTTCCAACTCGCCCAAGAACTTGAGCAGTTCATAAGTGGCGTAGATCGAGACGATGAGCAAGAACAGCTCCGTCATGGTCAGGTAGGTGTTCAGCCCGCCTATCAAAGGAACACTCCTGAAGACCAGCAGCCGCAAGGCAAAATAGATGGCGATCCAAAATGCCAGGATGGCATAGATTGAAAAGCGGCGTGTGATGGGAATGGCAATCATCGTTACAACAGCTACCAGCAGTTGAACATAGACAAATGATTGGATGTCAATTAAGTTCTCTTGTCCAAAATCCAGACGTTCAATATTATAAGCAAACGCCATGAACAAGATCAGGATCAGGAGTGATTTCCGCAGACTGGTCATAACCCAATACACACATTCTAAATTGGTTGATGTGGGGGTATCGACGATTCCCCCCGATGAATTGTTTGATGAAATAAGTATAACACCTGAATCAGCGATAATCCCTCTCAGAGTGGTAAGGATGTGCAAGAATTCATGTTAATTATGTGTCAAGATGCTTGCTTTGAGATATAATCTTTCTGATCAAATGACGAATGTCCAGCAGTCAGCTTTAAGAAGGAGGAATGCATGGGTAAGCTAAAACCGATGAAGTCTGGCGGTGGGGGTGGCTTGAAAGGGATGTCGAAACCGCCTATGCCGGCCCGCCCGGCAATGCCAGTTCGTCCACAAATCAACATTTCTCGTCCACAGGCAGCGCCCCGCCCGGCCGCGGTGCAGTTGCCGCGTGGCGCAAACACCAACCGTATCGTTGCGCGCGAGGTCAAGCGCGAGGCTTTTCAACAGCAGGTAGCGAAACAGCAGGCGCAAACACCGCGCTTTGGGGTACGCCCCGCTTCTCAGCCGCAGAAGATCATGCCCAAACAGCCGGCGCCCGCATCCCGTCCTTTGAACACCTTGCGCCCTCAAAACGCCGCGCGCCCACAGGGCATGGTGCGCCCGAATGCGTTTTCGTTTGGGCAGGGGCAGAACGTGTTAGCCCAGGCCGCGAAGCCGGCTGCCAAGCCCGCCGCCCAGCACCAGGGCATCCAGGGCGTTCAAAAGCAGAGACCCGGCGCAGTGCGCCCGCCTAGTTCGCCCAGCGCGTCGGGCCTGAAGAGCCTGCCCAAGCGTCCTACTGCCCAGGCTCCACAAGCCCCCCAGGTTCCTCAGGGTGTGGTCCGCCCTCCGATGCCCCAAAGTGTGGTCCGGCCGGGCTATCCCTCGGCTGGGGCTGCTGCCGGTGCGGCGCTCTTGAGCTCGCTCATCTTGAACAGCGGGGCAGCCCACCCGCAGATCTCGACCGAGGTTTCTTCGCTGGATTATTCCCTGTCTGATCTGCGCGATCGCAGTACCTTGAGCCAGGTGCAGGCTGATGTGGCCCAGATCGATTCGGCCATTAACCATGCCGTCAGCCTGTTAGAAAGCGCTCGCAGCAAGGGCTATGTTTATCAGAAGGACCTGGATGATATTGCTTACCAGGCCATGGGGCGCTGGCAGCCAGTGCGCGACCAGGTGCTGCAGAGCATTTCGCAGCAGTCAACCAGCTTTCAGAGCCGCCTGGGTGGCTTGAGCAGCCAGGTTTCGAGCTTGAATGCCGTCTTGGGCAATCCTCAGGCGGCTTCTTACCAACTGGGGAACACCGCCTCACAGGTCAACACCCTGCTCGGTGAGCTGAGCCAGATCGAGAGCACACTGCAAGCCAGCTATGCCGACATTGAAGGCGCCGTCTCAACCCTGACCTCGCGCCTGAACGGTGTTCACTGGGGCTTGAGCCAGCTTGGCGAATCCAAGTTTAAGCTGGCGAATGGGGAAAACCTGGTGACGGTTGTGCAGGCGCGTTGGGACCAGGTGGGCGACGATGACCCTGAAGGCCTCTTGTTCCTGACCAACAAGCGCTTGATCTTTGAACGCAAAGAGAAAGTGGCGACCAAGAAGATCCTTTTCTTCACCACCACGACCGAATTGGTGCATGAAGTGATGATCGACCAGCCCATGGCAAACATCAAAGATACCAAGGCGATCAACAAGGGCCTCTTTGGGCACCAGGACTTCTTAGAAGTGGCATTCAGCGATCCTAAGTTGGGTTCGGTACCTTTCCATCTTAATGGTCAAGACTGCAAGGATTGGACGGTTTTGGTCCAGCGTTGCAAATCTGGCGATATCGAAAACGACCGTACCTCAGGCAGCGGCCTGTCATTCTCGGATCTGACCGGCACGCTTTCTGCGGCCGACCTGGTGAACCTGCAAAGTGAAGTGAATGCTTTGCAGGATGTGGTGACACTCAAAGCCGTGCGTGAAGAGTTGGGTGCGATCGAAAACGATATGCGCTCGCTGGAACGCGACCTGGCGGGCTTACGCTCGCGCGGCTACGTGATCGAGAAGAGCCTTGAAGCTGACGTGGTGGTGCTGGCAACGCAGTGGGACCGCATCAAAACCAACGCCGTCACCTCGCTCGAGAATCAAACCCGCCTGTTGGGCGATCAGATGTCTGAGATCCAGAAGAACATGGCTACGTTGGCGGGCCAATCGAACAACCTGAATGCCGCGCGTCCCTTGTTCATGCAGGTCAAGTCGGCGGTGGCTTCTGCTGAAGCCCAGGCTGATGCTGCCGACGACGCAGTGATTGCTCAATATGACCAATATGCCGATGAGGTAGAGTCGTTGACGGCGCACCTGGCCTGGGTAGGCTGGATGTTGGATGCACTGGCAACCGCCTCCTTCCAGCTTTTGGCTACCGAGAGCGGCGTGGCTGCCACTGAGGCAATGTTCGCCCGGCCGAGCGCCGAGTTGGAAAACGGCATTCTCTTCCTCACCGATCAGCGTTTATTGTGGGAAGATCGGGTTGAGACCTTTGAGCTGAAGCTTGATGTGCCGCTTTCTCAGGTGACGGACGTGCAGAAGACGGTAGACGAAGCCACCGGGCAGGAGTTCTTGAACTTCAGCTTTGCGGGCGGCGGGCTTTATTCTGCGGCCCAATTCCACCTATCACTGCCGGTGGGCGATGCCTGGTTGAAAATGGTGGGCCGGGCGCGCTCAGGCGATTATGCCAAGGATCGGGCAGTTGAAATTGACCAGGCAGAGCTGGAGCGCATTCGCAATGCCCCCAAGCAGTGCTCGAACTGCGGCGCAGGCCTGACGGCCCCGATCTTGCGTGGGCAAACCGAAATTACTTGCGAATACTGTGGGCAGGTGATCCGTTTCTAAGCGCTTGGTTGGTGCCTGGTCGTTTTGATTACGGCCAGGCACCAAAGTCTCATTAAATTTGGTGTGTGAAAAGAGATTGCATCACGTATAATATACAGTTATGACAATGGAACGCGGCTCGCTGCTCAATAAACGTTATCGTATCGTCGAAATCCTGGGGCAGGGGGGGATGGCGGCTGTTTATCGCGCCATAGATGAGAACCTTGGGGTAGAGGTGGCGGTTAAAGAAAACCTCTTTACCACCGAAGAATACGCGCGCCAGTTCCGTTTAGAAGCCACCATCCTGGCGAATATGCGCCATCCCAACCTGCCGCGCGTAACCGATCACTTTGTGATCGAACAGCAAGGCCAGTACCTGGTGATGGATTATATTGAAGGAGAAGATCTGCGCCAGCGGATGGACCGCCTGGGGGCGCTGCCCGAGCAAGAAGTGATCGTGATTGGGGTGGCATTGTGCGATGCGTTGACCTACATGCACACCCGTAAGCCCATGGTGCTGCACCGCGATATCAAGCCTGGCAATGTGCGCATCACCCCACACGGCCACATCTACCTGGTGGATTTTGGCCTGGCCAAGGTTGTCCAGGGGCGTGAGGCCACCAGCACCGGTGCGCGCGCCATGACGCCAGGATATTCGCCGCCCGAGCAATACGGCACGGCGCGCACCGACCACCGTTCAGACGTTTATTCGCTGGGGGCAACGCTCTTCTCGGCGTTGACCGATGCCCTGCCAGAAGATGGGTTGGCACGGGCGATGGAACAGGCCGATTTGACCCCTTTGGCTACCCACAACCCCAAAGTGTCGCGGCGGCTGGCGACCGTGCTGGAAAAATGTCTTGAAGTGCGGCCCGATAATCGCTACCAAAGCGCTGAAGAGTTGAAGGCAGACCTGCTCAACGCACAGACCACCACGCGTCGCAAGCTGCCGATTGACCTGGTCTTACCGCCGCCGCCAGTGGTCTTGGGCCAGGCAGTGCCCAATGGCACCGACGATTTGGTGGATGATGATGGCGAGATGCGCTCTGATGGTGGTGACCGCTCTGGCGATGATCTGTTTTCGAACGGCGGCGCATCTGCCAGGCCGCCCTCTAAACCTAAGAAGAAGACCATTGGGGGGCTGGGGGTGTTCTTTACAATCTTAATGCTGCTCTTGGCCGGAGCGGTGGCGGCTTACCTGATCAACCCCAACCTGCCTACCCAGGCATTAACCTGGATGGGCCTTGCAACCCCAATCCCTACCCGCGAACCCACGACCACCCTGGTGGCCTTGTCTAGCGAGACGCCCACTGCCCCAGCCCGCCCCACCCAAACCCTGACCCCCACTGCCCCCGATACGGCGGTTCCCACAACGACACCTACACCCACGTTAACTGCCACTGCCAGTCCTATGCCTACCCCCATGGGTGGAGGCCTAACGGGGCAGATTGCATTCGCTTCAGATCGCACTGGCTCCCCCGATATTTACCTGGTTGACCTGGATGGGACGAACTTGCAGCGCCTGACCAATGTGACAGAAGGCGCTTGCCAGCCCGATTGGTCGCCAGACGGGCAGCGGATTGTGTTCATCTCGCCCTGTAAGAAGAATCAAGAAATATATTATGGCTCGGCAATGTTCATTATGAATGCCGATGGCAGCAATATTTTGCCGCTGCCGAGCGTTCCTGGCGGGGATTATGACCCGGCCTGGTCGCCGGATGGCAAATACATCGCCTTCACCTCGCTGCGGGTGAACAACCAGCCGAGCATTCACATCCTGAACCTGGAAGATAATTCGGTGGTCTCGCTGGCCGAACCGGGTGGCAAGATCAACTCTCGACCCTCCTGGTCGCCGGATGGGAAGCACCTCGTTTACATTAACAATGATGGTCGGGTGTGGGTGATGGATGTGGATGGGGAAAACCGGCGGCGTCTGACGATTGGCGAAGGCGATGCTTCTAGCAATGATCCGGTCTGGTCATTGGATGGGAAGACGATCCTCTTCACCCGTTTGCAGGCCAATGGCGCTACCCTGCTGTTGGCTGTGCCTTATACCGATGAGGCAGTGGTGCCTACATACATATCGGATATCACCATGTTGGCAGAGTTATCCTTCTCGCCAGATGGTTATTGGCTGGCTTACCGCAGTTGGGCCATAGGGAACCATGATCTGTTTATCATGCGCCCGAATGGGGTAGATGTCAGGCCTGTGGTAACCGAAGAGACAGCTTACGATTTCGACCCGAGCTGGAGACCATAACAGCAGGCGAGGTCTATAAAAGCAAAAAGCGGTGCATCGACACCGCTTTTTGCTTTTATAGACTAAAGTTATCGCTCTCAGACAGGTATTTCTCACGGTTGGCGCTGCGCGCCACCTTGCCGCTGCTGGTCTTGAGCAGCCAACCGCGCCGGACGAGCTTAACGTAGCGCAGCACCACGTCAGAGCCGCGTGTGACGCGCTGGCGGATCTCATCCGCAATGGCTTGTGCGGCTGGGTCTTCGGGGTCCAGGTTTTGGTCTTCTAGCTCGGCGGCGATGACCACGTCTTCGGTGCCGGTATCGGGGTTGGGCACACCAAAGGCAGCCACACGGCCCGGGTGGATGCCGGCCACTTCGCTGGCCAGGCCCTCAAGGTCTTGGGGGTACACGTTCTTACCACCCACGATGATGAGATCTTTCTTGCGGCCGGTGACATACACTTCGCCATCAGCCATGTAGCCCAGGTCACCGGTGAGGTACCATCCCCCGGCGAAGGCTTTCTTCGTCAGATCGGGGCGTTTGTAATAGCCGGTCAGCATGCAGTCAGAGTGCAGGGCAATCTCGCCCAGGCTGCGCTCAGCCAGATCGTGATGGTGTTCGTCTAGAATGCGCACCCGCGTGTTGTCGATGGGGCGGCCGACCGAGAGCATGCTGATCACGTCTTCACCGGGCTGGGGAGGGCGGGCCAGGCGGTCGATCAGCAGCCCACGCTGGCTGACGGGGTCAATGGTGACCGGGGCATCAATGCCGCCTTGGGTGACGGCGAAGACGTTCTCGGCCATGGCGTAGCAAGTCGCCAGGGCGCTGGCGCGAAAGCCGTAAGGCGCAAAGCGCTCTAAGAAGAGCTGGTGGCTGCGGTAATACATGGGCTCAGAACAGTTGATGACAGCCCGCCAGGAAGACAGGTCCACGCCTTCCAGGTCGCGCGGGCGGATCTTCTGGGCGCAGAAGTTGTAAGCAAAATTGGGCAGCCAGGCCAGGGTGCCCTGGTATTGAGAGATGGCTTGCAGCATGCGGTAGGGGGCCCGCACCCAATCAAAGGGAGAGAGCAGGACGAGCGGAATGCTGCTCAGGATGGGCAGCAAAAAGCCCGCGATCAGCCCCATGTCGTGATAGAGCGGCAGCCAACTGACGATCACATCCGCGGGGGCCAGGTGCAGGGCACGGCTGTAGCTTTCTAGCTGGTTAAAGACGGCCTGGTGTGAGAGGGCCACACCCTTTTGCAGCCCGGTGGTGCCAGAGGAATGCTGGAGCAGGACGATGTCGGCAGGCTGGATGCCCTTGGTAGGGGTGATCTCAGCCGCCTCGGCAGGCCAGGCGATTTGGGATGAAAGCAGCAGGGTGCGGATGGAGGCATGGGGAGAGATAGCCTGGCGGACTTCAGACTCGAATTCAGGGTACGTGATCACTGCCGCCGGGGCGCAGATCTCAAAGAGGGCTGCCAGTGAGCGACGGTACTGCTCAGGCGAGAGCTTCTCCGTCAAGAAGGGCATGATGGATGGGATGGCGCCGTGGAAGATGGCGCCAAAGAAGGCATACGCCAGGTCTGCCCCATGTTGCAAGATGAGAATGACCACTTCCCCGGGTTGGATGCCTGCGCCGGCCAATGCCTGCGCATAGCCGTTAGATCGCTGTAGCAGCTCGGCATAGGTGATGGGCTGGTCAGGGGCCTGGTTGAAGAGCAGGCGCAGGATGACCTTTTCAGGGGCCTGCTTTGCCAGGTCTAGCAAGCGTTGGGCAACGGTGGCTGCCTGCCCCGCCTGGGTGGGGAATGTGGGCTCGATTTGAGCTGGCATGGGGTTATTGGCGCTGGGTGATCAGGCCGGCAAGCTGGGCCAGGGTGTCGAAGGTTTCGGGGTTCAACTCGGTATCGGCAATGCGCACGCCAAAATGCTCTTCAATGAAGATCGACAGATCGACCAGGCTGAACGAATCGATCAGCCCGCTGGAGAGGATCTTTTCGTCGGGGGTGATCACCCGCTTGGGCTGTTTGATGATGTGGGTGGCAATGTGAGCCGCGAGAACTTGGATGGTTTCGTTGTTCATAAGGATTCCTTTATCTGTACAAAGTGTGTCAGGGCTGTGAAACGCCGCGCCATACGGCATCCAGCACCTGCAAGGCGGTCAGGTTGCGCATCGTCCAGCCGCTGCGGGCGGATTCGGGCGCACTAAAGTAATAAAAGTTGCCATAGGTCAGGTGGAATAGATCGGGGGTGCCATCTGAGGTGGTGAGCTGAACGCCATGATCCTTCAGCGGTTGAACAGCCAGCCAGAAATTCCACAGCGGGATGTCGTACTCCAGGGCAATGCGGGCAACCGTCTCGTTGATGCTGTGATCGCCCTCCAGGTTGTCGGCTTTGGTGCCCAGGATGGGAACAACGCCATTGCGGATGCAAACCTCAACGATCTGGCGCATGTACTTCTCGTTCTTTTCCAGGTCGCTGCCCCACCATTTTTCCAGGCTGATGATGGCAATGCTGGGGTTATGCAGGCGGATCTCGCAGGCCAGGGGCGTTTCGCCCGACCTGCATAGTTCCGGATCGGCGCGCAAGGGGCTGAAGACAGCCGCGGCGTTGAAGCCGTCACCGATGGTCAGGTTCCAGCGTCCGAAGGAGCCGGCAAACCAATCGATCGTCTCTTGTAAGTAGGCGTACTCGCCCAGTTCGTAATCTCCGGGGCGTTCAAAGTTCACAAAAAACAGGTCGGTCGAACACTGGCAGTCTCCGATCTTCGAAAAGGCGTGCGGGTCGCGGCCCAAGACCTGGCCCTGCTGGTAAATCTGGCGTGCGGTATCGCTGATGGTTGGGATGATGGGAAAATCGCGCCAATTGACCGGGTCAGCGGTAGCTTGCTGAGGCGTCTCTGGCGCGGCAGCGGGCGTGACTGGGATGGGGGTGGTTTCTGCCGCGGGGGCGGCTTGTGCCGCATCTGTGATGCGGATTGTGGACGCTGGAAGGGCTGGCGTGCTCTCATCCGTTGGGGCAAGGGTGGTCAAAGCCGGTTGGCCTGCTTCTGCCGTGAGGGTAGGGAGTGCAGGGGTCGCTTCTGCCGGCTGAGGGGTGGTGCAGGCTGGCAGCAGGAGGGCAGCAAACAGGAGGGTGGCAAACAGGAATAAGTAAGCGCGAAAGCGGATCATTTTTTGAAGGTAACCTGGCTGATCTGATCGGCGAGCAGCTTCTCGCCGGCAGGGGTCAGGTGTATGGCAGAGTTGGTATATTCGCCCAGAGAGACCAGGTCCCAGGCGTCAAGGCAGTCCCAATCTTTTTGCTGGCAGGTTTCCAAAAGAACCTGGCGGTATTGGTCATAAGCCCAGCGTGGGTAGAAGAAATTATACCGGATATTACTGTTCTGGCCCTGGCTGATGTAGATGGGCTCATTGACGAACAACACCGGCACTTCTCCAGCCATTTGTACCCCGGCCTGGAGTACATCCAGGGCCAGGTCAGAGGCTTGCAAGGTGGGCGGCAGCAGGCCGTGGAAGCTGTCATCCGCCTCAAGGTCAGATTGGGGCGAGTCGTAGCTGGGAGGGTAGTATTGGTCTATGCTGGTGGCAGCCCACATTACGCCGTACATCTGCAGGCGCAAGAAATCGGCCAGCGGGCGGCGCTGGCCCACCAGCGTGCGCTGCCAGAAAGATGGATTCTCCAGGGCCGGGTCGGCGGGGTCAAGGTCAAGGGCATAGGTTTCGATGAGGGTGCGAACAGGAACAGGGTTGTGCTGGACGATGGGCGAGCTGAGCTGTTTATCACGCGGCAGCGATTCGAGCGTGACCAACCAGATAATCAGGTCGGGCTGGTAGGCCAGGGCGTGTTCCAAGAGGAGCAGGTCTTTGGTGACCGACATGGTGGGGTAGCCCAGGTTGTAGAAGGTCACCTGCCGCCCAGCAAGAGAAAGACCGGCCGCGTTCAGATAGGCGCTGAGGGTATCTTGCGGTTCGAGCAAGAAGCCCCAAACAGAAGAATCGCCGAGCAAAACGACGCGGTATTCATCCTCGGCTTTGGGTGCAGCGATGATGTGCGAGGCGAACATGGCATCCAGGTCGAAGAGGCTGAGGTTATATGCCAGGTCGGGCTGGTCGCCATAAGGCAGGCGCTGCCGCCCGGGGAAGACGAAGTTGTAGAGCGATGGAGAAGCTTTGGGCTCTGCGCCTTTTCCAGGTGAGCTAGAGAAGACAGGAAAAAGCAGGTTGGCTGCCAGGAAGATCAGCAGGGCTTTGATGAGCACGCGGCGGGCGGAAACATTCTGCATGGCCTTAGCCTCCAAAAAGTTTGAGCAGGGTTTGCCAGGCCAGGGCCGGGGTAGGCAGGGCAAACCAGACCCAGCCCAAGGTGACGAAATGGAAGTTGAGCAGCACACTCCCCAGCTCAGACAGGCGCTTTAAGCCCGGCCTTTCGTCCAGCCAGGCCAGGCGCGGCCGGCTCCAATCGGCGTAACGGTTGTGGATGAAGAGTCCCAGGCCGTGCCAAAGCCCCCAAATGGCAAAGTTCCAGGTCAGGCCGTGCCAAAGGCCGATAAAGAGCATGGTGGTCACCTGGCCGATGAAGATGATCAGCGGCAGCGGCAGGAGCGAACTCTGCCCCTGCTTGATCATTCGCAGGCTGCGGGTGAGGGGATTGAAGTAGTACCCTCGCAGCCATTGGGCCAGGGTCATGTGCCATGAATTCCAGAACAGGGTGGGGTTGGGTTTCTGGTAAGGGTGGTCAAAGTTTTCGGGCAGTCGGATGCCCAGCAGGCCGCCCAGCCCAATGGCGATATCGGTGTAACCGGCAAAATCGAAATAGATGCGAAAAGCATAGGCATAGAGCAGGATCCACAGCCAGCCGGTGGCATGGGCCTGGGTGGCATTGACAGCATTCAGGGCGATGATGGCGAGAAAATCGGCCAGGACGAACTTGTTAAAGACCCCAATTAGCAAGCGGCGGCCCGCCGCGAGCGCGTCTTCCAGCCCCAGGCGGAAGGGGCGGCGTAAATCTTGGATGAAACGTTGGACGCGATCAATGGGGCCGGCAGTGAAGGCAGGGAAGAAGAGAATGTAGATGATGAATTCTTCCAGGCTCAGCTCGGGCAGGCGCCCATCCAGCCGGTCGCGCAGGCTGTGGATGAGGCGGAAGGCAACGTAAGAGAAGCCCAGCCAGCGCAAATCAAGGGCAGATGCGGTGGCAGTGGGTTGGCCGTTGAGCAGGCGCAGTCCGCTGCTGGCAGCTTGGGCCAGGAATTCGCTTTTTAAGACCACAAAGACAGCCAGCAAGACCAGGGTGAGAGCATGCAGCCAGGGGCGCCGGCCAGAGATGCGACGGGCAGCCCAACCAATGCCTGCCGCCAGGGCCAGGGCTAACAGCACCTGATGCACGGCAGGCGGAATGGTGGGGGTGAGGCAGCACAAGGGCTGTGTGTAGCGCAGGAGGGCAATGACCAGCACCAGGCCGCCCAGGGTCAAGGCGGTGATGCGGTTCTGACGCTGTTGGAGGCACCGCTTGTCTTCATCTACTTCAACACCTGGGGCAGTACTGGCCCACACCAGCACGCTCAATGCCAGGGTGGCAGTGGGTAGCCAAAAATCCAGGTGGCGGATGGGGATGGCGGGCTGCAGCCAATACATTGCCAACCCGCTGGCTGCGAGCAGGAAACGGCCGCGCCAGCGGGCAGATGCTATGCGCCCGAGAACCAGGCTCAGGATAACGAAGACGAGCAGATGGCTGAGACTCACGGCGTGGTTAGAAGCCCTGGTAGATCCATTGAGGGGCCTGGTCAGCAGTGAGCACCAGGATGGCAATCAACGCCAGGGCAATCAGCACGGCGTAGAGATTCTCGCGGCAGAAGAGCTTGCGCAGCATGGCGGGTTAGTGGTCGAAGTAGATGTAACCGCACATGCGCCACTGGCCGTCTTCTTCGCGGGCCACATACTGGCGCGTAGACAGGTCCAGCTCTTGCAATTCGCCGTTGTAGTTGAACACGATCTTGCCAGAGCAATCTACCAGGGCATCGGTGTTCACCTGCGAGGCTTCTTTGCACTGTAGATCCTGGAGCTCGGCGGTCACGGTGACGAGGGAATCCAGCTCGATGATGGCCTGTTCTTCCCAATCGACGCAGGAGTAATTGACCAATTGATCCTGATCTTTTGCAACCAGGGCCTGGAGGTAAGCCTCAATTGCACCGGCCGGTGAGCCTGAAGAGCCGCCGCAGCCGGCAAGCATTAGGAGCATGACAATAAAGATGAGTAGTTTTTTCTGAGTAGGCATGAGGCTAATTTTACCGGAATTCAGGACAAAAGTAACTTGAATTTTCGTTGGGATTCGGGCATAATGGCAAAAAGTAACCACTGCGGAGGTGCAGCGAGTCTTTCGTTTGGCGTGTGCCTTTGCGGCGAGGAAAAAGCCTATTAAGGAGAATGGAATGACGGCTCAAATCATTGACGGCAATGCAGTGGCAGATAAGCTGCGCTTAGAGATTGCGGCCGAGGCGGCTGCGATGGTTGCCCAGGGCCTGCCAAAACCTGGCCTGGCAACGGTGCTGGTGGGTGAAAACCCGGCTTCGCAAGTATATGTGCGCATGAAGCGCAAGAACTGCGAGGAAGTGGGTTTTGATTCTTTCGGTCATTACCTGCCTGAAAACGCCACCCAAGAAGAAGTGGAGACGCTGGTGCGGGGTCTGAACGCCGATCCGAAGGTGAACGGCATCCTGGTACAACTGCCCCTGCCTGCGCATCTGAATGAAGAGCGGGTGTTGAGCGCGATCAGCATTGAAAAAGACGTGGATGGCTTCCATCCCATCAATATCGGACGCCTGGCGCAGAAGGGCCGCGAATCGCTGTTTGTGCCGTGCACGCCAGATGGCTGCATCTACCTGGTGGAACAGACCGGCTTCAACTTGAAGGGCGCCAATGCCGTGGTGTTGGGGCGTTCGAACATCGTGGGCATGCCGGTGGCCTTGCTGTTGGTGAAGCGCGATGCCACGGTGACGATCTGCCACTCACGTTCAAAGGACCTGCCGGCCATTTGCCGTGAGGCCGATGTGTTGATCGCGGCGGTGGGGCGGGCCGAGATGGTGCGCGGTGATTGGATCAAGCCGGGAGCAGTGGTGATTGACGTGGGCATTAACCAGGTTGATGACCCAACTGCCAAGAGGGGTCACCGCCTGGTGGGCGACGTGTGCTTCAACGAGGCCAAAGAAGTCGCCGGATGGATCACGCCGGTGCCGGGCGGGGTGGGCCCGATGACGCGCGCCATGCTGCTGCGCAATACCCTGCGGGCGGCAAAGATCCAGGCCAACCGCTAAAGGCTGCCGTGGCGCGCCGGGCTGCGGCGCAAAGATCAACCCTGGGTGCAAAGTGCAGTAGTTAGAAAAAAGCTAGATGTACTTTGCACCTGTTTTTATGCGAAACGGAGGTTCGTATGTCATCCCAAAACCCGGTCATTTACATCCTTTCTGGTGGGGTAGGCGGCAGTGGAGAATACCTGGTCAACACGGTGTTGGCCCAGTACCCTGATGCCAAGGTCGATGTGCGCATCATCGGGAGTGTGCGCCAGGGAGAGGATGTATTAGAGACGCTGGCAAAGGCCCAGGCAGAGCGGGCTTTGGTGGTGCATACCCTGGTCGAGCAGCCCCTGAGGTCCTTGCTCATGCAGTTGGCAGAAGAGATGGGGGTCAAAACGGTTGATCTGAGCGGGCCCTTGTTCGATTGGCTGACCCCAGCTCTGGGGCAGTCGCCCCTGGGCCGGCCCGGCTTGTACCGCCAACTGCACCGCCAATATTTTGAGCGCGTGTCTGCCATTGACTATACCATGGCCCATGATGATGGTAAGGACCCCGATGGTTGGCCCCAGGCCGATGTGGTGTTGGTGGGCGTCTCGCGATCTGGCAAAACGCCCCTCAGCCTGTACCTGGCGGTGCTGGGTTGGAAGGTAGCCAACTATCCGCTTGTGCCGCAACTTCCGGTGCCCGAAGCCCTCTTCAAGCTGGAGCCCAGGCGCGTGATTGGCCTGACAATTGACCTGGACCAACTGCTGGCTTACCGTTTGCAGCGCCAGGCGCAGTTGGGCACAGCCAGCCCATCGCCATATATGGACCCTGAAGCGGTCAAGGAAGAACTGCGCCAGGCGAAGCGGCTTTTCTTGAACAGCGGGTTCCAATCGATCGACATGACCGATAAGACGATCGAAATGGGCGCTGATGAGATCCAACGTAGGGTGGTGCCGCGCCGCTGATCGTAATTGTCCAGACGATAATTGATCAGACAATGATTGCCTAAATATTGACATTCCGGCTTTTATTGGTTAAACTATACAGGTTGTCAGACAACTATACAGCTCTCCAGTTGAGGTCTTATGCCCACGCTTCTGGTAAAACATGCCACTCTGTTAGCAACATTTGACGACCATCGCCGGGAAATCCCCAACGGTGGTCTTTTTGTTCGAGACGGATTCATTGAAAAAGTCGGGCCAACCCACGAGCTGCCTGAGACGGCCGATGAAGTGCTTGACCTGACCGGGCACATCTTGCTGCCTGGGTTGATCAACACCCACCATCACTTCTACCAAACCCTGACCCGCGTTGTGCCGGCCGCTCAAAATGCCAACTTGTTCACCTGGCTCAAAACGCTCTACCCGATTTGGGGGCGGATGCGGCCAGAAGACATTTACACTTCTACCCAAACGGCCCTGGCAGAGCTGGCACTTTCGGGCTGCACGGCGGCCTCAGATCACCTGTACATCTATCCCAACGGGGCGCGGCTGGATGATGAGATTGCCGCCGCTCAAGAGATTGGGGTGCGTATCCACGCCTCGCGCGGCTCGATGAGCCTGGGCGAGAGCAAGGGCGGCCTGCCGCCTGACCACGTGGTGGAAGACGAGGCTTTCATCCTGAAAGAGTCGCAGCGCCTGATCGAACAGTATCATGACCCTAAACCGGGCTCTATGGTGCAGGTTGTGCTGGCGCCTTGCTCGCCTTTCAGCGTAACGGCTGACCTGATGCGTGCCAGCGCCTCGCTGGCACGTGAATACGGCGTGCGCCTGCACACCCACCTGGCTGAAACACAGGATGAAGAAGCTTTCTGTTTAGAAAAGGTTGGTTACCGCCCGGTAGCCTACATGGATTTCCTCAACTGGACCGGGCCGGATGTGTGGTTTGCACATTCGGTGCATGTCAGCGCTAACGAGATCGATCTCTATGCGCGTACGGGCTGTGGGGTGGCGCACTGCCCCATCTCTAACATGCGCCTGGCCTCGGGCATTGCACCCATCCTGGAAATGCTGCAAGCGGGGGTCAAGGTGGGGCTGGGGGTAGATGGCTCTGCAAGCAACGATGGCTCAAACCTGCTGGAAGAGGCACGCCAGGCAATGCTTTTATCGCGCCTGGGCGCGGGGATCAAGGGCGCTTCGCTTTCGGGTCAAGATGCCCCGCCTTTGATGACGGCTCGCCAGGCCCTCGAGATTGCCACGCGCGGCAGCGCCTCGGTGTTGGGGCGTGCTGACCTTGGATCGTTGGAAGCTGGCAAGTGCGCCGACTTCTTTGCGGTGAAACTGGACCGTATCGATTATGCTGGGGCGCTGCACGATCCCCTGGCGGCAGTCGTATTCTGTGCCCCGGTGCGTGCCGATTACACCGTGGTAGGGGGCAAGTTTGTGGTCAAAGAAGGCCAGTTGGCCACGTTGGACCTGGGAAAGCTGGTTGAAAAGCATAACCGGGCAGCAAAGCGGCTGGTGGAGAACATCTAAGGGTTCCCCAATCGTTCGAGTGAGCAACCATAGAGACGCAGAGCGCATAGAACTCTTTCCTAGGCGTCCTCTGCGTTTCTGTGGTGAAAAGATCAATGGAGGATAGGGTATGGGGCTGGAAGCGTATTCTCGCAAGGAACTTGTAGAAGTGGCAATGGGGCGGGCTAAGGCCGACCTGGTGATTCGAGATGGGCAGTGGGTGTGCGTGCAGTCAGGTGAGATCATCCCACATACTGATATTGCCATCAAAGGCGAGCGGATTGCATTTGTGGGGCCAGATGCTTCGCACACCATTGGCGACCAGACGAAAATCATCGAGGCTAATGGACGCTACCTGGTGCCGGGGCTCTTAGATGGGCATATGCACGTCGAGTCGGGCATGCTGACGGTGACCGAGTTTGTGCGGGCAGTGGTGCCGCACGGCACCACCGGCATGTTTGTGGACCCGCACGAGATCGCCAACGTTTTTGGGCTGAAGGGCGTGCGTTTGATGGTGGATGAGGCGGCGCTGCAGCCGGTGCACGTGTGGGTGCAGATGCCCTCCTGTGTGCCATCAGCCCCAGGGCTTGAGACGCCCGGTGCCAGCCTGGGCCCCGATGAAGTGGCAGAAGCCATGACATGGCCCGGCATCATTGGCCTGGGCGAGATGATGAACTTTCCGGGCGTGTACTTCGGCGATGAGAAAATGCACGCCGAGATGGCTGTTACCCGCCGGGCCAACAAGGTCATTGGTGGGCATTATGCTGCGCCAGATCTGGGGCTGCCCTTCCATGGTTACGTGGCGGGCGGGCCAGAGGACGATCATGAGGGCACCAGCCTGGCAGATGCCGTGGCACGCCTGCGCCAGGGCATGAAGCCCATGCTGCGCCAGGGTTCGGGTTGGCACGATGTGGCAACCCAGATCCGCGCCGTCACCGAGATGGGCCTGGACCCGCACCGTTTCATCCTGTGCACCGATGACTCGCACTGTGAGACACTGGTCTGCGAAGGGCATGTCAACCGGGCTGTCAAGGTGGCGATTGCCCAGGGCCTCAAGCCGATGACTGCCATCCAGATGGTGACGATCAACACGGCAGAGCATTTTGGCCTGACGCGCGAGGTGGGGATGATTGCCCCGGGGCGCTACGGTGATGTGTTGTTGGTCAGCGACCTGCCCTCCCTACAGGTGGACCAGGTCATTGCCAAGGGCCGGCTGGTGGCAGACAATACGCTCAAAGAAACCCAGGCTGAGCGGCTCTTGGTCGATCTGCCGGCCTATCCTTACCCCGATTGGGCCACCCGGTCGGTGAACGTGGGGCGGACTTTGAAGGCAGAGGATTTCCGCCTGGCGGCCCCCAGGGATGGCCAGTTGATGGCCAATGTGATCGGCCTGATCGAGAACCAGGCCCCCACGCGTCACCTGCGCCTGCCGGTGACTGCTGCCAACGGCGAGGTTGCCATGGATATGGGCCGCGATATTCTGAAGATTGCCGTAGTTGAGCGGCACAAGGGCGATGGCAGGGTGATGGTGGGCCTGGTGCATGGCTTAGGCTTTAATGTGCCCTGTGCCATTGCAACCACCGTGGCGCACGACAGCCACCAGATGATCGTGGTGGGCAGCAGCGAGACTGAAATGGCCGCCGCAGCCAACGAGCTGGCACGCGCCGGGGGCGGGCAGGTGGTGGTGCGCCAGGGCCAGGTGATCGGCCAGGTGCAGCTCCCCATCGCAGGCCTGATGTCGAACGAGCGCGCTGAGATCGTGGCGCAAAAAGCAGCCACAGTGCTGGAGGGGTTCAAAGCCTGCGGCTGTACCATGAACAACCCCAATATGCAGATCAGCTTATCGGCCCTGGTGGTGATACCTGAGCTGCGCATCTCGGACCTGGGCCTGGTGGATGTGACCCGTTTCGAGTTCGTACCAGTACTGGAGGGTGCATAATTCATGAGCGGCCAACCATCCTTGTCTCAACGCTTGCACGAAGACCTGGCCCAATTGATTGCCGCCACGCAACCGGGCGGGCGGCTGCCGGCTGAGCCGGAGCTTGCCAGGCGGCTGAACGTTTCGCGCGCTACGCTGCGCGAAGCCATGCGCACCTTCGAAACCCAGGGCTTTTTGTACCGGCGCCAGGGGTCAGGGACTTTTGTTACCCATCCCTCGCAGGTCATCGAGAGCGGCCTGGAGGTGTTGGAAAGTATCGAGACCCTGGCGGCACGTATTGGACTGCCGGTAACGATGGGTGAGATGCGGGTTGACCGGCGGGCGGCAAGCCCGGTAGAGGCCCAGGCCTTGGGGATGACCCCTGGAGCAGACGGCACCCTGGCGAACATATTGTGCATCTCGCGCGTCATCCTGGCACACAATCATCCGGTGGCTTACCTGATTGACACCCTGCCGGAGGACATTCTCGCGGTGGATGAAGTTCAACCAGGCTTTACCGGTTCTGTTTTGGACCTGCTCATGCGGCGCGGCAGCCCCAAGCTGTCTTCTTCGCGCTGCGATATCAGTGCTGTGACGGCCACGCGCGATATTGCTCATGCCATGCGCATCCAGCGCGGCGATGTTTTGCTGCGTTTTGAAGCGTATTTGTATGCGGTTGATGGTCGTGCGGTTGATTATTCATTCAGTTATTTTCTGCCGGGCACGTTCCGTTTCCACGTGGTACGGCGAATCGAGATGTGAGGAGAAAATGCAAATCAATATAACGCAAGAGATCAAGAAAAAGGTTGACGAGAATCGCGAAAATATCATCCAGTTCCTGCGTGATATCTGCGCCATCCCCAGCATGGAGGGGCAGCTCAAAGATGTAGGCGAGCGCATTGGCGCAGAAATGACGAAGCTTGGCTTCGAAGAAGTGCGCTTTGACAAGATGGGCAACATCTTGGGCCGCATTGGTTCGGGCAAGCGTGTGATCGTCTACGACTCGCACATTGATACGGTGGGCGTGGGCGATCCGGCCGAATGGAAATGGGACCCCTTTAAAGGCAAGATTGAAGATGGCAAGCTGTATGCGCGCGGCGCAGTGGATGAAAAGGGTTCCACGCCGGGCATGGTGTACGGACTTGCTTTTGCCAAGCAGCTTGGGTTGTTAGAGGATACAACGGCTTATTATTTTGGGAACATGGAAGAATGGTGCGACGGCATCGCCCCGAACACATTCGTTGAAGTAGATCCTGGCATACGGCCCGATTTTGTGATCATCGGCGAGCCAACCAAGATGCAGATTTACCGCGGCCACAAGGGGCGCATTGAGTTGAAAGTCACGGCTTCTGGTCGTTCTGCGCACGCCGCCTCTCACTACCTGGGCGACAACGCCGTATACAAGATGATGGCTGTCATCACCCAGATCCGCGAGTTGGATCGCCGCATGCGCTTTGGCATGGGGCATCACCCCGTCCAGGGCTATGCCTCCATCGCCGTAACCGATGTGGCCGCGCGTACGGCTTCGTTGAACGCTGTCCCCGATCAGTTCACGATTTTCATTGATCGCCGCATCACCTTGAATGAGCCGCACGATGATGTGATTGCGCAGATCAAGGGCCTGATACCCGACTACCTGCAGGATGAGATCCAGGTCGAAGAGTTGTTCTATGATGCGCCTTCGTACACCGGCTTTGTTTTCCCGGTATCCAAGTATTACCCGGCCTGGCTGTTGGAGGATGAACATCCTTTGGCGCAGGCAGGCTTGAACACTATCGAAACCTTGTGGGGCGAGAAGCGCCCCCTGGGTACCTGGGATTTCTCTACCAATGGTACTTACTGGGCTGGCAAGGCTGGCATTCCCTCGATCGGGTTTGGACCTGGGGATGAAGAACTTGCGCACAGGATTGATGAGCATGTGCCATTGAATGAAGTGGTGGATGCCACAGAATTCTATGCTTTGTTCCCAAAGATGTTAGCCGACGCGCTCAAGAAAAGTTGATCCCTGGGGCCAGGGCATACGAGGTGTTCGGGCCTCAGCCAAGCTTTGAATCCAAAAAAGGAGATGTTGTATGCGCAGTTTTCTCGGACGTGACATTCTGTCGTTGAAAGGCTTTGGAAGGGAAGAGTTCTTTCGGGTGTTTGAAGCGGCTGACGAGCTGGCACCTTTTGCCCGGGACCGCCGGAACACAGATTTGTTGAAAGACAAGACCCTGGTGACGGCTTTCTACCAGCCCAGCACCCGCACCCGCCTGGCTCACGAGGCTGCCATGCACCGCCTGGGCGGCCACGTGACCGGTTTTGCGGATGTCAAAAACACACGGGCGGGTGACTTTTACCAGGAATCGATCAAAGATACCGTGCGCATGCTGGAGTTCTACGGTGATGTGCTGGTGATGCGCCACTTTCAGCAGGGTGCGCCGCACGAAGCCGCCCGCTGGGCCAGCATCCCGGTGATCAATGCCGGCGATGGCTGGGGCGAGCATCCCACCCAGGTGCTGACCGATATGTACACCATCCTGACCGAAAAAGGCACCCTGGACGGCTTGAATTTCTTGCTGATCGGCGATATGCGCATGCGCACCATGCACAGCATTTCTTACGCCATGACGCAGTTTGACATCAATGCCTTCTACGTCTCGCCGCCCGAGATGAGCCTGACCGAGGATTTCAAGAAAGAGCTGGTGGATCTCAGTTTGAACTTCAAAGAGATCGAGCATGTCGAGCAGGCCATCGCGGAAGCAGATGTGATCTACATGGAACCGGTGGTCCAGCCCGATTACACCAAACAGCGGGATGAGCGCAAAGGTGCCGTGGGCGACACGCCTGAAAACTACCGTGTGACCAAAGAGCTGCTGCGCAAAGCTCGCCAGGATGCCATCGTACTGCATTCTCTGCCGCGCATGGACGAACTGCCGCCCGAGGTGGATGATACCCGCCACCAACGCTATTGGGTAGAGGCCTTCAACGGCGTGGTGGTCCGCATGGCGCTGTTGGCCCTTGTGCTTGGGGCCATGGAATAGCAGGTTGGCTTGTGACAGAACCTACTGGAGCGTCTGTTTCGCTGGTTGTGCCCGTCTATAACGAGGAAGAGGCGGTAGGGGCTTTCCATGCTCAACTGCAGGAAGCCATCGCCCCTCTCGCCTATCATTTTACGATCTATTACGTGAATGATGGTTCCAGCGATGGCACACAACAGGCGCTCCAGCAGATTGCCAACCAGGATGACTGTGTGGTGGTGGTTGAGTTGAGCCGCAACTTTGGCCACCAGGCGGCCCTGACCGCCGGGCTGGATATGGCCGAAGGCGACTACGTCATCTCGCTGGACGGGGATGGTCAGCATCCACCGGCATTGATCGGTGAGATGCTGAGGCTGGCCGAAGCGGGCTGCGATGTGGTGCTGACCCAACGTGTCGAGGCAGAGCAGCCGGCTGGCCGGCCCTCTTTCAAGCGCTGGAGCTCTGAGCAGTTCTACCGCCTGATCAACCGCATCGGTGACACCCAGGTTTTGCCTGGCGCGGCAGATTTCCGCTTGCTCAGGCGGCCCGTGGTGCTGGCCCTGCGCCAGATGCGCGAATATCACCGCTTGCTGCGCGGCATGGTGGCCTGGATGGGCTACCGCACCGTGATCTTGCCCTATCACCCGCCAGAACGGCTGGCAGGGCAGAGCAAATACTCGCTGCGCAAGATGCTTGGCCTGGCAATGAACGCCATCTTTTCCTTCTCGTTGGTGCCGTTGTATATTGGTATCTCGGTAGGGGCCTTGTTCTTGGTGTTGGCGTTGGCTGAGATGGTGTATGTGCTCAGTTTTTGGATTACTGGCCAGCAATCTGGTCTTGCGCCAGGTTGGAGCTCGCTGATGTTTGTGCTGTTGGTGGTGGGTGGTAGCCTGATGATTACCATCGGCTTCATCGGCATCTACGTGGGTTACATTTTCCAGGAAGTGAAGGGCCGCCCGATCTACCTGGTCCGGCGTACAACTGGCGGCGCCCAGGCGGCAGAGGAAGAACACCTTGGGCAGTAAACGCTGGGCCTGGCTGAAAAACTGCTCTTTGCCGCCCTGGAGCCTGCCGCTGGCGCTGTTATTGGTTGCTGTCCTTGCCTACGGGCTGCTGATCCCCTGGCTGGGCTTCTACTGGGATGATTTCCCATGGGTTTGGATCGCCGAAGCCATGGGCCCAGGCGGTTTACAGCGTTACTTTGCCACCAACCGGCCCGTGTGGGGATTGCTGTACCAGGCGACATCTGCCGTGTTGGGCTCAGAGCCCCTGGGCTGGCAGATCTTTTCTTTGCTCATGCGCTGGACCACGGCGCTGTTGGTTTGGCTGCTCCTGCGGCGTGTCTGGTCCAGGCACCCCCAGGCGGCAGCCTGGACCAGCCTGCTCTTCTTGGTGTATCCGGGCTTCCGCCAGCAGGCTGTGTCGGTTGTGTACGGCAATTTGTGGGTCATCAAGGCGGCTTTCTTGCTGTCTTTGTACCTTAACATTCTGGCGATCAAGATCCCGCAGCGCAGGTTGACTTACCACGGGTTGGGGCTGCTGTTCTCAGCAGTAAACCTGTTGAGCATGGAGTATTTTCTCTTTCCAGATTTGCTGCGCCCGGTTTTGTTGTGGGCGGCGATGGGGGATGAGCCGCTGCCGCCCAAGGCGCGTTTACGGCGCGTCCTGTTCAACTGGCTGCCCTACCTGGCCCTGTGGGTGGGCGTGACGATCTGGCGTGCTTTCTTCTTCAATTTCCAGACCACCAATTACCAGCTTTCGTTTTTTGCGCAGCTACGCACCCATCCAGGGCAAGCGCTCTTGGCTTTGGTTGAGATGATCTTCAACAGCCTGTGGAAGGTGAGCGTGACGGCCTGGGGCAGTGTGTTTACCCTGCCTGACCCGGCCTCCCTGGGCAAGGCCACCACCCTGGCTTTTTATGCCCTCAGCGCGGCTGCAGTGCTGGCGCTGGGCATCTACCTGGCCCTGGCGCAACGCAGTGCTCCAGCTTCTACCACCGGAGCGCCCAAAACGGTCTCTTGGGCCTGGCAGGCGGTGGGGATTGGGCTCTTGGCCTGCTTGTTGGCCGGCTGGCCCTTCTGGCTGATCCAGGTGGAGCCCGGCTTGATCTTCCCACTCGACCGCTTTACGCTGCCCTTCATGCTGGGCGTCAGCCTGGTGCTGGCTGGGCTGCTGCGCCTGATCCCGCCTGCCTGGCTGAGGCTGGGCCTGTTGGCTGTTTTGGTAGGGCTGGCAGTGGGGTACCAATTCAGGGTTGCCAATGATTACCGGCGCGATTGGGAAGCGCAAAGCCGCTTCTTCTGGCAGCTTGCCTGGCGCATGCCTGGCCTGGATGCCGGCACAGCCCTGCTGGTAAATGATCTGCCGGTGACCCATTACAGTGACAACTCGCTCACTGCACCGTTGAACTGGATCTATGGCCAACAGGGCAGCCCGGATCAGATGGACTATTTGTTGTTGTACCCCTCGCGGGTAGGGGGCAGCCTGCCCGAATTTGTCCCCGGCCTACCCATTTACGAAGATTACCTGGCGGCACAATTCCAGGGCAGCACTTCGCAGATGGTGGGTTTGTATTATGCGCCCCCGGCCTGCCTGCGGGTTTTAGATCCACGCCTGGACGTGGAAAACGATATGCTGCCCTGGGTCATGCAGTATGCAGCGCTGCTCTCAAACCCGGCTTACATCCGGGCAGGGGGGCAGGCTGCGATGCCGCAGGTTTTTGGTGCTGAACCAGAGCATGGTTGGTGTTATTATTTCCAGGAGGCTGAACTGGCTCGCCAGCAAGGTGATTGGCCGCAGGTGGTGGCGCTGGCCGAACAGGCCTTTGCGCTGGGTGAATACCCTAACGACCCGGCTGAGCGTTATACTTTTATCGAGGGGTACGCTCACACAGCGCAGTGGGACCAGGCCTTAGAGCAGAGCTTCCTTGCGCAGCAGGTCAGCCCTTTGGTTGAGCCGGTGCTGTGCCGCTTATGGCAGCGCATCGCTGATGAAACCCCTGCCAGCGCTGAGCAAGAAGCGGCCCGGCAGACAATCAACCAGGAATTTGGATGTGTGCCTTAAAATGGATGTATGTAGGTGGGCTTTGTGCCCGCCTGGCGAGATGATCAATCAAGAAACTAACTAAAAAGGAGAGAATATTATGCAATCAGATTTGAGAAACCGCGACCTCATTGGTGACCTGGACTTCTCGAAGGAGGAAGTCGAAACTGTATTGGATGTGGCTTTTGACCTGAAGCGCAAACGAGCCCTGGGTGAGCCTCACGCATACCTGCGGGATAAGGTGTTGGCGATGTTGTTCTTCTTCTCCAGCACGCGCACGCGCGGCTCGTTTGAAGCGGGCATGGCCCAGCTTGGCGGGCATGGTGCATTCATTGAAAGCAAGACGACCCAGATTTCGCACGGCGACACCCCCAAGGAGATCGGTGAGATCTTCGGGCGTTATTTTGATGGCATCGCCATCCGCCACTGTGATTGGGGCGTGGGCAATGGCTACTTGAATGCCGTGGCCAAGGCTTCGCGCGTGCCGGTTCTCAACATGCAGTGCGATGTGTACCATCCCTTCCAGTGCCTGGCAGACCTGATGACCATCATCGAGAAGAAGGGCCGCGACCTGCGCCGCAAGAAGATGGTCGTTTCGTGGGCTTACGCCGCATCTTACCAGAAGCCCCTGTCGGTGCCGCAGTCGCTGATCTTGCAAATGCCGCGCTTTGGCATGGACGTGGTGTTGGCGCACCCGCCAGAATTCCGCCTGATGCCTGAGGTCATGGACCAGGCCCGCGAGCAGGCCCGCAAGTTCGGCACGGGTTTTGAAGTGGTGGATGACATGGACACAGCCTTCAAAGATGCCGATGTGATCTATGCCAAGTCTTGGGGCGCTTTGGTGCACACAGCAGATGCTGAGGAAGGCGCTAAGATCATCAAGAAATACGAACATTGGATCACGGATGAGCGCAAGATGGCCCTCGGCAAGCCAGATGCCATTTATATGCACCCGCTGCCGGCAGACCGTAATATTGAAGTGACCGATGGCGTGATGGACGGGCCTAATTCGGTGGTGTACGATGAGGCTGAAAACCGTTTGCATGCCCAAAAAGCTGTTATGGCGCTGACGATGCGCTAAAATATCAAAGGAGACTCAATCTATGGCTAATACACAACGCAAGGTCGCTGTGGTTGCTATCGGCGGCAACTCATTGATCAAAGACGAGAAGCGCAAGACCGTTGAAGATCAATACCAGGCAGCAAAGGAAACCACCTACCACATCGCCGATATGATCGAAGCCGGTTGGGACGTGGCCATTGGTCATGGCAACGGGCCGCAGGTGGGTTTTATCCTGCGCCGCTCTGAGATTGCTGCCAAGGTGGAAGGCATGCATGAGGTGCCGCTGGATGTGTGCGGGGCAGACAGCCAGGGCGCTATTGGCTATGCCCTGCAGCAGACGCTGCAGAATGAATTGTTCCGCCGCAAGATCAAGAAGAGCGTAGCCACCGTCATCACCCAGGTTCTGGTGGATAAGGCTGATCCGGCTTTCCAGAAGCCATCCAAACCCATTGGCGGTTTCATGAACCAGGCTGAGGCCAATCGCCGCGAGGCCGAGATGGGCTGGTCGGTGGTGGAAGACGCCGGACGGGGTTGGCGGCGTGTGGTGGCTTCTCCGCTGCCCAAGGAAATTGTGGAGTTAGAGACGGTGAACACGCTGGTGAACGCTGGTGTGGTGGTGATCACCGTGGGCGGCGGCGGTATCCCGGTGGTGGATGCCGGCGATGGCCAGTACGCAGGCACCGCCGCAGTGATTGACAAGGATTTTGCCAGCAGCTTGCTGGCCCAGGCAGTCAAAGCCGATCTCTTCCTCATCTCAACTGCCGTCGAGAAGGTAGCCGTCAATTTTGGCAAGCCAGATCAGAAGTGGATTGATCGCATGACCCTGGCCGAAGCCAAGCAGTACCTGGCTGAGGGCACACACTTTGCCAAAGGCTCGATGGCTCCCAAGATCCAGGCCATCATTTGGTATCTGGAAGCCGGCGGCAAGCAGGCCCTTATCACAAACCCCGAGAGCATTGGACGTGCCCTGCGTGGTGAAACTGGCACCTGGATCGTGCCATAGGTTCCAAATGGATAAGGAGGTGGATGGGTAGTAATATGAAGGGGATGGGTTTCACTTCGAATGCATAATGTCAGTTCAGTTTCGTTAACCAATCAATGACCAAAAGGAGAATCACTATGCGTTCTAAACTTATCTGGAAATTAACGGCAGGACTGCTGATTGCAGCCATGATCCTGACTGCTTGTGGGCCCGAGGAAGTGGGGGGCTTCCAGATCCCAGAAGTGGATAAAAACAAGTTCAACGTGGCCATGGTCTTGATCGGCCCGCATGATGATGGCGGTTGGTCACAGGCGCATTACGAAGGCCTGGCATACGTAGAGGCGAATGTGCCCAATGTGCACGTGGCATATATCGAGAATGTGCCCGAAGGTGCTGACTCAGAGCAGGTCTTTCGCGCCCTCTCTCGCAAGGGTTTTGATCTGATCATTGGCACCTCCTACGGCTTCATGGACCCCATGGAAATCGTAGCCACCGAATACCCCGACATCATGTATGTGCACATCAGCGGCATCAAATCCAACGGCACCAACTTCGGTAACCTGTTTGGCGCTATGGAAGTGATGAAGTACCTGGGTGGCATGCTGGCAGGCGCTCGTGCTCAGATGGACGGTAACCCCAAGCTGGGCTACATGGCTACCTTCCCCATCCCCGAAGAGCTGCGCCTGGGCAACGCCATTGCCCTTGGTATGCGCCGCACTTGCCCCGAATGCACCATGGATGTGCGCTGGATCAATACCTGGCACGACCCGATCATTGAGCGCGAAGCGGCTGCTTCACTCTTCGATGCAGGTGCGCAGGTGGTCTTCACCGGCGCCGATACCCCCGCTGTGGCCGACGTGGCGCAGGAAAAGGGCAAATGGGGCGTCACCTATGACTGGTACGGCTCTTGCAAGGTCGAGCGCTGCCTGACCGCTCCTTACTGGAATTGGGGCCCCATCTACGCCTCCATTACCCAGAAGGTGATCGATGGCACCTATACCCCCGGCTGGGACTACTTCGACGCTGAGACCGGCGGCCTGGGCCTGTACGGCTTTATGGAAGGGCAGGAACTGCCCCCTGGCGTGGCTGAGCTGCCGGCTGAGGTGGTGCAAGAGGTGCGCGACCTGGTTGCTGCATCGTTGGTGGGTGAATTCAACCGCTTTGATGTCTTCGCTGGCCCGATCAATGACAACGCTGGCAACCTGATCGTGCCCGCGGGCCAGGCTTTGACCCAGGCCGACCTGGACCAATTCCCTGAATATGGTTTGGGCTGCACCTTCTGTATGAAGTGGTGGGCTGAAGGCATTACTGCCGAGCTGCCCGATACTGGCGAATAACCCAATCTAAACCATCCAGGGCCAGGATGGCTTAAATCCTGGCCCTGGAAATGAATTTGAGGTTCCTTATGCCTCCTCCGATGTCAACTGATAACACGGCAATCTGCCCAGTCAAGATGGTGGGGATCGTCAAGCGCTTCCCGGGCATATTGGCAAACGACCACGTGGATTTTGATCTGCGCAAAGGCGAAATCCATGCTTTGTTGGGCGAAAATGGGGCCGGTAAAAGCACCTTGATGAATGTGCTGGCCGGATTGTACCGCCAGGAAGGTGGTACAATCCTGGTCAACAATAAGCCGGTCTCGTTCTCTTCGCCGCGCGATGCCATCAAGGCCGGTATTGGCATGGTGCACCAGCACTTTATGTTGGTGCCTTCGCAGACCGTTACCGAGAATATCTTGCTGGGCATGGAAGAACCGCGTTTCTTCTTGCGTTTGAAAGAGTTCGATGCTAAGGTGGCTGAGTTGGGGGAGCGTTTTGGAATGCAGGTGGACCCGCGTGCCAAGGTCTGGCAGCTCTCGGTGGGCGAACAGCAGCGCGTGGAGCTGCTTAAGATGCTTACCCTTGGCGCGCAGGTGCTGATCATGGATGAGCCGACCGCGGTTTTAGCGCCGCAGGAGATTGAAGCCCTGTTTGTGACCCTGCGAGCCATGGTAGCCGAGGGCAAATCCATCATTTTCATCAGCCATAAACTACAAGAGGTGATGGCAATTGCCGACCGGGTGACGGTCTTGCGCAAGGGCAAAGTTACGGCGGCTGGGGTGAAGATGGAAGGTGTTACTCGGCAGGAGCTGGCGCGCCTAATGGTGGGGCGCGATGTGCTCTTCAAGCTTGATAAGACGCCCTGCAATCCGGGAGAGCCCGTGTTAACCCTTGAAGATGTGTATGCCGAGAATGACAAAGGCTTGCCCTCGCTGCGCGGGGTCAGCTTCCAGGTGCGCGCGGGCGAGGTGGTGGGCCTGGCGGGCGTGGCGGGTAATGGGCAGGTTGAGCTTACCCAGGTGATCAACGGGCTGCGGCGCTGCACCCAAGGCCAGGTTCGGCTGAATGGCAAAGAAATCACCAACCGCCCGGTTCTGCAAGCCATTCAGAGCGGCATGTCATACATTCCAGAAGACCGTACGCACGTGGGTAGTTCTCCAAACCTGAGCATCACCGATAACGTCATCATGAAGAGCTACCGCCAGCCGCCCATTGCACACGGTTGGGTGTTGGATGGCGCCAAGGCCGAGCATATAGCCGGTGAGCTGAAGGATGCTTATGAGATCATTGCCCCCACCATTCATACGCCCGTGAGGCTGCTTTCGGGGGGTAATTTGCAGCGTGTGATCCTGGCGCGCGAGATATCGGGCCACCCGACCTTTATTGCTGCGGTCCAGCCCACGCGCGGCCTGGATGTGGGCGCTATTGAAGGTGTACACCGTTTGCTTTTGGCGCAGCGCGAAGCGGGCGCGGCGATCTTGTTGGTCTCAGAAGAGCTGGAAGAGCTCTTTTCGTTGAGTGACCGCATCCTGGTGATCTATGAAGGGCGGATCATGGGTGAGATCACAGGCGAACTGGACACACCCGCCAATGTTGAGACGATCGGCTTGATGATGACGGGCAGCCAGTACGTATCCGGTGCCCTGAAAGAAGAAATGAACCGCGGTGGCGAGAATATCTCCCCTGGCCAACCGCAAGGGATGGTGCAGCATGACTGACGATGAACTTACCCCAGATGGTAAGGTCACTCTGCCCGAAGGCCAGGCCCCCCTGGCTGGGCCAACCAATGGGCGCGGTAAATCGCGTTTCCCTTTCCGTATATACCTGGAACCTCGCCTGCAAGAACCGCCGCGCTGGTACCCGTTTGCAATTTCCTTTGGGGCGGTGGCGATTGCCCTATTCTTTGGCGGGATCGTGATCGCGTTTGCGGGCGGCAATCCCTTTGCCTCTTACGCCCACATCGCCCGCGCCTCCTTTGGCAGCCTGGGCGTTTTTTCAGATACGATCGTCAAGGCTACCCCGTTGATCCTGGTGGGCCTGGCCTGTTCGCTGGCCTTCCGCATGAAGTTGTGGAATATCGGTGCTGAGGGCCAGTTCTTCTTGGGGGCATTTGGCGCCAGTGCGGTGGTTCTGCTGCCCATCTTGCCCGAAAATACCTCCCCCTGGATATTTATCCCGGTGATGATGCTGTTTGGTATCCTGGCTGGTGCATTATGGGGCTTTGTGCCGGGCTTCTTGAAGGCCAAATATAACGTCAATGAGATCATCTCAACGTTGATGATGAACTATATCGCTGTACATTGGAACAACTTTTTCATTTTTGCGGTGTGGAGCGATGGCGGCTTCCAGATGAGTCCGGTCTTCCCGCGCACGGCCTGGCTGCCGCGCCTGACCGATTATGCCGAGCAGTTCCCCATTTTGCGCGGCCTGACCGCCCACCTGGGCTTGATCATGGCTTTGGCGGCGGTGCTGGTGGTGTGGTTCATCCTTTACCGCAGCCGCTGGGGTTATGAGATCCGTTTGATTGGCGATAATCCCAAGGCGGCGCGCTATGCCGGTCTGAACATCCAACGCAATACCATCCTGGTGATGATGGTCTCGGGGGCATTAGCCGGGTTGGCGGGCATGTCTGAGATCACGGGCGTGGTGCACCGGTTGCAAGGCGCTATCTCGCCGGGGTACGGTTTTACTGGCATTATCATTGCCTGGTTGGCAAAATTGAACCCCTTTGCAACGGTCTTGGTTTCGATTTTGTTTGGAGCCCTGATCCTGGCCGGGCGTGAGATCCAGCCTTCGGGCATCCCCAAGATGATCCAGGGCATTATCCTGGTGTGCCTGATCGCCAGCGACTTTCTGATGCGCTACCGGGTGGGCATCGAACGCGTGGGTGCAGAACCCACCGGTGAGGAGGCCTAAGCATGGATCTCATCATTATTTTGCAAGCCGGCGTTGCCACTGGCACGATCTTATTGTTCGCCACTATTGGCGAGCTGCTGACTGAGCGTTCTGGCATTCTCAACCTGGGCGTAGAGGGCATGATGTTGATCGGGGCCATGAGTGCCTACAGCACTGCCATTGCCACCGGCAACCCCTGGCTGGGCTTGTTGGTGGCTATCCTGGCGGGCGGATTGATCAGCCAGGTGCACGCGGTGATCACCATCAAGCTGCAAGCCGACCAGGTGGTGAGCGGCCTGGCCCTGACCTTCTTGGGCGCAGGCACCAGCCTGGTGTTGGGCGAAGGTTTGAGCAAGGCTGGAACCGTCTCGCTCCTGCCAGCCTTTTCTATCCCGCTGTTAGACCAGATCCCCATCTTGGGGCCGATCTTTTTTACGCGCCAAAGCGTGATGGTTTACCTGGGTTACCTGCTCGTACCGCTGGTATGGTATTACATCAACCACACCCGCCCGGGCATGCACCTGAGGGCCGTGGGCGAATACCCGGCCGCGGCAGATGCCCTGGGCATTAACGTGGCCCGCCTGCGTTACTTCTATGTGTTTGTGGGCGGCGCTCTGGCAGGCCTGGCTGGCGCAACCATCAGCCTGGCGATCTCTCCTGGCTGGTTCAGCGAGCTGACCACAGCCGGGCAGGGGTGGATTGCCGTGGGCCTGGTGATCTTTGCCCAGTGGGACCCAGTCCGGGCAGCCTTTGGCTCTTATATGTTCGGCGCCCTGCGACGCCTGATCCTGGACATCCAGGGGCCGATGACCTTGTTTGGCATGGCTAACCCCTTCTATTACAACCCTTACTTGGGCTTCTTCTTGCAGATGCTGCCCTATGCCTTTACCATCATTGTGCTGGTGATCGGCTCGCGCGAAGCAGTGCGTAAACGCCTGGGCTCTCCGGCCGCTTTGGGAACACCCTATATCCGAGGCGAGCGCGGGTTGTAAGAAGATTCTAAAGAAATTCACCGCAGAGAACACAGAGAAAAGTGCAGGAAAACTCGGCGTACTCGGTGTCTCGGCGGTAAAAAACGATGTGCAGTAAATTTGCAGCGATGTGTTGGCACGATGAAAACAGTTTTTTAGAGAGGTTTATTGTGGATACAGCGCTTCCAAAAGAGAAATTTGTTGGATACCGGTGCTCGTTGTGCGGGCGCGAGTTCGCACCTGGCGAGGTGACTTATACTTGCCCGGTGGATGGCGGGAACCTGGATGTGGTGTTAGATTACGACTCCCTCCGGCAAGAACTGCGCCCCGAAGATATCTTTGCCGCAGGCGAGACCTCGCTGTGGCGTTACTTGCCGCTGCTGCCGGTGGCTGACCCGGGTGGGTTGGGTACCACGCTGCGGGCGGCAGGCGGCACGCCGGTCTTTGCGCCTGGGCGGTTGGCTGATAAATTGGGCCTGCGGAATTTGTGGATCAAAGACGATGGCCGCAACCCAACTGCCTCGTTCAAAGACCGCGCCAGCGCCGTGCTGGTGGCGCGCGCCCGCCAGATCGGCGCAGAGGTGATGGTCACCGCTTCTACCGGCAACGCCGGGGCTGCCCTGGCTGGGATGGCGGCGGCGGTGGCGCAAAAGGCGGTCATTTTTGCGCCGCGCACGGCCCCGCCCGCCAAGATCGCCCAACTGCTGATCTATGGCGCACAGGTGATCCTGGTGGATGGAACGTATGACCAGGCCTTTGACCTGACCGTGCAAGCGGCAGATGAATTTGGCTGGTATTGCCGCAATACCGGCTACAATCCCTTCACCGCCGAGGGTAAAAAGAGCGCCGCATTGGAAATTTGGGAGTGGGCGGTTCAAGAGGGCAGGCTGGCCAAGCTCCGAGACCTGGAAACGCGCCTGACCGTCATCGTCTCGGTGGGCGATGGCAACATTATCTCTGGCTTGCACAAGGGCTTCAAAGACCTGGTGGCGCTGGGGTGGTTGGCGCAAACGCCGCGCATCTTTGGCGTTCAGGCTGAAGGCTCGGCGGCGATTGCCAACGCCTTTTTTGCCGGCAACGAGACGATCGTGCCGGTCGCATCCAACACGCTGGCAGACAGCATCTCGGTAGATCTGCCGCGGGATGGGGTGCGCGCCGTGCGTGCTGCCCGCCAGACGGGCGGCACTTACCTGGTGGTGAGCGATGCAGAGATTATTGCCGCCATCGGCGAGATGGGCAAGGTGGGCATCTTCACCGAGCCGGCTGGCGCCACTGCCTATGCCGGGCTGGTGAAAGCCGTTCACAATGGGCAGATCAAGCCAGAAGATCCCGTGATGGTGCTCAATACCGGTAACGGGCTAAAGGATATCAAAGCAGCCATGATGGCGGTGCCAGAAGCACCGGTTATTGAGCCGAGCATGGCTGCACTAAAGAAGATCATCTAACCTATGGAACCTATTTTTTCTGTTGTTGCACCTATTTTTAATGAAATCGGTAACCTGCCAGAGTTATACCGGCGGGTGAAAGAAACCCTGGA
>Ga0116144_10000557_pt1 | contig 49856 bp, 40 predicted proteins | sample AD_UKC035_MetaG_FD_89746 | JGI IMG/M metagenome (GOLD analysis project Ga0116144, IMG submission 89746) | Active sludge microbial communities of municipal wastewater-treating anaerobic digesters from USA - AD_UKC035_MetaG | ecosystem: Engineered > Bioreactor > Anaerobic > Digestate | place: USA...
ACCTGCTCCGGGCTGGTGGAACCGACCATCTCCATCACCCGGCCGGTGGCCGCCGGCGAGGCGGGCGTTCCGCCCACCTTCCCGGTCGGTTACCTGGCCACCTACTCGGACAGCATCGCGCCGAACCTGACGCTTTACTACGATCTTGATGCTGTTGACACCAACTACAACAGCGGCCCGATCGGCTCGATCACGCTGCCGGCCGGCGAGTCCGGCATCGAGGGGAGTTACGCCTGGAACATCAGCGGGCTGCCCAGCGGCGCCTACTATGTCCGGGGCGTCCTCGATGACGGGGTCAATCCGGCGGTGGCCGATTACTCCGACGGCGTCCTGACGATCGGTAATCCGAACCCGGCCATCCTCATAACCTCGCTCGAGGCCGACCGGAGCGGCCGGACCCCGGCCGAAGTCTTCGTCTTCGACCCGGCGGCCGGCAACCTGAGCATCAACTTCCGGGCCAGCGGCGGCGTCTTTGACAATGAGTTCTACCTGAGCGCCGACGCCAGCCTGGACACCGGCCTGGATACTTACCTGGGCAGCGTCTCCGGTTCCGGTGACCTGTCCCTTTTCCTGGCCGCGACCGGCTGGGCGCACGGCAGTTACTACATCATCGGCCGCCGGGCGACCGGGATCAGCCAGGCCTACCCGGTGGTTGCCGACGGCAAACCGTTGATTGACCTGACCACTCCGGCCGGCGCCCCGGTGGTTTACCCGGTGAACAATGAGGTGGTCATCGACTTCTCGGCCACGGATGCCGATGGCGACGCGCTGGTTTCCCTCTACTACAGCCCGGCGCCGGTCTTTGACGCGGCGGCCCAGCTGATCGTTTCCGATCTGGCTTCGACCGACACCACCTACACCTGGCCGACCGGCAGCGTCAACCCCGGCGTTTACTATGTTTACGGGCGCATTCAGGATGGCAACTGGCAGTTGCTTGACGGCGACCAGGTTGACAGCGCGCCGGCTCTGGTCGAGGTCCTGCCCAGGATCGTCGCCACCGGCAGCGTGGTTGATCTTACCGGCAGCGGCCAGGGTATCCTGCCCGGCAGCGGCGACACCGGTCTCTTCGGGATCAACGCCAGTTCGCCCGAAAATGCCCGGATCCGGGAACTGAAGATCCGGCTTGACAATACCGATGTCGACAGCAGCGGGCTGGGTACCGGCGACATCTCCTTCCGGCTCTACTGGACCTTTACCGACACCGGTCTGGTCCTGCCGACCGAGGGGCCGGATATCGACCTGCACGTGGTTGATCCGCAGGGTTACCACATCTACTTCGGGAATCCGCTGGCCGCCAACGGCGGCGAACTTGATGCCGACGACCTGGGCGCTTACGGACCCGGCGACGGCCGCGGTCCCGAGAACATCTACTGGCCGACCGGCCAGGCGCCGAGCGGACAGTATGAGTTCTACGTCGATTACTGGAATGGCTACAACCCGTACGGCAACGTTCCGGTAACTCTGGAACTGCGCATCCGCGGCCAGGTGGTGGCCACTTACCAGGACACCCTGAACGGTCCCGGCGACGATTCCATCCACTGGTTCTATCAGTACGAGCCGGCGCCGGTCGTGGTGCCGCCTTTCGATCCTTCCATGCTCAGTTTCGGCCTCTTCCGGGACGGCGGCACCAGCGGTTACTTCGACACCGCGACCGACACGCCGCTGGCCCTGGACGCCTACACCTGGGATTACGACCCGCTCACCAACAGCTACATCGCCACCCTGCGGTTGAGCGACCCGGCGGTCCTGCCGCTCAACGACCTGGGCGACAATACCGGCTATGACTTCTTCCTGACCGTCCGGACCAACCCGTTGATGCCGGACGGGCAGGGTTTCCGGGTCATCCTGGACGACGTGGTTCTTACCGATACCACCGGTTCGGCCACCCAGGGCGGCACCCTCAACGCCGCACCGGTCGACGGCCACCTGATCTTCTCGCAGGCGGAGCTGCGGGACCTGCTGGCGGTGATCAGCACCTCCGATTACTCGATTCCGGCCGAGATGTCCGAGCCCGGCAAGGATTACCTGCTCAAGACCGACCAGGCCCTGCTGCTTTCCCGGGCCGAATACGCCGACTACGACACCGGGCTCAACCTGGACAAGTTCTTCACCCGGCCGCAGGTGATGCCCTTCAACACGGCGGTGCCGGTCTTCGGATTCAACCTCTCCGGCAACGCCGGCGTCCAGACCGATCCGGCCACCTATCGGCCGGAGGCCGTCTCGTCGCTGCGGGTGACCTTTAAGAGCGGCGGCAGTTTCGATCCCGAGATTCACCTGGCGGCGCTTTCCGACAGCGACCCGCGCGGCCGTGGGGTGGTCCTGTACCGCGACAACGGTGACGGCGTCTTCAACGTGGCGACCGACTCGCCGCTGGTGATTGACGTCCTGCGCGGAACCAGCCTGCCCGGTTACAGCTGGGCGACTGGGACCGACACCAAGACGCTGGAGATTTTCCTTGACACCACTTATGGCGGTGCCCTGATTCCGCCGCGGGTGGGCGGCAACGCCGATTACTTCCTGGTCCTGAGGACCGGGAGCGACAACCTGCTTTACGGCGGCCAGTTCAAGACCTACCTCCGGCCGGGCGACCTGAAGTTTGAGGTTGTTCCGGATCAGGCCAGCCAGGCCTTGAGCATCGAGGCCGGGAGCGTCCAGACCAGCCACCTGCTCTTCGCGGCCAGCGACCTGACCTCCCGGTACATCGATCCGCAGTCCGAACTGGTCAGCGGCAGCGCGGCCCAGTCGGTCCACCTGCCGATTATCGGCCTCAACCTGGCCAAGGGGACGGGCATGAATGTCCGCCTCCAGGGCTTCAAGGTTTACCTGAAGGGGCCGGGATTGGAATTGAACGACCTGCTGCCGGTCGGAGGCACCTCCGGCGGGCTCCAGTTGTGGCAGGATAACAAGGTCGGCGGCCGGATCGGTATCTTCGATACGGCCGATCCGGTGGTGAACCTCCAGTCAATGAGTTGGTTCGACGAGGGTACCGACGGCGCCGGCAACCGGGTCTTTTCGGCCCGGGTCGCCCCGTTGATCTCGATCGACCTGTACGATAACGACACCGGCAGCCAGCGCGGCGACGATCTGTTTGTCACCCTGCGCCTCAGCAGCGAGGCCGATTACGGCGACACGGTCCTGGTCGAACTGCGCGACGGCGAGGACGGGGTGCTCTTTACCACCGGCAGCTCGGCGCCCGGCTTCGCCTTCCTGAGCGACAGCGATTTCGAGGCGCCCGGGATAAACCCGATCCAGGTCAACGTGCCGGTCATCCTCTCGGATATCAGCACCGGGCAGCTGCCCAGCGGCGGCGCTCCGCAGGGAGTGGCCAAGCTGATGCTGCGCAGCCCGGAAAGCGGTTCGCTCTATCTGCGCAACCTGGTGGTCCAGATCGTGCCGGGCACCGGCTTCAACCTGCTGGGCGACCTGGCCGACATCGTCACGACCGTCAACAGCGGTCTGACGCTCTGGCAGGATAACGGCGACGGAGTCTTCAGCCCGGACAGCGATACCTTCCTGCCGCTGGCCGCGATCGAGAATCTGTCGGCCATCGAGGAAGATTACCTGCGCTACCGGCTGACGCTGCTGGCGCCGCCGGCCATACCCGCGGCCCAGGATACCGCCTTCTTCCTGGCGGTCCGGACCACGTCCAACTTCAGCGCCGGCGACTCCTTCCAGGTGCGCCTCTGGTCCAGCAACATCGAGCCGGAACGGACCCGGGCCTTCAACTTCAGCGATGCCGCGGCCGCCGACACCTGCTTCTCCTTCCAGAAGATCATTACCCGGCTCCTGGTGGGCACCGGCGTGCTCCAGCCGTACCTGTCAATCGGGATTATCAATCCGGCCGCCGCCGGAGAAGAGCCGGTCCGGCCGGATAACACCTACAACATCACCTGGCAGCCCTACCGGGAAGGTCCGGGAGTGCCGACGGCCACCGTGTCGCTCTACTACTTCGACGTGGGCAATCCGACCGACCGTTTCCTGATCGCCGCCGGGTTGCCTTATACCACGACCAGTTATCTCTGGTCGACCCGGGACATTCCGCAGGGGAGTTACCGCATCTACGCCGAGATCCGCGAAGGGCAGGCCTTCGCCTCGGCGATCAGCAACGGCAGCATAGACCTCAGCGACCATGCGCCGGCGGTTACCATCGTGACGCCCAGCCAGCCGCGTGAACGGGCCATTTACGACACCTACACGGTGCGCTGGCAGGCCTTCGGACTGGACAGCCAGAACGAGTCCCTGCAGCTGGCTTACGTCGATACGGCCATGGTGGTGCGCGGCACGATCGCCACGGTCAATCTTAACGGGTACCTGAACGGAAGCATCTACTCGACCAGCTGGAATACCAGCGCGGTGCCGGACGGCGTCTACTACATCCGGGGCGTGATCAACGACGCGCTCTGGAGCGACACCGGCCTCTCAACCGGGACCGTCGAGGTCAACCATTCGGTGACGCCGCCGGCCCGGCTGACCGTGACCGAGCCGGCCGGGGAGATTCTCCTCGACGGCGGAAACGACGAGGAGCTCTATCCCGATCCGCTGCATCCGCAGGTCCTGACGCTGGGCGCCACCCTGACGCCTTTCACGGCGGCCGACCGGGTGCTTCTGTACGACACCTGGGGGGTCAACGTCTGGGACGGCGACGACGCCATCTGGCTGGACCTGGATGGCAGCGGCACCTATTCGGCCGGAGATCTCCTGCTGGCCGGAGTCGCCCCGCACACCGGTGAAATCGGCGCGCCCCTGAGCATGGTTAACCCGTTCGTTTATAATGACGCGAACGGAAACGGCGTCTGGACGCTGGGCGAACACATCTACTACGAGGGCGGTCTCGGCAACCAGCGATTCAAGTATTCCAACAGCCAGGTTGACATCAGCTGGGTTCCCGAGACGCCGGGCGCCCTGGCACCGACCAACACCTATATCCGGATCATGCTCGACCGCGACGGCCTGGCCGGTAGCGGCGACGAGATCGCGGTGGATACCCTGCTGGTACCGCAGGGGGCTCCGCTGGCCGGCAGCTACACCTATGATTTCAGCCAGCTGACCCTGGCGGAACACGGTACCTACCGGGTCCTGCTCCAGGTCAATGACGTGGCCGGCTGGTACCCGGGCGAATACTACTTCGCGCCCGGCCCGGTGACCGTCAACGGGGCGCCGCAGCTGGCCATCACGACTCCGGATGCCGACACCGACGTCTGGAACGGCTATCTCTACAGCATCAACTTCAATGCCCGCGACCCGGACGACAACGCCACGGTCAACCTCTACCTGTACGACGATATTTCCGGCGATACTTACCTGATCTCCGGGAACATCCGGGAGGGGACCGGTCTGGATACCTTCGTCGCCTGGAACCCGGCCTTGACCGCCGCGGCGCCGCGCAACTACTACCTGCAGGTGCGCGGGACCATCAGCGACGGGAACTGGAGCAGCACGGTCCAGGCGCCCGGCCGGGTCCGCATCCTCAATACCGTCCCAAAGGTGGTCCTGAGCGGCGAATCCAACTACAACGATATCACCCTGCGCTGGTACGACCAGACGCCGACGGGGGATGTCAAGCGGTTTATCCTCGAACGCTGGACCCAGCCGGATACCGGGCTCTGGCAGCCGATCGCCACCGGCCTGGCCGGGGATTTCAACCAGATCGCCACCGGCACCTACGAGTTTGTCGATGACAATCCGAACATCTACGCCGACCGCTCGCTGCGCAGCAACTACCAGGTTCGGGTGCTGGTCACCACCGGTACCGTTACCCAGACCTTCATCTCGAACACGTTTAACGCCCTGCCGCTGGCCTTCCCGCTGCGGCCGGAATCCTTCGAGGTGGTGCCGGGCACGCTGCAGGCGGACCTCCGCTGGACCTGGGACTACTCGACGGCCCCGTGGGTGACCGGTTTCATCATCGAGCGCCGGCCCAGTTACAGCAATAACTTCGTGACGATCGGCATGACCAATACCCATACCTTCACCGATCTGAATTACAACGACTCGATGCTGATGGTCGAGACCGATTACCAGTACCGGGTTCGGGCCTACCTGACCTACCCGAGCGGCAATGTCGGTTACTCGGCCTACAGTTCCACGCTGGAGGTCGAGATCGTGCCGACCAACAACGGGAACATCGGCGTTCCCAATGGCGGCGGCGGTGGCGGTGGCTGCTTCATCGCCACGGCCGCCTTCGGTTCCCCGCTGGCCCGGGAGGTGGTCTGGCTCCGCCGGTTCCGCGACCGGGTCCTGCTGCGGCACGGCTGGGGGCGGGCCTTCGTCCGCTTCTATTACCGCCATTCACCGCCGCTGGCCGAGTTTATTCGACCCCGGCCCTTCTGGTGCGCCCTGGTGCGCGCCGGGCTGCGGCCGGTCATCTGGCTGGTTCGCCTGCTCTGGATCGGTTGAGACCGGGTTGAACGGGGGGATCTCCGAGGAGAAAAGCATGGCGCGCTTTGAGAGCAACGGGTTAAACGCCGGTATTCTCAGACGCCTGGCCCCGGTCATTTTCTGCTTTGCCCTGGCCTTTACGGCCGTGGCGGCCGAGGGGTCGTTCCTGGCCGCCACCCCGCTGTCAAACGGGCTGATGGCGGCCGGAGCCGCTCCGGACGTTGACGGCGGCGGAGACGACGCCGGGGTCGCCATCGGGGATATCGGGGGCGGCTGCTTTATCGCCACGGCCGCTTACGGCTCTCCGCTGGCCCGGGAGGTGGTCTGCTTGAGCCGGTTCCGCGACCGGGTTCTGCAGCGCCATCTCTGGGGGCGGGCCTTCGTCCGCTTCTATTACCGCCATTCACCGCCGCTGGCCGGGTTCATCCGGCCCCGGCCCTTCTGGCGCGCCCTGGTGCGCGCCGGATTGAGGCCGGTCATCTGGCTGGCTCGACTGGCTTGAATTGGGCCTCTCCCTGGGAAGGGCAGCCTTTGATCGCCAACAAGAGGAGGTAATCGTGACTCGGCTGAGTAGAGTAAAACCGACCGTCAATGCCATCAAGCGCCTGGTCCTGATCCTGTTTTTTGCGGCCCTGGGATGGACCGCCCGGACGGCCGAGGGGTCGTTCATTGCCGGGACTCCGCTGACGACCGGTCTCCTGCCGACCGCGGCGGTCAGCGGGGATTTCAACAATGACGGGCTGCTGGACCTGGCCGTGGCCAACTACAACGGCAACACGATGACGGTCTTCCTCGGTACGGGCGGCGGCGCTTTTCAGCCGGGCGTCAGTTACAACACCGCCAGCGGTCCGACCGCCCTGGCGGCCGGCCACTTTAATTCGGACGGGCTGCTGGACCTGGCCGTGGCCAACTACAATGCCTTTTCGGTGAGCGTTTTCATGGGAGTGGGCGACGGCACCTTTCAGGCCCGGATGGATTTCAGCACCAGCCGTTTTCCGACCGGGTTGGCCGTTAACGACTACAATCGCGATAATTACCAGGACCTCGCGGTGGCCAGTTCCGGCGATGGCCTGGTGAGCATTCACCGGGGCAACAACAACGGCACTTTTCAAGCCCGGGTGGATTTCGGCGCCGGCACCACCCCGATCGGCCTGGTAAGCGGCAACTTCAACGCCGACGCCAACCCGGATCTGGCGGTGGCCAATTTCAACAGCAATACCGTCAGCGTTCTGATCGGCAACGGAAACGGGACCTTCCAGGCCAAGACCGATTATGCGGTCGGCAGCCAGCCGCGGGCCATCCTGGCCGCCGATTTCAACAATGACGCCATTATGGACCTGGTTTCGGCCAACTATGGCGTCAACACGGTTTCGGTGCTCCGGGGCGTCGGAAACGGGACCTTCACCAGCCGGGTGGATTATTCCACCGGCAGCGGTCCCTATTACCTGGCGGCCGCGGATTTCAACCGCGATGGGAACCAGGACCTGGCCGTATCCGCCTACACCGGCAACTCGATCAGTCTGCTTCTGGGTACCGGAACCGGCCTTTTACAGCCCCGGACCGACTACCTGGTGGGAACCCAGCCGCGCGGCCTGGCCACGGGCGATTTCAACCTGGACCTTCAGACCGACCTGGCGGTGGCCAACAGCGGGGACGACACCGCCGGCATTCTGCTTAACAATTTCCAGGCCGTCATTCCGACCCTGGTCATCACCGGCAAGGTGGCCCTGATCGGCGGGCCCGGTGCGGTCACCGACGTGATGATCACCCTCAGCGGGGATGCCAACTCGGTGGTCTTTCCGAACCTGCTGGGGGAATACAGCTTCACGGTTCCCAGCGGTGGCAGCTACCTGGTGACCCCGACCCTGGCCGACTACAGCTTCGCTCCCGCCAGCCGGAGCTATACCCACATTACCACCGGCCAATCCCTGCAGGATTACAACGGAAACCACAGTTCGCTCTCCAGCTACCAGGTGCAGGGAACGGTTACCAAGGCCCTGGATTCATCCGGGTTCAAGGGAGTGGAGGTGGCCCTCAAGTTCTGGACCGGTACCGATACCACGATCGTTGACGTCACCATCACCGACACCTTCGGCAATTACACCCTTAACGGTTTCGGGGCCCTGGGCGGCATCAGTTACCAGGTGGTTCCCCGGGCGGCCGGGTGGGCCTTCACCCCGGCCGGGACCAACCTGATCCTGGTTGACGCCGACCGGACCGGCGTTGACTTCACCGCCGCCGAGGCCACTTACCAGATTTCCGGTCGGGTGGCGGTCGGTACCAGCGCCAGCGGACTGCTCGACGTCCGGGTCAACCTGGCCGGCCGGACCCTTTCCGGGACGCTTTTTAACCTGAACGCCTATACGGATGGCGCCGGCAATTACCAGTTCAACAACATACCGGCCGGCGATTACAACCTGACCCCGCAGCGGACCGGCTGGATATTTGATCCCGAAACCCGGCCGCTGTCGATCCGGGAGAATCCTTTCGTCAACCAGGATTTCGGCGCCTACCTTCTGATCACCCTGACTTACGGCCCGGTTGGGGTTCCCAACCCGGTTGATATCGGAGAGGAGGTCGAGTGCGCCGTTACGGCCATCCTCACCGCCTCCGACGTTCCCCCCGGCACGCTGCTCAATTACACCTGGCGGGCCACGTCCGGTTACTTCGACGACAGCGGAACGGCGATCAGTCACCTGCAGAATCCGATCTGGATCGCCGACCTGGGCCTGCCGCCGGGCTTCGTTGACACCGGGCTGGTCCAGTATGACCTGATTCCCATCCAGGTGACCGTTTCCTGCCTGAACGGCATTCCGGTTACCAGCAACTTTATTGAAAAGGTCGATCTTTCCTCGACTGTTTCCGTCCAGTCGGCCGACGACAATTGTTTTATCGCCACGGCCGCTTTCGGCTCGCCGCTGGCCCGCGAGGTCAATGCGCTGCGACGTTTCCGGGACACCTTCCTGCTGCGTCACGGCTGGGGGCGGGCCTTTGTCCGCTTCTATTACCGCCATTCGCCGCCGCTGGCCCGGTTTATTCGGCCCCGGCCCTTCTGGTGCGCCGTGGTCCGTTCCGGCCTGCGGCCGGTAATCTGGCTGGTTGGCCACCTGGTCTGACCGGCCGGTTGGCCGCGATCGTTGTTGCCGATGCCGGGCGTAAGCATTAAAATCCATTAACGGGATAACCCACATGAGGATTCCAGCCGCCGGTCGTTTTGGCCTCTTTTGCCTCTTTCTCTGCTTTCAGCCTGCGGTTGCGGGCGCGTACTGGGAATGGACACCCCAGACCCGCCGCTGGATCAACCCGAAGTACGAGGTGAAAGAGACGGCCGAGGCCCAGTATGAATGGGCCGAGACCTTCGTTTCCGCCCGGGATTACGCCACCGCCATCCAGAAATTGCGGAAACTGATCGAGATTTACCCGGCCAGCGACTGGGCCCCCCGGGCCCAGTACCGGATCGGCGAGATCTACGAGCGGGATGGCGGCCTGGACAAGGCTTTCGAAGCCTACCAGAAGGTGGTTGATAATTATCCGGGATCAGATCGGACAACGGCGGCCATCAGCCGGCAGTTCGCCATCGGGCGGATCATGACCCGCCAGCGGCCCGGACGGCTGACCTTCTGGAAACGGGATCCTTCCGAACTGCTTGGTTCGGCGGTGGCGGCGGCCCCTTACGCGGCTGAAGCCGAACAGGCGCTCTTCGAACTGGGCGATTACCTTTTCCGCCGTCGCCGTTTTCAGGAGTCCGTGGCCCACTTCGACCGGCTGCTTGGTGAGTATCCGGAGAGCGTCCTGGCCCCGGCCGCCGAGTTCCGGGCCGCGCTGGCCACTTACCGGCAGGCCGAAAAGCAGAAGAATAACGACGGACTTCTACTGGATGCCTACGGCCGTTTTACCGCCTGCCTGGACAAGTACCCGGATCTCCGGGAGCGGCCGGAGGCGGAACGCTACCACCGCGATATTCAGTCGCGCCTGGCGGAAAAGATCCTGGAGGCCGGCCGTTATTACGAGAGGAACGGCAACCGGAAGGCGGCCGCCATCTACTACCGTCGGGTCGGGGCGGAGTATCCCGGAACGCCGGCCGCGGTACAGGCCTCTGAATGGCTGAAAAAGATGGAAGGTTAATCAGTTTTAAGCCGCCCTGCTTGCTCCCAGATGAAAAATTTTTCCCGGACACTGAAAATCGCGTCCTTTATTATCGGCGGATTCTTCCTGGCGGCCGGCTGCGGCTACCGGAATCTTTCCCGGCCCCGGCTGGAATCCCTTCACCTGGCGGCCATCTCCAACCAGACCATGGAACCGGGGGTCGAAATTGACCTGGTCCGGGCCCTGGGCGAAGAGATCTTGAGGGCCGGGATCCGGCTGGAACCGGGGGGGGCGGCCGACTGGAGGCTCTCCGGAAGCATTACCGGGTACCAGCGCCGGCCGCTTACCTTCAAGCTCGAAGACCCCAGGGAGGTCAGCAGTTACCGGCTTGTTTTGAGCGTCCGTTTTCAGCTTTCCGGACCGGCTTCCGAGGCTTCGCCCGGGTCCCGGGAACTGGAAAAGACGATTACGGTAAGCCGCGATTTTCCCCTTTACGGCTCCGCGGTCCGCCCGGAAAAGGAGATCGTCGAGTGGTTGACCGCCGATCTTGCCAAACGGGCCGTGGACTGGCTGGCCGAAGTCCGGCCATGACGCTCCAACCTTTCTACCTGCTGCTTTTTCAGGACCTGGCCGCCGCCGAGCGGAAGGCGGCCGAACTGAAAAAAGCGGCCTTCCCGGATGGCATCACCGCCTTCAACGAAACGGTCCTCTACGGTGAGGATACCACTGCCGGCCGAATCATGGAGCTTTGCCAGACGCCTCCCTTCGCCGGCGGCCGCCATTTCATCCTGCTCCGGCGGGCCGAGAAGCTCGGCAAGGAGGACCGGGATGCCCTTTTCGAATACCTTAAGAAACCCTCGGCCAGCGCCTTCCTGGTGATGCTCTTTGAAACCAGCCCCAAAAACAAGTTTCCCTTCCCCGGGAACCAGTTCCGTTTCTTCTTCAAGGGTGAGGCGGCCGATGCCGTGGATCCTTTCGGGGTCACCAGGGTCCTCCAGCGCGGGAATCTGAAACGGGCCCTTCAAATTCTTGACAGGCAGTACACGGACGATCGGAAGCATTTTCCTCAATTCATGGGTATTCTGACCTGGTATTTGCGTAGCCGGGTGGAAGGCCAGGGTCGTCTTAACAACCAGTCGGCCACCCTCTTCAAGCGTTTCTGCGAACTGGACCGCGATGTCCGGACCGGCCGCCGGTCCGGCCGGGAAGCGGTCGAGCTGGCCATCCTTCACCTCGCCCGGCGTCTTTGAGCGGGCCCGCCTTTAGCAATGACTTACCGTCAGGCGATCGATTTTCTGGAGGGGCGCGAGCGTTTCGGGATACGGCTGGGATTGGCCAACATGTCCCGTCTGCTGGCCGCTCTCGGCGAGCCCCAGCGAGGCCTGAAGGTTTTCCACGTGGCCGGGACCAACGGCAAAGGGTCGACCGCCCGCCTGACGGCCGGTCTTCTTCAGGCCTCCGGGTTCCGGGTCGGTCTTTACACCTCCCCGCACCTGCTGGACACCCGGGAGCGCGTCCAGGTCGATCAGCGTCCGGTCAGCCGGGCCGATTTCACCCGTCGGATCGAGGAACTGGCCCCGGTGGTCGAACGTCTTTCCCGGTTCCGGCCGCACAGTCCGACCTACTTCGAGGTGCTCACCGCCCTGGCCTTCCGCCATTTCGCCCTGGAAAAAGTGGACTTCGCGGTGATCGAGGTCGGTCTCGGCGGCCGGATGGATGCTACCAACCTGGTGCAGCCCCTGGTTTCGATCATTACGCCGATCGGGTTGGAGCACAAGCGTTACCTGGGCAATTCGCTGGCCGCCATCGCCGGGGAGAAGGGCGGCATCATCAAGCCGGGCCGGCCGGTGGTAATCTCCACCCAGCGTCTTTCGGCCGGGCGGGTGCTCCGGCGGCTGGCCGGCGAGCGCCGGTCAACACTCTACCAGGTTGGACGGGATATCCGCTTTGAGATGGGTGAAGCGGCGGCGGATTCCAACCGGTTCAACCTGGCCTGGCCGGGTTCGGACCGCCGGCTGGAGAACCTGGAACTTGCCCTTCCGGGCCGTTACCAGGTCGAGAATGCGGCCCTGGCCTTGCTGGCTTTGGAAGCGGCCGGTCTCCGGCCCGGGGTTCGAACCGTGCGCCGGGCCTTTCGGAAGGTCCGCTGGCCCGGCCGGCTCCAGGTGATTCGCAAGGAGCCCCCGGTTCTATTTGACGTGAGCCACAACCCGCCGGCCATCCGGGTTCTCGTCCAGAATCTGGAGGCTCTTTACCCGGGCTGCCGGTATCGATTCATATTCGGAGTGCTTCGGGATAAGGATTACCGGCAGATGTTGAAGACGCTGGCCCCGAAGGCGGCCGGTTTTATCCTGACCAGGCCGGATTCGAACCGGGCCCGCGATCCCCAGGAATTGGCCGACTGGCTTGGAAGGCGTTTCCCGGGCTCTCCGGCCATTGTCGCCGGGACGCCCCGGGAAGCGCTGGAAACGGGCTTGGGTCTGATCGGGCGGGGGGAGCTGCTCTGTATCTGCGGTTCTTTTTACCTGGCCTCGGTTTTGAAGTACATCAATTCCGCCTCCAGGAAGGCGTCCAAACCGCCGTCCAGCACCGCTTCAACATTGCCGGTTTCGTAGCCGGTGCGGTGGTCCTTGATTAATTGGTAGGGCTGCAGCACGTAGGAACGAATCTGGCTTCCCCAGGCAATCTCGCCGGCCTGCTGCCGTTTTTCATCCTCCTGCTTCCGGCGCGCCTCGGCCTGCAGCTGGTAGAGGCGGCTCTTGAGAATCAGCATGGCCATTTCCCGGTTCTGGTGCTGACTGCGTTCGTTCTGGCAGGTGACCACGATCCCGGTCGGCAGGTGGGTGATCCGGATGGCCGTTTCGACCTTGTTAACGTTCTGGCCGCCGGCGCCACCGGCCCGGTAGGTCTGGATCTCGATATCCTTTTCATTAACCTCGATCTCCGCCTCCGGGGGGAGTTCCGGGATGACCGCCAGGGAGGCGAAGGAGGTATGGCGCCGCCGGTTGGCGTCAAAAGGGGAGATGCGGACCAACCGGTGGACTCCGGCTTCACCTTTAAGGTAGCCGTAAGCATGGGGAGCCGAGACGATCAGGGTGGCCCGCTTGACGCCGGCCTCTTCCCCCGGCAGCAGGTCGACCACCTCCCCCTTCCAGCGGCGGGAGGCCACGAAACGCTGGTACATCCGCAGCAGCATTGAAACCCAGTCGCAGGATTCGGTTCCGCCGGCGCCGGCGTGAAAGGTGAGGATGGCCGGCTGCCGGTCTTCGGGTTCCCGGAAGGTCACCAGGATGTGGAGTTCGCGGAGTTGCTTTTCAATCTCCGCCACCTGTCGGGCCGCCTCTTCCTCCAGCTTTTCGTCCGGTTCGGCCTCAAGCAGTTCCAGCATCACGCCCCAGTCGCCCAGCTGTTTCTCGGCCGCTTCGAAGGCGTTCAGTTCCTCCCGCAGTTCCTTCAATTCCTCGATCACCCGGCGGTTGTCGGACTTCTCCCAGAAGGAATCCGAGCCCATTTCCTTTTCAAGTTCCAGGCGCCTGGCTTCCTTGGACGACAACCCGGCCATTTCCCGGGCCTGATCGAGGCGTTCCCGGAAGTCCCGGTTCTTATCCTGGAGAATTTTCAGCTCTATCGGCATAGTTCGCACACTCCGGCTTTTTATATTGTACAACAGTTCGGGCCCGGCCGTTAATGGCCGGCGGATTCGGCCCGGTGATAAAGGAAACCCACGAAGAAGGCGCCGCCGGCCAGGTTGCCCAGGGTGACCGGCAGCAGGTTTCCGACCAGGAAGGCGCGCAGGTCGAGCCCGGGCAGGGGGACGGTTGACAGGAATAATCCGTAGGGGATGAAGAACATGTTGGCGACACTGTGCTCGAAACCCATGGCCACGAAGGCCAGCACCGGGAAGAAGACGGCCAGGACTTTGCCGGCGAAGTCCCGGGTTCCGGCCGCCATCCAGACGGCCAGGCAGACCAGCCAGTTGCACAAGACGCCCCGCCAGAAGGCGGTCCAGAAGGGTAGGGTGGCCTTGGCCCGGGCGATCTCGAGGGCCTTGCGGGCCAGCCCGGCCGGTTCGAAGGCCAGGTGAAGGCCGGCCAGGTAGACGACCGCGGCCAGGAAGACGCTCCCGGCCAGGTTGGCCAGGTATACCCAGCCCCAGTTGCGCAGGGTAGCCCGGCCGCAGAGCCGACCGGAGCAGTTGGCCGTGACCAGCAGACAATTGCCGGTGAAGAGTTCGGCGCCGGCCCCGACCACCAGGATGAGGCCGAGGCTGAAGGCGGCCCCCATCGCCAGGCGTTCCAGGCCGAAGCCGGGGTGCCAGCCGCTGGCCGCCACCAGGGAGAGGAGGGCGCCGAATCCTATGTATGCCCCGGCCAGGAAACCAAGGATGAGCAGCTGTTCAAGCGAAAGACGCCCTTTCAGCTCGGCGGCCTCCAGCGTTCTTTCCAGTCGTTCGCCCATTCTCCGTCCGGTTAAAAGAGACCGACCACCCGCCCTTCGTCGTCCAGGTCAACCCGGTTGCCGGCCGGTTCGCTGGGCAGGCCGGGCATGGTCCTCATCTCTCCGCAGAGCGGGTAGAGGAAGCCGGCTCCGGCCGCCAGCCGGATGTCCCGGATGGGAAGCGCAAAGTCCCGGGGCCGCCCCTTCAGCCTGGGGTCGTGCGAAAGGGAAAGATGGGTCTTGGCCATGCAGATCGGCAGGCCGGCGTACCCGTTCCGGCTGTAATAGCGGATCTTCTCCTCGGAGAGCGGGCTGTACTCGACCCGTCCGGCCCCGTAGATCTTCAGGGCCACCGTTTCGATCTTCTCCTTGATGGACGCCTCGAGCGGGTAAAGGAAACGAAAATCGTTCTTTTCGGCGGCCGCCGCCGTGACCGCTTCGGCCAGTGCGCGGCCGCCTTCGCCGCCGCGGCCCCAAACCTGGCTTTCGCAGGCGGCCCGGGCCCCGGCCCGGGTGGCGAAATCGACCAGGGCTTTGATTTCGGAGTCGAAATCGGTCGGGAAGCGATTGACCGCCACCACCACCGGAACCCCGAAAAGGCTTATGTTTTCAATGTGCTTGGAGAGGTTTTCGGCGCCGGCCAGCATCGTTTCCGGGTCTTCGGCCAGCAGTTTCTCAGGCAGCGGCCGGCCTGGGCTTATGCGAAACTTGCCGCTGTGCATCTTGAGGGCGCGCACCGAGCAGACAACCACGGCCGCGTCCGGCTTCAGCCCGCTTACCCGGCACTTGATGTTGAAAAACTTTTCCGCGCCGCAATCGGCGCCGAATCCGCTTTCGGTGACCAGGTATTCGGCCAGGCGGATGCCGAGCCGGTCGGCCACCACCGAACTGTTGCCGTGGGCGATGTTGGCGAACGGTCCGGCGTGGACCAGGCAGGGAGTGTGTTCCAGGGTCTGGAGGAGGTTGGGCTTGATGGCGTCGCGAAGCAGGACCGCCATCGCTCCGGCCGCCTTGAGATCTTCGGCGGTTACCGGTTTTCCGGAATGGTCGAAGCCGACCACCACCCGGCCCAAACGGCGGCGGAGGTCGGAGAGGTCGGTGGCCAGGGCCAGGATGGCCATAACCTCGGAGGCCACCGTGATGTCGAAGGAACTCTGGCGCGGGATCCCGTCCTCCCGTCCGCCCAGGCCGATCACGACGTTGCGCAGGGCCCGGTCGCTGACGTCGAGCACCCGGGGCCAGCTGATCGAATGGGGTTCGATTCCCAGCCGGTTGCCATGGTAAAGGGAGTTGTCAATGAAGGCGGCCAGCAGGTTGTGGGCCAGTCCGACCGCATGGACGTCGCCGGTAAGATGGAGGTTGAAATCCTCCATCGGGATGACCTGGGAGTAGCCGCCGCCGGCCGCGCCGCCCTTGATGCCGAAGACCGGCCCCAGGGAGGGTTGGCGGATGCAGGTGATTACCTTTTTGCCGAGACGTCCCAGAGCCTGGGAAAGGCCGATGGTGGTGACGGTCTTGCCTTCACCCAGCGGAGTGGGGGTGATGGCGGTCACGTCGATGTATTTCCCGAGCGGCCGGTCCTGGAACCGCTCCAGGGCTTCCAGCCGCACCTTGGCCTTGTGGTTGCCGTAGAGCTCAAGTTCCGTCTCCTTGAGCCCGAGCCCGGCGGCGATCTCCCGGATGGGTTTAAGTTCCGCCTGCTGGGCTATTTCCAGATCACTCAACATCGCTGGCCTCCTTTAAAAAAGGTTCCGCCCGGTTCTCAGAGCCCGGCGGTGTCAAGCACTCTGGGCAGGTGGCGTTCCCAACCGATCGGCATGATGTGGACGCCCCGGCAGAGGCCGCGCATGGCCCCGATCAGTTCGGCGGCGATGGCGATGCTTTCCGCGGACCGCTTCTCCTTGGGCGCGTCGGCCATGCGTTTGATGAAGGTGTCCGGCACGTGGACCCCGGCGACGTTTTCGTTCATGTATTTGGCCATCCCGGCGCTTTTGAGCAGAACGATGCCGGCCATGACCGGGATCCCGAACCGTCCCGCCTCTTTCATGAATTTTTCGAAGCGTTCGACTTCATAAACAGCCTGGGTCTGGATGAATTCCGCCCCGGCCGCGACTTTTTTTTCCAGCTTGATCAGCTGGAGTTCCAGCGGTTCCGCGCCCGGGTTGACGACCGCGCCCAGGCAGAAGCGCGGGAAGGGTTCGTTGAGCTTGTTGCCGGCGCTGTCGAGGCCGGATTCAAGCCGGCGGGCGGTCTCCAGGAGCTGGATCGAGTCAAGATCGAAGACCGGCTTGGCCGCCGGGTCATCGCCCAGCACCGGGTGGTCGCCGGTCAGGAGCAGCACGTTTTCGATGCCGAAAGCGGCCGCCGAAAGCAGGTCCGACTGGAGTGCCAGCCGGTTCCGGTCCCGGCAGGTCATCTGCAGGATCGGTTCCTGCCCGGCCTCCTTGAGCTTGATGCACAGGGCCAGCGAGCCCAGGCGCATTACCGCGCTTTGAAGGTCGGTGACATTGATGCCGTCCACCCGCCCGCCGATTTCGCGGGCCATCTGCAGGAAGGGTTCGGTGGCGATTCCCTTCTCCGGTCCGTACTCCACGGTCGCCAGGAACCGGTCGGTCTTGAGCTTTTCTTTGAAGGTCATTCCGCTCTCCTGTTTTTGACGGTCGTCAGGTTTCCTGATCCGCGTTTGGTATCAGATCGCCGCCGCTTTGCTGCGCAGCGGCTTGAGTTTCTTCGACCAGTCCTTTAAGGGCTGCCGGACCTTCATGAGGTCCAGCCGTCCGAGTTCCTTGAGGCGGTTGTAAATGAGCAGCCAGCCGCAGGGACGGTCGCCCTTGACCTCGCACTTGCCCTCGGGGGTGGTCCCGCCGCAGGGGCCGTTGAGAAGGCCCTTGGCGCAGAGCGTGTGGGGGCAGAGGCCGCCCAGCTCGTCCAGGATGCACTCGCCGCAGAGGCTGCATTTTTCCTCGAAGTGGTTGACCAGGCCCTGGGGGGTGAGCTCGGTCTTCCATTCCGGCCCCAGGAAGAGGGTGTCGGCTCCGGAGATGACCCATTTCTTGGTGAGCTCGGTCAGTACCTGATTTCCGAGGCCGCAGCAAAGGACCAGGATCGCCTCGGCGGCATCCAGCTCCGCCTGCTTTTCACGGAGCTGTTTTTTAATCTTGGGCAGCAGGCAGCCGCGGTCCGGTACGGTGTACCCGGTGGTTTCTATCCCGTGTTCGGCCAGGAATTCCGACATTTCCTTCAATTCCGGTTCGCCGCCGGTGCGGCAGGTGGCGGCGCAAGCCTGGCAGCCGGAAAGGAATACCTTTCGGTACCCCTTGAGTTTTTTCAATATGTCTTCCCGCGATTTCTGGACGGTCAGGACCATCTTTTCCTCCTGTTTTAACCAAGGGCGGCCCGGGCGGCCAAGACCGTGTTTCTGATCAGCATGGCGACCGTGAGCGGACCGACGCCGCCCGGCACCGGGGTTATGCGGGCGGCCCGTTCCGCGGCCGCCTCGAACTCGACGTCGCCGACCAGCTTGTCCCCGACCCGGTTGATGCCGACATCGATCACGGTGGCGCCCTTTTGGATCCATTCTCCCTTGATCAGGCCGGCCTTGCCCACCGCCACCACCAGGATTTCGGCCCGGCCGACGTGATCGGCCAGGTGGCCGCGTTCCCCGGTTGCGATGTGGCAGACGCTGACGGTGACGAATTCGGCCAGCAGGAGCAGGGCCAGGGGTTTGCCGACGATTTCGGAGTGGCCGACCACGACCGCCTCCTTGCCATAGAGATTGTCACCGGTGGACTTCAGGAGTTCCATGACGCCGGCGGCCGTACACGGCACGAAGCGCGGCTTGGCCAAGACCAGCCGGCCCAGGTTGGCCGGGGTGATCCCCTCGACATCCTTTTCCGGGAGAATCGCCGCCTGGAGTTTCCGGCCGTCGAGCTGGCCGGGCAGCGGCATCTGGAGTATGATTCCGTTTACGGAGCGGTCCTGGTTGAGCCGTTCGATTTCGGCCGCCAGTTCCGCCTGGCCGATGTCGGCCGGGCAGGTCCGCAGTTCGTAATCCAGGCCGACCTTGGCGCACTGGTTCTTCTGGCTCTTGAGGTAAACGGCGCTGGCCGGGTTTTCGCCGGCCTGGACCGCCACCAGTTTCGGGACCACGCCCGACTTTTTCAATTCGGCGGCTTCCGCGGCCGCCTCGTTGCGCAACCGTTCGGCGATCAGCTTTCCTTCCAGCAGTTGGGCCATTTTGGCTACTCCAGTTTTTCCCGGACCAGTTCGAGAATGGCCTGCGCCTGCCGGTCAAGACGGCCGGTAAGCGTTTCCAGCTCGCGGCGCAGTTCCATTCCGCCGGGCAGGTCCGGTTGCCCGGCGAGATTGATCAGGATGTTCAGACGGGCCGACTCCCAGGCGCCGCGGGCCAGGACCACTCCGCAGCCCACGTCGCTGATCAGGTAAGGGTTGCCTTTCCTGGCCAGGGGTTCGGCCAATTCCAGCAGGGCGCCGGCCAGTTCGATCATGGAGAGCAGGAGCTGGTTTCCGTCGCCGGCGGCCCTGGCCATGGCCGGCCCGCGCTGCGGGTCTTCCCGGGGCCGGGCGGCCGCCTTCCGGTAGTCGAGATAGATCCGACTGTCGGCCTCCACCAGTTCCGAGGCGGTCCGACGGATGCTTTCCGAACGTTCCAGTATTTGCCGGGCTTCGGCTTCGAAGCCGGCGAACTTCTTGCGCCCCAGGCTGAAACGGGCGCTCATGGAGAAGAGGGCGGCCCCCAGGCCAAGGGAGAGCGCCGCGGCGCTGCCGCCGCCCGGGACCGGATCGTTACCAGCCAGCCGGTCGAGGTAAGTGCTCAAGGAATTTTCAAGATAATCAATCTTTTCCGGGTCCATTTTGGTCATCTCTTGTTATTTTAATCACAAACTCATGAAATTTTAATGCCGGGACAGCAATATTGTCAAGTTAAAATTGCAGGAGCAGTCCATCAACGGCCGCCTGGACCTCCAGTTTCAGCCGGTCGCTCATTTCCCGGGCCAGTTGTTCCGGTCCGCGTGTCAGTATGTTGCGACCGAAATGGGTGAGGATGGCCCGTTCCGGGCGAATCCGGCCGATGATCATTTCCGCTTCCGGAAGGGAAAGGTGGCGGATCTCGGACCGCGGTTCGATCATCACGACGTTGATGATCAGGGTGCGCCCGGTGAAGCCGTCTTCAATCCCCTCGAAGTACCCGGTGTCGCTGATCAGGGAAACGGTCTCATTGCCGAACCTGAAATTGAAGCCGTAGGTTTCAACCGGGTGATTGAGCCGTTTCACGGCGGTGAATTCGATGTCGCCAAGCTGGTAGGTCGCTCCGGCTTTCAGATGCTCAACCCGTTCCGGAAAACCGGCCAGATAATGTAAAATAACCGGATCGGGGTCGAAGGCGTCGGCCGGGGCGAAGAGGGCGCCCTTTTTTTTGAAGCCGCCGGAAGTCATGGCTTCGATCATCACGTTGACATCCCCGGAATGGTCCAGGTGTTTATGGGAGAGCAGCACGCCGGTGAGGGCGGCGGGATCAAGCCGGGGAACGCTTTCGATGGCCCGGACCAGGGAGCCGGGGCCGGGATCCAGGATGAGGGCCTGGTCCCCGCTGGAAATCCAGAGGCCGCCCGAGGCCCTCAATTGCTCGATCATAACGAAGCGGGCCCCGGCGGTTCCAAGGAATTTAATAAAGGCCATTTTATGAGCTGGCGCCAAAATTGGGTGACTGTTTTGATTAATTATAACACAGGAAGGCCGCCGGGACGTTTCCATCCGCCGCCTCTTGTGCTACAATAAAAAAATGGTTTTTGATGATTCCGACAACCTCCAGGCCGCCGACCGCATTCCGGCCTACCAGGCCGCCCGTTCCTTTGCCTCAGCGGTCAACGAATACAGCCTGCGCCGTTACCAAGAGAAACGGGCCGGGGTCGACATCGACCGGCTGCAGCGCAATTCCAGCCTGATTCCGGCCAAGATCGTCAGCGGGCACTGCCTCGGGTACGACCAGGAATTCCTCCGGGAGAACATCCGGCTTTGCCGCGAGGCGCGGGCGGCCGTATTGGACTGCGAACCGATTTTGAAGCGTCTTTCCGAACGGCCGGAGGAGACCCTGGATGTAACGCTGCTCCTGGACCTGATGCGCGAAACGATCCTGGAATTGAACAACTGGATCTCGAATCTGGAAAGGCGCGTCTGGTGGTGAAATCTTCCTACCGGCCACCCCCGCGTCCCGCGGACATTTCAAATGATCAGGCATAAATCGGCGGTCGGTCCGGCGGCGTTCCTGGCGGCCGTCTGCCTCGGTTTTTTTCTGTCCGGATCGGCCGCCGGTTCCGAGCCGCCGCGCCGGATTGTTTCCCTGGCTCCCTCCCTGACTGAGACCCTCGTGGATCTCGGCCTGGGAGAGCGGATTGTCGGGCTGACCGAGCAGGATAACTGCCGGCCGGTTTTGAAAAAAGCGGTGACCGTCGGTTTTTACATTCAGCCCAACCTGGAAAAGATCGCCGCCCTCAAACCCGATCTGGTTCTCTTCGACGTCTATCCCGGCCAGGCCGAAACGAGGCGTCGCCTGGCCGGACTCGGCCTCAAGGTGGAGTCCTTCGAGGTCCGCCGCCTCTCGGACATCCTGGCCGTTACCGACCGCCTGGGCGGACTGACCGGCCGGATCCGCGAGGCCGGCCGCCTTAACCGGCGGCTGAAGGCCCAACTGGAACGTTACCGGAATCCGGCCGGCCCCGGGCGCCCCCGCGTTTACCTGGAGGTCGGTCATGACCCTTATTTTTCGGCCGGCCGCGATTCCTTCCTGCATGAACTGATCGAGCTGGCCGGCGGCCGGAACATCGCCGGGAGCCTGCCCGGCGCCTATCCCAGGGTTGATGCCGAGTTCATCATTGCGGCCGATCCGGAGGTGATCATTTTGAGCGGCATGGATTCCGGGGATGCCCGGGCGGTAGGGCGTCGGCCCGGTTGGGATCGGTTGAGCGCCGTCCGGTCAGGGAGAATCCATTCCGGGCTCGGCACCCATCCGCTCACCACCCCCTCGCCCCGGCTCATCCTGGAAAACCTTCCCGTGTTGCATCGCATCCTGAATTCCGCCCGGCGATGAAGACCGGCACCAGAGCGGCCGTTTGCGCCGGATTGTTACTGCTGCTGGTGGCGGCGGTCCTGGCCGGGCTGGGAATCGGTACGGCCCGGATCGACCTGTCCGCCTTGTTGCGGTCCGGCGGCCTGGACGACTACCAGCGGTCCATCTTCTTTTCGCTCCGGCTGCCCCGGGTGGCGGCCGCCCTGCTGGCCGGCGGCGGCCTGGCGGTCAGCGGCGTGCTGCTCCAGGGGTTATTTCGCAACCCGCTGGTGGAACCCTATACCCTGGGCGTCTCCGGCGGGGCCGCCCTGGGGGTCGCCCTGGCGGTCCTCCTGCCGGGTGGTGCGGCCTGGCGTCCCTGGCTGGCCTTCGGCGGCGCGGTTGTCAGCGTCGCCCTGGTGCTTGCTTTCAGCCGCCGCCGGCACGAATTCGGCGTGGCGACGACACTGCTGACCGGGGTCATGCTCAGTTTTGTTTCCTCCTCGCTCCTGATGCTGATTATGGCCCTGGTGCGAGCCGAGCAGCTGCAGGGAATCATCTTCTGGATGATGGGCAGCGTTGGCTTGAGCGATCCGGGACTGCTGCGCTGGAGTGCGCCGGTCTTCCTGGCCGGAGTTCTCTGGGCCTGGTGGCTGGCCTTTCCGCTGAATGGACTGGCGCTGGGGGAATCGGCCGCCCACCATCTCGGCTTAAGGGTTGACCGCGTCCAGCGGTCGGTCTTCCTGGCCGCCTCGCTTTTGACCGGTCTTTCGGTGGCCATCAGCGGGATCATCGGGTTTGTCGGGCTGCTGGTTCCCCACCTCCTGCGTCCGCTCCTGGGGTCGGATCACCGGTGGCTGATTCCGGCCTCCTTCATGGCGGGCGCCGCCTTCCTGGTCGGAGCCGATCTTTTAAGCCGGACGATCATCAGCCCCCTGGAGTTGCCGGTGGGTGTAATTACCGGGCTGCTGGGCGGGAGCATCTTTATCAGTTCGCTTTACCGCCGGGAGCGTCACCCATGAAGAAAGGACCGGCCTTGAGAATCAAGGGCCTGACGGCCGGCTACCGCAACCGGCCGGTGTTGGGCGGGATTGACCTGGAACTGGAAACGGGCGATTTTCTCGGGATCATCGGCCCCAACGGCAGCGGGAAAACCACCCTGTTGCGGGCTCTCACCGGCCTGGTTCCGCACGGGGGCGAAATAGATTGGTGGGAACATCCTTTTCATCCGTCCGATTCGGATTGGCTGGCCCGCCGGGTGGCGGTGGTGAGCGCCGGGGAGGACATGCCGGTTGCCGGCCGCGTCGAGGAGTATCTCTGGCTGGGACGGTTGCCGCACCGTCAATTTTTTCAGTTCTGGCTCGATCCCGGCGACCGTCAACTGGTGGATCGGATAAGCCGGCAGCTCGGCGTGGAGTCCCTCCGGGACCGCCTGCTTTCGGAACTATCCAGCGGTGAACGGCAGCGGGTTGCGATCGCCCGGGCCCTGGTCCAGCAGCCGCGGGTGCTCCTGCTGGACGAACCCACCAGCCACCTGGATCCGGGCGCCCAGATTGAGATCATGGACCTGCTGGCCGCCCTGAATCGGAACGGGCTCGGCATCGTGGCGGTCCTGCACGACTTGAATCTGGCCGGGGCTTATTGCAACCGGTTACTGCTGATGGATGGGGGGACGGCTCGGGCCTCCGGAAGCCCGGAGTCGGTGCTGACCTACCGGAATCTGGAAGCGGTCTATCACACCGTGGTCGTCACTCTTGCCAATCCGGTGACCGGGAGTCCCTGGGTGGTCCCGGTCCCGGAGTCGTACCGGCGTTCGTCCGGTCCGGATTCCAATGTCTGCAAGGAGGGGGAATGAACCTTTTGAAACGCAAGCTATACCGGATTCTTTTCGGGACTTTCTTCGCCCTGCTGGCCTACTTCGGCGGCTGGGGCTGGTCAATCGCCTGCCTGGGTTTCCTTCTGGTCCTGCTGGTCGGGTTCGAATACGAGCGGCGTCTCCATCCCGGCCTTTACGGCTGGATCGCCGCCCGAAGCGGCGGCATCCTCAAGGAACAGCCGGGCTTCTTTCTGGGCGATACTTATTTCGTTCTGGCCGTCTTCTTTCTTTTTGTCCTGATGCCGGATTTGAGCCTTCCCCTGGCGGGCCTGCTTTTTCTGACGTTCGGCGATGCGGCGAGCACCCTGGCCGGCAGCCGCTTCGGCCGGGTCCAGGTTTACCGGCGCAAGACGCTGGAGGGATTCCTGGCCTGCCTGGCCGTCACCACGATCCTGGCCGGACTCCTTTCCCGGCTGCCCCGCCACTCTCTGGATTTCGGCGTGGGATTCGCCGGCGCCGCCACCGCCTCCCTGGCGGAACTTTTTGACCTGCCGCCCGACGATAACTTCAGCGTGCCGGTTTTATCGGCGTTGATCATGCTGGTGCTGGGCTTTTTTGTTTGACACCGGCCGGCTTTAAAATATATAATTTTACAATTTCCCTCCCCAAATTTCGGCGTCATTATTGAGGTCTCCGGGCGGGTCCGGTTCCGGCCCCGGGAAAACGGCATTATGGAAAAACGCTATCAGGCAGTCCGCGGCACCTATGACCTGCTGCCGGCGGCGGCCCGGAAACTGGCCGCCTTTTTGAAACTGGTCACCGGGCGCCTGGAACAGGCCGGATTTCAGGAACTGGAGACACCCGTTCTTGAAGAGGCCCGCCTTTTCAACCGCAGCGTGGGGCCCGACAGCGACCTGGTTACCAAGGAGATGTATACTTTCCAGGACCGCAAGGGACGGCTGCTGGCCCTGCGGCCGGAGGGAACCGCTCCCCTGGTCCGTGCCTACCTCGAACATGATTTCACCTATCACGCGCCCCAGGCCCGATTTTATTACCTGGGGCCGATGTTTCGTTACGATCGTCCCCAGGAGGGCCGCTACCGACAGTTTCTGCAGCTCGGGGGAGAACTTTTTGGAGTAGCCGGGGTCCAGGCTGAGTCGGAAACGCTGGACTTGTTGAACCGTGTCTTCAATCTGGCTGGGCTTCCGGAGTTCCGGTTTGAAGTCAATTCCCTCGGTTGCCGGGCCTGCCAGGAGGAGTACGGCCGGCGCCTTTCGGAATTTATTGAGCCGCGCGCCGGGGGTCTCTGTCCGGATTGCCTGAGACGGTCGAAGCAGAACCCGCTGCGGGTTCTCGATTGCAAGGTGGACGCCTGCCGGAAAATCCTGGGCCAGGCGCCGGTTGTCGGCGGTTTCCTCTGTCCGGCCTGCCGGGAGCACCACCGTCTTTTTCTCGAATGCCTGCGCCTTCTGGAGGTGCCTTTTCTGGAAAATCCCCGCCTGGTGCGCGGTCTTGACTATTATACCCGTTCCGTTTTTGAGGTAACCCTGGCCGGGGGTGGAAACGCCCTGGCCGCCGGCGGCCGTTACGATAACCTGGTTGAGGAATTGGGCGGTCCGGCCACCCCGGCTTTTGGTTTCGCGATCGGGCTGGAACGCTTGATGTCCGTCCTGCCGGAGCCCCCGGCCGGCCGGGCCGGACTGCGGATTCTTTACCTGGAAGCGGCCCACCTGCCGGAGGCGCTGCGGCTGGTCCGTCGTTTTCGGGAGGCGCTCCCGGTTGAATGGCCGGTTACGGTTGCTCCCGAGGCCCGCAGCCTGAAATCCCAACTGCGCCAGGCCGCCCGGGACGGCTGCCGGATGGTGGCCGTGCTTGGTCCGGAAGAACTGGCCCGGGGTGAGATCCTCTGGCGCGACCTGGAATCGGGCCGCCAGGTTTCGCTGCCCCCGGAAACCATGATTGAAAGGCTTAAAAATGATGCGCAGCCATAACTGCGGGGAATTATCCGCCGGCGATCTGGACCGGGAGGTCCGGTTGGCCGGCTGGGTTGGAGCGCGCCGGGACCACGGCGGAATCGTCTTCATCAACCTGCGCGACCGTTACGGGGTGACCCAGGTTGTTTTTAATCCCGAGCGGCTTTCCCGGGATGATTTTGAAAAATCGGCGGCGCTGCACAGCGAGGATGTCATCCAGGTTCGGGGCCGGGTGACCCGGCGTCCGGCCGGGACCGAGAATCCCCGGATGTCCACCGGTGAAATTGAGGTGCTGGCCGAGGGACTGGTTCTGCTCAATCGCTGCGCCCCGATTCCTTTCGAGATTGACGAGGCGGCCCAGGTTTCTGAAACGGTCCGGCTCGGTTACCGCTACCTTGATTTGCGCCGGCCGGTAATGCAGCGGAACCTGATTCTGCGCCACCGGGCGGCCCGAACGGCCCGGGAATTTCTGAGTGAAAAAGGTTTTGTGGAGGTGGAAACCCCCTTGCTCACCCGCAGCACCCCGGAGGGAGCCCGGGACTTCCTGGTGCCCAGCCGGCTTGATCCCGGCAAGTTTTACGCCCTGCCGCAGAGCCCCCAGCTTTCGAAGCAGCTGCTGATGGTTTCCGGGCTGGACCGTTATTTCCAGCTGGCCCGCTGCCTGCGTGACGAAGATCTGCGGGCGGACCGCCAGCCGGAACACACCCAGATTGATCTTGAGGCCTCTTTCGTGGAGCCGGAGGACATCCAGGACCTGGTCGAAGAGATGGTGGCCCGGATTTTTCAGACGGTTAACGGCCGTCCCCTGGAGCGGCCGTTTCCGCGCTTGACCTATCAGCAGGCCGTGGATGTTTACGGTTCCGACAAGCCCGACCGGCGTTTCGGCCTTGAAATAACCGATGTCACCGAGCTGGCGGCCGCCGGCGGGTTCGAGGTATTCCGCAAGGCGGTTGCCGCCGGCAGCCGTATCAAAGGACTGGCCCTGCCGGGGGTGGATCCGTCGGTTACCCAGCTTAAGGGATACGAGGAGAAGGTTCGGGAACTGGGCGCCCGCGGACTGGTATGGATCAAGGCCGCCGGCGGCAATTTCCAATCTCCGGTGGCCAAGTTCCTGGGGCCGGAAATCCTGGCCGGGCTGGCCGGAAAATTCGGACTTGAGAAGGGCGTAATTTTCATGGTAGCCGACGCCGACCGGAAGGCGAGCCTCCTGCTCGGAGCGTTCCGCCTGATGCTGGCCTCGGATTTCAACCTGGTCCCGCCGGATCGTTTCTGCTTCCTCTGGGTGGTGGACTTCCCGCTCTTTGAACACGACGAGGAATCGAAACGCCTGACTTCGGTACACCACCCGTTTACCGCACCCCGGCCCGAGGACCTGGACTACCTCGAAAGCGAACCGCTCCGGGTCCGCAGTCAGGCCTACGACCTGGTGCTTAACGGAACCGAAATCGGCGGCGGCAGCATCCGGATCCACCAGGCTGAACTGCAGCGCCGGATATTCAAGATCCTGAATCTTGAACCCGCCGCCTGGGAGCGGGAGTTCGGCTTTCTCCTGGCCGCCCTGGAGCGCGGGGCGCCTCCCCACGGCGGACTGGCCCTTGGTTTTGACCGCTTGCTGACCACTTTTCTGGGATTGCCTTCCATCCGCGAAGTGATTGCTTTCCCCAAGACCCAGAAGGGCGCCTGTCTCATGACCGGGGCGCCCTCGGAAGTGTCGCCGGAACAGCTGAAAGACCTCGACCTGCGCCGGATTTCCTGAGCCGACCCCGACGCGGATTCGTACGGATCAAGCCTTTTCCTTACCGCCGGACCGGAGTGGAATATGAAAACGCCGAAACAAGAGAATCCCTTTGAAATGGCCTGCCGCCAGCTGGACGAATGCGCCGGCCGCCTGCAGCTGTCCCGGGGGGCGCACCAGTTGCTGCGGACACCCCTGCGCGAATATCACTTTACCATGCCGGTCCGGATGGACAACGGCGATATCGAGGTTTTTCACGGATTCCGGATTCAGTATAACAACGCCCGGGGGCCGACGAAGGGAGGCATCAGGTTCCATCCCGAAGAGACGATCGATACCGTGCGCGCCCTGGCGGCCTGGATGACCTGGAAATGCGCCCTGCTTGATCTGCCCCTGGGCGGTGCCAAGGGAGGCGTGGTCTGCGACCCGAGAAAACTCTCGGTTTGCGAACTGGAACGGGTCAGCCGGGCTTATATTCAGGCGGTCTGGCCGGTGATCGGTCCGCACCGGGACATACCGGCTCCCGATGTCTACACCAATTCCCAGGTCATGTCCTGGATGATGGACGAGTACAGCCGGATAACCGGGGAGGCGCTGGGCGGCGTCATCACCGGAAAGCCGATGTCTCTGGGCGGTTCGGTTGGCCGCGATGACGCCACCGCCCGCGGCGGCCTTTATACCATCCGGGAGGCCGCCCGGGAGATCGGCCTGGACCTGAAGGGGGCCACGGTGGCCGTTCAGGGATACGGCAACGCCGGGTATCACATCGCGCGCCTGCTCCGGCGCCATTTTAACGCCCGGATCGTCGCGATCAGCGACAGCCGGGGCGCCATCAAAAACCCGCGCGGCCTGGATCCGGAAAAGGTGCTGGCCTACAAGCAGAAGAAAGGGTCGGTAGCCGGCTTCCCCGGCGCCGCGGCGGTCCGGCCGGCGGCCTTTCTGGAACTGCCGGTCGACATTCTGGTTCCGGCCGCCCTCGAAGAGGTGATCACCGGCGCGAACGCCGCCCGGATCCGCCCCCGCATCCTGGCCGAACTGGCCAACGGACCGACCACCCCGGAGGCCGACCATATTCTTGAAAAGAACGGCGTGCATGTCATTCCCGACTTCTTATGCAACGCCGGCGGGGTAACCGTTTCCTACTTTGAGATGGTCCAGAACGCCTATCTTTATGCCTGGGACCAGCTGCGCATCGAGGAGCGTCTGGACCGGAAGATGACCACCGCCTACCACGAGGTGCTGGCCACGGCCCGGCGTTATAACCTGGGCATGCGCCAGGCGGCTTACCAGGTGGCGGTGCAGCGGGTTATCGAGGCGATGCGGTTGCGGGGTTGGATTTGACGAGCCGCCGGCGGCTTTTGAAACGGGGCGGAGAGATTTTGACGGCGGGGCCGGCTACTGGGCGTCCTTGACGCAGCGGAATCCGAGATCGGGGGCCGCCAGTATTCCCCGCTGGGATGAAATGGTTTCCAGCTGGCCGGCCCGATCCCGGAACGAACCTCCCTTGACCACCTTCCAACGACTGTTGCGGCTGGAAACCGAAGTGGTGGTCCATTCCTTGACGTTTCCGGCCATATCCAGGACACCGTAAGGGCTGCGTCCCGAGTTGAAGCTGCCGACCGGCGCCGTACCGGTTCCGTAACGCGGATTTTCGGCGCAGTTGGCCAGTTCCGGGTTAAAATTGTTGCCCCAGGGATAGATGTAACCCTGAACACCCCGGGCGGCCTTCTCCCATTCGTTTTCGTTCGGCAGCCGTTTGCCGGCCCAGGCGGCGTAAGCTTCGGCGTCGGCGAAGCTTACGTTGACCACCGGGTGATCCTCGAGTTCCGGCGCGAAGGTTCCGTTCTTCCAGATGTTGAAACTGACGCCGCGCGGATCGGACGGCGGCCGGCGGCCGGTCGCCTTGATGAAGACCAGGTACTCGCGGTTGGTAATTTCGTGCTGGTCGATGTAGAAAGGGGGCAGCGAGAAACGCACCGGCTGACCCTTGGAGTCGTATCCCTTGATGAATTCACCGCCGCCGACCAGGACCATGTTTTCCGGGACCGGGCCGCTTGGATTTCCGGAACCGAAGCCCGGGGCCGGCGGTGGTGCGCTTCCGGGACCGCTTCCGCCGGGCAGGGGCAGCGGTGCGGTCGGGGTTGGACGCACTATTTCCGGCTTTTGTCCGCCGGTGCCGCCGGCATTGCTGGAGGCTATCCTGGAGGTGCGGCTGATCTTGAGGCTGAGCAGAACGATGCCGCTCACCGCGGCCAGCACGATTATCAACAGTACTACCGTCGTCACCAGATTCGAAACGTCCGATTTCTGGATGGTGCGTCGAACCGACTTTTCAACCTGTTCGGCCGATTCCTGGTCTATCAACGGGTGTGGCATTTAACCTCTAATGCGGTTGCCGCCGGCGAAAGCAAAAAATCACCCTTTTACCGGCCCTTGATGTGAAGGCGGCTCTTCCGGGCGGCCCGTTCCCATCCCGTCCGCCCGTCCTTTTTACTCGGGTTGGCCACGCTTTTGGAAAAATATCAAGATTATTTTACCGAAAAATCAAAAAAAAGACAAGTGTTGATTTTGAATCCGGCTAAAGTATAAAATCTATAGTAATTAAAATTTTCAAATTACAAACCGTCTCCGTCAGGTGAATGCCCGGTTCGGGACGGCGTTTGAAAAGGGTGAAAATGGCTGAAGAAGATATTCTGGCGGAGCGTCGCAAGAAATTGGCCGGGCTCCTGGAACGCGGGGTCGAAGCCTACGGCCGCCGTTACGACCGGACCAATCCGATCGCGGCGGTGACCGAGTCCTCTGAAAGAGTCCTCATCTGCGGGCGCCTGATGGCCTGGCGCGACCACGGCAAGGCCGCCTTTGCCGATCTCGAGGATTTTTCGGGCCGGATTCAGCTTTATTTCCAGCGGGATCGGCTGGGCGATGATTTCAGCCGGGTGAAGGATCTTGATATCGGGGATTTCGTCGGAGTGGCGGGCCGGCCGTTCCGCACCCGCACCGGCATGCTCACGATCGGGGTGGAAGAGTTCACGCTGCTGTCGAAGTCACTGCGGCCGCTACCGGAAAAATGGCACGGGCTCAAGGATGTCGAGATCCGTTACCGCCAGCGCTATCTGGATTTGCTGGCCAACCCTGACACCCGGAAAGTATTCGCCACCCGCAGCCGGATCATCGCCGGCATCCGGCGCCAGCTGGACCAACTCGGCTTCCTGGAGGTGGAGACGCCGATGATGCATCCCATTCCGGGCGGCGCCGAAGCCCGTCCTTTCGTTACCCACCATAACGCCCTGGAGTTGGAACTCTACCTGCGTATTGCTCCGGAACTATACTTGAAAAGGCTGCTGGTCGGGGGACTGGAAAGGGTTTACGAGATTAACCGGTCCTTTCGGAACGAAGGAATTTCGACCCTGCACAACCCGGAATTTACCATGTTGGAGCTCTACGCCGCCTACGGCGATTACCGGTTGATGGCTGAACTGGCCGAACTGCTGATTCTCAACGCGATCGACGAACTCTTTCCGGATAGCGGCCGGCGCCTTTCCTACCAGGGGCGCGAGATTGATTTTACGCCTCCCTGGCCGAGGCTGACCCTGGCCGAACTGCTGCGCGAAAGGCTCGATCTGCCCGGCTGGGATGACCGGTCGCTCCTCCTGGAACGGGCCCGGGCCGGCGGACTTGAGCTGGACGGCTCCGAAACCGTTTTCGACCTGCTGGATCTCCTCTTCAAGTTCCGGATTCAGCCCGGTCTGGTCCGGCCGACCTTCGTGCTGGATTACCCGGCGGAAATATCCCCGCTGGCCAAGAGCAAGCCGGGGCAGCCGGGCGTGGTTGAACGTTTCGAACTTTTCATCGGCGGCCTGGAGGTGGGGAACGCCTACTCGGAACTGAACGACCCGATCGACCAGGAACGCCGGTTCCAGGCGGAAGTCCGAACCGGGCGGCCGGACCGGCCCAAGGTGGTTGACGAGGATTATATCGAGGCCCTTTCCTACGGCATGCCTCCGGCGGGCGGGCTTGGCATCGGCCTGGACCGGTTGGTGATGATCCTGGTTGACACCGCCTCCATCCGGGACGTGATCCTCTTTCCGATTCTGCGTCCGGTCCGGTGACCGGCGGGGAGAACCGCGTGGATCCTGAAAAGAAACTCCGGCTGGCCATCGGAATCGAGAACGGGCTGATTCTGCTTGCCATCGTCGCGCTCTGGCCGGTGATCCTCGGCTGGCCGCACCGTTACAGCCAGCCGCTGTTGCTGCTGGCCGTTGCGGTCATGGGGGCGGTCGCCTGGCGGCGCTGGCGCCGTCTGCTGGCCGCCATGAAAGAGGCGCGGCAAAACAACGGGTAACTGATTCATGACCCCCGGATTTAAACGGATTCTGCTGGTCGTCGGCGCCCTTATCTGGGTGGGCGTGCTGCTGGCTTACCGTGGCCCGGGCGGCAACCGGGGCAAGGCGCTCCGGCTTGAGCGCGAGGGAGAACGCCTCTACCGGCAGGGGCAGGTTGAAACGGCCGTCGGACTCTGGCAGCAGGCAATCGAACTGGCCCCGGAGCGGGTCTTCGCCTATGAAAAACTCTCAGCCCACTACCTGCTCCGCGGCGAGTGGCAAAAGGCTCAATCGCTTGCCAGTCAAGGTTTGACACATTCACCGCGATGTGTTAATCTTTACTTCAATCAGGGCTTGTCTTTGTTTCAGAGCGGAGAGTTCAAGGCGGCCGCCGACAGCATTGACCGGGTCCTGGCCTCAGACGACTACTATCCGAACGCCCACTACCTGAAAGGACTGATTTATCATGCACTCGGCGAGTCTGAACAGGCCCGAGCCGAGTTCGTCAAAGAACTGAATGTCAACCCAGCCAACCCCGGTGCCTGGAAAGCGATTCAGGAAATGAACCATGTCAAGAAAAAATAATCCAGTCGGTTATGCCGCCCCGTCCGCCATCGCCTTCAAATTTTTCGGTTCGGTAGTTTCCCTCCTGTTCACCCTCTGTTTCAGCCTGCTGCTGCCGGCCAAGCCGGCCGCCGGCTCCATCGGCGAGGACCTGAAATACCTCGGTTCCCTGGAATCGCGCCTGGCCGGATCCCCGGGCAGCCGGGCGGCCTCCGATTATATCGAGGCCCGCTTCCGGGCCCTGGGAATGCAGGATATTTCCCGGGAGAAGGTGAACGTGACCGTTCCGGTTGACGAGGGCTCCTATCTTCAGCAGGGCGGCCGCCGGATCACGATACACCCCCTGTGGCCGAACCTGGTGCGAACCTCGATGGTTCCGCCCGAAGGGCTCAGCGGCCGCCTGGTCTTCGGCGGAAGCGGGCAGCTGGAGAATTTTCTGGGGCAGGACCTCAAGGATTCCATCGTCATCCTGGATTTCAACTGCGCTTACCGGTGGCTGGACGCCACCACCCTGGGTGCCCGGGCCGTAATTTTCGTGGAGCCGGAAGAAACCTCGGTTTTTGAAGCCCGGCGCAAATTCCTGAGCCTGGCCCTGGATGTGCCCCGGTTTTACATGTCCCGGGCGGAAGCGGTTTCGCTGGCGGCGGCCGCCCGAAGCAACCCGATCGCCACCGTTTACTGCCGGCAGCGCTGGGAAAGGCGCGAAACGTACAACCTGATCGGTTACCTGAAAGGCACCGATCCGGAACTCTCCAAGCAGGTCATCTGTCTCAACGCCTATTACGACTCGATGTCGGTGGTTCCCGAACTGGCTCCCGGCGCCGGTCAGGCGGTGGGTGTCGCCGCCCTGCTGGACCTGGCCGCCTATTTTTCAGCCAACCCGCCCAAGCGCACGCTGCTCTTCCTGGCCAACGGAGCCCATCATCAGGGCTTGCGCGGCATGGTGGATTTCGTGCACCGGCACAGTCAGAAGCCTCCCAAGGGGAGCAAGATTCCCGAGGAGCTGAAGAATCAGCAGCCCATTCCGATCAAGCTCTACATCAACCTCGATCTTTCCGGTCACTCGGACCGGGTCTGTCTTTACCACAATACGACCGATTTCAGCGCCCAGCGCTACTTCGCCCCCTTCGCCAAAAAACTTTTCGGCTACCTGACGCCCGCCCAGAAGGATAAGCTTTACAACGGCATCAGCCCCGAGAAAGGCCTGAGTTATTCGACCTTCATGCCGGAATCGCTCATCAGCGACGGCCTGGTTCCCATCGTGGCCGGAATCCCCTCCCTTTCCTTCGTCACCATCTACGACAGCCGGCGTTATTTTGACACGCCCATGGACCGTCCCGAGCGGATTGATTACACCCTGGTCGACAACCAGGTGTCGATGCTGCGCAACCTGCTGGGGCGGGCCCTGGGCGATCCGGACCTCTTTCCGTCCAACGAGCTCACCTTCAAGGACAAACTTTATTTCCTCAACGGGCGCCTGGTCAATTTCAATCCCCAGAAGAGCTTCGTGCCGAACGACCCGGTGCCCGGCGCCCTGGCCTGCGTGCTGAACGCCGGGCCGAAGAGCAATTACGGCCTGCGCTGCCAGGTGGTGGAAATGACCGATGACCAGGGTTCATTTCTGGTCGCTCCGCTTGGTTGGACGCGGATGCCCTATACGCTGGAAGGATACGTGACCGATCCGGAGAACGGCCGGATCGTGATGGCCCCGGACCGGGGCGTGAACGGCGCCGAGAATTACCCGATCGAGTTTACCATGGATACCCCGGTCAAGGAATGGCGGGCGGTCATCTTCCGCTGCGAAGGCTACAATTTGTTTGACTTCGTCGATCCGCGCTACCTGATGCAGCTGACCAAGGTTGACATCTTCAATCCTTCCAACGCCATTCCGTACGCCTACGGGTACTCGCTGCCGGAACGGGATACCAAGGAAATCAAGTGGACTTCCGAAGTCGAGCCGGCGGCGGTTGTTTTCACCGAGCCGGGCATGCCGCTCAAGGTGGTCGGCGAAGCCGGTCTGCTCGGAAAACGGGTGCTTCTCATCAATGCGCCCGAGTCTTCCGAAAAACTGCTCTCCGAGGGAGTGGGGTACGAGGCGGCCGGCGACCCGAACATCCTGAACCTGACCCCTTACCGGGCCGCCCGGGACATGATCAACCTCAACGAGTTCCGCATTAACAACTTCCGGCGTTTCGGGGTCAACAACGAAAGGCTTACCGCGTTGCACCAGCAGGCCCGGGAATGGTTCGACAAGGCCACCGAGGACCTGGCCCGGTTCGACTGGTTCTCCTTTCTCACCAACAGCCGCCGGGCGGTTGGCATGGAATCCCGGGCCTATCCGGACGTCCGGTCCACCACCAACGACGTTATCAAAGGCCTCATTTTTTATTTCGTGATCCTGCTGCCGTTTGCCTTCTTCAGCGAGCGTCTCTTCTTTGGTTTCGTGGACATCCGGAAACAGATTGCCGGGGTTTTCGCCATCTTCCTGGTCATCTTCGTCATCATGCGCTTCGCCCATCCCGGTTTTCGGATGAGTAACAGTCCGGAAGTCATCCTGCTGGCCTTTGTCATCCTTACCCTGGCCGGCATCGTTATCTTCCTGATTTCCGGCAAGTTTGAAGAGCAGATGCAGCGGCTCAAGATGGAACGGGCCAAGGTTTATGAGACCGACGTCGGCCGGATGACCACCATCGGTACCGCCTTTGCCCTGGGCATTGCGAACATGAAGCGCCGCAAGATGCGGACTTCCTTGACGGCCGTCACCCTGATTCTGCTGACTTTCACGGTGCTTTCCTTCACCTCGATCAAGAATTACCTGCAGTTCAATCAGATCGCCAAGAATTACCCGGCCTCTTACGAGGGGATGATGATGCGCGACCGCACCTGGTCGCCGCTGGAAGGGCCGGCTTACGAGTACGTTCGAAACGAATTTTCACCCAAGGCGGTGGTGGCCCCGCGCGCCTGGCTGCTCAACCCGCTGATGGAGAACAAGACCTTTATCCTGGTTACCGCCGGCGGCCGCGAAAGCTTCGCCTCCGGCCTGCTGGGTCTTACCGCCCAGGAGAAGGAGATCACCGGGCTTGACCGTTTCCTGACGGCCGGTTCCTGGTTCGAAGCGAACGATGAAAAAACGGTTCTGATTTCCAGGTCGATGGCCGGGCTGCTCGATTTTCCGGCGTCCGAAGTCGGCCGGGGCGTTGTCCGGATCGGCGGCGAGGAACTGGTGGTACGCGGCATCTTTGACGAATCGAAACTCAATGCTTTCCGCGACCTGGATGGCGAAATCATCACCCCGGTGGATTTCACCGTGATGCCGGTGCAGGAACTGGGGAAACTCAAGAGCGACCCGACCGCCAAGGCGCTGACCTCCGCCAGCGTCTCAGAGAGCTTCAGCCACCAAGAAGCCGGAAGCGTCATCCTCATGCCCTTTGAGCGTCTTTACCGGGGGGGCGGAACCATCCAATCCCTGGCCATCAAGTTCCAGCCCGGCTTTGACGTTCGCCGGGAGATCGAAGGTTTCGTTTCCCGGCTGGCGGTGACCGTCTTCACCGGCCTGGGCGGCAAGACCTTTGCCTACTCCTCTCTCGGCTTGACTTCCATGAGCGGGATCGGGAACCTCTTCATACCGATTCTGATCGCCAGCCTGATTGTGCTTAACACCATGCTCGGAGCTGTGTACGAGCGGATCCGGGAGATCGGCATTTACAGTAGCGTCGGGCTGGCTCCCAGTCATATCGCGGCCCTCTTTTTCGCTGAGGCCTGCGTTTACGCCATCATCGGGGCGGTGGCCGGTTACCTGCTGGGCCAGGTGGTGGCCAAGATACTGATGGCCGCCGGCCTGCTGAGAGGATTGACGCTCAATTACTCCTCCCTTTCGGCGGTCAGCACGACCCTGATCGTGATGGTGGTGGTTTTTCTTTCCACGATCTTCCCGGCCCGCAAGGCGTCCCAGCTCTCGGTTCCGGACGTTACCCGGCGCTGGGTGCTGCCGCGTCCGACCGGGGATACCTGGCTCTTCGAGTTTCCTTTTACCGTCGGCCAGACCGAGGTCCTGGGTTTGATGACCTTCCTGCGCGATTACTTTGCCTCGTATTCGATCGAGGCCACCGGCAGCTTTTACACCAGCGACGCCCGGTTCAACGCCGAAAAGACCGAGCGCGGGTCCGCTTACATCACCGGGTGCAACGTTTCCCTGGCCCCCTTCGACCTGGGCGTCAGCCAGACGGTCCAGTTGCGCGCCTACCCGATGAGCGAATTCGTCTTTTACGGGATCCAGGTCGAGATTCGACGCGAGAATGGCGAACGCGGCGACTGGCAGCGTTTGAACCGGCGGTTCCTGGACAGTATCCGGAAACAGTTCCTGGTCTGGCGAACCCTGCCGCCCGAGGTCAAGGACGAGTATCGCCAGCAGGGTGAAAAGGTCATCGCTAACGGGAAATAACCTTCCATGGAAAATCAAAACCAGTTGACTCCGGAACGCTTCGAGAACGGATTTAACGCCAAGGCGCCCATTGCGGCCCTTTTTGTCGGCTTCATCATGATGCCGGCGGCCATTTACATGGGGCTCATTGCCGGCACCAGCCTGGGGCCGGCCGCCCAGTGGGTCACGCTGATTCTGTTCATCGAAATCGCCAAGCGGTCGTTCATAACGCTCAAGCGCCAGGAGATATACATAATCCTGCTGGCCACGGCCGCCCTGGCCGGGGGCGGCGCCTTCGGCCCGGTGATGTACAACCAGTACTTCATTCAGTCTCCCTACGCCAAGGCCTTCGGGTTAACCGACCTGATCCCGCGTTTCGCGGTGCCGCCGGCCGGCAGTCCAGCCCTGCTTCAGCGCACCTTCTTCCACTCGGACTGGGTCAAACCCATTGCCATCCTGGTGACCACCAGCACCCTTCATCTTCTTAATTCCCTGACGCTCGGGTACATTTTCTTCCGGGTTACCAGCGATTTCGAGCGGCTCGAGTTCCCGATGGCCCCGGTTCAGACCCAGGGCGTGCTGGCCCTGGCCGACCTGGCCGCCAAGAAGGATACCCAGCGCTGGCGGATCTTTACCATCGGCGCCATGCTCGGGGTCATCTACGGGGCCTTTTACGTCTTTATCCCGACCATCACCGGCTTGACCATGTCCAAGCCCTTCATGCTCATACCGATTCCCTTCGTGGATTTCACCTCGCAGCTGGGTTCCCGATTCCCGGCGGCCATCTTCGGGATGGTCACCGACCTGGGCAGTTTCCTGATTGGTTTTGTGCTGCCTTTCTGGGTGGTGGTGGGCCACTTCATCGGTTCGGTGGGCGCCAAGACAATTGCCAATCCCCTGATCTACAAGCATACCGATTTCCTGAAGACCTGGCAGCCGGGCATGGGCGCCATTCCGGCCTCGGTTTCCACCACCATCGATTTCTGGGTGAGCGTGACCATCGGCACCGGCCTGGCGGTCTTCGTGATCAGCATCATTTCCATCTTTATCCGGCTGCGGAGCGCCCGCGGGAAGGGTCATCTTGAAAAGACGGCCGCTCCGGCCGTCGTCGCCGACCGGGGCGACTATCCGATCTGGATCGCCATCGGCCTCTGGTTCTTCGCGACGCTCGCCTATGTCCTGCTGGTCCGTTACCTGGTCCCGGACTTCCCGATCTGGATTCCGGTCTCCTTCGGGTTCCTGCTGACTCCGGCCCTGACCTATATTTCGGCCCGGATGTACGGGATAACCGGGGTCTCGGACCAGACCTCCTTCCCCTACCTGATCGAGGGTACCTATATCCTGTCCGGTTACCGCGGCGCGGCCATCTGGTACGCTCCGCTGCCCTATTTCAACCATGGCGGGATCGCCCAGGGGTTCAAGCAGATGGAAATCCTGAAGATCCGCTTTACCTCCTGGTACAAGACGGCGGCCATGACCCTCGGCATCATGCTCTTCTGCAGCTTTACCTTCTGGTCAATCATCTGGCGCATGGCGCCGATTCCCTCGACCATCTATCCCTACGTTCAGCGGATGTGGCCCCAGCAGGCCATGATGCAGGCGCTCTGGATATCCTCGACCGTCGAAAGTTCGGTCGGCCGCAGTTTTCTGCTCGGCGGTCTTAAGAAGGCGGTCATCGGGTGGACCTTCCTGACCAGTCTCGGCCTGGCCGGAATCTTCAGCCTGGTCAAATGGCCGATGGCCTTGTTTTACGGTATTCTGGGCGGCATCCCTATGCTTCCCCACAACGCCGTGCCCATGTTCCTGGGCGGGATGATCGGACGCTACTTCTTTGCCCGACGCATCGGGCCCGGCTGGCGCAACATGACACCGCTGCTGACCGCCGGCTACGGCTGCGGCATCGGTCTGGCCGGGGCGGCTTCGGTGGCGATCGCCCTGATCGCCAAGACCGTTTTCCAGCTGGTCTTTTAGCGGCCGGTCCGTCGGGGATCGACGGCCCGTCTTTTGCCTTATGGGCTTCCGGAGTATTTCTCGAGGCGGTGTCGGCTGGCGCCTTTACGGCCGGCTTGATTCCACTCAGGACGAGGCCTGGCGGTGGCTGGAAACCGATCCGCCCCCTTCCGGCAGCCTGGTGCTGGCCTTCCGGCAAACGGCCGGTCGGGGCCGCCTCGGCCGTGACTGGCAATCGCCGCCCGGCGGCCTCTGGTTTTCAATCCTTCTTTATCCGGTTCCTTCCGTTCAGGCCGGCGGCCTTCTGCTGGCGGCCGCCTACCAGCTGGCCGATTCGGTCTTCAGACTGACCGGCCGGCGGCCCGCGGTTAAACTGCCCAACGACCTTTATCTGGAGAGTCGCAAGCTGGCCGGACTGCTTCTGGAAAGGCGCGGCGACCGGGTTGTCCTGGGTATCGGCTTGAATGTCAACTGTTCCATTCAAAGCCGGGCGGGGAATTTCAAGGCCATTTCACTCCGGGAAACCGTCGGAGTTCGCTGCAGCCGGCAGCGGATTCTGGATGATTTTCTCGCCGGTTTCCAGCGACGGCTGCCCGGTCGCTTCTTTTGACACCGGGCCGCGGTAAAGGTAAAATAAAAGCAGGTGTTGCAAGGTGTTTTTCATCATCGCGCCATTATTTGAGAAAGGGGGTGATTTTAATGCGGATCAACGGCAAAAAAGGTTTTACCTTGATTGAACTTCTGGTTGTCATCGCTATTATCGCCATTCTGGCCGGCATGATTCTTCCGGCATTATCCCGGGCCAGGGAACAGGCCCGGCGGACCACCTGCATCAACAACCTGAAACAACTGGGGATGTCGCTCTTCATGTACGCGCGTGAAAATGATGAGAGGATGCCCAGTGCCGGGGCCTGGTGGGACGAGATAAGCGGGTACCTGGCCGAGGGCAGCTACCTCTGTCCGTCAGCCGTCGGTTCCGATCGGGACAACAACGTGAACTACGGGTACAACGCCAACGCCGCCGGTTACAGCGTCGCCGATGTGGCTGAATCATCATCCTTTGCGATCTTCTTTGACCAGACCGGTTCGACCTTCTCCGGCACTCCGACCGACAGCGGCTTCTTTTACGATATCTGCACCGATCGGCATGACGGGGGGGCCAACTTTTTCTTTGCCGACGGCCATGTAGCCTGGGTCAAAGATCCCCAGAATGCGTCGGCCTCGGTCTTGAAGTTCACCCGGAATTAACATGATTCCGGCCGGGTTGCTTGATTTTGACACCCTCTCCCTGCCCGAGGAGGAGACCGGGGTCCTGGTGATCGGCGGCGGCGTGGCCGGTTTGAGTGCCGCGCTTTCGGCCGCCGGCCGCCGGGGGGTCACCCTGGCCATGAAGAGCGGCCTGCTGGACAGCGCCTCGGAAACGGCGCAGGGAGGGGTGGCCGCCGTTCTGTCGTCAAGCGACTCCTTTGAAAACCACCTCAAGGATACGATTGCTGCCGGCGCCGGCCTGGTTTCGGAGGCGGCGGCCCGGCTCCTGGTGGAGGAGGGGCCGGAATGCATCGCCGAACTCCTGGAATTCGGCGCTTCCTTTAACCGCAAGGGACGGGAGCTGGCCTTCGCCCGGGAGGGCGGCCACTCGGCCGCGCGGATAATTTACGCCGCCGGAGACCGCAGCGGGGCGGAATTGGTCCGTACCCTTTCCTCCCGGGTGCTCCAGACCCGGGAGATCGAGATTCGGGAACGCTACTTTCTGATCGACCTGCTTGCCTCCGGCCACAACGTGGTCGGAGGACTTTTTTATGAACGGGAGAAACGCGCCCTGCTGGTTATTCGGGCCGCCTCCACCATCCTGGCGACCGGCGGCATCGGCCAGCTTTACCAGGAGACCACCAATCCTTCGATTTCCACCGGCGACGGGATGGCGGCCGCCTACCGGGCCGGGGCGGTCCTGACGGACCTTGAATTCATTCAATTTCACCCCACCGTTCTTTACATCGCCGGCGCGCCCCGTTTCCTGATCTCGGAAGCGGTGCGAGGGGAGGGCGCCTACCTGATCAACGACCGCCAGGAAAGATTCATGCCCCATTACCATCCGGCGGCCGACCTGGCGCCGCGCGACGTGGTCACCCGGGCCATCCTTGACCAGATGCGCCGACGCGGCATCGGCAACGTCTACCTGGACTGCCGTCCGGTCGCCTCCATTTTCCGCAAGCGGTTCCCGACCATTTACAATACCGTGTGCCGTTTTCGGATTGACCCGACCCTGGAACCGATTCCGGTCCGGCCGGCCGTTCATTACCACATGGGCGGAGTGAAGTCCGATCTGGAGGCCCGCACCACCCTGAATAACCTTTTTGTCTGCGGCGAGACGGCCGCCACCGGGGTGCACGGTGCCAACCGGCTGGCCAGCAACTCCCTGCTGGAATGTCTTGTTTTCGGTCGGCGGGCCGGTCGTTTCGCCGCCGAAAACGGAGAAAGAAGCCGGGTGCGGGTGCGCTACTCCCGCCGCTGGAACGATTTCCAGGTTGATTTCAACGATTTGCGCCGTTCCCTTAACACCCTCATGTGGCGTCAGGTTGGCCTGGAACGCAACGGCTTTGACCTGGAGCTGGCCCTCGAAAAGATTAATAACTGGCAAAGTTACGCCCTGACCTCGCGGGTGGCCGATCCTTCCGGCTGGGAAATCCAGAACATGCTCTGGCTGGCCGGCCTGATAACCCGCGGCGCGCTGGAACGCACCGAGAGCCGCGGCGCCCATTTCCGGACCGATTTTCCGGAACGGGACGACGCCCGGTGGCTGCGCCACCTCGAACGCCGGATCTGACCAATGGCCGATCGATGGAAATAACCCCTTCCTTTGACGAGTTCCGCCGCCTGGCCCGGGATTATAACCTGGTGCCGTTGAGCGTCGAGATCCTGGCTGACCTGGAGACGCCGGTGTCGGCCTATTGGAAGGTGGTCGGGGCACGTCCGGGTTTTTTGCTGGAGAGCGTCGAAGGGGGCGAAAAACAGGGGCGTTATTCCTTCCTGGGCACCGATGCCAGCCTTATCATAAGCGCCGTTGGCGACCGGGTCAGCCTGGATCGGCGCGGGAGAGTCGAGACCCGCTCGGTCGAACCGCTGCTCTTCCTGCGTGACCTGATGTCCGGGTTTCGGGTGGCTCCCGACCCCGGGCTGCCTCCTTTTTCGGGGGGGCTGGTTGGATACTGCTCCTACGACCTGGTCCGTCGTTTCGAGAGGATTCCGGACCGGAATCCCGATGATCTGGGAATGCCGGATTTCCAGTTTTTCCTGGCCGATACCCTGCTGGCCTTCGATCATTTTCGCCACCGGCTGCGCGTGATTACGCATGCCGAAATCGATTCGGACGTTGAAAACGCCTACCGGAAAGCCGTCCTCAGGCTGGAAAGTATCGCCGGTCGGCTGCGGAAAACCGGGACTCCCTATCCGGGCGGCCCTGCGTCTGCTTCGGACCGGTTCCGGATGAAGCCCGATTGGGATCGAAAGGATTTCGAGGCGGCCGTTCGGCGCGCCAAAAGTTACATCCGTCGCGGCGACGCCATCCAGGTGGTGCTTTCCCAGCGTCTGGCCATCGATTTTCCGGGCTCGGGAGCGAACCAGTTCAATCTTTACCGGGCGATCCGATCCATCAACCCTTCCCCGTATCTCTTCCACCTGAATTTCGGCCCCTTCTCCATTTCCGGTTCCTCTCCGGAGGTGATGGTGCGCCTGGAAGCCGACCGGGCCACCCTGCGTCCGATTGCCGGGACCAGGCCGAGGGGCGCCGATGAAGTTTCGGACCTGGCCCTGGAAAGGGAGCTGCGGCGGAGCCGAAAGGAGCAGGCCGAACATATCATGCTGGTTGACCTGGGGCGCAACGACCTGGGCCGGGTCTGCCGGCCGGGCAGCGTCAAGGTAACCGAATTGATGAGCGTGGAACGTTACTCCCACGTCATGCATCTGGTCAGCAATATTACCGGCCGGCTGGTACCGGGGCGGGACGCGCTCGATCTTTTTCAGGCCTGCTTCCCGGCCGGCACCGTCAGCGGGGCACCCAAGGTGCGGGCCATGGAGATTATTGATGAGCTGGAGCAGAAAAGGCGGGGCCCCTATGCGGGCGCGGTCGGGTACCTTGATTTTGCCGGGAATCTGGATACCTGTATTACCATCCGGACCGTCCTGGTCAAGGGCGGCCGGGCTTACCTGCAAGTCGGCGCCGGCATCGTGGCCGACTCCGATCCGGGCCGGGAATACGAGGAGACCATGAACAAGGGGCGGGCGTTGCTGGAATCGCTCCGGCTGGTCTTAACCGGCCAGCTGTGCTAAAATAAGGCGGTTTTTTCGCGGCCGTTTGGCCGGCGGAACCGAATCTGGCCATGACCCTCTTGATCGACAATTACGATTCGTTCACCTATAATATTTTTCAGGCGCTTTCGGAATTGGGCGCCCGGGTGAAGGTGGTTCGCAACGACCGGATCGAGTCCGCCGCCATTTCCCGCCTGCGTCCGGACCGGATTATCATCTCCCCCGGTCCGGGACGGCCCGAAGATGCCGGCATTTCGGTGGAAGTGATCCGGCGTTTTGCCGGCAAGCTGCCGATTCTCGGCGTCTGCCTCGGCCACCAGGCCATCGGGTACGCTTTCGGAGGCCGGATCATCCGGGCCCCGACCCTGATGCACGGCAAGGTTTCCATGATAAGGCACCGGGGCCAGGGGGTTTTTCTGGGGCTTCCCGATCCTTTTGAAGCGACCCGGTATCATTCACTGGTGGTGGATCGGAAGAGCCTGCCGGCTTCGCTCCAGGTGACCGCCTGGACCGATTCCGGCCTGATCATGGGACTCCAGCATGAAAATTTCCAGGTTTTCGGGGTCCAATTTCACCCGGAATCGATCCTGACCGGGGAAGGCTCAAAACTGCTGGCTAACTTTCTGCGGGTTTGAAGCCGCGCTTAAAAAAGGAATTCTCATGAAAGACCTGATTGCCCGTCTGGTGCGGAAAGAAGATCTCAGCCAGGAGGAGGCGGCCCGGGGCATGACCCTGATCATGGAGGGGCGGGCCACCGAGGCCCAGATCGCCGCTTTTCTGATGGGGCTGCGTCTCAAGGGCGAGACCAGCGACGAAATTACCGGCTGCGCCCGGGTGATGCGGCAGAAGGCCCTCCGCATCGACATCGACCGCGAGGTGATCGACCTTGACCGTGACGATATCAACGTCGACCGGGAGACGATCATTGACACCTGCGGGACCGGCGGAGACGGCACCAACACCTTTAACGTTTCCACGGCCACCGCTTTCGTGGTTGCCGGCGCCGGCTGCCTGGTCGCCAAGCACGGCAACCGGTCCGTCTCCAGTTCCTGCGGAAGCGCCGACGTGGTGCGTTCCCTGGGCATCAATCTCGACCTGGAGCCGGCCGAGGTCAAGCAGTGCGTCGAAAAGGTCGGCATCGGTTTTTTCTACGCGCCGCTCTATCACTCGGCCATGAAGTTTGCCCTGCCGGTTCGAGTCCAGTTGGGCATCCGGACCATCTTCAACCTGCTCGGTCCCCTCTCAAATCCGGCCGGCGCCAACGTTCAGGTGATGGGCGTCTACAGCCGGGAGTTGACCACGCTGATGGCCGAGGTCCTGCGCAACCTGGGCTGCCGAAGCGCCCTGGTGGTTTACGGGGAGGGGAGTTTCGACGAGATCAGCATCGTCGGCCGGACCTTTATTGCCCACCTGAAGGAAGGCGCCGTTTCCAATTACCAGGTAAGCCCGGAAGATTTCGGTTTCGCTCCGGCCGGGCTGGAAACGATCCGGGGCGGTTCGGCCGAAGTTAATGCCCGGATTATCCTGGAAGTGCTGGGTGGGACGCCGGGGCCCCGCCGGAACATGGTGCTTATGAATGCCGCCGCGGTATTCCTGGCGGCCGGTCGGGTGGCGGACTGGAAGGCGGGCATCGCTCTCGCCGGTCATACGATCGATTCCGGACAGGCGCTGGGAAGGCTGGAGGCCTTGATCGAGTTCACCAACCGTTTTGCTGTCAAAGAAAAGTAGGGGGAGTTTCATGAAGCACGGGCTTGGTTTTTTTCTCCTGTTGCTGCTGATCTCAGCGCTTATCGGCAGCGCCGTCGGAGAAATCGCCGGTTTCCTGCTGGGGCCGGAATCCCCGGCTTACCAGTTTTTCACCTCGGCCGCGACTCCGGCCCTCAACCCGTCCGAACTGGACCTGATTCTGGTCAAGCTGACCTTCGGAGCGGCGCTGCACCTGAACCTGACCGCCCTGCTCGGCATGATCATCGCCACCATAGCCTACCTGCGCCTGCCTTAGGAAAGGAGATTCAATGCTGCTGGAGAAGAAGACCGCCCTCATAACCGGGGCCGCCCGCGGAATCGGCGCGGCCATCGCCCGCCTTTTTGCCGCTGAGGGGGCCGATCTGGTGCTCTGGGACCTGGCGCCCCTTGACGAAATAAGCCTTGAACTCAAGCAGACCGGCCGCCACATCTGGACGGATAAGGTTGACATCTCCGATCTTGGGGCCGTGGAGGAGGCGGTCAAGCGCCTGGACCCGGAACCGGGCCGCCTGGATGTCCTGGTCAACAATGCCGGGGTGACCCGGGATAACCTTTTGTTCCGCATGAAGGCCGAGGAATGGGACCTGGTTTTGAAGATCAACCTTTACGGGGCCTTCAATTGCACCAAGGTGCTGGGCCGGCTGATGGCCCGCAAGGGCGGCGGGAGCATCATCAATCTTGCCTCGGTGATCGGTCTGCGCGGCAATCCCGGTCAGGCCAATTACGGCGCCTCCAAGGCCGGGCTGATCGGATTTACCAAGAGCAGCGCGCGTGAACTGGCCCGCTTTGGAATCCGGGTTAATGCGCTGGCGCCCGGTTACATACAGACCCCGATGACCGACCGGTTGACCGAGGAGCAGCGGGAGGCGATCCGGAAGCTGATTCCCATGGAGGTTTTCGGAAAACCGGAAGACGTGGCCGAGGTGGCGCTCTTCTTCGCTTCGCGTCTCTCCGGATACGTGACCGGCGAGGTGCTCCGGATTGACGGCGGTTTCGCGATGTAATATAATTAACCATTTAGTTTTTGTTTTTTTAGCCGGAAGTATTTACCGGGTCACCCAAGGTGGAGGAGAGTATGGACAGAAGCGAAATCGAAAAGGTGGTCAAGGAAGTGGTGGTTGAACAGCTGGCCGTCGACGCCAACGAGGTGAACATCAACGCCTCGTTTGTGGACGATCTCGGCGCCGATTCGCTGGATACGGTCGAGCTGGTCATGGCCTTCGAGGAGAAATTCGGGCTGGAGATACCCGATGAGGAGGCCGAGAAGATCAAGACCGTCGGCGATGCCGTCAATTACATATCCTCAAAGAAAGCCTGACCACCCGGTTTCAATCCGACATGAGGGAAGGAAGACGAGTCGTTATTACCGGCCTGGGGTTGGTGACCCCGCTGGGAACCGGGGTTGAAAAGACCTGGTCCGGTCTGCTGGCCGGGCGCAGCGGTATCGGCCCCATCACCCAGTTCGACGTCAGTGCCTTTCCCACCAGGATTTCCGGGACGGTGCCTGATTTCGTGGCGCCGGAGTTCCTGGATCGCAAGGAGATCCGGCGCCTGGACCGTTTTGTCCAGTATGCCCTGATCGCCGCGGCCGAGGCGATGAACGACGCCGGCCTCAGCCGGGAGAAGATTGACCCGGCCCGGACCGGCGTGATCGTCGGGTCCGGCATCGGCGGGCTGCGGGTTATGGAACAGGAGCACCGCAACCTGATGAATTCCGGCCCGAACCGGGTTTCCCCTTTCCTTATCCCGATGCTGATCCCGGACATCGCGGCCGGCCGGATCGCCATGCTCTTCAACTGTCAGGGGCCAAACTTCGCGGCCGTTTCCGCCTGCGCCTCGGGAGCGCACGCGCTCGGGATATCCCTGCGCAGCATCCAGTACGGCGAGGTCGACCTGGTTATCTCCGGCGGGACCGAGTCCTGCATCACCCCCCTGGGCCTGGCCGGTTTCTGCAGCATGAAGGCCCTCTCGGAGCGCAATGATGAACCGGCCCGGGCCAGCCGTCCCTTTGACCGCGGCCGCGACGGTTTCGTGATGGCCGAGGGCGCCGGAATCCTGGTGCTCGAGGAACTGGAACACGCCCGGCGCCGTGGCGCCAGGATCTACGCCGAATTTTCCGGTTACGGGGCCAGCGCCGACGCCTACCACATCACCGCGCCCGATCCGGAGGGGAAAGGCATGATGCTGGCCATGAAGATGGCCCTGAACGATGCCGGCCTGGCTCCGGAGCAAATTGATTATATAAACGCGCACGGAACCTCGACCCAGCTTAATGATCAGGTGGAGACGCGGTCCATCAAGAACGTCTTCGGAACCGCCGCCGGACGGGTGCCGGTCAGTTCCACCAAGTCAATGACCGGCCACATGCTCGGGGCGGCCGGCGCGGTCGAATTGGCCGCCGGCGCCCTGGTGATCACCCGGGGCGTGTTGCCGCCCACCATCAACCAGGAAGAGCCGGATCCCGATTGCGATCTCGATTACGTTCCCAACCAGGCCCGGGAAGTGCCGGCGGTCCGGGCCATTCTTTCCAACTCATTCGGATTCGGCGGGCACAACGCCTCCCTGATCCTGAGCCGGATGGAGTGACCGATATGGACTATCTATTGACCGAAGAACAGAAGATGATCCGGGATCTCTGCCGGCAGATCGGGGAGGAGAAGATCAAGCCGGTGCGGGCCCATTACGACGAGACCGAAGAGTTTCCCTGGGAAGTGGTCAAGGTCTTCGCCGAGAGCGACCTGATGGGAATCTTCATCCCGGTTGAGTACGGCGGCATGGGTTTCGGGGTGACCGAACTCTCAGTGGCCATCGAGGAGCTTTCCCGCTACTGCGGAGGGATCGCCCTGGCCCTGGCCGGAACCGGGCTGGGCACCTTCCCCATCCTGCTCTTCGGGAGCGAGGAGCAGAAAAAGAAGTACCTGCCCCGGATAGCCAGGGGGGAGGCACTGGCGGCCTTTGCCCTGACCGAGGCCAACGCCGGCAGCGACGCGGCCGGTATTGAGACGACCGCCGCCCGGGACGGGGATCATTTTGTTCTGAACGGCACCAAGCAGTGGATCACCAACGGCGGCGAAGCCGAGATTTACACGGTGGTCGCCATGACCAACAAGTCGCGCGGCGCCCGGGGCGCCAGCGCCTTCATAGTGGAAAAAGGAACGCCCGGTTTCGACTTTGGCAAGAAGGAGAAGAAGCTGGGTATCCGGGCCTCGGCCACCCGGGAGCTGGTCTTCCAGGATTGCCGGGTGCCCAAGGAGAACCTGCTGGGCCGGGAGGGCACCGGTTTCCTGGTGGCCATGCGGACCTTTGACGCTTCCCGTCCCGGCGTGGCGGCCCAGGCCCTGGGCATCGCCCAGGGGGCGTTGGACGAGGCCCTGCAGTATGTGCGCACCCGAGTCCAGTTCGGCAAGCCGATCGGAAGCTTCCAGGCCGTCCAGCACATGCTGGCCGACATGGCGACTCAGATCGAGGCCGCCCGAGCCCTGATTTACTCCACCAGCCGCATGTACGACGCCGGCGTCGGCGACACCAGCAAGGAATCGGCGATGAGCAAGCTTTTCGCTTCCGATGTCGCGATGCGGGTTACCACCGATGTCGTCCAGATCTTTGCCGGTTACGGCTACATGAAGGATTACCCGGTGGAAAAGATGATGCGGGATGCCAAGATCACCCAGATCTACGAGGGTACCAATCAGATCCAGCGCAACGTCATCGGGCTGGAACTGATCAAGGAAGCCGCCCGGCGCCATAAGTGACGGCGTTCCGGGCGTGCTGTTTTCCGGCCACCCCATCCGCGTGAGACTGGACAAATACCTCAGCGAGACCACCGGCCAATCGCGCCAGCATATCCAGCGGCTGATCGCTTCCGGCCGCGTGCTGGTCAACGGAAGACCGGCGCGCAAGAATCAGCCGGCCGGGCCTGACGACCGGATCGAGATCACCTGGCCGGAGGCCGAGGCCGACGGACTGGCCGCGGAAAACATACCGCTGGCGATCCTTTACCAGGATGCGGACCTGGCCGTTATAGACAAGCCGGCCGGCCTGGTAACCCATCCCTATGGACGCGTCATTTCCGGGACGCTCGTCAACGCTCTGCTTTACCACCTTTCCGGATTGTCCGGGATCGGCGGAGTGCGCCGGCCCGGTATCGTGCACCGTCTGGACCGGGAGACCAGCGGACTGATGGTGGTGGCCAAGAATGATTTCAGCCACCGGTTCCTGAGCAATGAGTTTCGGAGCCGCCGGGTGCACAAGAAATACCTGGCCTTCGTCAAGGGCGTGATCCCCTGGAAGGAACAGGAGGTTTGCCTGCACCTGAACCGGAAACGCGGCCAGGGATTGAAGATCGGCCTCGATCTCCGGGGCGGCCGCGAAAGTCAGACAAGGCTGGCGGTAAGCCGCCGCTTCCCCCGGGCCAGCCTGGTGGAGGTTTTTCCGCGCACCGGAAGGACCCACCAGATCAGGGTGGTGCTAAGTTTCCTGGGTTTCCCGATCATCGGAGACCGTACTTACGGGCGCCCCCAGCCGATTGACCGCCTGATCGGCCGCCAGGCCCTGCACGCGGCCGAACTTTCATTCACCCATCCCCGATCCGGCGACAAACAGGTTTTTCATTCACCCCTGCCGGAAGATCTGGCCAAGCTGGCGGCTGACTTGACCGGATGGAATACTTGAGTTATAATATCATTCTTGTAAGTTTCCTTTTCGAAGGGCCAAAACAGCGTTTTTCCTTTTATTTACTGGTGTTTTCGCGTTTTTGGCGGCCGGGGAAAGTAACGCCCGGAGCTCAAGCCCATGTAGCTCAGTCGGCAGAGCACATGCATGGTAAGCATGAGGTCACCGGTTCGATTCCGGTCGTGGGCTCAGAAGGTTCCGGAATGGTGCGAGCCATAACGGTATTCTGAAGACGGAGGAACGGCATGGCGAAGGAAAAGTTTGAGCGGGGGGACAAGCCGCACGTCAACATAGGGACGATCGGGCACGTTGACCACGGGAAGACGACCTTGACGAGTGCGATCACCTCGATTCTGGCGAAGGCGGGTAAGGCGAGTTTTCTGAAGT